>Ga0209761_1002210_pt1 | contig 12783 bp, 9 predicted proteins | sample GraSoi013_1_40cm_4_FD_185818 | JGI IMG/M metagenome (GOLD analysis project Ga0209761, IMG submission 185818) | Grasslands soil microbial communities from the Angelo Coastal Reserve, California, USA - Sample 09_25_2013_1_40cm (SPAdes) (version 2) | ecosystem: Environmental > Terrestrial > Soil >... | reverse complement strand
TTACCGCAACGGGTACTCTTGTGCGACCGTTTGGGGGATTCACGGGCGCGTGTTGCGGCATCAAACCCTGGCCGTGGAGAAGCTCCGATGAGAGCGACCGTCCTCTGTACGACCCTTGCTGTCGCCGTGGCCTGCCAGCCCGTCGATCGGAAGCGGCAGGTCGCCAACGTTCCCGACACCGCCGCGGCCGTCGACACCGCGCGGGTCGTGCCGCCGCCTCCCGCCGCGCCGGGCGCCACGCGGATGCTGACGGTAGCCGGCTTCTCTACGCCGGAGTCGGTGCTGCACGACTCGACGCAGGACATCTACTTCGTCTCGAACATCAACGGCTCCCCGACCGCGAAGGACAACAACGGCTTCATCAGCCGCGTGCGCCCCGACGGGGCGATCGAGAACCTCAAGTTCATCGAGGGTGGCCGTGCGGGCGTGACCCTCAACGCGCCGAAGGGCCTGGCGGTGCTGGGTGACACGCTATGGGTCACGGACATCGACAGGATCCGCGCGTTCAATGCGCGGACCGGGATGCCGCTGGACAGCATCAGGCTCGACAGCGCGGGCGCCGTCTTTTTGAACGACATCGCGATCGCCACGACCGGCGCGATCTACATCACCGATACCGGGATCCGGTTCGACGACCTGGGCAACGTGCTGCACCCGGGACCGGACCGCGTGTTCCGCATCGGTCCCGACCGCAAGGTCACGGTGGCGGCGCGCGGTGACAGTCTCGGGTGGCCGAATGGGATCACGGTAGATCCCGTCGGCAAGCGGTTCATCATCGTGTCGTTCGGGGCAGCCAAGACGGTGCTGGCGTGGAAGCCGGGAGACCGGGCGCCCAAGGTCATCGCCAAGGGCGCCGGCGGGTTCGACGGCGTCGCAGTCGTCGGGACACGGATCCTGGTCTCCAGTTGGACCGACTCCACCGTGTCCGCGTACGAGACCGGGCAGGAAGTAAAGGTGATTACCGGCGTGCCGAGCCCGGCCGACATCGGCTACGACGCAAAACGGAATCGCGTGCTGATTCCAATTCTCACGGGGAATCGCGTTGAGATCTGGCAGCTCCAATAAGGCGACTGAGACTACCGAGGCTCTTGCTGTGTGAGGCAATGCAGCGTGCCGAGTCCCCAAACGAGATCGACGGCGTGAATCCCGACCACCGGACGGTCGGTGAATAGCTCCGCGAGGATGCCCAGCGCGATCCGGTCCTTGGGATCGTTGAACGTTGGCACGAGCACCGCGGCGTTGGCAATGTAAAAGTTGGCGTAGCTGGCGGGTAGCCGCACGCCATCGAAATAGAGCGGGGCGGGCATCGGGAGGTCGATGATCTCGATGCTCGTCCCTTTTTCCAGATGCATCCCCTGCAGTCGCTCTCGGTTTTCCGCGAGCGGTTTGTAATTCCCGTCCCTGGGATCGTCCTCGCGACACAGCACCACCGTGCCCGGCTTCACAAAGCGGCAGAGATCGTCGACATGCCCGTGGGTGTCGTCGCCCGCGATCCCCTTGCCGAGCCAGAGCGTGTTCGTGACGCCGAGCGTCTCCCGAAAGACGTTCTCGATCTCGTAGCGCGACAACCCGGGATTGCGGGTCTGCACGTTGGGATCGAGGAGACATTCCTCCGTCGTGAGCAGCGTGCCGCGGCCGTTCACGTCGATGCTGCCGCCCTCGAGTACGATTTTCCCGTCGATCAGCGGAAGCTTGAGTTTCTTCGCGGCGCGCTCGGGGATCTGCGCGTCCTTCTTCCAGTCCGTGTATTTCGCCCACCCATTGAAGCGGAAGCGCGCGATGGCCAGCCCCGAGCTCTTGCGAACGAACATCGGGCCGAAATCCCGGGTCCAACCGCGGTTTGTCGGGAATCGGAGAAAGTCCACGCGGGCGAGATCGACGCCGCCTTTTTTGAGCATTCTGCTCGCCTGCGCCTGCTGAGCGGCCGTGTTGACGAGAATGCGGACGATTTCGCCGGGGGCGAGCGCGCGCACGATTTCGCCGTAGACCCACGGAATGGGAGGAAACTTGCCGGGCCAGTCGGTGACGTTGTGCGGCCAGCCGACCCAGGTGGCCGCATGCGGCTCCCACTCGGCCGGCATTCTGGAGCCGTCGGCCATCAGCCGTCAGCCGTCGGCACTAGTCGGTGAGAAATCGGTGCTGAATATCGGCGTACGCGTCGGTGCGGCGGTCGCGCAGGAACGGCCAGTTGCGACGCACCGCTTCGATCCGGGCCAAGTCGACCTCCGCCAGCACGAGCGCCTCGTCCTCGGCGGCCTCGGCCACGACGACGCCGAACGGATCGCAGACGAACGAATGGCCCCAGAACTCGAGCCCTGCGCCCTCGCCGCCCAGCCGCTCGAGACCGCAGCGGTTGACGGCCGCCACCCAGCAGCCGTTCGCAATCGCGTGACTGCGTTGGATGGTTTTCCAGGCGTCGAGCTGCTGCTCGCCGTATTGCTCCTTCTCCGCAGGGTGCCAGCCGATCGCGGTCGGATACAGGAGTATGTTCGCGCCCTGGAGTGCCGTGAGACGCGCCGCCTCCGGGTACCACTGGTCCCAGCACACCAACGCGCCGATCGCACCAACTTTGGTATCGAACACGCGAAAGCCCAGATCACCGGGCGTGAAGTAGAATTTTTCGTAGTAGGCGGGGTCATCGGGGATGTGCATCTTGCGGTAGATCCCTTTGACCTTGCCGTCGGCGTCGATGACCGCGGCCGTATTGTGGTAGAGACCGGCCGCGCGCCGCTCGAACAGCGACGCGATCACCACGACGCCGTTCTCCTTCGCGATTTTCCCCAGCGTCTCGGTCGTCGGTCCCGGCACCGCCTCGGCCAAATCGAACAGCGCGTGGTCCGCACGCTGTGCGATGTACTGCGTGCGAAACAGCTCCGGGAGGCAGACGAGCGCCGCGCCCTGCTGCGCGGCCTCGCGAATGCGCACGACCGCCTTGCCGAGGTTCGCGGCGGGATCGTCGCTCATCCGCATTTGCACGAGTCCGATTTTGAACTGCATGGGGAGCGGTCCAGACATGGACCCTAGAGTACCACGATTGTTCACAGGCTGAAAGCCTGTGCTCGGCCAACACTGTCCTTAAGGACCGTGCATGCCGAGCACACCGTTCAGGGTGTGGATGTGACGGAGGCGGGTGTCGCGGTCTGTTCGACTGTGGCGAGCGCCGGCGGCGCCACCTTTCTAAAGAGCGCGCGGTACGCCTCCCACTGGCCGAGTATGATCCGCGCGCGCGCGCTCCCGGTCTTATGGAAGTGTTGCTGCACGAGCTTCCGCACCACGCGTTCATCCATCGTATTCAGCCCGCCGACGGCTACCATCTCGAGATTGCAGCGGGACTCGAGCAGGCCGCGCTCGTCGAGCACGTACGCGATGCCGTTGGACATGCCGGCGGCGAAATTGCGCCCCACCGGCCCCAACACGACGACCACCCCGCCTGTCATGTACTCGCAGCAATGATCGCCGGCACCCTCGATGACCGCGATCGCGCCGGAGTTCCGCACCGCGAAACGGTCGCCGGCGCTGCCCGCCGCGAAGAGGTGCCCTGATGTCGCGCCATACAACGCGGTATTCCCGATCAGGACACCAGTCGTATACCCAGCACCCCGGAATGGCCTGATCACGATTTCGCCGCCGCAAATTCCTTTCCCGACGTGATCGTTCGCTTCTCCCTCGAGTTGGAGATGCATGCCCGGCAGGGTGAAGGCACCGAAGCTTTGGCCCGCGCTGCCCCGGAACCGCAGCCGCAGTGGTGTTCCCGCTCCCCCGCCACCGTGTAGGCGCGCGATGTCGCCGGCGATGCGCGCGCCGACGGTCAGGTGATGATTTCCGATCGGGATTACGCGAGGGACCGCGTCCTGCTGCGCGAGAATCTCGGCATCGAGCGACACGAGTCCGGGACGAACGTTGCGCTCGAACGTGCGCCGGCGCGGTTCCGATTCACTCGCCGGGGGGGACAGCAATGCCGACAGATCGAGCAAGCCCGCGCGGGGGTTCTCCGGACGCTCGATCCGCCGCAGCAGCTCCACGCGGCCGACAAGATCATCCATCCGGCGCACGCCGAGCGACGCCATGATGCGGCGGACGTCCTCGGCGATGTGCGTGAAGTAGGCGACGACCTGCTCCGGCGTACCGCGGAACTTTGCGCGCAGCTCCGGCTGCTGCGTGGCGATACCGGTCGGGCACGTATTCAGGTGACACTGGCGCGCCATCGCGCAGCCGACCGCGACGACCGTTGCGGTGCCGAACCCAAACGACTCGGCGCCGAGCAGCGCGGCGATCACGACGTCGCGTCCGGTGCGCAGGCCGCCGTCGACGCGCACCTCGATGCGTTGGCGCAGCTGGTTGCGCATGAGAATGGCTTGCGTCTCCGCGAGCCCCAGCTCCCACGGTGAGCCGGCGTGCTTGATCGACGACAACGGCGAGGCGCCGGTGCCGCCGTTGTGGCCCGAGATGAGCACGTAATCGGCGTACGCCTTTGCGACGCCCGCCGCGACGGTGCCCACACCTGCCTCCGCGACGAGCTTCACACCTACACGCGCGGCCGGATTCACCTGCTTGAGATCGTGGATCAGCTGCGCCAGGTCTTCGATCGAGTAGATGTCGTGGTGCGGCGGCGGCGAAATGAGCGGAACGCCCACGACCGCATGCCGGAGCCGCGCGATCAGGTCCGTGACTTTATGGCCAGGCAACTGACCGCCTTCGCCCGGCTTGGAGCCCTGCGCGATCTTGATCTCGAGCTCGTCCGCCCGGACGAGATACGCCGTCGTCACGCCGAAGCGACCCGACGCCACCTGCTTGATGCGATTGTCGGCGCGGTCTCCGTCGCCGCGCGCCGCATAGGTCGCGGGATCTTCGCCGCCCTCGCCAGAATTCGATCGGGCGTGCATGCGATTCATCGCGATCGCGAGCGTCTCGTGCGCTTCGGGAGAGAGCGCGCCGAGGGACATGGCGCTGGAGATGAAGCGGCGCCGGATCTCTTCCGCCGGCTCGACTTCGTCGAGCGGTACGGACGGCTGCTCGACAAAGTCGAGCAAGTCACGTGGGCCCGCCGGTGCCCGAGCCCGCACGCGCGCGTCGAACCCGGCGTGATCGCCGTCCTGCAACGCGCGCACCAGCGGCGGCGACCAGCCGTGGTCCTCCCCATCGCGGCGGTATCTCACGCGGCCGTGATCGGGCAACACGCCTGCGCTCTGATGCCGCCGCAGTACATCCTCGGCGATCTCCCGGAACCCAATGCCACCGATTATCGAGGCCGTGCCGGTGAAGCAGCGGTCCATGACTTCCTGGCCGAGTCCGATCGCCTCGAAGATCTGCGCGCCGGCGTACGACTGCAGCGTCGAGATCCCCATCTTCGAGAGGATCTTGAGTAGTCCCTTCTCGGCGGCACCGCGGTACTGCTCGGCCGAGGACTCGGCGTCCCGCAGGCATTGCAGGGCGAGCCACGGATGCACGACCTCCGCGCCATATCCGAAGAGCGCGGCGAAGTGATGCACGTCCCAGGCGTCGCCCGCCTCGGCCACCAGCCCGACCCGGATGCGCTGTCCCGCCTGCACGAGGCGTTGGTGCACCGCGCCGATCGCGAGCAGCATCGGAATCGGCGCGCGGGTCTTGTCCGCGTCGCGGTCGCTGATCACGAGGATCGTGGCGCCACCACCCCGGCGTACCGCCTTCACCGCATCGCGGCTCAGCGTCTCGAGCGCGCGCGCGAGCTCGTCGGGACCTGCGGCTGCCTCCCAGACCGCGCTGAGCGTAGTGAGCTCCGCACCTCCGGCGCGCCGTAGCGCCGCCATCTCTTCCGCGAGCAGCACCGGGTGCTCGATCCGCAGCAATGTCCGCCCGCCGGGACGCTGCGCGAGCACGGAGCCGCGCCGCCCGAGGTACATGACCAGCGACATCACGAGCTCCTCGCGGAGCGGGTCAATCGCGGGGTTGGTGACCTGCGCGAAACGCTGCCGGACATACGAGTACAGACTCTGCGGGAGACGTGAGAGCGGCGCGATCGGTGTGTCGTCGCCCATGCTCCAGATCGCGTCGCGGCCTTCGGCCGCCATCGGCGAGATGACGTACCGCAGGTCCTCGTGGCTGTACCCGAACGCGTGCTGGCGCGCGGTGAGCTCTTCGGCGGGGAGGACAGGTCCCCTCGCTGGGACCTCGGTCGGAAGCTGGCGCACGACCCGCGCCGCCCAGCGGCGATAGGGGAAGCGTTGCGCTACCTCCAGCTTTGCGTCCGCGCTGCGGAGGATGACATTGCGCAGCGTGTCGACCACCAGCAGCTCGCCGGGGCCGAGCCGGCCTGACTCCACGACGTCGGCGGGATCGAGGTCGACGATACCGACTTCCGACCCCGCGACGACGGTGTTGTCGCGCGTGACCTTGTAACGGCAGGGCCGTAGCCCGTTGCGGTCCAGGGCCGCGCCGGCGATAACGCCATCGCTGAAGGCGAGTGCGGCGGGGCCGTCCCACGGTTCCATGAGCCCGGCATGGTACTCGTAGAAGCTGCGCAGGGCCGGATGCATGTCGGGGATGCGCTCCCACGCCTCCGGCAGCAGCATCATGAGCGCGTGCACGGGATCGCGCCCTGAGCGCACGAGCAGCTCAAACGCGTTGTCGAGGCTGGCGGAATCGCTGCCGTCCGGCCAGATGACGGGCTTCAGCTGTTCGACGTCCCGCTCCCACGCGGGTGCCGCCAGGGCCGGCTCTCGCGCCAGCATCGCGTTGCGGTTCCCCCAGAGGGTGTTGATCTCGCCATTGTGCGCGAGCAGCCGGAACGGCTGCGCCAGCGGCCAGCTTGGCAACGTGTTGGTCGAGTAGCGTTGATGGAAAACGGCGATGCCGGTCTCGAACAGCGGGGACTGCAAGTCGGCGTAGAAGCCGGGCAGCTCCGTGCCCACCAGCAGCGCCTTGTACACGACAGTCCGGCACGACAGCGAGCAGACGAATACCGGCAGACCGGCGCTCGCCGCGCGGCGCTCGATGACACGGCGCGCGAGGTATAGCCGCCGTTCCCACACCTGGGCGTTGGCGGGCCCCGATGGCGGACCGATGAACAGCTGGCGGATGACCGGCTGGGTCTCGGCGGCGAGCGGGCCGAGCACGGCTCCATCGACCGGGACAACGCGCCATCCCAGCACCGACATTCCCAAGCTGACCACGACCGTTTCGATCAGGTCGATCGCGATGTCCCGGGCCGGGCCTGTTTGGGGCAGAAAGAACATGCCGAGCGCCACGCGCTCGACCGGTCCGACGCCGAGCAGGCGATGGGGGATCTGTGTGAGCACACCCGCGCCGTCGCCGGATTTGTCGTTCGAGGCGGCGCCCCGGTGCGCGAGGCGCGCCACGGCAGTGAGCGCCATCGACAGGACGTCATGGTTGCGGGCGCCGTCGGCGTGCGCGACGAAACCGACGCCGCAGGCGTCGCGCTCGCGCCAGGGGTCGAGCAAACGAAAAGCCCGCTCCGTTGCGGGAGCGGGCTGGTAGGGTTCGGGTTTACTCTGCACTATCGCCCGCCGCTCCCTTGAGAGGGTGTGCCGGTAATATTTGCCAGCGGGGAAATCGTATGTTTATGCATTGGTCAACATAAATATACGAACGGAGGGAAACCGCGCAAGTAGTGAAGCAGGGGCGCAGCATGCTGCGCCCCTACCCCGTAAACCGCCGCTACGCCGTCAGCCGACGAGGATGGGCTCGGGCGGTTGGGCATAGCGGTAGATCTTGCCGGCGTAGTTCCGGAGCACGACTTCCGTGTCGGTCAGCTTCACGACGTATTCGGGGAGCAGGGGGATCTTGCCGCCGCCGCCGGGCGCGTCGATGACGAAATGGGGGACCGCCAGACCCGAGGTCCAGCCTCGCAGCGCCTGCACGATCTCGAGCCCCTTCTGAACCGTGGTCCGGAAGTGTTCGGCCCCCGCCACCTGGTCGCACATATAGATGTAGTAAGGACGCACCCGCGCGACGAGCAGCCGCTGCATCAACACCTTCATGACCTCGGGATCATCGTTGACGCCCCGGAGCAGCACTGTCTGGCAGCCGAGGGGGATGCCCGCGTCGGCGAGCATCCCGAGCGCTTTCACCGCGGCCGGCGTGAGCTCGTCGGGGTGATTGAAATGGGTGTTGATGTAGAGCGGGTGATACTGTTTGAGGATGGCGCACAGCTCGGGCGTCACGCGCTCGGGCAGATGACAGGGGATGCGACTCCCGATCCTGAGCACCTCCAGATGCGGAATCGCCCGCAGCCGCTTGCAGATGTCGTCGATGCGCCGGTCGGATAGGAGCAGCGGATCGCCGCCGGACATGATGACGTCGCGGATCTCCTTGTGCTCCTCGAGATAGCGAAACGCCGACTCGAGCTGCGACATCGGAATCTTCTCGGGATCGCCCACCTTGCGCCGGCGTGTGCAGAACCGGCAGTAGGAGGCACAGACGGGCGAGACGAGAAACAGCGCACGGTCGGGATAGCGGTGCGTGATGTTGGGCACCGGCGAGTGCTCGTCCTCCGCCAGCGAGTCGACGAGCCCATCCTCGACCTCCAGCTCCTGCACGCTGGGAACGTACTGCCGCCAGATCGGATCGCCCGGCGACATGATGAGGTCAACCATCGCGGGCGAGATGCGAAACTCGAAGTTCTCCGCGGCCTGGCGGAGGCGGGCGACGTCAGCGACGTGCTCGCTACCGAAGCGCGCCGCCAGGGCGTCGAGAGAAGCGATGCTCCGTTTACGGAGCAGTTCTTGCCAGGTCTCCAGGAGTCAGATCCTTGGTGTAGATCACCAGGTCGTCACCGGGCGCATAGTAGCCCCGGATGGTCGCGGCCCTGGTGTAGCCGCGTGCTTCGTAAAACCGGCGCGTCGCTGCGTAATCGGCGCGCGAGCTGGTCTCGACAACCACGAGCCTTCTGCCGTCAGCCGTCAGCCGGCGCTCGACCTCACCGAGCAGTTGCGATCCGATTCCGCCGCCCTGGCGATCGCGTTCGACCACAATCCAGTACAGATCGCTCGTTGCCACGGTGCCCGGCGTCGGTCCCCAACACGCATACCCGATCAGCTGATCGCCTTCGAACGCGCCGACGAGCCGATAATCGTCGCCGCCGGCCAGGCTCTCATCGAGCAGCTCGACCGCGGTGGCGACCTCCTCTTCCCGGAAGAGTCCGGTCGCCCGCGTCAGCCGCTCAAGCCGTGCGCGGTGCGCGCGCCCGACGGGGCGCAGCGAGCAGCTCACGTGCCGCCTTGCTCCCCTGCGCTTCTCGCAGCGCGATCTCGGCGATGCGGCGGATCAGCTCCGCGTAATCCCACCCGGCGGCCTTCGCCATCCGCGACAGGCCCGCCGCATCGGTGAGATCGGGATTGGGGTTCACCTCGAGGACCCAGGGCCGCCCGGCTTCGTCGACGCGCAGGTCGATACGACCGTAGCTCTTGCCCTGCATCGTGCGCCACGCCGTCTCCGCCAGGCGGCAGAGCCGGTCGGCGAGCCGTTGCGGTATTTGCGCGGGGCACACCGGGCGGCTGCCGAGATCCTCCGGCGATCCCACGTGCCACTTGGCGGCATAGGTGAGGATGGGCCAGGTGTCCTCCGGCATCGCGCTGAAGTCGATCTCGGCGACGGGGAGCGTGCGATCGCCGACAATCCCGACGTTGAACTCGCGGCCGGCGACGTACTGTTGCACCAGCACCTCGTCGAACTGCTCGGTCATTGCCGCGATGCGCGCCTTCAAGCTCCGGCGGTCGCTCACCACCGACTGCTTGTCGAGGCCCGCACTCGCGTCTTCCGCCGCCGGCTTCACAATCGCCGGCAACGGAAAATCGTCGTCGATCTTTCCCTGCGCGATCGTCCAGCGCGGCACCGGCAACCCGGCGCGCTCGAGCATCGTGTTCGCCACCGCTTTGCGCCGGCAGGCGGCGGTCGTCCAGGGGCCGCAGCCGGTGTATGCGATCCCCGCCAACTCCAGCGTGCCGACGACGTGGTCCTCCCACTGCGACACGCCGCGTACCCCTTCGCAGAGATTGAACACCAGATCGGCACGCCCCCCCCGGCAGGCGTTGAACCACCGCATGTCGTGCCGGACCGGAATGCGCTGCACCTGATGATTGAGGGAGCCAAAGATTCGGGCGATATCGTCGACCGCCTCCATCACCCCGGCGATGTCCTCGGCGGTCCAGTCGTCGGCGCCGGGGTCGTAGAGGATGACGACCCTCATGCCGAGAGCGCCGTTGGTGTCTGTAGGGGCGCAGCATGCTGCGCCCCTACCAGCGCCTCTACCTCGCGGCCTGTTATGCGCCGCCAGGCGATCCGGATGACCTCCTGGATGAGCTCGTCGTAGGTAAACCCCGCGACCCGCGCCGCCTTCGGGAAACAGGAGTTCATCGCCGGGTCGGGAATGATGCCGGGGAGCGGATTCAGCTCGACGACGTTGGGGACACCGAACCGATCCACGCGAATGTCGATGCGGCACCAGTCGCGACAGCCGAGGGCGCGATACGCGTCGAGCGCGACGCGCTCCGTCTCGCGGCACAGCGAGTCGGCGACGCCGCTCGGCGGGCACCGGAAGATCGCGAGCGGATGCTCGCGCGTATCCCAGATCCATTTCGCTTCGTAGCCGTACACCGGCGGCGCGCCCGGCGGCAGCGTCGCGAAATCGAATCCGACGATCGGCAGGCAGCGCACGTCGCCGTCATTACCGAGGATCGCGACCGTGAACTCCGGTCCGGGGAGATAGGTCTCGACGATGACCGGCTGGCTGTAGCGCTCCAAGAGGAAAGGCACGCGCTCGGCGAGCTGCGCGGGGGTCTCGCATAAGTTATTGACGAATATGCCCTTACCTGACCCCTCGGCGACGGGCTTCACGAAGAGCGGATACGGCAGCGGCAGCCGCTCGAGATCCTCGACTCGCTCGATCACCCGGAACGGCGCGGTCGGAACGCCGCGGTAGGCGAGGATCTCTTTCGTTCGTCCCTTGTGCAGCGTCAGCGCCAGCGTCAGCGGATCGGAACCGGTATACGGGATGTTCAAGTACTCGCATAACGCCGGGACATGCGACTCGCGACACGGGCCGTGGAGGCCCTCGGCCATGTTGAAGACGATGTCGGGATGTGCGAGCGAGAGTTTCTGCGGGAGGAATTCGTCGGCCTCGAGTCGCACGACGTTGCCGAAGAGACCGAGAGCCTGATGGACCGCGTCAATTGTCGACGGGTCATCCCATTCTGCGTAGGCGTCAGACGCGGAACTCGCGTCAGGCTTCTCGTTGTAGGCGAGGCCTATTCGCATTCTGAAAAACAGAATACGAAATGCTGCGAGGATGCGCAAGACACGACGACAAAAAAATCGGCGTCAAACTTTGTGGTAGGTGACGCGAGCGGCTTCCTGGTTGTCGTCGGCGACGTAGATCTCGAAATCGGAGAACAGCGCGCCGGCTTCCTTCTGCAGGACGCGCAACACCGCGATCGCCATCCGGCGAATCTCCAGCTCCGCGCCTTCGCCGCACCGCAGCTCGAGCATCGTGCGCCACGCGCGCGCGTTACCGGAGACGACGATCTTCACTTCCGTAGCGTTGGGCAGCACACTCCGCGCCGCTTCGCGCGCCAGCTTGCGGCGGTGGACCTTGTCGGTGATCCACTCGTAGCGCTGCATCAATCCCTCGACTGCCCGGACATACGCGGCCTGCGCCTCGCTGACTTGCTGCTGCCACTCCTCTTCGAGCTTCGCATCGCCCGCGACCGCGGGCGGCAGGACGAACGCGGCATGCGATTCATCGACATAGCGCTGCGAGATCTGTGAATAGCCGAAGCCGGCCCGATGGCGCACCAGCTCGTGCGAGCAGGAGCGCGAGATGCCTTCGATCAGCAGCACGTACACGGCGTGCTCCAGCACCGAGCCGTGACCCTGCTTCTTGATGTTCTCGAGGTATTCGGCCGTCGTGCGGTTGATCGGATTGCGCTGGCTCATGTAGCAGAGCCGCCCCGCGTACTCGGCCAGCCGTTCGCCGTCGCTCGCCTCCCCGCGCCACTGGACCGCGAGGTGTTCCGGTTCGAGAAACTGGGGACGGGCGATCAGCGAAATGCGGGGGGCGCGAAAGACTTCCATCGGCGCTAGCGTGCCAGTTCGAGTTTCGGTGTGGCCCATGCGGCGCTGCGCTCCACTTCTCGTAGTCGCGTGGCGATGTCTTCAGGAATGGCCGTGGCGCCGGCGCCCACCTTCAGCGCGGCCACGGGTGACCAATCGGTCGCGGGAATGATAACACCGGGATTGAGGATCGACAGCGGGTCGTACGCGCGTTTGACGTCGCGAAACAGATCCACGACTTCCTTTCCGTAGAACCGCTCGAGCACACCCGCGCGGAGACGGCCGACGCCATGCTCACCCGACGGAATACCGCCCAGCCGGATGAGCAGAGCAGTGACGTCTTCGAACAATTCGGCAAGTGCCTCACGCCAGCGGTCGCGCGTCGTATCGGGGAGCGCGTTCACATGAACGTGGCCGTCCCCGGCATGGCCGAAGATCGCGACGGGAATGTCGCGACGCGTGGCCGCCTCCCGAAGACCGGCGACATACGCCCCGAGTGCTTCCGGCGGCACACAGCCGTCCTCGATGACCTGGAGCGAGCGTTGCGTGGCGGGCAGCCGCGCGAGGGCGGGGGAGGCGAGCCGCCGCACGCTCCACAGCTGCTCCAGCCCCGCACGGTTCACCGCCGTCTCGACATGAACGGCCGAGTGCTTGAGGCCGCGCACGGCGTCACCGACGACGCCGCGCGCTGCCGCGGCCTGCTCGCGCTCGAACTCGACGAGCAGCAGGCACGCGACC
>Ga0209761_1002208_pt1 | contig 12786 bp, 10 predicted proteins | sample GraSoi013_1_40cm_4_FD_185818 | JGI IMG/M metagenome (GOLD analysis project Ga0209761, IMG submission 185818) | Grasslands soil microbial communities from the Angelo Coastal Reserve, California, USA - Sample 09_25_2013_1_40cm (SPAdes) (version 2) | ecosystem: Environmental > Terrestrial > Soil >... | reverse complement strand
GCGAACCGCCCGCGGTGCCGCCCCCCACCACGATGCTGGGCGCGTTGTACCGCTACGTGCACACGGCGGACCCGGAGCACTTCCAGCCGATGAACGCCAACTTCGGGCTGCTCGAGCCGCTCGAGCAGCCGGTCCGGGACAAAGAGCGAAAGAAGCGGCTGCTCGCGGAGCGGGCGCTCGCGGAGATGGATCGGTTCGCGGAGCGGCTCGGGATCGGGGTGGGGGTCACGGCGTGAACGGCGAGATCGCCGCCTTCGTCGCCTTCCTCGCGAAGGAACGGAACGATTCTCCCCATACGGTCAAGGCCTACGGGCGGGACGTGCAGGACTTCGCCGCGTTCTGCGACCGCTACTACGGCGGGACCTGGCGCTGGGCGGGAGTGGACCGGCTGGCCATCCGGGGCTGGCTCGGGGCGATGCAGCAGCGCGGGCTCGCGAAGCGCTCCGTGGCCCGGGCGCTGTCCGCGCTGCGCACGTTCTACCGCTTCCTGAACGCGACCGAGGGGGTGGAGGTGAACCCCGCGCGGGCGATGCGCACCCCGAAGCTCCCACGCCCGCTCCCCGCACACCTCGACCGGTCCGAGATCGACCGGCTGTTTGCGGACGCGGAGCATCGCGCCGCCGCCGGCGGGTTCGTGGCGGTGCGGGACCTGGCGATGCTGGAGCTGTTCTACTCGACAGGCGTCCGGCTTTCCGAGCTCGCCGGCCTCAACGACGCAGACGTGGATCTCGTGTCCGACCAGGCGAAGGTGCGGGGCAAGGGCAAGAAGGAGCGGCTCGTGCCGGTGGGCCGGCACGCCGGGCGGGCGCTGCGGGCGTACTACCGGCACCGGGACGCGCTGGCGCTGTCGGGAACGGCGGACCGGCGCGCGGTGTTCGTGAACCGGCGCGGCCGGCGGCTCACCGTGCGGGGCGTGCAGCTCGCGATCAAGCGGCTGTTCGCCGCGCTGGCGCGGGGCCGCGACCTGCACGTGCACTCGCTGCGGCACTCGTTCGCCACCCACCTGCTCGACGCCGGGGCCGACCTGCGGTCGGTGCAGGAGCTGCTGGGCCACGCCTCGCTCAGCACGACGCAGGTGTATACTCATACGTCGGTGGAACGGTTGAAGCAGGTGTATCACAAGGCCCATCCCCGGGCGTGAGGGACATGACGCGGATCCATAGCACGACGATTCTGTGCGTCCGCCGCGACGGCCACGTGGCGCTGGGCGGCGACGGCCAGGTCACGCTGGGCGACACGGTGATGAAGGCCAACGCGAACAAAGTACGGGCGCTCAAAGGCGGCAAGATCCTCGCCGGCTTCGCGGGCGCCTCGGCGGACGCGTTCACGCTGTTCGAGAAGTTCGAGGAGAAGCTGGAGCGCTATCCCGGCAATCTGCCGCGCGCGGCGGTCGAGCTGGCGAAGGACTGGCGCTCGGACCGCGTGCTGCGGCGGCTCGAGGCGCTGCTCGTGGTGGCCGACAAGGAGCACGGCTACGTCATCTCGGGCTCGGGCGAGCTGATCGAGCCGGACGACGGCATCCTGGCGATCGGGTCCGGGGGCAACTACGCCCTCGCCGCCGCGCGGGCGCTCGTGACCTCGTCGGAGCTCGCCGCCAAGGACGTCGTGCAGCGCGCCCTCGAGATCGCGGCGGCGATCTGCGTGTACACGAACACGCACATCAACATTCTGGAGCTGTGATGGCCGACCCCACCCGGACTCCCGAAGACGCGGCGCCGCCTCCCCCGCCCCCCCCGTCCGCCCCGCCCCCTCCGGCCCAAGAAGAGGAGCTCCCGTGGCTGGAGGAGCTGCCGCCGCGCAAGATCGTGGCGGAGCTGGACCGCTACATCGTGGGCCAGGAAGTGGCGAAGAAGGCGGTCGCGATCGCGATCCGCAACCGCTGGCGCCGCTCCCAGGCGCCGGAGGACATCCGCGACGAGATCCTTCCCAACAACATCATCATGATCGGCCCCACGGGAGTGGGGAAGACCGAGATCGCGCGCCGGCTCGCGCGCCTCGCCGGCGCGCCGTTCCTCAAGGTCGAGGCGTCGAAGTTCACCGAGGTCGGCTACGTGGGGCGCGACGTCGAATCGATGGTGCGCGAGCTCGTCGACGTGGCGATCAACATGGTCCGCACCGAGCGCGAGGACGATGTCTACCCGGCAGCGGAAACCCGCGCCGAGGAGCGCCTGCTGGACATCCTCCTCCCGCCTACCCCGACCCAACCTCTCCCCTCTCCCCTCTCCCCGGGGGAAAAGGGCGAAGGGAGAGGGGAAAAGGCTCCCCTGTTCGTCGTCTCGTCGAAAGGCGACGTGACCCCGAAGACCACCGAGGCCGACGTCGAGGCCCAGGAGCGCCGCCGCCGCACCCGCGAGAAGCTGCGGCAGCAGCTGCGCGACGGGAAGCTCGAAGAGCGCGACGTGGAGATCGAGGTTCAGCAGCAGGGCTTCCCGATGCTCGAGATGATGCAGCCGCCCCAGGGCATGGAGGGGCCCGACTTCAACTTCACCGAATGGCTCCAGGAGGTCATGCCGAAGAAGAAGAAGCGCCGCACCGTGCACCTCCACGAGGCGCGCCGCGTCCTCGTCGACGAGGAACTGAAAAAGCTCGTGGACATGGACGACGTGGTGAGCGAGGCCCTGGACCGCGTCGAGAACCACGGAGTGATCTTCATCGACGAGCTCGACAAGATCGCGGGCGACCGCGGCACCGTCGGGCCCGACGTGTCACGCGAGGGCGTGCAGCGCGACCTGTTGCCCATCGTCGAGGGCTCGACCGTCCAGACCCGCTACGGCTACGTGCGCACCGACCACATCCTCTTCATCGCGGCCGGCGCGTTCCACATCTCCAAGCCGTCGGACCTGATCCCCGAGCTGCAGGGTCGCTTCCCCATCCGGGTCGAGCTGCAGCCGCTCACCGAGGACGACTTCGTCCGGATCATGACGGAGCCAGAGAACGCCCTCACCAAGCAGTACGCCGCGCTGTGCGCCGCCGAGGGTGCGACCCTCGAGTTCGCCCCCGACGGCGTGCGCGAGGTGGCCCGCATCGCCGCGAAGGTGAACGAGCGCATGGAAAACATCGGCGCCCGCCGGCTCCATACCGTCCTCACCACGCTGCTCGAGGACGTGCTGTTCGCGCTGCCCGACCACCCCGAGAAACACATCGTGTTCGACGCGACGCGGGTGCGCGAGCGCCTCGCGAAGATCGCCGACGACGAAGACTTGCGCCGCTACATCCTCTAGGTAGAATTAGCAGTCGAAGGCTGTCATTTTGGCTCACCCTCCAGGGTAATCCATGGCCAAGCGCGATTTCCTCGCCGTCACCGACCTCAGTCGGGACGACATCCTGCGCCTGTTCGACCTGGCCGGGCGCATGAAGGCGGGGGCCTACCGGGAGACCCCGCTCGCGGGCAAGAGCCTGGCGATGATCTTCGCCAAGTCGAGCACGCGCACCCGGGTCTCCTTCGAGGTGGGGACGTACCAGCTCGGCGGGCACGCCCTGTTCCTTTCTTCCCGCGACATCCAGCTGGGGCGGGGCGAGCCGATCGCCGACACGGCGCGGGTGCTGTCCCGCTACGTCAGCGGCATCATGATCCGGACCTTCGATCACGCCGAGGTGGAGGAGCTGGCGCGCCAGGCGACGATTCCCGTCATCAACGGGCTCACCGACCTGTCGCACCCCTGCCAGGTGCTGGCCGACCTGTTCACGGTGCGGGAGGCGCTGGGCACGTGGGAGGGAAAGCGGGTCGCCTGGGTGGGCGACGGGAACAACATGGCCAACAGCTGGATCGAGGCGGCGCAGGTGCTGGGGTTCGAGCTGCGGCTGGCGTGTCCCGAGGGCTACGAGCCCAACCGCCGGATCTTCGACCGTGCGAAGCAGGGGGGGGCCTGCATCGAGGTGACGGAGATCCCCGAGGAGGCGGTCGAGGGCGCGCACGTCGTGAACACCGACGTGTGGGCGTCGATGGGCCAGGAGGCGGAGGCCCAGGCGCGGCAGAACGCCTTCCGGGGCTACACGGTGGACGCCGAGCTGATGAAGCTCGCCGCTCCGGGGGCCATCTTCCTCCACTGCCTGCCGGCGCACCGCGGCGAAGAGGTCGCGACCGAGGTGATCGAGGGGCCGCAGTCGCGCGTGTGGGACGAGGCGGAGAACCGGCTGCACGTCCAGAAGGCGCTGCTCGCCACCCTGCTAGGATGAAGCGCACTCCGCTGCACGACATTCACGTGAGCCTGGGCGCCAAGATGGTGCCGTTCGGCGGCTACGAGATGCCCGTGAGCTACGCCGCGGGGATCGCGGCCGAGCACCGGGCGGTGCGCGAGGGCGTGGGCGTGTTCGACGTCTCGCACATGGGTGAGTTCGAGGTCACCGGCCCCGACCGCAACGCCTTCGTGCAACGCGTGACGTGTAACGATGTCGGGGCCCTGCGCCCCGGGCAGGCCCAGTATTCCGCGATCCTGACCGAGCAAGGCACGTTCGTGGACGACTGTCTCGTGTACCGGTTCGAGGACCGGCTGATGATGGTCGTGAACGCCGCGAACATCGCGCGGGACTGGGAGCACGTCGTGCAACAGAAGCGCGGCGCCAACGTGCGGCTGCGCGACATCTCGGACGACACCGGCCTGCTCGCGGTGCAGGGCCCGGGCGCGGAGGCCCTGCTCGCCCCGCTCACGCCCGTCGGGGTGGCGATGATCCCGTACTACCACTTCGCCGAGGGCAAGGTGGCGGGGGTGCAGTGCTTCATTTCCCGCACCGGGTACACCGGCGAAGACGGGTTCGAGCTGTACTGCCGCGGGGCGGACCTCGAGAAGCTGTGGCACGCGCTGGTCGGGGCGGGGCGCGCGGAACCGTGTGGGTTGGGCGCGCGCGACACACTGCGGCTCGAGGCGGGCTATCCGCTGTACGGCAGCGACATCGACGCCACCGTGACGCCGTACGAAGCCGGGCTCGGCTGGATCGTGAAGCTCGAGAAGGGCGCGGCCTTCACGGGCCTGGCCGCACTCAAGCGCCAGCGGCTCGAGGGCGTGCCGCGACGCCTCGTCGGGTTCCGGGTGAGCGAGCCCAAGACGGTCGCGCGCCACGGCTACCCGGTGTTCCTGGACGGCGCGGGGATCGGCGTCGTGCGGAGCGGCACGGTGACGCCCACCGTGAACGCCGCGATCGGGACGACGTATCTCCCCGCTGCGCACGCCAAGCCGGGGACGGCGTTCGAGATCGAGGTGCGGGGCAAGCGCGCCGGCGCGGAGGTCGTGCAGCTGCCGTTCGTGCCGCATAGAACCAGACGGATAGGCGGTTAGGCGGATAGGCGGTTAGTGAATGCGTATCGGGATACTGACGGTGTCCGATCTGGGCGCCGTGGGGCAGCGGGCCGACACCTCGGGGGACGCGATTGTCGCGTGGGCGGGGGAGCGCGGTTACGAGGTGGTGGTGCGGAGCGTGGTGCCCGATGAGACCGATCGGATCGCTGGGAAGCTGGCGCGCTGGGCGGACTCGGGCGAGGTGGACGTCGTCCTGACGACGGGCGGGACCGGGCTCACCGCGCGCGACGTGACGCCCGAGGCGACGGAGGCGGTGCTCGACCTGCCTGCGCCGGGGATTGCGGAGGCGCTGCGGGCGCAGTCGGCGCCGGCCTTTCCCCGCGCCTGGCTGTCGCGCGGCGTGGCGGGCACGCGCGGGAAAACGCTGATCGTCAACCTCCCGGGATCTCCCGGGGGGGTGAAAGACGGCTTGGGCGTGCTGGAAACCCTGCTCGATCACGCCGTGGAGCTCGTGACCGGTGAGCGAGTGACCCACTGATGGCCGACCGCATCCTCGTCACCACCGAGGATCTCGAGCACGCCGTCCGCAGCAACGCGGGCCTCGAAGCGGCGGGCTTCCAGACCACGCTGGCGTCGCTCGACGAGGCGCGCCAGGCGGTGCGGCGCGAGCCGCCCCCCGACTGCCTCGTCGTCACGGGCGGGCTGCACGAAACGGGCGCCGCCCAGCTGCTCACGCTGGCGCGCGACCGCTCCATCTCCACCCTCGGCTTGGTCGAGCAGACCGAGCCCGACGCGAAAGGCTTGGCCCGCCGGCTCGGCCTCACGGCCTACCTCACGAAGCCCGCCGACCCCGCCGAGGTCACGGCCACCGTGCGGCGGCTGGTCGAGCGGCGCCGGCTGCAGCAGCGCACCGGGATCCTCGGGGAATCCCCGGCCATCCAGGAAGTGCTGGTCAAGATCGAGCAGATGGCGCCGGTCAGCTCCACCGTGCTCATCGAGGGGGAGTCGGGCACCGGCAAGGAGCTCGTGGCGCGCGGCATCCACGACCTGTCGCCGCGCCGCGGCAAGCCGTTCATCGCGGTGAACTGCGCCGCCATCCCCGACACGCTGCTCGAAAGCGAGCTGTTCGGGCACGAGAAGGGCGCCTTCACGGGGGCGGCGGAGCGGCGGCTGGGCCGCTTCGAGCTGGCCGACGGCGGGACGATCTTCCTGGACGAGGTGGGGGAGATGGCCCCGGCCACCCAGGTGAAGCTGCTGCGTGTGCTCGAGGACCGCACGTTCTTCCGGGTGGGCGGCACCCACCCGATCAAGGTGGACGTGCGGGTGATCGCGGCGACCAACAAGTCGCTCAAGGAGGAAGTCGCGCTCGGCCGGTTCCGCGACGACCTGTTCTACCGGCTCAACGTGCTCGCGATCTACCTGCCGCCGCTGCGCGAGCGCAAGGCCGACATCCCGCTCCTCGTGCGCCGCTTCATCGCCGAGTTCGCCACGACCCACGACCGCAGCTTCCGCGGCATCACGCCCGAGGCGCTGCAGATCCTGGTGGACGCCGACTGGCCCGGCAACATCCGCCAGCTCCGGAACCTCGTGGAATCGATGGTCGTGCTCGCCCCCGAGGGGGAGATCGGCGCGGGCGACATCCCGCGCGAGATCCGCGAGCGCGGTCGCGGGCTGCCGGTGCGGCTCGCCGGCGCGACCCGCGACGTCGCGGGCCAGGAGCTGGAGTTCATCTTCCGCAGCCTCGTCGAGCTCAAGCTCCAGGTGGAGGAGCTGCGGCGCCGGCTGGAGGAACGCCCCCAGCGAGTCGAAGTGATCGAGGTCGGCCCCGGGTCGAGCGTCGCCGCGCCGCTGCCGGTCGAGGTGGAGGGGGAGCCGGCGGGCGAGAAGGAAGGCGAGGTGGTGTACCGCGCCGGCATGACGATGGCCGACGTGGAGCGCGCGGCGATCGAGGCCGCGCTGCGCGACACCAAGGGCAACCGCCGCAAGGCGGCCGAAGTCCTCGGGATCGGCGAGCGCACGCTGTATCGCAAGCTCAAAGAGTACGCGATAGTGTGATTTGACAGCGGCCCGATCCGGGCCCATGTTACGACGCCCTGTTTCCCCCTTCTGTGACCGCGCCGCAGCGCCCCGGCCGTAGAGTCCGTGGACTTTAGAATCGATCCGGACAAGTGCGTCGCTTGCCTGGCGTGCGTGCGGGTGTGCCCAGCCGACGCCGTGGCGGTCGAAGGTCCGCAAGTCCGCATCGTGGACGCGGCGTGCACGCGGTGTGGCCTGTGTCTCCCCGCCTGCCCCCACGATGCCATCGAGGCCCTGGGCGACGCCGCGCGCGCGCTCGAGCTGGCCGCGGCCGGCACCGCGGCGCTGATCCTGAGCGTCGAGTCGGCGGCCTACTTCTATCCGGCGACCCCCGAGCAGGTCGTAAACGCATGCTACGCCGCGGGTTTCCGCACGGTGCACCGCGGCGTGCTGGGCGACGAGCTGGTGGCGCGGGAGTACCTGTCGCTGTGGAGCGAGAACGATTGGGGCACCATGATCCGCAGCACGTGCCCCGTGATCGTGGAGACGGTGCGGGTGCAGTACCCGGAGCTGATTCCCTATCTCGCCCCCGTGGCCACGCCGATCGCCGCGGAGGCGCGCTACCTGAAGCAGCTGTATGGGACGGAAACGCCCGTCGTGTACACGGGGGTGTGCATCACGGAAGGGGGGCCGGACGTGGACGCCGCGATCACGTTCGACGACCTCGCCGGGTTGCTCGAGCGCCGCGGCGTGACGGTGCACGACCAGGCGTCCTACTTCAGCCGCGTCCCTGAGGAGCGGCGGCGCCACTGGAGCACCGCGGGAGGCCTGCCGCTCGAGGTCCTGATGGAGGAGACCCAGGCCAGCCGGCGGTTCCGCAAGGTCCGCGGCCTGGGGGCGCTGGAGGCGATCGCGCGCGCCGTCGCCGTGGACCACATCGATCTGGGGTTCGTGGACATCCTGCCCTGCGAGGGGTGCCTGGACCACCCGCTGCTCGGCCCCAGGGAAGAGCTGTTCCGGCGGCGCGAGATCGTTGGGGCGACCGAGCCCGCCCGGGCGCGCGGGCCGGTGGTGGACGCCGGGGTGGCGGGAGCGGTGCGGCTGGGCGAGGTGTTTCCGATCCACCGCAACGGCCACGGGCCGGCGGCGGAGGCGGTCGACGCGATCCTGGGGGAGATCGGGCTCGCTCCCAACGGCAAGCCGTGGGACTGCGGGGCGTGCGGCTACGCGACGTGCCGCGCCTTCGCGGACGCGGCGGCGGCGGGGCGGACGTCGCTCAGGTCGTGCCCCCCCTATCTCGACAAGGTGGCGAAGCACGCGCAGCTTCAGGCCGCCGTGGACGCGCTCACCACGCTCGCCACCTACCGCGTGTTGCGCGACCGGCTGGCGAGCGAGGTGGCGCGGAGCGACCGGGCGGGGGATCCGTTCGCCGTGCTGTTCGTGGACCTGGACAACTTCAAGCAGGTGAACGACCAGTTCGGGCACGAGGCGGGGAACGAGGTGCTGCGGACGGCGGCCCGGGAGTGCGCGTCGCACATCCGCACGACCGACCTCGCGGCGCGCTACGGCGGCGACGAGTTCGTGCTGGTGCTGGTGCGCACGGCGGCGGAAGGGGCGCGCGGCGTGGCGGAGAAGGTGCGCGCCAGCGTGGAGGCGATGGGGCGGCGGCTCGGCTACCCCGAGGGGCTGGTGACGGTGAGCATCGGGGTGGCGGAATTCGTGCCGGGCCGGGGCCCCGAGACGGAGGACGTGCTGGTGGCGGCTGACCGCGCACTGTACCGCGCCAAGGCCTCAGGGCGGAACCAGGTCGCAGCAGGGGGGGAGCGCTAATGTGACGACACCGAAGCCGGCGGAGACAGGAGAGACGGGGGAGGAGCGGGAGGCGCTGCCGCTCACGTCGCAGGGGGTGACCGGGCCTGGCGGGGGGCCCGACCCGTGGGGCGTGAAGCGCGCCGAGAACCTCATCGCGAGTCTCACCGGCGTGTTGTCGGCCCGCGTGGTCGTCACGCCGCTGGGCGAGGTGAGCGAGATCCACGTGCTCACGATGAGCGACATGCAGCCCAAGCAGGTGGTCCGCAACATCGAGTCGGCGCTGATGGCGCAGCTCGGCATGAAGATCGACCACCGCAAGATCAGCGTGGCCCAGACGGCGGACGTGCGGCCGATCGAGCAGATGCAGGAGGAGGCGGTCCGCAGCCGCGCCAACAAGCGGGTGGTGGTGTTCCAGGGGATCGAGGTGCGGCCGTCGGACCGGCCGCAGCGGGTGCTGGTGCGGGTGCGGCTGTCGTTCGAGGGGCGCGAGGCGGAGGCGGAGGAGCAGGGGACCGACACGATGCGCAATCGAGTGGAGACGGCGGCCCGAGCGGCGGCGCTGTGTCTCGACGAGCTGCTCCCCGACAACTCCGTGGCGCTCGAAGGGACGCAGATGATCGAGGCGTTCGATCGCAAGTTCGTGATGGTGGCGGTGCACGGGCTGGGCGGCCGCGAGGCGCAGCTCCTCACCGGCACGTGCGAGGTCCGAGAGAGCGCAGAGCGCAGTTCGGTGCTGGCGGTCCTGGATGCCACGAACCGCTGGGCCGATGCCCGCAGGTAATATCTTGTAGGACAATAACTTAAAAGCACTCCCGCCGGTGGCGCGCCCCCTTCTCACCCTGGGGGCTTGCGAATCTCCTGTTCTGGTGGTATTTCGTGTTGTGTCAATTCTATCGAACTGATCGCCGTTGCGCGCGCGCAGCAGGCGGTGCCGCGACGGCATGATTGCCAAGGACACGGCGGACAAAGGGGGACCCCCGGAATCGGTACCTAAGCGGAGCTGAGCGAACAGTTGACGAGCGTAGCGTGCGGGTATGCCGGAGCGAGGCGTACTCCTCCTGTAGGCCGAGAAACGACTCGCAGGTCTCGAGGAGGTGACGCTCGATGACGTTGCTCGCAGTGCTTCTCACGGTGTTCTCGAATTACGCAATCGCTTGGTAACGATCGAACGTGGGGTTCCCTCCCAGCTATCACAGGGGAATCAGGTAGGGCGGTGCAGGAGCGAACCAGCGGGGGAACGGTGACATGACGGCTTCCAATCCGACGGGCATTGCGCGGGGTGACCGAGTGGAGCGCGGGTTGGTGCCACCGGGCTCGACCGTCGAGGCCCCGGACCCGTGGGGCGTGAAGCGCGCCGAGAACCTCATCGCGGGGCTCACGGGCGTGCTGTCGGCGCGGGTCGTGGTGACGCCGCTGGGCGACGTGAGCGAGATCCACGTGCTCACGCTGAGCGACATGCAGCCCAAGCAAGTGGTCCGCAACGTCGAGTCGGCGCTGATGGCGCAGCTCGGCATGAAGATCGACCACCGCAAGATCAGCGTGGCCCAGACGGCGGACGTGCGGCCGATCGAGCGGTTGCAGGACGAGGCGGTCCGCACGCGCGCCAACCAGCGCGTGGTGGTGTTCCAGGGGCTCGAGGTGCGGCCCGCCGAGCGGGCGCAGCGCGTCGTCGTGCGCGTGCGGTTGTCGTTCGAGGACAAGCAGGCGGAGGCGGAGGAGCAGGGCACCGACACGGTGCGGAACCGGGTGGAGGCGGCGGCGCGGGCGGCGGCGGGCTGCCTCGACGATCTCCTCCCCGACAACTCGATCGCGCTCGAAGGCGCCCAATTGGTGGAAGCGTTTGACCGCAAGTTCGTGCTCGTCGCGGTCCACGGGTTGGGCGGCAGGGAGGCGCAGCTGCTCACGGGCACGTGTGAGATCCGGGAGAGCGCCGAGCGGAGCGCCGTGCTGGCGATCCTGGATGCGACCAACCGCTGGGTCGACGCTCGGCGGTAACATGATATGCTGCAACTACTTAAGGCCAACACTCCCGAGGTGATGCCGTCATGCGGCAGCCCCCCTTGCGCGTTCCCCGTTCTAGTGGTACTTGGGGTTCTGTGAGTTCGACTAGGACGAAGCGCTACTGGGGCACGCAGCGCGTCGCGCGGGTGTGCCAGGTATCGCCGGCGACGGTAGCGAACTGGATCGACCAGGGGCTATTGAAGGGGCATAAGACCCCCACGGGGCGGCGCCGGGTGGAGTCGGACGACCTGGCGGCGTTCCTGCGGGCGCACGGCATGGGGGTGCCGCCGGACCTGGAGCGCAGCGCCGGGCGCGAGGTGGTGGTGGTGGTGGAGGACGATGCGGGCTACCGGCGGGCGCTGGTGCTGACGATCGCGAAGTCCGATTTGGCGGTGGAGGTGGTGGAGGCGGCGACCGGGATGGACGGGCTGCTCGAGATCGGGCGGGCGCAGCCGTCGGTGATCGTGCTCGATTTCACGCTGCCCGACCTGAACGCGACGCAGGTGATCGAGCGGCTGCTCGAGCCCGGGCGCCGGCTGGACGCCGAGGTGATCGTGGTGACGGGCGGGATGCCCGAGGCGGCGGCGGCGCAGCTGCGGGGGATGGGCGTGAAGGTGATCGTGAACAAGGCGGATGGCATGCCGGGCGTGGTGGAGGCGATGCGGCAGGCGTTGAAGCGGCGCAAGGCGGCGTAACGACGTCACACAGGATTCAGGTTTTTTTGCGCTGCGCCGGATGAATTGGGAGCCGGCGGGCGACATACAGACATCTTGGACAAGAAGGGGCCCCTGGACACCGCTACCTAGAGCGGAGCCGAGCGAAAAGTCGACGAGCGGAGCGTCGGGTGCGCCGTAGCGAGGCGTGCTACTCCTGGTGGGTCGATATGACTCGCGGTCTCCAGAAGGGGGTGACGCTCAATGTTGCATCTGCTCGCTGTGCTTTTTACGGCTTTTGCGAAGTTGTTTTTCGCAAACGGATTGGTCAGCTGGTAGCGGACCGAAAAGGGGCCCTTCTCTTATTGCCGGAGCGCACGGACCTGACATGAGCGAGGGCATTCGTCAGAAACTTGAGGGCGCCCGGATCTACGTGCTGGTCGGCGTAGTGTGCCTCGCGAGCTTCTGCCTGTTGTTCCTCCGTGACTGGGACGTGCCGCCCGCGTTTCCTTCCAAGTTCTGGAACGCGCTTGCAGCTTTTGCGATTCTGGGGATCGTGAGTGACTCATTCGCATTCCGAATCCCGTTCGCCAAAGTTGCGACTTCTGTAGGTTTCATTCCGTTCATTGCCTCCGTAGTGCTGTTCCGTCACCCCTGGCCGATGGTCGTCGCGGGCGTGACTGGCGTTGTCGTCGACACCCTGGTCCGACACCGGCCTGCTGTCAAAGTCTGGTTCAATACGGCCCAGTACATGCTCGCTACCGGGCTGGCGTCCTTGGTGTATGCGCGGCTCGGTGGTCCCATTAGCCTAGAGGGGTTCGACTTTTCCCTGCTCCCGTTCGCATGCCTCGTCGTCACCTTCTTTGTTGTGAATCAAGGCAGCGTTGCTCTCGCCGTATCGTTGAGCAGCGGTGTGTCGGTACGCGAAGCATGGGACCGAATCGGCAAAGACGCCTTTGCCACAGACTTGCTCTCCAGCACGCTCGCCATACTCCTTGCCTTCTTGTATGTGAAGCTGCAGCTCCTTGGCCTGGCGATCCTGATCTTTCCGCTATTCCTAGTTCGCCAGC
>Ga0209761_1002206_pt1 | contig 12790 bp, 19 predicted proteins | sample GraSoi013_1_40cm_4_FD_185818 | JGI IMG/M metagenome (GOLD analysis project Ga0209761, IMG submission 185818) | Grasslands soil microbial communities from the Angelo Coastal Reserve, California, USA - Sample 09_25_2013_1_40cm (SPAdes) (version 2) | ecosystem: Environmental > Terrestrial > Soil >... | reverse complement strand
CTCACTTCCGAAGCCCCACGCGAAAACACGACCTACGTACTCTCTATTGACTGCCGACTTGAACGAGTAACGCTTAACTGTAGAAGTGCCTTCGGTCTGCGTGAGATTGGTGGGATTCGAACCCCTCGGGGGGATTGATACTGCGTAACTTATTGATTCCACAAAAAAGCAAAACGGAGAGAAACCACGAAAACGCCGAAGTGAGGTACACGGCAGGTACACGGCCGGATTCAGAATTCGCTTACATGGACGGATGCGGTCATTGTGGCGACGGCCATAATTTTAACCCTCTGCTATATCTCTAGCCCACACAACTGAGGTGTTTAACTCCGTCCATTTTAGGATATACACCCTATTGATTTTAAGTGTTGCGAATCCTATACCTACGGTCTGATGGCACTTGAGGCATCCTGTCTGTCCGGGAGGCTCCAGGGCTCATGGCCGCATCCGTTCCAACCAGTCGATCCGACGGTCGATCCGGAAGGCGTATCCCGAAGAGATTGACCGCAGAGCTTTCGCGCCCAGACGAATCTGTGCCTAAGGAAACGACGTTCACTGAGAACGTGAGCACTCGGGGTGCGCGCGTCACTACGGTGCGGCGCTGGCAGCGTGGAACTCGTGTGCTGGTTACTTTTCTCCAGGATGGCGTTCGGTCTGAAGGAAGGGTCGCTTACTGCCAGCGCAAGGAGAGCGGCGACTTCGCCATTGGGGTAGATCTATCCGGACAATTGCAAAGCGGCATGGGGGACCTAAAATGAACTTGAGGACAGACATACGCGCCGAGAAGCGCTTCTTGACAGGTCAAAGCATTCCTTCGAGGCGGCGCTACCCGCGAGTCGAGAAGACCCACGGAGTCTGGATCTACTGGAATTGCAAAGGACGTGAGGATACTTCACGAGTCCGAGACCTCAGTACGGGAGGCTTGTTTATCGAAACAGAAGAAGTGCGGGATTTGGACGCGACGATCAGGCTTGACTTTCTTGTTCAGGAAGGACAAATCAGGGCCAAAGCTGTTGTCCGGCATGTGAAGCCCGGAAGTGGACTGGGATTAAAATTCACCGCTCTGACTGAGGAAGATGGCCCCCGTCTAACAGCATTGATGACCAGACTTGCCAGTCCGTCGCGGTCCCGCACCAACTCGAATTGAAAGTGCCCCGCCATTTGCCTGGTTGATATAGCGAGGAAGCGGATATGGCTCAGCACCTTCGCATACGGTGCGTCGTGAAAACCGACCGGACGAGCGCACATGAGCTCATCCACTCGGTGGGTGGAGTCAAGCCAGACGGAAGTCATTGGAAACTAACGCAAGACAAGGCAATTTCAGACATCGAGGATGGAACTTGCGTGTTCTACATCGAGAGACCAGCGGGTCACCGGATAGACGTAATCGTCGCAGTGAGTGTCGACGGCAGCAAGCACCTCAGTAAGTACCTCAAAACGATGGCGGATAGAGAGCAACCGGATAAACTTTTGTCTCTGCCGACCTGTCCCTAGATTGAGGCGCAACGACCGAAGCACACCTGAAAATTATTGACTCAGTGCTCGTATTCTCCACGCGTTCTGGATAGAAGCTAGAGCCGAAGGCTTGTGAGGAATTCAGAAAGCGCATGCCTTTCGTCGACCTCTTTCAGAAGCATCCTCGACCTTCTCTGAATGCAAGGCCGTGATTGCGTAGCGACTCAGTGAATCATCCGCTGGGTCGCTCTACCGCTCGTTAAGGACTTTCAAAGATTTCAGCGCGGCTGCCAGTGCTATCTGTTCCTCATAGTCGTCTGTGGTGCTTGCCAGTTGCCTGAGTCGCTCGCTGACGACCTGCTCTGCGGCGCCGACTTTACTTTTCAGCAGTTCAGGACGAGTTTCAGCCATCGCCTGTAGGTACTGGTTCTGCCACAGCGGATATTTCAGAGTCATATCGCTCACGGGTGTTTCCTTCCCTGACCAACCCGGTCAGTGGTCAAACACACTTTGAGAGACAGTTTTCTGTCCGCGCTGCGGGGCGAAGAATTTGGATTGGTGTTTTCGGCCCTTGGCGCGGCGTTTCGTCTTGTGCACAAGGTGCTATGGCCGGGTAAGGGCTTGGCGGAGCATTGTGTACTGACTATTTCAGCCTACGCTCAATAGACGCGAATGCAACGTTAATCCTCAAGGGTATCTGTAGCAGGACTCAAGGATGCGCGCGTGCAATACGCGGCGCTCCGCCCGGCGCAGGCGAGGTGACAGAAAAACCCCGATGGCTGCGAGTGCGGGATTTCAGCTCGATTCGCCCGTTTTTACGTGGGCTTTCGCATCTGGGTGACGGGGCGTCCAGTCTTTTGGCGGAAAGGCCACGTGCCAAAACATAGGATTGGGTAGCGTGAACTCCACTCCCGCTTGTGGGTGCTCGCCCTTACGCCGGTCTATATGGGCAACTACACACTCCAGTGCAGCTTTTGTCTGGATGTTCGACAGAGTGAGCCGCTGTCCTCTGTACACCGTCGTCAACACCGGAATCAACGCACCGTGAGCGCTGATGGCCCGCGTGTGAGTCTCTTCTTCAAAAGGCGATCCCGCGCCGGTCTTCCCGGAGACGCGCACCGGGATTGTCATCAATACTCGCTGACTCCTTCGGCGGTTGGCCGCCAGCCAGGAGGTTTCGCGGGACTCGGCAAGCCATATTTCCAGAATCCCACGCTGCTCCGGCTCAATGGCGGTAAACACCAGACCCATGCCCTTGTTGGCTCGGGAGTAGACCACTCTTGCATGGGCTTCAAACAATTGTGCCCCTTTTGTGATGCGTACGTCCGTCACCGTCCCTAAAGGAAGGGCGTTGCTCGTGTCCACATAGCAGCCTTGCTGACTCAAGTCACGGACGCGCGTTTCAATCCGCGCTCCAGACTCAGCCGCTACTACCTCAACGGCGGCAACGAACTCGTAGCGAGGATGAGTCCTGCGGTCAGCTCCGGCCGGCGCGACGGAAGGGCCAGCAGCCTTTTCCTCTTCAACAGCGGCAGTGAACTCGTCGCGAGGATGAGTGTGGTAGTCTGCCTCGGCAAGCGTGACGGAATCGCGAGCAGCCTTTTCCTTCTCAACAGCGGCAATGAACTCGTCGCCAAGATCAATCATGTAGTCGGCCCCGGCAAGCGCGGTGGGATCGTTAGCGGGCTTTTCCACCTCAACGGGAGCAATGAACTCGTCGCGAGGAGGAGTCTGGCAGTCTGCCCCGGCAAGCGCGGCCGAAGGCTCAGCGGGCATTTCCGCATCACTGGGAATCTTGGGCGTGGGAGGGCTCGCCGCTTTCGAGCCTCGTTTGCGCTTGCGGCGCTTCATAACTATACGATTCTAACCCAACCGGTACAGACGAGAACGGAGCACTGCGCCGTACAATGCACATGTTGCTAAGGAGCGTAAAATATTTTCGACGCGGACGGCATGAATCTCGGGAACCCTCGGACACGGAACGGCATCAAACTGAGGAAGTTACAACTCTGCCTGCTCGCCCGGCTTCTCCAATTCGTCCAACCCTCTGGATCTTGCCGCAAAGAAAAGGCTCCAAGGTCCTAGGGCGTACTGCGCAGTTCACCTGCTGAGAATTGAGGTCTCCACCCGCTTGACCGCTAGTCTGCCTACCGCTATCCAAGTTCTGAGATGCCCAGATAGGGAGTGCTCTTGGCGCCGAAGGGGCTAACCAGCGAAGCAAAAGTGAGACGTAATGTTTTTCCTGGCCCTAATCGGGACCCACTCCAGCGAGCCTCGAATAGAGCACTGCCCCAGGAGTCAGTGTCATATGACACCGCCGAATGGCCGATCTGACAGACGAATCACGAAAGAAGTGGCGGTGGAGCTTGCACGTCCAGATGCTTCGGAGCTCAGAGAGATGGCCATTGCCCAAAACGTGAGCGCTCGCGGGATGCGGGTAGCGTCGGAAGACGTCTGGCTCCCAGGGGACCGCGTGCTGCTAAGCTGTCCGGAGTTTGGCGTCCGTACCCAGGCACGCGTCGTTTATTGTCAGCGCGTGGAAAACAACAGGTTTGCTGTCGGTTTGGAACTTTTGACCCCGCTGGGAGAATGGACCAAGCCGCATTAGCTCGTCGCGGGGATCATTCCAGAATTTTATATATGGGCGATGCCTGGGGTTTAGGGTTCCACCCAACTTTTCCCGCTGACATCCTGAATTCCCTGCGACGCGAAGCCTATGAGGCCCTCCTCATTCGTGCGTCTCCCATCGCATTGCGGGCATATCCACAGTCGAAAACCCCTTTTCTCCTGATCGATTTGAGCGAGATACATGGGCGTCCCATCGTGGGGACATCGGACGCTGGGAACCATGTCCAGCTCATTCGTGTTTCCGTTTTGGCTCAGGATGAAGTATCCACGATAGATGTTGTAGTGGACGAGACAATCGGGCTCCGTACAGGCATAGACGAGCGTTTGTGTAGGGTCACCTTCGCTGTTCAAGAGGCTCTGATTAAACCTCATCTTCACGTGATGCTCGTGACAAAACGCGCGAAGTTCCTTGCTCGGCTGGGTAGCAGGCATAGGTCCTCCTCTAGGACACCTCCAAATGAGCTTCCGTTGGAGACAGCGCACCAGTGGAACACGCTGGTTCCGTTAGATTTTGGAGTTGTATCCCAGTGCGTACGTTCATACGCCAGCGGCGTTCAGGTGTCAAGAGCCATTCCCTGAAAGTACAGAAATTGGGCGGGTTAGAAGTGGCGGAGTACGAGCATTTGTGTATTCTGTCGGACGGCAAGACTAAGGTTGGTAAGGAAAGATTGGTCGGCTTGCGGGACAAGTCGCTGCCAGCCTTCGATGGTCTCCTTCCGCGGTCCGCTTATGTGAGGCAGGGAAGCCTTTTCGGGATTCGTTCAAAATTGACCACAAGACTAGCACCCTTTTTCAGGACAATCCGCTTTGATCGACCGTTTTTGTAAGGCCGAAATGCAGGCACTGATTTGTCCCCGGTGCTGATTTTCGTCGGTTTGCGACTATCTGGCGGTGGCGTGAATCTACGCTGCCGTCGTTTTGGCCATCTGGCCGGTCTTCCCGTTTTTCTCTAGCAACTCACGTTCCGCTTGCAGCCAATCGTTCACATCCTGTCCATGAGCGCCGCCGCGTTCGACGTAGATCTGGTGTGCGCGCAACTCGATTTCTTCAGGTGTGGGATGGCCCTCGGCAGTTTGTGGTTCGCTCCTCGCAGAGGATTTTTTTATAGGCTTGTTCATAACTCCTCCTTTGGGGACTGGGGTCTTCAGGAGAAGGCTAAAGAGCCTCCTGCAGGCCACCCTTACCCCGCGTAGGCGTGACCTGCTGGGAGACGCAACCTCTAGGTCGTCGCAGCAGCAGCGGCCTGTTCCAGAATCTTCACCGCCTGGCCCACCTCCGCGACTCCGAAGATCAGGAAAGTGGCGTTGGTGTTGGGTTCGGTTCCGCAGTAACCGTAGTTGATGTTGATCCCCGCGTCGCCGAGCCGAGATGACGCACGCCCCAACTCCCCGGGACGATGGGCCATTTTGACCTGCGCAACTTCGGCCTCTTTGTAATCACTGCGTTGGCGGTCCAGAGTGGCCTTGGCTTTGTCCGGATTGTCCACAACGAGACGGACAGAGCCCTTGCCCTTTTCATGAGGGAACTGTTGATACGCGAGAATGTTGACGCCTCCTTCGGCGAGTGCCTGGCAGAGTTTGCCAAGCGTTCCAGGCTTGTCCTCTAGGCTGATTGTAAATTCCTTTGCCGTGGGCATGTGGGTAACCTCCTTCAGCTGTGTCTCGGAAACGCCTGCCGCGCGTTCCTTTGAAATCAAAAAAATCCCTGGTTTCGATTGAAGAAACGCAAGCGACCGTTTCCTTCGTATCTTGGACCGGTGGGGCCGAGTGGGCAAGGGAGAACTAGGCGATTACAGCTGTGATTTGCACCGGGAATGGACACCTTTTCCACACCTGTGTGCAGCCGTGCCTAAGCTGCAGTCAAACCTTCCTACTGGAGCTGCAGAAAGTGTGAGGCGGAAGGAAATCATTCTGGCGCAGCTTGGGGACCCAGATGCAGCCCTAGCCCTACAACTAAGGTGTTCAACCGGTCCATTTTACGGTAGACACTCTATTGATTTTAGGTGTTGTGAATCCCATAGGTAGAGCCAGTCGGCGCTCGGGGCATCCTGCCGGCCCGGGAGGTTTCCAGGGTTCATGGCTGCGCCCGTTCCAACCCGTCGACCCGACGGTCGATCCGAAAGGCGTATCCCGAAGAGATTGGCAGCAGAGCTTTCGCGCCCAGGCGAATCTGTGCCTAAGGAAATGACGTTCACTGAGAACGCGAGTCCTCGGGGTGTACGCGTCACCGCGGTGCAGCAGCTGGCAACCTGGAACTCGCGTGCTGGTTACTTTTCTTCCGAATGGCATTCGGTCTCAAGGAAGGATCGTTTACTGCCAGCGCGGGAAAGTGGCACCTTCGCCCTCGGGCTAGAGCTACCATGGCAGGTGCAGGCAGATGCTGCGGATGTTAGGTTTGGCGTCCCATGAGAAATATCGATCCAGCAGGAAAGGCCTCTTTTAAGGTTCACCCAATTCCCCCTTCCGGCACGCCGTCGGAGATATTCAACGTTCTTTGGGGGGTTCTCGTCGAAATCCTGGGTTCGCCCGCGACAGCGACCCTGTTGCGGCGGAGCGCAAAGAGGCGGCTGGGAGATTTCCCGGAACTCGGGGAGCTTGCCATCACGCGAAAAGGATTTGAATATGCCTATGCCGTTCCGGCAGATTGGAAGCACGCAAACGAACGGTCGAACGCCGCGCTTCAAGCCCTCGTACAAGATCTCTGCTACTTGCTATTGGAGCTGACCGGACCGGTTGTCTTGCATCGGTTGAAAGCGTTGCCACAACTGGCGAAGTATGTCCAGTGTCTTTCGGAGGACAAATGAAGACCAAGCAGATACCCACGCTGCAACTCGAGAGCACTGGCGATGAGTCGTTTGATGCGATTCTCGGCGGAGGACTTCCCGCGCAGTCGGTTGTTGTTATTGCCGGTGAGCCGGGCTCCGGCAAGACGGTGCTAACGTTCCAGATCCTGTTTCGCGCGGCTCGTGAAGGAAAGAAATGCCTGTACTTTACGACCCTGGCAGAGCCAGCGATCAAAGTCATCCGATACATGCAGCTCTTCGATTTCTTTGATGCCGCGCTAGTCGATCAGCAGATCATGATCGCGGACCTCAGTGCCGCCGTGAGGAAAGGCGCCGACGCCACCCTGACCGAACTTTCGGCAATGATCGAGAAGCATCAACCGACATTCTTGGCCATCGACAGCTTCCGTGCGATTGCTGACTACATTTATGCCGGCCACGTCTCCCGGTCGTTCGTCTACAATCTCGTCACGCAGACGGCCGGCTGGGGTGTCACGACTCTCCTCGTCGGTGAATACCTCCCAGATGAAATGTCCAAGTATGCCGAATTTGCGATCGCAGATGGGATCTTGCGATTGGGCGCAGAAAAACAGGAGTTGACGTCTGTTCGCCAAGTTGAAGTGCTGAAGCTCCGGGGAATGAACTACATTTCGGGCATCCACTTTCTTGAAATCAGCGAGAAGGGTGTCTTCGTGTTCCCGCGAGTCCGTGCGCCCAAACAAGCGGACGTTCCCCGCGTTGAGAAGCCCGAGAGAGTGTCAACCGGAGTTGACGGACTAGACGAACTGTTCGGCGGTGGAATCCACCGTATCGGCAGCACGGTGCTTCAGGGTGCGTCGGGGACTGGGAAAACGATACTAAGCCTTCAGTTCCTATTGGCGGGAGCCCGTAAAGGAGAGAAGGGCATTCTCTTCACCTTGGAAGAGACGCCGGGCCAGCTTCGGACGATAGCGACCAGCCTCGGTTGGGACTTGTCGGAAATGGAGCGAAAGGGTCTGCTGGTGATCAGCTATATCTCGCCTGTCGAACTCTCGACCGATCGCTACCTCCAGACCGCTCGGGAACAGGTGGTCACAAGTAAAGCACGGCGCGCCGTCTTCGACAGTCTCACGTCGATGCAGCTTGGCGTGCCATCCGAGCGCCGCTTCAAGGAACTGGTGTACTCGCTCAGCAAGCACATGCGCGTTGCCGATGTGACGCTCTTCATGACGATGGAGTCGCCCCAACTTCTTGGTACCGAGGAACTGTCCGGACACGGTATCTCGTTTATTGCGGATAACCTGGTACGGCTGCGATACACTGAGGTCGACGGGAGGCTTGAGCGTGGCATCTCGATCTTGAAAGCGCGAGGGATAAAGCACCAAACGCAGGTTCGATTGCTCAGGATCGGGCATGGCGGCGTGACACTTACGGATGCCGGCTTGAGCGGCCGACGCGGTGTTTTAACCGGCAGAGCGCCGGCCAAAGCAAGATCAAAGCGATGAAATCATCCGTTCGCGACCAAATGGATTCCTCTCAGACCGCAAGCACCTTCGCGGAGATCGCGCACCTACTAGAGTCGGAAAAAAGCAGGGATGCAAGGGTTCATCGCTTGCTCGAGTTACTCGACCGCCTCGTTCCCAATGAATGTTGCGCGTTGCTGGTGGGCCCGTCGAAGAACGCGCATCTTTTCATCATTCCCGACGCGCCCGCAACGACGCGGGCTGCTCTTCAATCGTCGCTCTCGAACATGCTGCACGTGATGGAGGGAAATCGCGAGATCAAACCCTCGGGCGCCGGTTCCGGCCATCTCGTGCTGCCGGTCATCGGAGCAGACCGGATCATCGGCGTGCTGCAAGTAGAGCGCCACGACACCTATGACCTCCACCATGTCCAACTGCTTTCCGCCGTGGCCTCCCAGCTAGGGGTCTATTTGGCGATGGTGGAGCTAAAAGATCGTGAGCGGCGAGCGCAAGAGGTGCTACACGAAAAAGAATTGCGCCTGCGCGCGATGTCCCAGCATGATGTTCTCACCGATTTGCCCAACCGGTTGTTGCTAAAGGACCGGCTAATCCAGGCAATTTCACGAGCCCGTCGCAATCGCAACCAGCTCGCAGTGCTGTTCTTGGATTTGGATGGTTTCAAGCACATTAATGACTCCCTCGGACATCCCATTGGTGACAAACTCCTCCAATCCGTAGCAGCATGCTTATCGGCCTGTGTCCGCAAATCTGACACGGTAAGCCGCCACGGTGGCGATGAGTTTGTGATAGTGCTTTCACAAGTCACACACGTGGAAGATGCCGCCATTAGCGCCGCAAAGATCATCTCCGAGCTTAAGAGGGAGCACAGCATCGGCGAACACTGTCTTCGAGTTACCGTGAGCATCGGCATAAGCACGTACCCCGGCGACGGTGAAGATGGTGAGACGCTTCTCAAGAATGCCGACACGGCGATGTATCGCGCCAAGGAATATGGGCGCGATAATTACCAATTCTTTACCCCAGACATGGGTTTCCAGGCCGTCGAGCGTCAATCCCTGGAAAGCCAGCTGCGATATGCTCTTGAACGCCAGGAGTTGTTGTTGCATTACCAGCCGAAGGTAAATCTCAAGACAGGAGCCATCACGAGTGTCGAGGCGCTCGTACGCTGGCAACATCCAGAGCGTGGGCTGCTTCTTCCGGGGCAATTCCTGACCATCGCCGAAGACACCGGCATGATCGTAGCAATCGGCCAATGGGTACTACGCGAGGCATGCAGGCAAACGCGGGAATGGCTTGATGCGGGCCTACTAGCCGTCCCCGTGGCAGTCAACATCTCGTCGGTGGAATTTCGGAGCGACCAGTTTCTCGAAGGCGTTCAGGTTGCCCTGAAGAATGCCTGCCTGGACCCCAGATATCTCGAGCTCGAATTAACCGAAACCGTTCTCATGCGACATGCTGAGTCCGCTGCCCACGCAATTGAACAACTCAAAGCCATCGATGTGCGACTGGCCGTTGATGACTTTGGCACCGGCTATTCCAGCTTAAGCTATCTGACTCGATTTCCCACGGACGCCCTGAAGGTGGACCAATCGTTCGTGCGCGATATCATTGTAAGTGCACACGATGCTATCGTCGTTAGCGCGATCATCAGCTTGGGTAAAAGTCTCAAGCACAGGGTGATCGCTGAGGGTGTGGAAACACCAGAACAGTTGGCATTTCTTCAGGCTCATGGCTGCGATGAGGGGCAAGGATACTATTTCAGTCGGCCCTTGGTTGCACAGCAGTTCGCGAAGCTACTTGAAACGGGACTGATTCGGGAAGAGTGACGCAATGGGACGCACGAGATGAAGGGAAACGCCCGTCCACTGACCGTCTCGAAGTGTGACCGTCATAGCAGATTCCCCCTGGTCATTTTGGCGACGCTTGGCTGCTTCCACGCCTCAATCGGCTTCTCGCCCTACTCGATCAATGACTTAAGGCGGCAGAAACAGCCCGTTTTGTTCCCTGAGAGGATGGCCGCCGCTTCGTGCGTAATGCGGCGCGTGTGGACCGGATTTCGAAGCGCACGCCTTCCGCGTGCTGCAAATAGGCAACGATCTCAAACAAGTTGCGAGCCTGAGGGTTGCCACGGGGACCGAGCATCCGCATCAGACTTTTCGCCGAGCGATGGGTAACGTCGCTCAGTTTGGTAAAGCCAACTGTGGCATTGATGAAATCGCGCAGTATGATCTTGCCGGTTTCCACGTCACCCGAGAGAAAGTTTTCGATGCCCTCTCGAAGAAGCGCTTTGCGGAAACCGGGATCACGTTTTACGCGTGCCAGGATTGTTTCCTTGAAATCTCGCGTCAAAGCCATTGTAGTCACCTTCCTGCCCCTTTTCGTTGTTTGTAGTCTTGCCATCGGGCCAATGCAGTATTGATGTCTTCCTGCTGGCGTTTTTTTGTTCCCCCGCCAACAAGGATTACCAGCCGGTCGCCATCTTTGCCGAAGTAAATCCGGTAGCCCGAACCAAAATCAATCCGGTACTCGTAAACACCGGCCCCAACGCTCTTGACGTTGGAAAAATTGCCCTGTTGGATGCGTACTAGAGCAGCCGCCACCTTGGCCGCCGCTTCCCTGTTCAGGCGATCAGACCAAGCGGCAAACGGGCTGCGTCCGCCCCGGTCAAGGTATTCGCGTACTTCGACCATAGCTAATGGTAACACATACGATACCATTGTCAAGGCTGTCTAGTGCGGCCTGTGCTTCCGTCGTCTGATGCGCGGCCTTGCCTTGTATAAAGTCGGCAGCCTTTTGTGCCTGCGAAGCGGCGGAAACAAGCAACTTTGAATCAGACTTGAGCCGTGCAATCCACGTCTTGAGATAAGCGGCTGAGTTTTCAAGAGTCTTATGCTCTACCCCAGCTATGCCGCATAGCATGGCAGCGGTCATCTCCGCCATGAGTTCCTCTTTCGAGTAGGATTCCGAGCCAAAGGAAACCGGGTGGTCGAAGTTCTCGCGGTGCAAGCGCTTTGCGTGTCCCGTGCTGTGGGCTAGTTCGTGAAATTCCGTGGCGTAATATTCTTCCGATGAGTGAAAGAGGCCGCGTGCTGGCATACCTACCGCGTCGTTGCTCGGTGAGTACCATGCTTTGTCGGACTGTTCGAACGCTGGCGAGTTCGGCATGTTCGTCACGATTTGTTCGCACGTTTCGATGGGATCGTTGGTGCGCGTCTCCTGCAGAAGGGATGCGGGGATGTCGATTCCTTCCGTCTGCGATAAATTGAATACGCTGTAATAGCGGAGCAGAAAAGGCCGCGAGGTCTCTTTCTTGCCGTCATGCGTGGTCGTCTCTCGCGCGTCGCCCACGTTCCAGAAGATGACGGGCGAAGACTGCTCGCCCTTGCGAATTCTCCCGCCCAGCTTCGTTGTCTGATTGAAAGTAAGCCAGAACCGTGAGGGGAACCCCTGCGAGGCGAGAGTGAAGACATTGAGTCCGCGATACTCCTTTTGCGTGACCAGGTTTGCAGGAGTTTGACAGGTCCAGGGCTTGCGCCAGGGAGCCACGCCGGATTCAAGCTGCTTGATGATTTTCTCGGTGATGATTTCATAGACGCTTGGCATTTGGTTCGCTCCAGTTTTGAATTAGTGCTTTCAAGCCCTTTCAGGGCATAAAAAACAACATGCTTTACTAGAGGCGAGTTCTGGCCGTCGTTCGCGGCTGTCAAGCTCCGAAGCGGATTTCTGCGCAGCCCGGAGGGGCGCGGAAGCGAGCATGGTTGGTGTTCACCGAGCGGAGCTGCACAAGCGGGCTTTACAGTGGGAGCGAACTACGGCCTATGTTTGCGCCGAGTCAAGCATGTGGGCGCAAAGACGCGCGGAGTGCACCCGTTGGCAGGAGTTATGCGATGTGGCCTTGTTGGAGAACCAAGCTCCAGGTAGGCAGGGGAGCAGGTCGTGTTTGTCTATTTCACTTCTTCAACCACGGTAGTACGTCCGTCTGGAATCAGCGCGGGACGATTATCTATTGCTCTTGCACCTATGACAGGGGCACGGTTTGAATCTGCCATCCGCGCCTTTTATTTCGACGACGCCTCCGCGACCGCTATAGTGGTGCGCTAGTCTGATAGCCGGTGGTTCAGTGTTCAGCACCCTAGCTGCCCTTTCCTTATGCTCACCTTTAACTGCGACCCCGTCTTCGCGTTCTTCCACAAAATATCGCGTAGGATTTGGCATGTGCGTTGACCTCCGCGAGCCTTATATGCCGATTGCAATACCCTGTCAATGTGACATCAATCAAATTCACCTGCACGTCAAGCAAGCGACACAAAAGGCCGAATCCTAAGATGAAAAGTCACATGAATTTCCTTCGCCTGAATGCCGCAATATCTTTCGCATCTAGTTCAAACCATTCCCCGTTCTTTCGCTTTTCTTCAAATCGTTTGTGCCAGTACGCTTCGATGCCCGACGGATCGTCCGTGCG
>Ga0209761_1002205_pt1 | contig 12792 bp, 15 predicted proteins | sample GraSoi013_1_40cm_4_FD_185818 | JGI IMG/M metagenome (GOLD analysis project Ga0209761, IMG submission 185818) | Grasslands soil microbial communities from the Angelo Coastal Reserve, California, USA - Sample 09_25_2013_1_40cm (SPAdes) (version 2) | ecosystem: Environmental > Terrestrial > Soil >... | reverse complement strand
TCGCGAGCATCACGACGAGCGCGAGCCTGTACAGGAATGTTTCGGGTTTCATGAGCGGCCGCCCCGCATGACCATAGAGTCTACTCCTTGTTGATTCAATGCAGGGGGTTTCTGTCTTCGCTAATCGAATTGGACCTGAACGGCGGCTTGGGAATTGATCGCGGCGAGTTATATTTATGTTCCGAGTGCGGCTCGGGTGAATCCGATGATTGCGTTGATACACGGCTGATAGTGGGGAGATGGCAATGAGCAAGGCGCGATTCGAAGCTGAACTCATACAGGGTCACAAGGGCGTCACGGTTGTGATCGTTCCGTTCGATCCGGAGCAGAAGTGGTCGCAAAAACCGGTGCGGCTTGATCCCCGCCGCGAGGGCTGGTTGATCAGGGGAACCGCGAACGGTGTCCGGTTCGATGGCTACATCGGATACCGGTGGAATCGTTTCTTCATCATCATCGAACGCGACCTGCGCGAGGCTGCCAAGGTCTCCGTTGGCGACGTGCTAACGATGGTCATCGAGCCGACCATGAGCATGCGCGTTCTCGTTCGAGCTCGCGCGCAATCGAAAGTGACCACCGCACCGAAAAAGGGCCGAGCCGACGCGATCGATCTGGAGAAGTCAAATTCACTCCTCACGCGGATTGCGCCGGCGGTGCCGCCGGCATCTGCGAAAGCGCTTCGACCGCCTGTCCGCACGAGAGACAGAAGCGGCAGGTCCGGTTCGAAGTAGCGTCTCAAACCTCCGGCGCACGGGCGTTTGGGTGCTGAACGGGCGCCAATACGGCTCGATCGTGACAAGCGGCCGCAGGCGTCGACTTGAGCCTTGAGCACTCCATCGATGTACACGTTGGCGATGCCGGACCACGCATCGCGCCGGCCGATCCACTTCAGCGCCGTGCCGGGGAAGTGAATGTCACGCGCGCGCCCCTGTCCATCGCCAGAACCGTTCGGTAGTGGGTCAGTTTGAATTTGCGATGGATTAATCGCTGCTCCAACCGTCGAACACGCCCTAGCCATGGACTCGCAAAGAGATATGCGATCAATCCCCCTAATAGCCCTGCTAGGATACCGAAAGTCATCAATATCGGCCAATGAGGCTGAAAATGTCTCTTTGGCGCGCCAGAGAGCTTGAACCAAGTACCACATTTGGAACAATGCGGTATCTGCCCTACGACCGTGAAACTACACTTGGGGCACTGATAAGTTTTTGACCAGATCAAATCAAATCCGTACATTCGCTTATTGTGTCATAATTCTACCATGCCTAGACGCTCAAGCACGAAAACCAAAGAACACGACTTTATGACCGTCGCCAAGCACGTCGTGGAGCAGGCCATCGGCGAGAAACTGGACGGGTCACCGCTCGAAGATCCAAACGCCGGTAAGAATCCTCACGCTGTTGCGCTCGGCAGAATGGGCGGCATGAAAGGCGGAAAGGCGAGAGCGGAAAAGCTGTCCCCTAGGAGTCGGAAGAGGATTGCGAAGCTGGCGGCGGCGGCTCGCTGGAAGAAGCGGACTTAGCTTTTTCTGTCTCCGGAAAACCGAGCGCACGTTGGGCCTGAATTTCCGTGATTACCGCAGCCTCAGAGATAAGCACAAGTCCAGTCTCTGCTTTAAATCATCAACTTTAGTCGTTCCCCATTTTTTCTTCTTAGCACCGAAGAGCAGTTCTCCAACTGTGATGAAAGACACTGCGACAATCTTGCCTTGGACGTGTGGCCGATAGACCTGTGCCCTAGGATCTCCTGGTCTCATCAGATACGAATAAACATCTGTATCCACGAGTGCGTAATCACTCTCGTTTGTCTGTAGCACTATTTCTGCTGTCGTAAATGTCTTTTAGAAATTGAGGATCACTTTACCGAAGTCAGAAAGGATCATGTCGTTCAAATTGTCACCCATGAAAATGAATTGTTCAGGTGAACGATATGAACACGAGCGGCGGATAAGGGGATCGATCTATAGAGCGAGCAGTCTCTCCAAGGCGCCTGCCCATCTTTGGGACGAGAGAGCGTATATGACTTACGTGAAAGGATTAGAGAATCAAAGATGACGGGGAGGCGCTTCCTCTGGATCAGCATGCATTTGTTTGGGGCCAAGCTCGGTTGCTGAATGTTCACGTTACGTGAACATTCCACTTGTCGAGCATATTCACATTATGCGAATATCCAAGTGTGCATGTGATTACGAGACGGCGGCTCAAAGAATTCTGGCACAAACACCCAACTGCCGAACCGCCTCTCAAAACGTGGTACAAGCTCACGGTGAAGGCCGACTGGAAGAATTTTGCTGATCTCCGGGTGACCTTCTCCAGCGCCGATTACGTTGCACCCTATGTCGTGTTCGATGTCGGTGGAAACAATTACCGGGTGATCGCGAAAGTTGAATACAAATTTAAAAAGGTCTTCATCGCTCATGTCTTTACCCATCCGGAGTATGAGCGGTGGAACGCGTAAGACAAGTAGCAAAGAAAAGTTAACGAGGCAGAAGTTATATGAAGAATGTGGTTGGCAATGAGTATTTTCAATTGGTTCGCCGTTTTCCATTGCGTCCGATCCGATCGGAGCGGGAACTGGACGAAGCCACACGTGTTATTGATGAATTAATTGCAGACGAGCGGCGCAGCCCCGGAGCGGACGACTATCTCGACGTACTTTCCGATCTCGTTGAGAAATATGAAAGCGAACACCACCCGATTCCGGACGCCAGTCCAGTCGAAGTGCTGCAGTTCCTGATTGAGGATCGCAAGACAAACCAGCGTGCGGTTGCGCTCGGCAGCGGAATGCATGTATCGACGATGTCCGAAATCCTTTCGGGCGCGCGTCAAATGAACCTTGACCACATGCGCAAGCTGGCCACGTTCTTCAACGTGGACATTGCTGTGTTCCTGCTTTTGGACAAAGAGGTCTCATCCAGGGCGCGGCCGGCCACCCGAAAACGTGCGAGCGTGCCGAAACGAACCGCAGCGAAACGCTAGACGTGCACTGCATGTCAATCGAAATGGATCGACCAGCTCAAAAAGTGAGTTTTCTTGCCGCTCTGAAACAAACCTAATTCCGGGGTTTTGTCTGCGATCTGCGAGCGTTATGCAACAGAAACTACCAACGCTGAAAGCCTTACTTGCCGAAGCGCATACGAAAAAAATGCAGCAGTCATCAGATTTTTTGGCACGTCAAAGGCCAATCATTTGAGGGCACACTGAAGTTTCTCAATGAATCGGCTGCATCGTTGGGCATTCGCCAGCAAATTCCGCAAGACTTGACTGTATCGGTCTCTCCTCTCCTTTCGAAGATCTTTGCGTCGAAACTCAGCCATAGAAACGGTTGTGAATTTGGCGTGCGCGTTTGAAGTGCTTCTTACCGACCATTATGCCCCCGGCGTGGACGCACGCATTACTGAACGACTGGCTCTTGCATTACGAGGAGTCCGTGGCTTTCGAAAGATGATCAAATCTATCGAAGGTTTGTATGAAGCCAGAAGTTCATATGTGCATCTCGGTGATTCGGATCACGACGTGGACATCGCAGGTGCGCGGATCGCTTTTGCACGCGCCTTTTTGCAGGTTACGGAGCGAGTGGATCAGTTGCCCAGGAAGACTGCGGAGCCGATTCGAGCACTCCTCGGTGCTTGAGGTCAGGACGAAAGCAGACAATTGGGAGGCGTGGCACCGCAAGGACAAGATTAGTACATGTGATCCAGCAAAAGAATTCGGGCGATGAAGAAACAGCCGCGTTGCATCGCGGTTATAGACCTTCCTGCTGCAAATTGGAGCGCGGTAGGAAGAATACAAAACTGGAGTGGGTATGAATTCTCATGAAGAGGTCATGAGCCTATTGCGTCAGGCGAAGAAACTCGCGCAACGGTACTATGCGCGCACCGGCAAGCCGCTTGGCGTGACAGGCGAGGTTGCGGAGTACGAAGCAGCCCGCATTCTAGGCGTCGAACTCACGCCGCCGCGTCAAGCGGGCTTCGATGCCCTTGAACGAAAGGGCACTATGGTCAGAAAGCTTCAGATAAAGGCCGCTGCCTTCAGAAGAATTGCAAGCCAGGTCAGCGCCTGAGTTCAATCCGTACAAATCACGAATGGGATGCCGTGTTGATGGTGTTGCTCGACCACAATTTTGACGCAACGGAAATTTATGAAGCGCCGCCAGCGAAAATCATCGCGGCATTAATGGAACCCGGATCAAAAGCTAGAAACGTCCGGGGAGCACTTACCGTAAACAAATTTAAGTCTATCGGAAAGCTGCGCTGGCGAAGAACAAACGACAGTACGAGCGATTAACAGATTCGGTTCCGTCTTCCCGGATTATAAGAATGCGATATGGTGAGGCGACAAATGAAAAGCCGCCGATGTCCAGTTTGTAAGAAGCCCCTCACGAAACCAGAATGGGAAAGGGCGTTTAAGATTCACGAATCTCAAGAACAACATCTGCGGACGCAAAAAGGGAACTGCAGAAGGAAAAACGCCAATTGCGTGTCCGGCTCGTTGAAGCCAAGAGCGCGGGAAAGAAGGAAGAACAGCGACGAGCTCAGCGACTTCTCGCCGGGAGAGATCGAGATATCCAGCGGCTTCGTGATCGTATCCGGCAACTCGAACGAGGAACCACTCCGCAGACTGAAGGTTTGGAGTTCGAAGAACGTCTAGCTGCTCGCCTTCAACGTGAGTCTCCGGAGGATGATGTCCAGCACAAGGGCAAAGGATGCGACGTTCTGCACTACGTCACATTCGAAGAGAAACAGGCAGGAGTGATTGTATACGAATGCAAAAGAACGCGTCGGGTCCAGGGGCAGCACGTCCAACAGGCAAATGGGGCAAAGCAAATGTTCAACGCCGACTTCGCTGTATTAGTGACGAGCGGACGAACAAAGCGATTCGGCGGCTTTGATGATATGCATGGAGTGCTCGTGATCTCACCGCTGGGCGTCGTGGCGCTGCAGGCTTGTTGCGAGTCCATCTAATTGGAAATGATGCGCTCTGAAATCGCGCAAGACAAACGTGCCGAAATTGCAGCGGAGTTGGTCAAGTTCGTCACGAGCACGGAATTCCGCAATCCGATTCAAGCCACTATTCGACGAACGGTTGAATTGCAGGAAATGATTCAGGACGAAGCGAAAACCCATAAACGACTTTGGGAGCGCCGATGGAATCATTACCAAAACATCCAGCGGGACACGAGCCGCATTCAGAACAATATTCAACTGGTTCTGCACGGCAAAGAGCCAAAGACCCTTCCTCGGCCGAAGAAGACCATGCTACTACTTCTGCCGGCTTCGACGGACGCCGCCATAGCCGAACAGGGCCAGAACTCACCAGTACTTCCTAAGGCCAAAGCTATGAGAGCGTAAGATCGCAGAGATTGATACGATCACGCAACTTCAGGGCTCTCGATCAGTTTTCGAATGTCTTCGACCTTCCAGGCAGTGATTCGCGGTCCCAATTTGACGCCCTTGGGAAATCGACCGGTGCTGATGCCCGCCCACCATGTTGATCGGGAAACGGGAAAAACACTCAGGACGGCCGGCAGACGCATGTGGATAGTCGAAATAAGCGCGGTGAGCGATCTACGCCCGCGAGGCCACATAAATGCCGATTATGTCATATCAAAAGACAGCGCCGGGGTTGCGGTCATACATCCGCTTCTTGTGCAATGACGCGGCCCTGGCTGATGATTTTTTGCAAGAGAGTTTCTACCGGTTCCTTCGATCGGCCGCTTCGGCTCTCAATGATTTTCAAATGAAGTCGTACCTGTACAAAACGGCGTCATCACTAATTGCCGATCATTGGTCAGTGATGGGAATCAGACATCTCATTCTCGTACTGCTGTTGACACAATTATCGTCGTCGGATCGGGCGGCAGTTGAAAGTACAGATCGGCAATCCAATCGGCTGGATAGTTCAGCTTCAATCCCCGGCTCTTTCGTTTCCGCGCGAGTTCGCCGGCGGTAAAGATCATGAGCTTATCGACTTCACGCGGCCTCAAGTGCATGGCAGTTACCCTTCCGGCAACTGAAGAACGGGAGAACATATAACACGGCCGTTATCATCAAAGCATCCATCATTTTTGTGGCGTCGTGGGTTCAGACAGAAGTGGGTCCGGTCACGGTTGGCGCGGGATTGCGAACCTGTTTCGCGCGTACCTCGCAGAGTTGATGACCATCGGCAATCTAATGTATGCCCTTTTTGACTGGGGCTGCGGGCGTGACGACCCACAGGTCCAGTTTGTCCACACTCGCGGGACCGGGCCGGATCGCTTTCATTGCTTCATCGAAATCTTTAGCATTGGATGTCACAATGTAGACGCGGCCATCTTCGGTCCTGATATACGCGTAGCGCTGGGTAAGAACGACATTCGGGGCCTGCACATCTACTTTCCGTGCGCATGAATTGATCATGAGGAACATCACGAGAGTAATGCTTCGTTTCATGCCTGACGTTTAGCAATGCTCCTGCCAGTACGCTAACCGCATGGAAACATGAGACCAGTAATTTGTTCGAGTTACGTTTCTGTCAGATTTCGAGTGCCGTCCGACGTTCTGTGTAGTCCCGGCTCCATGCCTCATGACTACGAAAGTCAGTTGCCCGCTTAATCCCCGCTTTCCGGAATCGGCTGAATGGATTTAGGCTCGAGCGCGCCGAGTGAAAGCTACATCTTCGTTGTAACCCAGGAGTCTGAGCTACAAATCTGTTGTTTTTTGCAGTCATCGCGCTGCAGTCCCCTCAAACCTCCAATGCCTTTTATGAACAATGCCTTAAGGCCAACCGGAATCGCTGTCTCAGGCCTTGGAATCGTGCGTGCCATGAGCCGTGTCATTGAGAGGGAAACCAAACATGATGATTTTGTCTTCCGCATTACGACTCGTATTCCGAACTGTTGTGATTTTCTCAGCTCAAGATCTCACCGATATTCGATTCGAGTTCGATTCCGCGAGTATCTCGCGCATGCAACTATCACCCCTTGCTGGATTTTCTGACATCTCCGCGATCACCGAGCGCTAAGTAACTTCGCGACGCGGTTCGAAGCTTGAGCACGTGCGACCAGGGCCGCTCGCTCGATCGTGTCTTCAAACGAGATCTTTCTTTTGTCCTTTCCGGTATAGTTCTTCGGCGAGGACAATCGCTTCGGCCAGATCGCGCATTGGGCGGCGTAAGCGCCGGCTTTCGCTGCGCAGATCGAGGTATGCTTGCTCCTCGCTAATGCTGTGGCGATGTTGCAGAATTCCTTTTGCGCGCTCGATGATCTTCCGGGCTTCCAGCGTATGTTTCATTTCGAGGCTCTCGGAAATCAACCGCGCGTTTTCGGACGCCAGCGCCGCCTGGCTGGCAACCGCCTTCGCGAATCCGACTTCTTCGGGTGTGAATGACCGGGGCTCACTGGTATAGATGTTCAGCGTGCCGATAACTTTCTGGCCAATGAGCAGGGGAACGGACAACAACGACGCCAGGCCGCTCCGGCGCGCCAGCTCGGGATACTTGTAAGACTTTTCCGCGGCGACATCCGGCACGGTGACCAACTGCCGCTCGCGCACGACTCGCCCGATCAGTGAATCCTCGATCTTGATTGGAAGTTTGTGCAGATAATCCGGAGACGAGCACCGCGCTGCGCGAATCGAGAGTTCCTGCTTGTCCTCATCGACGATCATGATCGAGCAAACGGGTGAGTCGAATGTCTCTGCAACCATCTCCGAGATCACCTGCAGAATTCGATCGAGATAGCCCTCGCTCATGATCGTGTGGCCGACGGCGGCGAGCAATTCGACCTTTTTCGCAGCGGCACGCGATCTTTCGGAAAGGCGCGTCCTCGAAATGGCGCCGCTCATCTGTTCGGCAACGTAGTTCACCAGCGCCACCTCTTCTGGTGAATGATTGCGCGGGTCTTTGTGATGAACATTAATAACGCCGATGATCTGCCCGCTACTGATCAGCGGAACCGACAAGAACGCTTCGTAGGTGTCTTCGGGCAGGGCTGTAAAGGACTTAAAGCGAGGGTCTTTCCAGGCTCGCGACGACAGCGCCACAATCGATTGGTGTTCCGCTACCCATCCCGTTATGCCTTCTCCGACCCTCAAACGGATGTTGCCAATCTCTGCGGCGTGGGGGAGTTGCGAAGCGCAAAGCACGACTTCTCCGCACGAAGGTTCGAGTAAATAAACCAGGCACGCATTACAACTGGTGACACCAACAACGAGCGCGATCAGCTCATCTAGAATTTTCTGCAGAGACATGTCCGAGCTCACAATTGCACTGATGCGGTGCAACAGGGCTAACTGTGACACAGCAGCCTCCGTCGAATTCACAGCAACGGTCATAGGAGTCCCCACTCCCCTTGGGCATTGCACGAGTACTGCCGCATCGATTTATCAACGCGTAAACATTTGAGAACGTACGTGTTGTTCGATTTCCTACCGATGGATAACTAGAAGCGAAAGCTACATTTTTGTGTGCTTTGACTACCGCTGGCTACAGTTATGTTGGATATTGGTCCCATTGATGGCGACGACCCCAAAATGTCCCTTGCCCCACCATTCAAACGTGCTGAAACTATGCATTCATGATCGATCCACAGAGGCAAAGGTAATCTGTGAGCAAGCAAGTCCAAATCAAGTGGCTGGCCGAACCGGAAGAGCATAACTATCCCGCGGCTGAGTCATACTTGAAACTGCTCTATGACAAGAAAACCACCGCGCGGCTTGTCGAACAGCTGAAAGGCACTAAGGTGACCAGCTTCAAGGCCAAAGACATCTTTCGAGCATCGGCACTGTCTTTGCTTGGAGTCAGCAATTTCCATGTAGAAAAGGACCTGAAAAAGATCCGAGACGGCCGCAAGCTCTCTCCTCTTCTCCTCGTGAGAGATGAGAAGCATGCCAAAGTAGTCATTGCGGACGGTTATCACCGGCTCTGTGCGGTTTATTCGTTCGATGAGGACTCCATGATTCCTTGCAAGATTGTCTGAGCCGCTCCGCCAATCGATTGTCCCCTCTGCGTTTGCGCAAAACTTACGATTCCTCTAGTCCATGATCCTACGCGCCTGCTACTCTTCTTGGCTCCATGAAACGCACGGACGAACTGGTGTCTTCATTCAATAGGTCATGGAAGCGATTTTCCGGAACCTTGAAAAAGGCCCGTACGGATGCATCCGAAAAGTCGGTCCATGATCTTCGCGTGAACACGCGGCGGATAATTGCAACTCTGGAACTGGCGCGTGTGTTGTCGAATCGTGGAGACATTGCCAAGGTGCAACGGCGTTTCAAGAAGGTCCTCAAAAGCATGGGCCCGCTGCGAGACGTGCAAGTCCAACTGGACACCGTTTCGCGCCTGCGGCGGGGTGCAGTAATCGGCAAGTTCATCCGTCGTCTCAAGCGGCGCGAAGGCGAAGAGATCCACAGGATTCAGAATGCGCTGAAGCGCGGCAGAAAGCGACGCCTGGCGGCCGAGATGAAACAGTTAGGCACGGAATTCGGCCGCTTGCACGAGTCCCTGGACGGTGAAAGGATTCACCGTTCGGTGAATCGCGTATTGTCCGGGCGGCAGAATGAGTTCTCGAAGGCAAAGCGGCGATTCGATCGCCTGCGCCCCCGCAATGAGGAGACATTGCACGTCATGCGCATTGCTTTGAAAAAGCTTCGCTACGTCGTGGAGGCTTTGGAACCCGTGCTCGGCCCCTCGGCGAAGGCCCAGGCACGCCAGAATGCATGCTTTCCAACAATTGATGGGCGAGTGTCGTGATCTGCAGATTCTTCACATCGAGCTGGAAAGTTGGGCGAAGAAGAATGGGAAAACAATCGCGATCGTCCCCGTGCTGGAGCAACTACAGGAAAGACGAGAGGTGCTACTCAAGAAGATCATTGAGTCTTCGGTCGAACTCGAACGCATCATCGAGCCCAAATCCCCGCGGCCTTTTGCGGAAGAAACGCAAGTCGTGGCCTCCCCGGTTCCTGCTCGCTCAGTCACGGCGCGTTAACCGGCGGCATGGTGCGAAGAAGGGACCGCAGCACCATCCGCTGCCCTGGTTAGGATCGCCCGCAGGTGCTGAGACGTTGTTCCAAGAAGCGGCGCTCCGCCGGGTTTCTGGCTAGCTGAGGTGCCGCCTTGAAGGGTATCACGACGCTCAGCCGCGATGGGTTAACCCCCGGCCTGCGCCTTGGCAGCTTGGCGATGGCGCACATCCTGGCCCTCGACCAAGAAAATTACCATTTCGGCAATGTTCGCCGCATGATCGCCTATGCGCTCCAGGTTGCGTGCCACGAACATCAATCTCAGCGCGCGCGAGACCGTGGATGGGTCTTCGAACATATAGGTCAACAACTCGCGAAGCATTTGCTCGCAGACGTCGTCGATGTACCGATCATCCTGGATCACACGTTTCGCCAAATCCGCATCGCTAGTAACGAACGCGTCAAGGCTCTCCTTGAGAATGCGTTGTGCGGCCGCCGCAGCGACAGGGATATCGATGATCGGTTTCAGTTCGGGCTCATGCATGATTTCCAGCGCGCTCCGGGCGATGTTGACGCCGTTGTCTCCGATCCGCTCGATATCCCCGACGATCTTCATCGCGGTTGTGATGAAACGAAGATCGGAGGCAACGGGCTGCTCGCGCGCTAGGATCTCGAAGCAGATGTCGTCGATCTCGAGCTCGAGTCTATCGACTTCGTCATCTTCGTCAACGACACGCTGAGCCAGCGATGGCCGCCGCTCCACAAGAGCCCGCGTGGCGTCCGCAATGGATGTCTCCGCCTTGTAGCCGATCAGCAGGAGCTTCTCTTTCAATGAACGAAGCTGCTGTTCGTATTGTTTGCTGGTGTGTTCGCGTTCTTGCATGACAAAAGCCTTGATGAGATCAAACGGTTTCAGAAAATGAATCTCACGCCGAGTTGAGCCTGGCGTGGTCCGCCGAACCTGTCCGTTCCAGGAGCAAACGTGGGGACTCCGGCGGTATTGCTGGTATAGAACAATCCAGTGGTCGGATTGACTGTCGTCGTCGGCTTGCCGAAAATGCTGTCGCCATCGCTACTGAAAGTCTTGTTGGATGCGCGCGTCAGGTTGTAGCCTTCGATCGAAAACATGAGGCGTGTACGCTCGCTCGTCCTGAACTCCTTCAGCAGCCGCATGTCCCAATCGAAGAAACCGGGCAGACGCGTGGAATCGCGTGGCACCAGATGGCGGTTAATGACAGGACGGTCCTCGTCCTTATTCCCATCGTTACTCAAATCCGTGCCGATGACATACCGTCCGGGCATGCCTGTACGAGCCATCAGCAATCCGCTTAAGGTGAATCCATGACCCATATCGAAGAGGACGTTCGTATTAAAGCGGTGCCGGATGTCGTTCTTGGCGTATGCCGCATCCGCTTTCAAATTGTACACGTTGATTTCGTACTGGCGATTGAAGTCGCGCTCGTTGGAATCGTCGTCGCGGTTCACCGAATAGGTGTAATTGAGGCCGAATTGTACGCGGTGACTCATGGGGCGCTGCACGGAGATGTATCCGCCGTTATAGCTGGAGTAACCGATCGACTTGTTGACATTGATTTGGCCGGCGGTGGGATCGAGGCGGACGACCGAAATCTTGACAGGCTTGCCGGCCGAATCGAGGTAGATTCCCTGCCCGATAATGGCATCGTAGCGGGAGGCTTGAACCAGGTTACCCTGCGAGTCGGAAGTTGGGTAAGCGACAAAACCGTTCGGTAGCACAGCCGGCTGGAACAAGTTGATGTCCAACCGGCGCTGAAGCGCCCAGGTCGCGTTTCGCACGAACCCAACCGTCACTGTCGTATCTTTGTCCAACCGCTGCTCGACCGATACGGAGACTTGTCCCGACCGCGGATTCCTGAAACTCGGATCGAAGGCGTAGATGGCGTTGTTACCGGCTACTTTCAATTCGGCTGGAAGCGTCGCGATGGGACTGGGAATTGCCAGATAATTCAAGACTCTCGAATCGACCGAACTGTCCAGTACGACCGTACTGACGCCATCGTCGGTAAAGACGCGTTGCATGAGGTAGCCCGGTGTGCGCGCGTCAAACAGGCCGCCGGAGAGGCGAAGAACGGTCCTCCCTTTACCTCCGAGATCGTACGCGATTCCGAACCGGGGCTGCCACATCCGGAAATCGTTCGGGATCTGGCTGTTGATCGGCCATTGCTTGTTATAAGGAGGATGCGGATTGATCTGGCTTTCCCAACGCAGGCCCGCCGTGAGCGTCAGGCTTTTGGCCACTCTCATGGTGTCGGTGAAAAACAGGGCGTGCTCTTGCTGGGTTTTCTCGTAGAGGCCTTGCCTTCCGTTTGCGGCGATCGTCTGTTGATAGCGGCCAATCTTGGTTTTGTCTCCCGCCAGAGCGGCGAGGTAATCTGCCAGCGTGTTGAAGGAGTACAGACCGCCATAGTTCTTCTCGCGCTGCTGCCGCTCGGGCTCGATATTGACATCCACGCCGAACTTGATGCTGTGGATGCCGCGGGTCCAACTGATGTTGTCGAGGAACTGGACCCGAGTTGCATCGTAAATGTAGGTACCGTTCGAGCTACCGCCTAACGTTCCAAAATCGTTGATATCGACCTGCGCCAGGGGACTCACCGGTTGCTGGATGCGATTGTCGTAGACCCACTGGCCGCGGAATTCACTCACCAAAGATGGGCCGAACACCGTCGTCAAAGCGCCTTTCACGCCCTGACTTGATCGATCGAGAGTAGTGTTGTTTGTCGAGGCGGCGTTCGTTTGTCCACTGACGCCGCCAAAATTGAGGCCGGATTGAGCGGCATAGGTGTACTGAAAATTGATCGTATTCTTGGGATTCAAGC
>Ga0209761_1002204_pt1 | contig 12794 bp, 13 predicted proteins | sample GraSoi013_1_40cm_4_FD_185818 | JGI IMG/M metagenome (GOLD analysis project Ga0209761, IMG submission 185818) | Grasslands soil microbial communities from the Angelo Coastal Reserve, California, USA - Sample 09_25_2013_1_40cm (SPAdes) (version 2) | ecosystem: Environmental > Terrestrial > Soil >... | reverse complement strand
ACGAACGCCACGCCGGGATCGTCGCCGACGGTCTTCCGGAAGTTCGGCGCGGGAAATCCGCTCATGAACAGCACCCGCAGGCCGCGCGACTCGGCGCGGATGACCTCGTACATGTCGAACCCGCTGAGCTTCGGCATCACGACGTCGGTGATCACGAGCTCCAGGTCGGCGCGGTGGGCGCGGAAGGCGTCGAGCCCCTGCTGGCCGTCGACGGCGGTGACGACCCGGTAGCCGACCTTGGACAGGAGCTGCTGCGCGGCCACGCGCATCGTTTGATCGTCCTCGACCAGCAGGATCGTTTCCGTCCCGCCGGGCAGGTCTTCGTCGGTCGCGGCCTCGGCCTCCGACATCCCCCGATCGCGGACCGCGGGGAAGTACACCTTGGCCGTCGTCCCCTGCCCGACCTCGCTGTAGAGGTGGAGGTATCCGCGGTGCTGCTTCACGAGGCCGTAGGCCATCGCCATGCCGAGGCCGGTGCCGACTCCCACGGGCTTGGTGGTGAAGAACGGCTCGAACACCCGAGCCAGGGTCTGCGCATCCATGCCCACGCCGGTGTCGCTCAACGCGACGCTGACGTAGGACCCCGGCTCGACCCAGGCGTGGAGCGGGCGATCCGCCGCGCCGAGCCGCGCCCGCCGCACTTCGCCGTGCAACGTCCCGCCCTTCGGCATGGCGTCGCGGGCGTTGGTCACGAGGTGCAGCAGGATCTGCTTCACGGCGGCGGGATCGGCTTCCACGACGCCCGCATCTTCGTCCGCCGCGAACTGCACCTCGATGCCGGCCGGAAGCTGGCGGCCCAGGGCGTCAAGCGCGGCGCGCACGAACTCGGTGAGGATCAGCGGTTGCAGGTCGAGCACCCGGTGGCGGCTGAAGCCGAGGAGCCGCTGGGCCAGCTCGGCGCCGCGCTGGGCCGTGGCGTTCAGCTCGTCGAGGTCGCGGTTCGGCGGCAGCGATTTGGCCAGCGTGGCGCTGCGCGCCAGGATGACGCTGAGGAGCTCATGGAACTGCTGCGCGATGGCGCCCGTCAGCCGGCCGATCGTCTCCATCTTCTCGGCCTGCTTCAATGCGCGCTCGCGCGCGAGCTGCGCGGCGAAATCGTCGACGGCCATCGGCCCCTTAATAGGCCGCCCTGGCAGCGGCGTCAAGCGCCGTCGCGGCAATCCAGCTCCGGGGTCGGCGACGTCTACTGTACGACTCCACCGTCCCGAGCCATACTTCAAGGACCATGCGCGCTCTTCTGTTACTCGTCCTCCCGCTCGTACCCGCTCCCGCGCGCGCCCAGCTTTCGCGGGCGCCGGCGACCGAGGTCGCCGTGTTCGCCGGAGGCTGCTTCTGGGGCGTGGACGCCGTGTTCAAGCACGTGCGCGGCGTGGTGCGGGTGGTGTCCGGATACTCCGGCGGCAGCGCCGCGACCGCGCGCTACGGTCTCGTCAGCTCCCACACGACGGGGCATGCCGAGTCGGTGGAGGTGACGTTCGATCCCGCGCAGGTGTCCTACGGGGACCTGCTGCGGGTGTTCTTCACGGTGGCGCACGACCCGACCGAGCTCAACCGCCAGGGACCGGACGAGGGCCCGCAGTATCGCTCCGCGATCTTCTACGCCACCGACGCCCAGCGGCAGGCGGCGCAAGGCTACATGGCGCGCCTCGAGCGCGATCACGTCTTCAGCCGGCCGATCGTGACGCAGGTCGTGCCCCTGGTGAAGTTCTATCCGGCCGAGGAGTATCATCAGAACTATCTCGCGCGCCATCCCGATCAGCTGTACATCGTCTACAACGACCTGCCCAAGCTCGCGCAATTGAAGGAGCGGCTCCCCGAGCTGTATCGGCCGTAGCTTCACCGCGTGACCTTCGCGACAGTCTCCCACGTGCGGGTCGTCACGTCCTTGCCGAATGTCCTCTCGATCAGCGTCATGAAGACTGGCCCCTTGGGGTTTGGGACGTAGGCACTGAACACTTCCCTGCCCTTCACGGCGAGAATGCGCGCACCGTCGAGCTCGATCGGCAGGGCGAGCTTCGAGGTGGGCTTATCGCGCAGAAACGTGACGATGCGCCTCGCCGCGGGATTGAGGCGGACGCCTCGGTACGGGTCGGACGCGAGCATCTCGCGCAGCGCGTCCAGCGGGCGCACGAACGTGAGAAATGCATGACCGAGCCGTTGCATCGTCGCGGCTTCGGCCTTTCGCTCGAGCGACGTTTCCGATGCGCGGCGCGCGCTGAACACGACATTCCCGCTCGAGAGGATGGTCTTCACGTCCGTGAAGCCGGCCGACTCGAAGGCCTGCTTCAGCTCGGGCATCTTCGCGTTCATCGGGGTAACGCCCCGAAGAAAAGCGGCATAACGTGGCACGGGCCGAAAGCTAGCGCAGACGAGTCATACGGGTTCCATTGAGAGCAAGGAGGTGCGCGCGCATGAAACCGTCGCCCGAGCAGTTGACGCGTCTCAAAGCTTACTACGAAGCCAAACTTTTCGGCCAAGTCGAAATCAACGCCGTCAAGCACAAGGTGCAGGACGGACGAGGAGTGTTCGTGCTGCTCGACGCCCGGGACCGCGAGTCCTTTCTCGCCGGTCACATTCGCGGCGCCCTGAGCGTTCCCCTCGATCAGGCCGCCGAGGCGGTGAAGATCCTCGCGGCCGACCGGCAGTACGTGACCTACTGCTGGAGCCATACCTGACACCTCTCGGCCCGGCTGGCTCTACAGTTGGTAGAGCACGGATTGTTCGCGCGAGAGATGAATGCCGGCTGGGGGGAGTGGGTCGCGGACAAGATGCCCACTCACTCGACCGCGAGCGTCACGGACTTGCGGTGCAGCTGCTCGGACAAGTGATCAGCGGAGCGACGACGACTCTCCAAGCTCCACCGTGCGAAACCGCTCGACGGCCGTCAAAGTGATCCCTGCGGCCCGTCACTCGGGAGGCGTGCCGCGTTTGCCGGGGGCGCGCGACGCCCGAAACCTGGGGTCCGGACTGATTCGAGGCCAGTATAGTCTTCACCTGTTAATCCCGCCGCCGACCCCATGGCCGTGGGTGTAGTGGACGACGAGCGGGAGGAAGCGGAACGGGGTCCTTAGCTGGGACCCCGCCGTGTTCACGTCCCCCGGCCACTCAGCGGACCACTACGGTGCCCTGCATCGAGGGGTGGATGTGGCAGGTGTACTCGTACGTGCCGGCCGTCGCGAATGTTCGCTCGATCGATACGTTCGCGTTATTTCCCGCGATGTCGGCCGGCGAGCCGGCCTGCTGCCTGAAGAAGACGTTGTGCGGCACCGACCCAAACGCGAACGTCACGTTATCGCCAGCGTTCACGTCGAGCGTGCTCGGTGTGAACGTCAGGGACGCCGTGGCCGCTACCGTGTTGCCGGCGGGGGGAGGAGGGGGTGGTGCGGTGGTGCTGTAGCCGTTGCCGCCGCCGCATGCCATCGCGATCAGTCCTCCGGTCAGGGTGGCCAGGACGAGTCGAGTCTTGCGCGTCAACATGTGTGTCTCCATGTGGCTGTGAGGCGATCAACCTAGGGACGCGCCGCCACATGGTCTTGATCGAAACGAGCGCGCAGTCTTGAACGTCCCTGCCCTTCGCTAGATTTTCTCGGGCTATGGACCCGCTTTCCGACCTGCTGCGTGTTGTCCGCCTGGATGGCGCCTACTTTTACACGGTCGAGGCGGCGGAGCCCTGGAGCGCCGAGACCGTGGCGGCCAGGGAGCTCTCGCCTCGGATCATGCCGACCGCAGAGCACCTGATCTCCTACCACATCCTGACCGAAGGTCGTTGTTACGGAGGCATCGTGGGCGAGCAGCAAGTCGAGCTCGTCGCGGGGGACGTGATCGTCTTCCCGCACGGAGACGCGCACGTGATGTCGAGTGGGCGGGACGTTCGGGTCGGTCAGAACGCTCAGAATACCGTCCCCGCCCGTTATCCCTTCACCGTCTTCTTCGGCGACCCGGGCCCACGGGTCGCTTCGATCGTCTGCGGGTTTCTCGGCTGCGACCGCCGCCCGTTCAACCCCCTGCTTGCGGCGCTCCCACGCCAGATACATATGCGCGGCATGTCGAACGCCTGGCTTGGCACCTTCATCCCCCAGGTGTCCGAAGAATCCCGACTCGGCCGGGCCGGCGCTGCAAGTGTCCTCACCAGACTGGCCGAAGTGATGTTCATCGAGGTGCTGCGTCGCTACCTCGACGACCTGCCTCCAGAACAGACCGGCTGGCTCGCCGGACTGCGTGATGAAGTGGTCGGTCGCGTGTTGAAGCTGCTCCACGACCGACCCAGTCATCCGTGGACCCTCGCCGAGCTGGCTCGGGAAGCGGCCTCTTCCCGGACCAACCTGGCCAAGCGGTTCGCGCTGCTCGTCGGTCAGCCGCCGATGCAGTATCTCACCCAATGGCGGATGCAGATCGCCGCCAACCTCCTGGCCCAAAGCGGCGCCAAGGTCGCCACGATCGGTGGGGAGGTCGGTTATGACTCCGAGGCCGCGTTCAGCCGGGCGTTCAAGAAGGCCACCGGGCTCGCTCCCGGCGCCTGGCGCGAGGTCCGTCGCACCGCCCAATCGTAGTCTCTTCTAAATCAGCCGATCACGATACGGCGGAGCAGGAAGTCGGGACGATAAGTCATTGGCGGAAGCACTCCCCCCGGGCAGAATGAGTGCGCGCGACGAGGGCACGGCACCATCATCGTCAACCAGAGGGAGACAGGAAATGAGAACGATCACAGCTGGAATGCTGGCATTGGCCGCCGTCGCTGGGGCCGCCTGTAATGACCACGCCACGGCGCCTGCAGGCCCGTCGTACTCGGCCTCCGGCTTGGCGGCGGCATCCGCCGCCGCCGGTGGAGCCCGCCAGGGCTTCGGGTTCAACGGAACGGTCAGCGGCTTCCCCACCGGAGCGGTGTTCCTCACCGGCGGCGGGTCGTTCGACGCGGCGACCGCCTCGAACGTCGTGCCCACCGAGACCGACGTGAAGTCGGGCGGCGGGTTCCGCTGCGTCGCAGCGGTCGCGCAGGGCCCGCTCGCTGGGTGCGCGGCAGGCCAAGGGGTGCGTTGGGACACCGCGCAGCTCCTGGCCTCCACGACCTTCAAGTGCACCGGCGCTGATGCGGGGAAGCCCGCCGTCACGGGTGCAGGGATCGTGGTGTTGCGCGCGGACTTTTACCGTGCGGGCGACGGCATCGACGAGTCGTTCACCGCGCAGATGATCGTTTCCGACACCGACATCGCGCCCGACATCCCGGGGGAGCAGACCCTCTGGGTGCAGGGGGTGGGTTGTGGCACCGCGCGGGCGAACTTCAGCAGGTAGACGGCGATGCTCCTCACGGCTCTCCGGGCGAGGCTCATCTTCCTGCTGGCGGTTATGGCCGCCTGCGGCTCCGACTCCACGCTATCGAGCCCGCCGCCGGACCCGGAGCCCGGCCCTCCGGTCCCTGAAGGCCTCTGGACCGCCAGCGCGAGTCCGTCCGCCATTCTCCGCCTGGACCCGACCCAGCTCAGCGGCACTGGGGAGCGCGACCCGGCCACGACGCTCACCACGCCGAGCGCCAGACTCCAGACACTGTTTGGCGTCGCGTTCGACCCAAGCGGCGAGATGTGGATCACCAGTGCGGACGACAACCGTCTGCTGGCGTTTGAACCCGCCGCGCTGACGAGCTCCGGCTTCAAGGCTGCCACGGCGGTGATCGCGCCCAACGCTGGCTCGCTGAGTGCGCCCACCGGCCTCGCGTTCGATCCGGCTCATCGGCTGTGGGTCGCCAATCACGACAATGGCACCCTGGTCCGATTCGATGGCGCTCAGTTGGCGGCGGGTGGCGCCCCGGTGCCGGCGGTGGTGCTGTCCGGACTGGGCCACCCGACGGCCCTCGCCTTCGATGGCGACGGGTCGCTCTGGGTGTCGGACAACGTGGCCCAGACGATTGCCAAGTACCGTGCCGCGGATCTCGCGGCGTCGGGCTCGCCTGCCCCGGCCGTCGTGCTGACCGAGACTGAGAACGCCTTTCCGCTTCCCCTCGGCCTGGCCTTCGACGCTGACGGGAATCTCTGGGTGGCCAACCTCCAGGCTCGGAACGTGGTCGCATTCAGCCCGGCGCAGCTGGCGGTCACGGGTGCCCCCACACCTCAGGTCGTGCTCTCCTCGACGGACGGGTCCCTGGCCCTTCCGGTGGGCCTCGCGTTCGATGCCGAGGGGAGCTTGTGGGTCGTGGGGGGCGCTGGGACCCTGACGAAGTTCGCAAGGACGAGCCTCGGTGCGAGCGGAGCGCCCGAGCCGAGTGCCCGGCTCACGATCACCGGCCACCAGGTACTCTGGAGCGCGGCCTTCTGGCCCAGGCCCGCTGGGCTGCCGCTCAACTGAACATGCTCACACCCTTGAAGCAGCCGGCCACGCATAGCGTCTTGTTGCGGTCCATCATCTCCGGTGGGCGCCTGACGCGGCGCGACAGCATGCCCGCCGTGCTCACGAGCCAGGCGCTCGATTGGCCCGGCGTCCTCCTGGAAGCCGGGAAGAACGATGTCGCGGCCGTCGACGACGTCGTGGGGGATCGGCACTACCTGTCGCTCAACGTCGACACGAAGCCGCTGACGCTCGAGGTGAAGGGCTCGACCGGGTTCCGGCAATTCACGATCCCCCCGCTGAGTGTCTGGGTGAGTCCGAGCCACGACCCGCTCACGCTGCGTCTGAACAGCGCCCTCCGGTATCTCCGTGTGGCGATCGATACGCTGCACCTCGGTCGACTGATGGGGCCGTCGCCCGATGACGTCCAGCCGGTGCGCCTGCGACGCACGTACGGCGTCGCAGCACCGCAGATCGCCAGGCTCATGATGACGCTCAAAGACGAGGCGGACACGCGGAATCCCGGCGGCCTGGCCGTCGTCGAGGCTGTGACGACCGCGCTTGGTCACCTCCTGGTCAGGCACGCGGGCGTCGAGCGGGAACGGCCGCTCCGCGTGCGGGGAGGACTCTCGGGGGTGGCCAGGCGCCGGGTGCTGGAGATGATCGACGCCCGTTTGGATGCGCGGTTGACGGTCGACATGCTGGCCCGCGAGGTCGGCCTGTCGCCGGCACATTTTGCGCGCGCGTTCAAGGAGACGGTGGGCCAGGCGCCACATCAATATCTGTTGTGGCTTCGTCTCGAGCGCGCACGGCGCCTGCTCGAGCTGTGCGGAGCCGACCTCTCAGGAATAGCACAACGCACGGGCTTCGCCGACCAGGCTCACTTCACCCGCCTCTTCAAGCGAGCCTACCGCATCACACCGGGCGCCCTGATGCGTCAGTGGCAGTGCTGAGTCGCATGAAGCTGCAGAGGGCCCACGCTTTTCGATCGCTCATCAGCATCACTCTGAGTGGCGCGCTCACGACACCAACCGTGGGCCCGTCACTGACTACGCCGCGGCTGCCGGCCGTGCGGGCGTTGGTGCTGTCCGACCAGGCCGTGCGGTTGCTCACACTCCAATATCGGTCGTTTCACACGGAGTTCCTGGGCTGCATGATCGGGGAGATCCGCGACGGCGCGGTTCGCGTGGACCGCATCGCTCCAGCGGATGTGCGCCCGTTGCGGTCTACAGCCACGGAGGTCGTGCCGGAAACCACGTGCGAGGAAGCCGGGTGGACGGGGACGGTCGGCATGATCCACAGTCACCCCACGGGTGAGCGCTGCTGGTATTACTTCCCGGGCACTCAGGTCCCGACTTCGGACGCACAGTCGTTCGGACGCACGCCATACGCCGTGGACGCCATCATGTGCGGTGCCAAGGTGGTGTGGATCGGCCGGGACACGGTCCAAAGGGAATTCGGGTTGGTGGAATCAGTGGAATCTGATGGAGGGGACCGTGGTCTTCGACCTTAAGGGCACGATGCGCGACGTCGTCCTGGAGTCGGGACAGCGCATGGACGAGAACGGCGGACGCCCGCGCTTGGCCGGCGACCGGGTCGGGGAGTTGCTCGCCGGGCGGTACCGGGTGCTGCGCCGTCTCGGAGCCGGTGGCATGGGGACCGTCTACCTCGCGGAGCACGTCCACCTCGGCCGCCTCACCGCCGTGAAGGTGCTCTGTCCTCCACTGTGTGAGGACGATCCCGACGCCGAGCAGCGCTTCAGACAGGAGGCGCTGCTCGTCGCCAGGGTGCGCCATCCGGGAGTCGCTCAGGTCTACGATTTCGACCGCCTGCCCGACGGCCAGTTCCTCCTCGCGATGGAGTACGTGGCGGGTGAGACGGTGGCACAGCGACTGCGGCGCGGCGGACCCTTCCCGCTCCCGGAGGCCATACGTGTGCTGCGCGTCGTGGCTGACGCGTTGAACCATGTGCACTGGATCGGCATTCTCCACCGCGACCTCAAGCCGCAGAACATCATGCTGGGTCCAGGGGGCGACGTGAAGGTGCTCGACTTCGGCGTCGCCCACGAGATGGCCCAGCTCTTGGCAGCCGACGGGTTCCAACCGGGCACCCTCGCCTACATGAGCCCAGACCAGCTGCTGGGCGATGCGCTAGGTCCCGCGAGCGACATCTATGCACTGGGCGTCGTGTTTTACGAGATGCTCACGGGTCGCCTCCCCCACGCGGGGGCAACCGTCCCGGAGCTTCGGATCCAGCGTCTGCTGCGCCCGCCCATCCCGGTGCACTGGCTCCGCCCGGGCTGTTCCCGCGAATTGGCCGAGGTGGTTGCGCGGGCCCTCCATCCCGAGCCCGCGGAGCGCTGGCCGTCGGCGGTGGCCTTCGCGCAGGCGGCGGCAGGGGCGGTCACGAGCAGCCCGTGAACGCGGTCAGCACGACCCCAGAGGCAGAATCGGTGGCGTAGTGATGGGGCGTCCCGACTTCCGCGGCCCACGGTCCCGGGAGCTACATTGGCAGCGTCCTCCGCTGGAGCGCCCCGTGCTTTGCCCACCCTCGTCTGGCCGCGTGATCCCACTGCTGCTCGCGCTCGCGAGTGCCATTCCCAGCGCAGCGGCCGCGCAGCGCGCCGGACCTGCCCGTCCCGTGCCCCGGTACACGATCGAGCAGTTCATGAACACAACCTCGATGGTCGGCGCGTCGTTCTCGCCGGACGAGCGCGCGATCCTCGTGACGAGCAACCAGTCGGGCGTGTTCAACGCGTACGAGATCCCCGCAGCAGGCGGCAAGCCGCAGGCGCGAACCCACTCGACGACGGACGGCATCTTCACCGTGGGCTATCTGCCGCACGACCGCCGCGTGCTCTACCTGCAGGGCGCCGGCGGCAACGAAAACGACCACCTCTATCTCCTCGACACCACCGGTACGGCGCGTGACCTCACGCCGGGCGACAGCCTCAAGGCCGTGTTCGTCGACTGGACCGGGGACGACAGCTCGTTCTACTACGCCACGAACGGCCGCGATCGGCGCTTCTTCGACGTGTACGAGATGCCGGTCGCGACCCTCACGCCCCGGCTCGTGTTTCGGGACACGGTCGGCTACCAGGTCGCGGCGATCTCGTCTGACCGGCACTGGATGGCGCTGCAGCGCCCGCTCACCACCCAGAACAGCGAGATGTATCTCCGGGACATGCAAACGGGCGAGGTGCGGCACGTGAGCCCGCACGCAGGCGACGTGCAATACAACCCCCAGGCGTTCAGCCCGGACGGGAAATACCTGTACTACACGACCGACGAGGGTAGCGAGTTCGCCTGGCTCGCGCGCTACGACCTGGCGACCGGGCGGCGCGACACGGTGGAACGGCCGAGCTGGGACGTCGATTTCGCGTACTTCTCCAAGCACGGTAAGTACCTGGTCGCCGGCATCAACGCCGACGCCCGCACCGAGATCCGGCTGTACGAGGCGGCGACGCACCACCGGGTCACCCTGCCGCGCGTTCCCATGGGCGAGATCCGGGGCGTGCAGATCTCGCCGAGCGAGCGGTCGATGGCGCTGTATGTGAACGGCAGTCGCGCGCCGAGCAACCTCTATGTGCTCGACCTCGGGACGGGCGCGCTGCGCCGGCTGACGCAGAACCTGAGCCCCGACGTCGATCCCGCGAACCTGGTGGAGGCGCAGGTGGTGCGGTTCCCGTCGTACGACGGGCTCGCGATCCCGTCCCTGCTCTATCGGCCGCTCCAAGCATCCGCGGCCGACCGGGCGCCCGCGGCGCTGTGGATCCACGGCGGCCCGGGCGGCCAGTCGCGCGTCGGGTACAGTCCGTTCCTGCAATACCTCGCGAATCACGGCTACGTGGTGCTGGCGGTGAACAACCGCGGCAGCGGTGGCTACGGGAAGACGTTCGACAAGCTGGACGACCAGCGGCACGGGGAGGCCGACCTGGACGATCTCGTGTGGGCGAAGCGTTACCTCGGGACCCTGGGCTACGTGGACACGAGCCGCGTGGCGGTGGCCGGCGGCAGCTACGGCGGCTATCTCACGCTCGGGGCGGTGACGTTCCGCCCCGACGCGTTCGCCGCGGGCGTCGACTTCTTCGGGATCTCGAATTGGGTGCGCACGATGCGCAGCATCCCGGCGTGGTGGGAGTCGTTCCGCAAGGCGCTCTATGCCGAGCTGGGCGACCCCAACGGGGCGGACTCGGTGCGGCTGTACCGCATCTCGCCCCTGTTTCACGCGGACGAGATCCGGAAGCCGCTGCTCGTGCTCCAGGGGGTGAACGACCCCCGGGTGTTGAAGGTCGAGTCCGACCAGATTGTGGAGGCGGTGCGCCACCGCGGCGGCGTGGCGGAGTACGTGGTGTTTCCTGACGAGGGCCACGGGTTCATCAAAAAGGAGAACAACATCAAGGCATACCGCACGGCGCTCGAGTTTCTCGACAAGTACGTGAAGGAGGCGCCGCGGGTCTCCGGGAACTCGACCCGCTAGCGCTCGAGCAGCGCCCGCTCCCATCCCCCTAAGTCCGCCGCCGCCTGGTAGGTGCTCTGCGCAAACTCGAGGAGCGCGGCACCCGGATCCGGGGCGCGCCGCACCGCCTCGTAGGGCAGGATCCACTCGTGCATCCGCAGATCGTAGCTCGCGCCGACCGGGGCGATGACGGCATCGGGGCAGCCGGGCGGCTCGGGATAGGCATAGGCATAGAACGCGGGCTCCAGAACCGGCGCGCCTCCTCCGCCGAGCCACCACCCGACGCTGATGCACTCGTGCGAGTACGCCTCGCGTGTCACGGCGTCGGCGAGGTTGGGGAGACCACCCGGGTGGCGGGGGGCCCGCCGGCCCGAGAACCGCGTGTGGGCGAGATCGAAGCTCCCCCACCAGAGGTGGACCGGGCTCGTCTTGCCGACGAACCGGCTGCGGAACAGCTCCAGGACCCGCTTGATCTGGACCAGCAGCTGCCAGAAGGCCCGCGCCGCGGCGGCATCGTATGCGTGATGGACGGTGTCCGCCTCGAAGCGAATGGGGTTCGGGACTTCGACCGGCATGGTCCAGATCCGGGCGCGGACATCTACACGCGCCAGCGCCTCCATGACCAGCCGATAGAACTCGGCCACCGACCGCGGCGCGAGGGGGACCGCGGCGTGCCGCCCGTCCGAGCATTCGACGGTGAGCTGATGCGCGACGAAGTCGAACGCGACCGTGACGGCGCGCCGGTCGACGGTGAGCGGCAGCGTGGCGAGCCCGCGTGGCGTTATCTGGAGGGCGGTGTTCCAGTAGTGGTTCGTGAGCGGCGACAAGGCGAGCGCCAGCTTGCCGGCGAGCTGTGTCCACAGGTGCAGCGTGTCGTACGTGTCCCGCCAGCGGTCGAGCGGGAGTGACGGCCAGGCGTCGGCCGCAACGCTTTCAGTAGTCGGCGAAGGCATGGTCGAGAAGCTGCACTTCTCGTCATAACGGCGCAACACTAATAGGATTGGTGGAATGTCAGGTGAGCACTTGCCGACCAGCCTGAGTCTCCCGTGACGGTCGTCGGGGCGCCGCCCGCAGCCAAGTCCCGACTGCACGCCTGGCTGCCGCTCGCAGCCGCGCTGGTGTCGGTGATCCTGTGGGCGTCTGCGTTCGTCGGGATCCGCGCCGCCGGCCGGGCGTTCTCCCCCGGCGCGTTGGCCCTCGGGCGACTGGCGCTGGGAAGCGTCCTCTTGGGCGGGCTGCTCCTGACCCGTCCGGTCATGCGGCCCACACGGCGCGAACTCGGGCTGCTGCTCGTCGCCGGGCTGCTGTGGTTCGGGCTGTACAATGTCGTGCTCAACCGGGCCGAGCGAAGCGTGGACGCCGGCACGGCAGCGATGCTCATCATGATCGCGCCGATTTTCGTCGTGGCTTTGGCGGCGGTATTCCTGCAGGAGCGGACCACTCGGGCACTACTGGTGGGCGGCGCGGTGGCGTTCGCCGGCGTGCTCGTGATCGGGTTCGCGACCAGCTCCGGAAGCGCTTCACTGTCGGGGGTCATCCTCTGTCTCGTGGCGGCCCTCGCCTCCGCGATCGGCGTGGTCGCTCAGAAACCGGTGGTCCGCCGCCTGTCGGCGTTGCAGGTGACCTGGACCTGCTGCGCGATCGGAGCGCTGTTCTGTCTACCGTACGCTCCCGTCCTGGTGCGCCAGCTCGGCACCGCCCCTGTCGGGGCCATCGCCTGGCTGGTCTTTCTCGGCGCGTTCCCCACGGCCGTGGCGTTCACGACGTGGGCGTACGCCCTCGCGCGGGGGAGTGCGGGGCGCACGGCGGCGACCGCCTACCTGATCCCGCCGATTGCGATCCTGTTGAGCTGGTTGATCCTGGGCGAGACGCCGGCAGCCCTCGCGGGGGTGGGCGGCGCGCTATGTCTCGTCGGCGTGTACATCGCGCGGCGGTGATCCGGGACCCGAGCTACTCACCCAGCGCCGATCGAGACCGACGCCCCCACTTCCACCGTCCGAAACCGCTCCGCCGGCACAGCC
>Ga0209761_1002203_pt1 | contig 12796 bp, 11 predicted proteins | sample GraSoi013_1_40cm_4_FD_185818 | JGI IMG/M metagenome (GOLD analysis project Ga0209761, IMG submission 185818) | Grasslands soil microbial communities from the Angelo Coastal Reserve, California, USA - Sample 09_25_2013_1_40cm (SPAdes) (version 2) | ecosystem: Environmental > Terrestrial > Soil >... | reverse complement strand
CGACGTCGACGCGTTTCGCGCGCCTCGACGGCGGCCGCCGGCGATCGTCGCGGGCACGCTACACGTGCTCTACGTCGGACGCCTCGAGCCGCGCAAAGGCGTCGATCACGTGATTCGCGCGATGATCGATGTGCAGCGCGACCTGCCGCAGGCGCGATTGATCGTCGTCGGCGACGGACCCGAGCGCGAGGCGCTCGTCGCGCTCGCGCGCACGACGGGCGCACAGGTGGACTTCGCCGGCCGCGTCGACGACGAGGAGCTGCCGGCATACGTTCAAGCGAGCGACGTCGTCTGTTCGCCGGCGACCGGAGGCGAGAGCTTCGGCATCGTGCTGCTCGAAGCGATGGCGTGCGAGAAACCAATCGTCGCGAGCCGCATCGAAGGGTACGAGACGCTCGTCGGCGACGCCGACTGCGGCACGCTCGTCCCTGCCGGCGACGCGCACGCAATCGGCGCGGCGCTCGTGTCGCTGCTCGGCGACGGGAATCTTCGTCGCACGTTCGGCGCGCACGGACTGCAGGCGGCGCGCGCGTACGACTGGCCCGTCATCGCGCGCCGGCTCGACGCCATCTACCAGCGGTTGCTCCCGGAGTAGAATCCCAGGCGATGAGCCCGACGAGCACCGTCGAGATCGCGGTCGCGACGCCCATCGCGCTGGCGAGCGCCGTCCTCGCGCTGACGCCCGTGATCGATTCGTACCGGCGCGCCGCGCTGCGCCGACTCGTGCCGGGCGTCTGCCGCCTCCTCGAGGTCAACGGCATCGATTACTGGTGCGACTTCGGCACGCTGCTCGGGCTCTATCGTGAAGGCGACATCATCCGCGGCGACAAGGACGCGGACCTCGGGATTCTCGAGTCGCAACGGCCGCGGCTCATGGCGCTCGCGAGCGCGTTCGCGGCGGACGGCTACGAGCTGACGGATCGCGGCGGCCGATCGCGCCGTGTGATTCGCATCTACGACACGCGGACGCGGTATTACGTGGACGTGTATCCGTATCGCACCGACGGCGCCCTGCTGCGCAGCGCCGTCACGTCGCCGCAGGAAGACATTCCGGCCGCGCTCGTCGCTCGACCCGTGACGGCGTCGTTTCTCGGCGCCACCGTGCGCGTGCCCGAAGACATCGAGGGCGTGCTGCACCATCGCTACGGCCCCGCGTTCCGCACGCCGCGGCGCGGCGACAAAGGCGCGACGCGACGCTACAGTCGGCTGCGCAGCCTGCTCGAGGATCTGCAGGACAACTTTCTCGGCATCTGGTCATGGGTCAACGGGTTCCGCGCGCCGCAGAACCGATAGACGCCGTTTACACCTGGGTCGACGGCACGTGGCCGGGATACGACGGCCTGCTGCGGCGCCACGCCGCCGACGCCCACGATCTCAATCCGAACCGCTACCGCGACAACATCAGCATCCTGAAATACAACCTGCGATCGCTCGAGCGCTTTGCGCCGTGGATCCGGCAGGTGTTCGTGGTCACGTGCCGCCCGCAGAAACCGGTCTGGCTCGACCCCGGCGCCGTGAGGCTGGTGCACCACGACGAGTTCATGCCTTCGTCTGACGTGCCGACGTTCAACTCGTTCGCCATCGTGGCGAACCTGCACCGCATCGACGGGCTGTCGCAGCGGTTTCTGTACATCGAGGACGATCAGTTGTTCGGCGCGCCGATCGAGCCGGCCGATGTGTTCGACGAGGAGGGGCGGCCGCGGGTCCGGTTGAAGCGACGGGCGACGCGCGCGCCCGCGGATCGATTCGACGCGCGCCTCAGTCCGTGGAATCGCGCGCTGGCCTACTCGAATCACTTGCTCGACGAGCGCTACGGCGCGAAGCCGCGCCGCGCGGTGAGTCACACGGCCGTCCCGATCGACGCCGAGAGCTGGTGCGCGATGCTCGCGTCGTGGCCCGACGCCTTTGCGCGCACATCGGGGAGCCGCTTTCGCGCGACCGAAAACGTCGCGCCGGAACACCTGTATCCGCACTTTCTGCTCGAGGAACGCCGCGGCGCCGCGGTGGCGTCGATGGACGCGCGCCGGCAGTCCGCGTATCATCCGCTCAACAACCTCCTGATCGTTCAGCGCGCCGGTCTGCTCCGTCTTCGCCTTCAGCGACCGAAATTCTTTTGTCTGAACGACAACTTTGGCGACCTCCCGCATCCGCGTGTCGTCGGGCTCGTGCGCGACGCGCTCGAGCGATGGTTTCCCACGCCGTCACGGTTCGAGGCTCACTGATGCCGCGTCTTCGTACGCTGACCGTGGCGCAATGCGACGCCTTCCATCGCGACGGTTTCCTCATCGTCCGCGGTCTGTTTCCGCGTCCGGAGGTGCGACGGCACTCTCAGTGGATCGACGACCTCATGCACCGGCCGCCGGAAATCGGCAAGCAGATGGCGTACTTCGAAGACAGCCTGCGCGATCCAGGTCAGCGCGTGCTGTCGCGCATCGAGAAGTTCGCCGAGTATCATTGCGAGCTCGGCGCGCTCGTCCGCTGTCCCGCGGTCGTGGAACCGGTCGCAGATCTGCTCGGCGAGGGCGCGGTCCTGTTCAAGGACAAGATCAATTTCAAGATGCCGGGTGGCGGCGGTTTCACGCCGCATCAGGATATCCAGCCGGGCTGGGACACGTATGCCGCGTACTTCATCTCGGTTCTGATCGCGATCGATCCGAACACGGCCGAGAACGGCTGTCTCGAGCTGGCGTCCGGTCATCACACGCGCGGGTTGATCGGCCGCAGGTGGGAGCCGCTCGAAGGACATGAGCTGGACGGCGTGGAATTCATCGCGTATCCGATGGAGCCTGGCGATGCCGCGTTCTTCGATTGCTTCGTGCCGCATCAGTCGAAGCCAAACCTGAGCGATCACCCGCGCCGCAACATCTATCTCACCTACAACCGCGCGAGCGACGGCGATTTCCGCGAGCGCTACTTCGCCGACAAGCGCAAGAGCTACCCGCCCGACCACGAGCGCGATCCCGCCGCGATGTACGTTTTTCGCGTGTAGTGGAGCATATTCGCTGAAACAGTACCGGCTGGACGTGGAACGCAAAGGACGCAAGCTTTCTTTGCGGCCTTTGCGCTTTGCGTTCATCGTGGCTGCCGTTACTGGTTCAGGGCAAGCGGGCTGCGACACTAGGATCTTTACGGTCTGCTCGAGCTTCGTAGTCGATGTGGTCGTGTAGTCTGGTCGATATGGGAATCTCGCGTCTCGCGGCGATCATGCTCAGCAGCCTCGCGCTCGCCGTCTCCCCCGCCTTTGCGCAGTCACCGGCAACGACGGACGACTACGTGCCGATCACCGGCGCGCAGCGCGCGGAATGGGTCGTCGATGGGACGATCGGTCTTCGCGGCCTCGGCGTCGGCGTCATCGCCGACGCGTGGCAAACTGCGTGGAACACGCCCGAGGAATGGGGCCGCGGCTGGAGCGGCGTCGGCAAACGGTACGTGTCTCGGGAAGCGTATGTGACGATCTCCAACAGCGTCGAAGCCGGTCTCGGCGCCATCTGGGGAGAAGAGCCGCGCTACATTCCCGCGCGGCGCGGCAGTCTGCGATGGCGCGCGGCCTACGCGGCCAAGACCGTCGTGCTGGCCCAACGACGCGACGGTCGCCTCGCGCCGGCGTGGGGCCGATACGCGGGCAACGTCGTCAACAACATCGTCGAGAACGCGTGGCTGCCGCCGAGCGCGACGACGACGCGCGACACGGTCGTGCGGAGCGCGACGGGACTGCTCGGCCGGCTCGGCGCCAATCTGCTCGAGGAGTTCTGGCCCGACATCAAGAGGCGTCTACACCGGTAGACGTCGCGATGCGATGCGGGCGCAGCTTCTCCGTCTCGATCACGCGCTGCGGGCATGGGTGGTCACGCACCGCATCGCCTGGCTCGATCAGCCGATCTTCCTGCTGAGCGCCGCTGGATTGTTCGGTGGCGTGTGGGTGTTCATCGCCCTCATCCTCGCCCTCTTCAGGCGATTCCTGTGGCGCGATTTCGGGCGGCTGGTGCTGGTGCTGATCGTCACCACGGTCGTCACCGACTACGTCCTGAAGCCGGCAATTCATCGCGCACGACCGTTTCACTGGACGCCGGACATCCTCGTGATCGGACGCCACTCAGATACGTCGTCGTTTCCGTCCGGCCACACGGCGACGGCGGTTGCGGGCGCGTTCGTGTTCACGCGCGTGTTGCCGGCGGGGCGTGTGGTCTGGTGGTTGCTGGCCGCTGCGATCGCGTACTCGCGCGTGTACCTTGGCGTCCACTATCCGCTCGACGTCGTCGCGGGCGCCATCGTCGGCGCCGCGTGCGCGATCGGAATCTGGCGACTCACGAAGGGCATTTCATCAGATCAATCCGACGATGACGAGGGCGCGTAAGGTCCGCTGCACCGAGCGCCTCGGCGCACGTGGTCGGAAACGACCATCGACGCGGCTCTTTACAAGTCTTCGGGCGTGAGGCCCGTTTGTTTCGCAATTCTGGCCAACATCCGCGGCCCGATCTCCTCATCGTCATGAAAGGCGAACACGAAGTCGGGCCAGTTGGCGCGGGCAAGCGTTCGGTGTGATCCCGACTGGCGTTTTGCCAACCGATTTTGAGCAAGGCGGCGAGGACGCGCCTGGCTTTGGCCGACGGCCAGTGGCTCAAGCGGCTTGGAAGGTGACGTGCAGGAATTCAGCGGGAGCTTCTCGATGTTCGAGGCGTTCAGCGATGACGCGGAGAGCCAGCGCTTGGACTTTTGCGACAGCCTCATCGCGGTCTGCGCCGTAACACATGACACCCGGCAACGTCGGCACTTCCGCCAACCATCGGCCGTCGTCCTCGCGCTCGAGCTCGATCGAAAAAGTCACTCCCGTACTGTAGCATCCGCACATGCTGAGGGCTAACGATTTCCGCCGCATCGCGCTGCGGATGACCGACGCCATCGAGGGCGCGCACATGGGACATCCCGACTTCCGCGTCAACGGCCGCATTTTCGCGACGCTTCATCCTGACAATAAGTACGGGATGGTCAAGCTGACTCCGGACGCGCAGCAAAAGTTCGTGCGCGAGAATCCCTCGTCGTTCACGCCCGAGAACGGCGCGTGGGGACGCCAGGGCTGCACGCGCGTACAGTTGACCGCGGTCGACGAAGATACGCTCGGCGAGGCGATGACGCTCGCCTGGCAGGATGCCGTCAAGAAGCGCGCGGCCGGCCGATCGAAAATCAAACGACCAGCCAGCCCGCGCCGTCCATCTCGTAAGCGCTGAGTCCTACGGCTTCTTCACCTTCTGCTTGATCTGCTCGAGCTGCGTCTTGATTTGTTCGAGCGTCGTGCGATCGATCGTGATCGTCGACTGCTGCGCGTTTGCGGCGAGCGCGTTGTCGACGAGCGCCATCACCTGATCCACCTGCGCGACGACGGCCGCATCGTCGGCCGGCGCGGACCGCGCTGCCGGAGCGCTCGGCGTCTCGGGCGCCGGTGACACGGTTGCCGTCGCCGGCGGCGACGCTGGAGGCGGCGTGGCCGGCGGCGACGCCGGCGCGCTCGCTGGCGACATCGCGGCGCTGAACGCGTTCAGATGCGTGCGAAAGTCCTGCAGGTTCGCCGCGATTCCGGGATCCAGGCCTTTCGCAGCCGGCGCGCCCGCTCGGCCGCTCGTGCCCACCGGTTTTTCCGATGACGACGGTCCGGCCAGCAGCTCCCCGACGAGCCGATCGATCTCTTGGTAGTGCGTATTCCATTCGGGCGACGCCGTGCTCGCCGCTTTCTCGAGGGCGATGTAATGCGTCTTGATATCCGTGAGTTTCTTGAACGCGTCGCCGCTCGGCGCCGGCGCATTGAGCACTTTATTCAAAGCGCCGCGCGCGGCACTCAAATGCTCGGCCGCGGGATTCGGCTGAGCAGCGGCCGCGGCTCGCGGCGTCTGCCCGAACGCACGCGTCGGGGCCGCGGCGATCGCGAGCACCGCAACCGTTCGTGTCACGTGATTCATCACTCGTCGCATCGGCGTGTTCCTCCTCGCGCGTGGCGGAGCAACGCCGATGCCGCCGGCGCCTCGACGGCAGTTGACGGGATTTTCAGTGCGGAGGCGACAGGTCGTGCTCGGCCTTTGTCGACGCCGGGCGGCCTTTTGACACACATGGCGGGAATGCGCGCCAGCGGTCGGCGAAATGGCGCAGCATGATCGTGTTGTTGCGGCTGTCGAGCGTACCGGTCCCGCGGTTGACGAGCGCGACGCTCGACCGTTTGTAGAAGCGCGCGTCGAAGAGCGATGCGAAGTTCGTGCGGCGCCCCTCGAACACGACTTTCCGCGCGCGGCAGTGCGCGCTGATCCACACATCGTCGACGAAGAACGCCGCCTCGGGCGCGTCCTCGTAATCCGCGATTGCCGCACGATCGAAGAAGCGCAGCTTGACGAGGTAGCCCGCGAGGCCCTGCATCACGTCCACGTCACGCGCGCCGTTGACCCGCGTGCACTTGATCGGCGCCGGCGCGCGACCGGCGAGCGTCGCGACCAGCGTCGATGGCCGATCGGTGAGATCGGCCGGCGCATCCCATCCGCTCGCGGCGACGGCAACGTCCGGATGGCGATCCGATCGATCGACCATCTGTTCGATGAACGACGGCTGGTATACGCGATCGTCGTCGACCACGAGGAGGCGGTCGTCAGGCGACGCATCGAGCAGCGCCGGAATCAGCTTCGTCGACGGCCCGTAGTCGTCGCACTCGACGACGGTCACCGACCGCAGCGATCGCAGCCGCCGTGGGATGTCGTAGGACACCTGCTCGCGGCGGCTCGCGCGCGGCACGTTGAGCCGAATCATCCGCGGGCTCACGCTCTGCCGCAGCAGGCTCTTCAGCGTCAGCTCGATCCGATCGACGCGGCTCGGCAAGGTCGTCAGCGTGACGACGACATCGGCGCGCCGCGGATTCTCAGCGGCGGCGCGATCGAGCGCGACGAGATCCTGCCGCCGCAGCCACAGGTCGTAGAGGGTGTCGGCGAAGGGATGCTCGCCCGCGAAGCGTTCGTACACGGCGAGCGCGACGATCACAAGCGCCCCGACGCCGATGACGAGCATGACAAGCGTCACGGACGCGATTGTACCCGCCTGTGCAGTGCTAAGCTGAGCCTCGCATGGTGTGGGCGCTTCTCCGCGGTCAGTGGCGAACGTACGCGATCGGAACGATCTTCGTCGCGGTCGGCATTGCGGCCGCGCTCGCGTATCCGCAGATCATCCGGTTGATGATCGACCAGGGCATCCTCGGCGGTCACCTCGATCGCATCAATGGGCTCGGTCTGCTGATGGCTGCTCTGCTCGCAAGCGAAGCGGTGGCCACGCTGCTGCGCAATTACCTCTTCAACCTCGCCGCCGAGCGGATGGCCGCGGATCTCCAGCAGCGGGCGTTCGAGCACTTGCTGACCGAGGACATCGCGTTCTTCGACAGCCGGACGACTGGCGAGCTGACGTCGCGCCTGGCGGCCGCCGTCCCGTCGCTCCAGCGCGTGTTCGGCGACGAGCTGGCCGACGCGCTACGCAACGTGCTGTGGGGTGTCGGCGGCACGGTCCTCCTCTTCTACACGTCGCCGCGTCTCTCGGCCATCGTCCTGCTCTCAGTCCCGCCGATCGTCATCGCCTCCGCTCTGCTCGGCCGGCGGGTGAAACGCGAGACCGCAGCGATGCAAGAGGCGTACGCCGAGTGCGGCACGATCGCGGAAGAGGCCATCGGCGGCATCCGAACGGTGCGGGCGTTCGTGCAGGAATCGGCCGAAGCGGCGCGGCATCGGCGCGCGATCGCCGCGGCGGTCGAGATCGCGAAGCACAAGATTCTGGCGGCCTCGGCGGCGAGCAGCATCGCGTTTCTCACCGGCGAAGGCGCCGCGGTGCTGGCCATTTGGATCGGCGGACGGCTGATCGTCGGCGGAAGCCTGACTGCCGGCGCGCTGATTTCGTTCATCCTGTACGCGTTTCTCGTCGCGCGCGGATTCAGGAACGCCTCGGAATTCTGGAACGACGCGTCGCGTGCGATCGGTGCGACCGAGTGGATCGTCGCGCTGCTCGGCCGGTCTCCCGCGATGACGCTCGAAGGCGGCGAGCGGCCGGGCCGCATGGCGGGTCACGTGACGTTCGATCGCGTCGACTTTTCGTATCCAGCGCGACTCGACGTCGCCGCCGTCAGCGACGTCAACGTGCGCGTCGCGCCGGGCGAGACGATCGCGTTCGTCGGCCGATCGGGGTCCGGCAAGTCGACGCTGCTGGCGCTGCTGCTTCGCTTCTACGACCCGGATCGCGGACGCATTCTGCTCGACGGCGTGGATCTTCGTCACATCGATCCATCGTGGCTGCGCGCCCGCATCGGTGTCGTGCTGCAGGATCCGGTCCTCTTCTCACGATCGATCGCCGCCAACATTCGGTACGGTCAACCCGAGGCGACCGATGACGAGGTGCGTGCCGCCGCCGCCATCGCGCACGTCGAGGAATTCGTGGCGCGCCTCCCCGAGGGCTATGCGACGCCGATTGGCGATCGCGGAGTGCAGTTGTCGGGTGGCCAACGGCAACGGCTCGCGATCGCTCGCGCCGTGCTGCGGCGCCCTCCCGTGCTGATGCTCGATGAAGCGACGAGCGCGCTCGACGCCGAGAGCGAATCGCTCGTGCAGGACGCATTACGGGCCCTCGATTACCATCCGACCACACTCATCGTCGCGCACCGCCTGTCCACGGTCGTCAACGTCGACCGCGTCATCGTCCTCGATCACGGCCGGGTTGTCGCCGCGGGATCGCATGAGTACTTGCTGCAGACGTGCGAGTTCTACCGGCAGCTCGTCGAGACGCAGTTGGTCGCGGCCTGATTACAGAAGGTAACGGAGGCAGAATTCAGAGGACGGAGGCAACGGATTCACACGGAGCAACGGAGAAACGGAGACGAACGGAGAAAGCTTCTGTCAATTAGCAGGACCGCAGAACGAACGGGCGGTCGGTTCGACGGTGTCGGCCTGCCGTGCAGGCCGACGAGACGAACCCTCCGTTCGTCTCCGTTCCTCCGTTTCTCCGTGTGATACCGTTCCCTCCGTCCAACTCCGTTATCTCCACCGCCGCTCCACCCGCAACCCATCGACAACCGTGACGCCGCCAATGCTGTTGATCGTGTGGATTCCGTGCGGCCACGGCGACGACTGCGACGGTCGCAGCGACAACACCGGCTCCTCCCGAAACGCGCGCGGCGTGAGCTCGACGATGCGGTTGATGGTGAGGGCGGCGCCGTAGCGGCGCGCGCAGTTCTGCGCCGGACGATAGAGCTGGCCGCCGATCGTGAAGCAGGCGCCCGCGGGACGGCTGGATCGCGTATCCGACTTGACCGGATTCAGCGGATGCGGCTGCCACCGGCCGCACCAGTCGGTCGCGAAGAACGCGTACAGCTCCGTCTGATCCTCGTCGCCCTGCTTCGTGCAGAACATCCACCACGTCTCGTCGTGCTCGACGAGCGTCGCGTCGACGAACGGAAATCCCGTCAGCAGATCGCGATGAGGCATCCACGATCGTCCGCCATCGTCCGACACGAACGAAGAGACGCACCGCGCACCTGATGTTTCCGGCACGCAGAACAGCCGGCCGTCCCGCCGAAGGAGGAACGGATACGACGCCGATTGCGGCAGTGCGCCGGCGTCGCGCCGGCACACGAGCTCGCCTGAACGGCCGACCTCGATCTCGACGAGACGCTTCACGCGCGATGGATAGATGTATTCCTCCACCAGCACTCGCGTGCGATCGCCACAGACCGCGAGCGGAAACGGATCGGCATAGAAGCGATCGGACGGTTGGCCGTCGAGCCACGTCGGCTCGGGCAACGTGCCGCGCTGCATCACTTCCTCGATGTCGACCGGTATGACGCCGATCGTCCACCGCTGGCGCGCCAACCAGCTGCGCACCGTGTCCACGGCATCGATGCGCGCGGTGCCGAGCGGCGTCGGTGGCTCAGGCGGTAACGGGTCACGGCATCCGGCCGTCGATTGTGGAGCGCGATCGACGACGCGGCGATCGCCGAGCTGAATCTGCCGCAGGACACGAGCGGTCCACGGCGCCACGCGATCGCCGACCGACTTGGTGCCCCAACCTTCAGCCGTTCGCGCGCGATACCAGCCCTCGTGCAGCACGACCGCGCGGTCGGGATCGGGAGTCACGCGATAGAGTCGCGCGTTTGTGCCAGGCGCGCCTTCGGCGAAAAGCGCGCCGTCGCCGAATCCGTACCGCCAGACACCGAATCGCGGCTCGACGCTCGAAACCGCGCCGGCAAGATCCACGACGGCGTCACAACATTGCGGATTGCGGATTGCGGATTGCGGATTGATTGACGATTGGATGTCGAAGTCGAGTCCGGGCGTCTCGCCGAGAGAATCGATGACTGCGCGATTCCACCGCAGCGCGCGCGCATGGGGAATGACGGCCACGCGCAACCGGTTGTCGCTCGGCATGCCGGCTGTAGAATAGCGCACCGTGTCCCATGCATCGGCCGCGCCGATCATCGTCACTGCCGCCGATCACCTCGCGCAGCTTCTCCTGAGCGTCGAGCGTCACAGCGACGACGAGCTGCCGCGTGTGGTCATCGTCGATCTAGGTCTGACGAACGGCGACCGGAATCTGCTGGCGCGGCGATTCCCCTGGTGCGGCGTCGAGCCGTTTCCGTTCGACGCGCATCCGGCGCACGTGCGGCGCCTCGAGATCTGCGCGTGGAAGCCGATCGCGATCGACGAGACCGTGCGGCACCATGGCGGCCCCGTGCTGTGGCTCGACAGCGCGACGATCATCCACGAGCCGCTCGCGCCCGTCTTCGATCGCATCACGCATGACGGATTGCTCACGCTTGCCGGGCAATCACCCATCGCGCGCTGGTGCCACGAGGCGACGCAGCGGTTCATCGGCGCATCGGCGAAGGATGTGCAGGCGCGCTGCCGGTCGGCGGGCATTCTCGGGTTCGACGGTTCACGCGCGGACGTTCGTCAGCTCGTCGCCGATTGGCGCAGCCTCGCGCTCATTCCCGAGTGCATCGCCCCACCCGGTGCGACGCGCGCGAATCATCGGTACGACCAGGCGATCCTCAGTCTCCTGTTGGTCCGGCTGAAGCCGGACACCACCTGCGAGAAGATCGACTCCAATCTGGCGGTGTCCGGCTCTAGCCGGACCGACGGAATCGACGAAGAGATCGACATCAGCTCGGTGCGGCCGCTGCAATGGGCGTCGACGCGCAACACGGTGGCGCCGTGGGTGCCGCTCGCGCTCGATCCGATCGTACGCGCCTATTACGCGACGTACAAGGCCGCAGACCGCGCGTTGATCCGCGCGCGATCGAGACACGTGATTCGCGACGCGGCGTTCGCGATCGAGGATCTCATCGCACGTGCGCTCGCGGCAGTGTTTCTCATGCGAGCGACGCGGCGCGGGCGCCGGTTCCTCCGCGCGAAGTCCGACCTCGCCGGCCGGGCGTGTCATTGCGCGACGGTAGAGGGCGACGTGCATGTGGTTCACAGCGAGGGGCTGCGCGAAGGGTGCGACCTCGTCATCGACTACGCGAGCAACGTGGAGAATCCTGATCGGCCGCAGATTCCGTTGTCGCTCCTGACGGTCCGGCTGAAGCCGGACACCACCACCGGCGAGACGATCGCGTCGCAGATCGGCGCCGGCGATACCGTCCATGTGAAGACCGACCATCTGGACACGTTTGTGCGCGACATCCTGCCGCGCGCCGCAGGTCCGATCGTCCTCGTCACCGGCGATTCGGACATCAGTCCCGTCCGGCGATTCGAACATCTTCTGGACGACGGCCGGCTGCTCCACTGGTTCGCGCAGAACTGCGACGTGGCGTACGACCACCCGCATCTGACACGGATTCCGATCGGCCTCGACAATCCGATCTACACGAAGCTCGAGAAGCGGCTCGGGTTCGCCGTCGGCGCGATGGTCGGCAAGATCCCGTTCGACGCGACCTTCAGCCACAACGCGATGGGCAATCAGGCGCAGCTGCAGGACGTGAAGCGCCGGATGACGCGGACCCTCGACGAGAAGCCGGCGCGCGTGCTCTGCACGTTCCATCGCAATCAGCAGCTGCTGCCCAACGCCGACACGATTCCGGATCGCGCCGAGGCGTACGCTGTGCTGCGCGATCATCCGGACTGCGACTTCGTCGAGAAACGCCTGCCGCAGCAGGAGTACTGGCGGATTCATGATGACTTCGCGTTCGAGGTATCGCCGCGCGGCAAAGGACTCGATTGCTTCCGCACCTGGGAGTGCCTCTTCCTCGGGACCATCCCGATCGTGAAGACCTCGCCGCTCGACGCGCTCTATCGGCAGGAGCAGTTCCCGGTCGTGATCGTCGAGTCGTACGAAGAGATCACGTCCGCGAACCTTCGACGCTGGAAGATGCAGCTCGAAGGCTGCTTCACGCCTGAACTGATCCGAAGATTGTCGAATGACTACTGGCTGGAACGGATCCGCGGTGTGGCGCGTTCAGTGGACGAGATCGCGCAGCGTGGTGTCGACGCGGGTGCCCGCGTATAGCGCAGCGCTCACCGTATCCGCGACGTGGCGCTCATCGGACGACAGCCGCGCCTGAAGTCCCGCGTCACGTGGACAGGCTTCGGCGCCGCGCGCCCACACCTCACGCGCGTTCGCGCGATCCTCGAGCCGCCAGTAGCCATCGCCGATCGACGCGTACACGCGCGCCACGAGCGGGCGCGGCGTCTCCGGCGTGACGAGGGTGAGGGCCTGCTGCAGATCGGCGATGCCGCGCGAAATGCGCCTGAAGATGAAGTTGTTGTAGTAGAGATTCACCAGGCCGCGGATGTAG
>Ga0209761_1002198_pt1 | contig 12806 bp, 8 predicted proteins | sample GraSoi013_1_40cm_4_FD_185818 | JGI IMG/M metagenome (GOLD analysis project Ga0209761, IMG submission 185818) | Grasslands soil microbial communities from the Angelo Coastal Reserve, California, USA - Sample 09_25_2013_1_40cm (SPAdes) (version 2) | ecosystem: Environmental > Terrestrial > Soil >... | reverse complement strand
GCTGCCGCTCGCGCCGGGCCGGTGGGCGCTCACCGCCGCCGCTGTGCTGCTCGCCGCCGCGATGCGCTTCTTCATCAGTTTCACGACGGGGCTGCTCGCGTTCTGGACCACCCGCGCGACCGCGATCATGGAGCTCCACGCCGGCGTGTCGTTGTTTCTCTCGGGCCGGCTCGCGCCGCTCGCGCTGCTCCCGCCCGCGGTCGCCAGCGCGGCGGCGCTCTCGTGGTTCCCGTACATGCTCGCGTTTCCGGTCGAGCTCCTGACCGGCGCCGCGCAGGGCACGGCGATCGTGAGCGGCTTCGTAGGGCAGCTCGTGTGGCTCGGGGTCTGGATCGCCGCGTATCACATCACGTGGACCCGGGGGCTGAGGCGGTATGGGGCGGTGGGGGGATGAGACCAGTGCCGAATGCGGAATGCGGAGTGCGGAATTTCAGTGGAGGGTCGTGCCACGAGGCCAAGCCCGAGGCACGAAACCCATCATGACATTCCGCATTCCGCACTCCGCATTCCGCATTCTTCTGGCCCTCTGGCGCCTCAACCTCGCGGAGGAGCTACAGTACCGCGCCAACTTTGTGGCGAGCGTGCTCGGCACCCTGTTCTGGATCGTCACGGCCCTGCTCACGCTGGCGGTGTTTTTCTCCCACACGACGCGCCTGGGCGGCTGGGACTACTGGGAGGTCGTCGTGCTGCTGGGTGTGTTCAACGCGCTCACCGGCGTGATCGAGGCGGTGCTGCGGCCGGGGATCGGCCGGCTGGCGGGCGAGGTGCGCAGCGGCGGCCTGGATCTCGTGCTCGCGAAGCCGGTGGACCCCCAGGCGTTCGTCTCGTTCCGGCGGCTCAACATCTGGCGGCTGACCGACGTCGTGCTCGGGCTCGCGCTCGCGGGCTACGCGCTGCACCGGCTGGGGCGCGTGCCGTCATTCGCACAACTTGCGGCCTTCGGCTTGGCCCTCGCGGCTGCCGCTGTGGTGGTGTACGCCCTCTGGGTCGTGCTGATGAGCCTGGCGTTCTGGTTCGTATCAGTCGAGAACCTGTCGGTGCTATTCGACGCGGTGTACGAGGGCGCGCGCTATCCCGTCTCGGCGTATCCCGAGGCGTTGCGGTTCCTCTTCGTGTACCTGATCCCGATCGCGTGGACCACGACGATCCCCGCGTCCGCGCTCACCGGCCGGCTAGGGCCCGAGATCGGGCTCGTCGCCGCCCTCGTCGCCGGCGTGGCGTTCGCGCTCGCGCGGCTCGTCTGGCGGGCGGCCCTGAAGCGGTACACCGGGGCGAGCGGGTGACACGCTACCACGGCAGCGGCCGGCCGTCGCGGAAGAACCCTCCGGTCGGCCCATCGTCCGGCAGCCTCCGCCGCCACGCGTGCCCGAGCCCGCTCGATGCTGCCGGGGTCGGTCACGTCGAGCTGGTACGGCCGCACCGTGTGCCCTTCCGGGCCGAGAGCCGCGACGGCACGCTCGCCTTTGCCTGCGTCACGCGACCCGAGCACCACCGCGTAGCCATGCTGCGCCAGCTGGCGACACACCTCGAGCCCGATGCCGCGGTTCGCGCCCGTGACGAGCGCGACCGGAAGGACCTCAGTCTCTCTTCTTGCCACGCTGGCGGCGGGGGCGGAGAAAGCGCACGCCGACCTCGGGACGCCGACGCTGCTTGTAGGCGAGCTCCGCCACCAGCAGCGCGAACGGCTCTAGATAGCGCGCCACGGCCCGCTTGGCCCGAGGGTCGTCTCCGCAATAGCACACCGCCGGCCGCTCGGGAAGGCCGAACTCGATATAGTCGACCTGCCGGTCGTGATCGGCCTGCGTCATAGCGATCCTCGGAGCGAGGGGTCCGATAAGCTGCACCGCTGTCGCGTGACACGCAAAGCCCCGCGATCGCGCGGCGATCGCGGGGCTCGTCGACCGAGCGGCAGGGACTGGCGCGGCCCTAGGACCGCGTCACTGTGTACTGCCCGCAGGCGGTGAACGCGATGGTCACGTTCGACGCGGTCCCGTTGCGTGTGACGGTTACGTGCAACGTCCCGGCATCGAACTTCGGCCGGACGGCGCAGCTCGCGTTGTAGTGGAGCAGCGGATCGGTCGACACGGCCAGCGCGTACGTGTTCGTGCCGCGCGTCCAAGTGGACGTGCCGTCGATGCTTAGCGTGCCGCTCGGGAGGCGCGCGTCGGGCTGGATCGAGCCCGGGACGTCCGCGGTGAACGTACTGCTCCACGAGCGGTCGTGGCTCGCCGTGCTGCCGTCGGGGAAAGTGTAGGTGCTCTTGAAGTCCTGCTCGATTTGCGAGATCACCGACGCGTCTCGATCGGTCTCGCGCGTGCCGTTCACTACGAGAGAACGGACTTTGCCGTCGCGCACGTGCACCCAGGTGAGATCGGTGTATACGGTCTTCACCGACCGGTCCGCGACCGTCGGGGTGGGGTCGACGATGTCGATCGTCCCGCGCACGGTGTCGGCCTCGGTCCCCATCGAGAACCCGCAGTCGGTGAACGCGATGCGCACCGAGTCGGGCACCCGGTCCCCGTCCGCGTTCGCCGGCGACGCTGGGCTGCGCGTGGGCATGCAGAACCCGTCACCGGACCCGAACGGGGTGATCGGCGCGCCCAGCCCGGGGAGGAACATCCCGCTCGATAGGGTCGCGCCGTCGAGCTCGCTCTGGGCATCGGCGGCGACGGCCTCGCCCAGCAGGTTCGCTTCGGGGACGCTCAGGGCTGGATTGGTAGATCCGGGAGAAACTGGCGCGGTGCTTTCGTGAGTGCACGCGGCGACCGCAGCGAGCGCGGCGGCCGCGACGCCGGCCGCAAGCCGGCGGAGGTGGCGGGTGGGCGGCATGACACATCCTCCTGAGCGGTCGGGATCGAGTGGCATCATCATTGAAGAGTGTGGACGCACCCCGAGCGGTAACGTTAAGACCCCCCCCTCTGTCCGCCGGTTCCTGTGACCCGCACGTTCGCGGCCCCCGCAGTATCGCTTTGGAACTGGAGCCGTCCGGCCCGGAAGCACGGGTGTGCTCTAGGCGAGGATCTGGTCGATCGTTCGGAGCTCGTCGCTGGCGAAGCTCCGGTGCGCGAGCGCTGCCACGGCGTCCTCGATGTGCTGCGGCCGGCTCGCGCCGACCAGCACCGACGTGACCTCGGGGTGGCGCAGCACCCAGGCCAGCGCCATCTGCGCGAGCGTCTGGCCCCGTGCGCGGGCGCAGTCGGTCAAGCGGCGAACTCTCCCCAGCACGTCCTCCGTGACCTCCTCGCGCTTCAGGAAGCCGTGCGGCTTGGCGGCCCGAGAATCGGCCGGGATACCCGACAGATACCGGTCCGTGAGCAATCCTTGAGCGAGTGGTGAGAACGCGATGCAGCCGATCCCCTGCTCGCGCAGCACGGTGAGCAGGCCGCGCTCGATGCCGCGGTTCAGCATGCTGTACTTGGGTTGATGGATCAGACACGGGGTTCCCAGGGACTGCAGCAGCCGCGCGGCCTCGCTCGTCTGCTCGGGCGTGTACGACGAAATCCCGGCGTACAGCGCCCGCCCGCTGCGCACGGCGTGATCGAGCGCGCCCACGGTCTCCGCGAGCGGCGTCTCCGGGTCGGGCCGATGGTGATAGAAGATGTCGACGTAGTCGAGCCCCATGCGGCGCAGGCTCTGGTCGAGGCTCGCGATGAGGTATTTCCGAGAGCCCCAGTCGCCGTACGGGCCGCGCCACATCCGCCAGCCGGCCTTCGTCGAGATGATCAGCTCGTCGCGGTACGGCGCGAGATCGCGCCCCAACAGGCGGCCGAACGTTTCCTCGGCGGAGCCCGGCGGGGGACCGTAGTTGTTCGCCAGGTCAAAATGGGTGATGCCGAGGTCGAACGCCCGGCGCACCATCGCGCGCGAGTTGCTGAAGCGATCGACGCCGCCGAAGTTGTGCCACAATCCCAGCGAGATGGCGGGAAGCTTCACGCCGCTCTTGCCGCAGCGCTGGTAGGGCATGGCATCGTAACGGATATCCGCCGGACGATACGACATATCGGACGCTTAAGCTGCATCGTGCATTGCGTCCCGCGCCAGGCGCAGCTCCGGGCGCGTCGCCCCGACTGGGCGCACCCGTTCTTGCGGCGCGGCGGGTTCGCAGTCACACTATCGGACTCTTTTCCTCCGGAGCGCCCGTGCGATTCTGCAACCTGGCCGTGGTGGCTGCCGTCGCCGTCTGCCCGCTCGCCGCGCAGGGGCCCGGGCCGGGGGGGCCGCGCTTCGAGATCAGCGTGCGGGCCGAGCTCCGCAACACACCGGTCACCGGCCGCGTGTATGTCTTCGTGACCCGCCGCGACGACGAGGAGCCCCGTCTCCAGGTACATCACGAGAGCGACTGCACGCCGTTCTTCGGCGTGGACGTGAACGCCCTCGCGCCCGGCACGGTGGCTGTGATCGACGGCTCCACGCTCGGCTACCCGGTAGCGAGCCTCACGGACATTCCGGCCGGCGATTATCGGGTCCAGGCGCTCCTCAGCGTGTACACCGAGTTCCACCGCGCCGATGGACACACCCTCTGGCTGCACGACGACCAGTGGGAAGGGCAGCAGTTCAACAAGTCACCGGGGAACCTGGTGAGCGAGGTCGAGCGCGTGCACCTCGACCCGCGGGCGGGATACACGGTCCGCCTCGCGCTCGGGCGCGCCCTGCCGCCGATCGAGCCACCGCCCGACACGAAGTGGGTGAAGCACGTCAAGATCCAGAGCAAGATGCTCACCGCCTGGTGGGGCCATCCGATGTACCTAGGCGCGACGCTGCTCCTGCCGCGCGACTACGACCGCGACACGACGCGGCGCTACCCCACCGTGTACCAGCAGGGCCACTTCACGCTCAACCCGCCGTTCGGGTTCTCGACCGACAGCATCGCGGAGACGCCGGCGCAGCGCGCGGCGCGACTCGAGCGTACGCTGCGCGAGCCGGGATTCGAGTTCTACAAGGCTTGGAGCTCGGCCAATTTCCCGCGACTGATCGCGGTTACCTTCCAGCACGCGACGCCGTACTTCGACGATTCGTATGCCGTGAACTCGGCGAACAATGGGCCGTACGGCGACGCGATCATGCAGGAGTTGATCCCATATCTCGAGGCGCACTTCCGCATGAGGCGGCAGCCCAAGGCGCGCTTTCTCACCGGAGGCTCGACGGGGGGCTGGGAGGCGCTTGCGCTCCAGGTCTATCATCCCGACTTCTTCGGCGCCACCTGGGTGCTCTACCCCGATCCCGTGGACTTTCGCGCCTACGAGCTCGTCAACATCTACAGCGATACGAGCGCGTTCGTGTACCCGGTGACGGAGTGGATGAGCTACGAGGTGCCTGCCGAACGGGAGGTCACGGGTCAAGGGCGCATCAGCGTGCGGATGGAAAGCCAGTTCGAGGCGGTGCTGGGCAGCCACGCGCGTTCCGGCGAGCAGTTCGCCATCTGGGAAGCGACCTACGGGCGGGTGGGGGAGGACGGCTATCCGGCCGAGCTGTGGGACCTCCTCACCGGGCACATCCGGCGCGACGTGGCCGAGTACTTCAAGGCCCACGACTACGACCTGCGGGACTACCTCGAGCGCAACTGGGCGACGCTCGGGCCCAAGCTCCGGGGGAAGCTCCATCTATTCACGGGCGACATGGACACGTTCTACCTCAACCTGGCCGTGTACCGGTTGGAGGAGTTCCTCCAGAATGCGCGTCCGGCCGCGGAGGCCGAGTTCCGGTACGGGCGCCCCCTGAAGCCGCACGGCTGGCAGCCGTGGACCAACGCCGACCTGATCCGCATCATGGCGGCGCAGGCGGCCCGCTGAGCCGGCTCCCTCGAGCAGCTCACGTGAACGCGCTGCGCCTATCTCTGTGGCTCGCCGCCACCGCCGCCTCGATTCCCCAGGCGGCCGCGCAAACGGCGCCGAGTGCCGACGAGTGGAGCGCGTATGGCCGGGACGCGGGGGGTTCCCGCTATTCGCCGCTCGCACAGATCACCCGCGGCAATGTCGCTGGCCTCCGGCTCGCCTGGGTGTACCGTACCGGCGACTACCTGCGCGATCGCGGCCGCTTCGAGGCCACTCCGCTCGTGGTGGACGGGACGCTCTACGTCTCGACGCCCGTCGGCCGGGTGATCGCGCTCGACCCGGCGCGCGGCACGGAGCGGTGGCGCTACGACGCCCGGGTCTCGCTCGAGGGCGACTACGGCGACTTCGCGAACCGCGGCGTGTCGACGTGGCTCGACCCGGCGGCGCGACCCGACACGCCGTGCCGCCGCCGGGTCTTCCTGGCGACCGTGGATGCCCGCCTCATCGCGCTCGACGGTGGGACCGGGCGGCCCTGCACCGATTTCGGCGCGGGCGGGACGGTGGACCTCGCCAGCGGGTTGCGCCACGCGCCGGACTACCCCTGGGAGTACGGGGTCACGTCGCCGCCCGCGGTGGTCGGCGGTCTCGTCGTCGTCGGCTCAGCCGTGAGCGACAACCAGCGCGTGGACGCGCCGGAGGGCGTGGTGCGGGCGTTCGACGCGCGCACCGGTGAAGAGCGCTGGAGCTGGGACCCGATCCGGCGAGCGCTGAAGGCCGGCGCCGCCAACGCCTGGTCGATCCTCTCGGCCGACCCGGCGCGCAACCTGGTGTTCATTCCCACGGGGAGCGCCAGCCCGGACTTCTACGGCGGTGAGCGCCGCGGCGACAACCGCTACGCCAACTCGGTCGTGGCGCTCGAGGCCTCGACGGGCCGCGTCGTCTGGTCCTTCCAAGTCGTGCACCACGATCTGTGGGACTACGACGTCCCCGCACAGCCCGTGCTGTTCACCCTGCGTCGCGCCGGCCGTGCGATTCCGGCCGTGGCCGTCGCGACGAAGATGGGGCACCTGTACGTGCTCGATCGCCGCACCGGAGCGCCCCTCACGCCTGTGGAGGAGCGTGCCGTCCCCGCGAGCGACGTCCCGGGGGAGGAAGCCTCGCCGACGCAGCCGTTTCCGCCCGCCGGGTTCCGGCTCGCCCCGCAGAGCCTCTCGCCGGCTGATGCATTCGGCGTGACGGCCGCGACGCGCGAGCAATGCCGGAACCGCATCGCGGCACTGCGCTATGAGGGGGTGTTCACGCCCCCCTCGCTCCGAGGCACCATCATCTTTCCCGGCAACATCGGCGGAATGAACTGGTCAGGAGTCGCAGTAGACGAGCGGCGCGGCGTGTTGATCGCACCGACCAACCGGCTCGCGATGGTCGTCACCCTCATCCCGCGCGACAGCCTGGGCGCCGCGCGCCACGCCCACCCGCACACGGAGATCAGCTCCCAGCGCGGCACCCCTTACGGGATGATGCGCGACGTGCTGGTCGACTCCGCCGGCGTGCCCTGCAATCCGCCGCCGTGGGGAGCGCTCACCGCAGTCGACCTGAACAGCGCCCGCGTGAAGTGGGAGGTGCCGCTCGGTGCCGTCCCCGGGGTCGCGCCCGGCTCGATTAACCTCGGCGGCGCCATCGTTACCGCCGGAGGATTGGTCTTCATCGCCGGCACGTACGACCAGCACCTCCGAGCGTTCGACGAGGAGAGTGGACGCGAGCTGTGGAGCACGAGCCTCCCCGCGGGCGCACAGGCGCTCCCCATCAGCTACCGCGCCGCGGGACGCCAGTACGTGGTCATCAGCGCCGGCGGTCACGACCGCCTACGCACCGCGATGGGCGATTACGTGCTGGCGTTCACGCTGCCGGGTGCCGGCGTGCCCCTTCCCGACACGGCCGCCGCTCCGGTCGAGGGGGCGTACGCCGGTGAGATCCGGGTCGGGGGGGCGCGCATCGGACTCGACCTGACGATCCAGGCGGTGGGCGACTCGGTCACGGCAGCGATCGCACGGATCGATTCGCTCCGGGTGGCGGGACCGGTTACGGTGCGACGCGCCGGCCGAAGCATCACGCTGCGGGTGCCGTTCGACTACCCCGCGAAACACTGCGCCGGGATCATCACGGCGACCGGGGACCAGTGGAACGGCGCCCGCCTGCTCGAGGGGGACGTGGAGGTGACCGGGTCGTGCGGCGGCGGCCCGCCCGAGCACGGCACGTTCGCGCTGTGGCGGGCGCGGTAAACGGCTCCGGGTCCGCGCGCGTAGCCTACAGGACTCCCATCGGAGGTGCTTTCCCTTGTCCGCGACTCCCCGTCTGCTCGCCGCGGCCCTCGCTTGCTGCGCCGTCGCGGCGCTGCCAGCCCAGGGCGTCCACCACGGCCTCGACCCCGCGAACCTCGACACGACGTGCGCTCCGTGCCAGGACTTCTACCGCTACGCAAACGGCGGCTGGTTGGCCCGCACCTCGCTGCCGCCCGAATATGCGAGCTACGGCAGCTTCACCGAGCTGGTGGAGCGCAACAACGAGACGCTGCACCGTATCGCCGACCGGCTCGCCGCGGCCGCGCCCTCCACCCCCAAGACACCCGACGGCAAGCTCGGCGCCTTTTACGCGTCGTGCATGGACTCGAGCGCCGTCGAGCGGGCCGGCGCCGGTCCGCTGCAAGCGGAGCTGGGCCGCTTCGCGGCGATCACGTCGACCGGTGAGCTGGTGAGCTCCGTGGCGCGGCTGCACGGCAGCGGCCGAGAAGCGCTCTTCAACTTCGGCGGCACGCCGGACTTCAAAAACAGCACCATGACGATCGCCTCCACTTCCCAGGGCGGCCTCGGTCTCCCCGACCGCGACTATTACGTGCGCTCCGACTCGACCGCAACGGCGCTGCGCGCTGCCTACCTGCGCTACCTGTCGGCCACGCTGCAGCTGCTCGGCGACCAGCCGGTCGCGGCGGATTCGACCGCCCAGCGCGTCATGGCCCTTGAGACCGCGCTCGCCCGCGCGTCGCTCACCCGGGTCGAGCGCCGCGACCCAAGCGCCAACTACCACAAGATGCCGCTCGCCGCCGCCGACTCGCTCACGCCCCACGTGACGTGGGCCTCGTTCCTGCGCGACGCCGGCGCCCCCAAGACCGACGCCATCAACGTGGGCCAGCCCCGCTTCTTCCGCGCGGTCGACAGCCTACTCACCGTCGTGCCGCTCGCCGACTGGCGCGCCTACCTGCGGTGGCACCTGGTGCGTCAATCGGCCCAGTGGCTCTCGCGTCCGTTCGTGAACGAGAGCTTCCGGTTCCAAAGCGCCCTCACCGGCGTGAAGGAGCAACAGCCGCGCTGGAAGCGCTGTCTCCAGGCGGCGAACTTCCTGATGGGCGACGCCATCGGGCAAGCGTACGTGAAAGAGACGTTCGGCCCCGACGCGCGCGGTCGGGCCCTCCAGATGGTGGACAACCTGATCAGCGCCCTGGACGATCGGCTGCACACGCTCGAGTGGATGGGCGACTCGACCCGCGCCCAGGCGCTCACCAAGCTGCGCGCCATCCGGAAAAAGATCGGCTACCCCGACAAATGGCGGGACTACTCCACGCTGGTGGTCGATCGGGGGCCGTTCCTGGGCAACGTGCTGCGTGCCCAGGCGTTCGCCACCAAGCGCAACCTCGACCGCATCGGCAAGCCCGTGGAGCGGGACGAATGGCGCATGACCACGCCGACGGTCAACGCCTCCTACAACCCCTCGCTCAACGACATCACCTTCCCTGCGGGCATCCTCCAGCCGCCGTTCTTCGACCCCGCAGCCGACGACGCAGTCAACTACGGTGGGATGGGCGCCGTTATTGGCCACGAGATGACCCACGGGTTCGACGACCAGGGTCGTCAGTTCGACGCCGTCGGCAACCTGCGCGACTGGTGGACGGCCGACGACGCGGAGCGCTTCAAGACGCGCGCCGGGCTGGTGGTGCAGCAGTTCGATTCATACACGGTGGTGGACAGCGCGACGCACGTGAACGGCCGGCTGACGCTGGGTGAGGACATCGCGGACCTGGGCGGGCTCAAAGTCGCGTACGCCGCGTTCCAGCGCTCGCTCGCGGGCAAGCCGCGCCCGCCCGACATCGAGGGGCTCACGCCGGAGCAGCGCTTCTTCCTCGCCTGGGCCCAGATCTGGCGCTCCAAGGCGACCGACCAGTCCCTGCGCAACCAGGTGACCGTGGACCCGCACGCGCCGGCGCGGTGGCGCGTCATGGGGCCGCTCTCGAACCTCCCCGAGTTCACCCGGGCGTTCCGCTGTCAGGCCGGCGATCCGATGGTGCGGCCGGACAGCCTCAGGGCGCAGATCTGGTAAGGACTGGAGCGACGCAGTCGCGGGTCGCCGGAGCGGGTGGGCCGCTCGGGCGTCGGCGCGCCGTCAAACGGCGGCCGGAGTCCCGGGATGCGCCGAACCTGCCGTGGTCACGATCCGGTTCGACCCGCGCCGCTTCGCTTCGTAGAGCGCGCGATCCGCCAGCGCGTACAGCTGATCCTGCCCGGCCGCATCGGAGGGCGCCGTGGCGATGCCGCCGCTGACCGTCACCTCGAGGAACTGACCGCACACCGGATGCGTCTCGAACCACGCCTCGACGTCGGCGCGGAACCGCTCCGCCACCGTGCCCGCCTCGGCCTGCGCGGTGTCCGACAAGATGATCGCGAACTCGTCGCCCCCCAGGCGGCACGGCACATCCGCGCCGCGCAGGTGCTTGCGGATCAGGTCGCCGAACTCCTGCAGCACTTTGTCCCCGACCCGGTGACCGTACTCGTCGTTGATCTCCTTGAACTCGTCCAGGTCGAGCAGCAGCAGCGAGACGGGGTTCCCGTAGCGGTGGCACCGCTCCAGCTCCCGCTTGAGGCCGTGCTCGAAATAGCCGCGATCGTACAGACCGGTCAGTGCGTCGGAAATGGCGCGGCGCTCGATCGCGTCGAGCGCGGTCGTCTCGATGATGGTGGCGTCGACGTGATGTGGGTGGACGTTGAGCAGGTAGTCGAGCAACGCGACGCGCTGCCCGACGTCGCGCCCCAGGCGCCGCAGCAGCTCGCGGCGGTGCCGCGACACGTGGCGCCACAGCTGCTCCGCCTCAGTCTCCGGAACATGGAGGTGCGCGATCTGCTCCAGCCGGGCGGCATAGGAGCCGGTGGGCACACTCGCTTGCGAACTGGGTGTCGCCATGCTGACGGTCTCCTCTCTGGAAGGCCGGCTGTCGGCAAGAACGTCCGGCCACCCGATTAGCACACGGCGTACCCGCGGTGTGCACTCTTCCATCCCGTTTCAGGTGAATGGTTAGGCGATACAATCGGAGTGCTGGCAGGGCGTTCAGGGCCCAATTCGGGTGCAGCCACCGTGCTCGCGCCCCGAAAAGTGGCGCAGTTGCCGCCACGCAAAGCAGACGGCATCGTTCCCGGCCGTCGCTGCTCCCTCGGAGGAGTCATGCGTCCTTCGTTCGTTTTGATTGCCGGCACGTTGGCTGCCGCCCTGCCTCTGCCCAGCGCGGCCCAACAAGCCGTCGACACGGGTTACGCCAAGAGCGAGGCGATGATCCCAATGCGCGACGGCGTCAAACTGCGCGTCGTCATCCTGGCGCCGCGTGCCGCCGCGCCGCTCCCGATTCTGCTCCAACGCACGCCATACAACGCCAACGGCGCGATCGGCATGGCGCGCCGCGCCAAGGAACTCGGCCTGGAGGGTTACATCATCGTCTTCGGTGACATCCGCGGTCGGTTCGGCTCCGAAGGCACGTTCGACATGAATCGCCCGCCGCGCGTGGGACCTCAGAGGATCGACGAGAGCACCGACGCCTACGACACGATCGACTGGCTCGTGAAGAACCTGCCCAACAACAACGGTAAGGTCGGCACGATCGGCGTCTCGTACCCGGGGTGGCTCACGGCGGTCACGGGGATCGGCCCGCACCCCGCCCTCAAGGCGATCTCACCCCAGGCGCCGATGGGCGACACCTGGCTGGGGGACGACTTCTTCCACCAGGGGGCGTTTCGGCTGAGCTACGCCACCGAGTACACCTGGAGCATGGAGTCCTCGTCCGACCAGAGCGAAGATCCGTCGCCGTCCCGTTACGACCTGTACGAGTGGTACCGCTCGTTTCCGACCCTGGGCGCGCTCGCCCGGACCGCCCGCGCCGATCGGTGGCCGAGTTGGCGCCGGTTCTCGGAGCATCCGGCGTACGATTCAGCGTGGCAGGCCCGCGCGCTGCCGCGCTATATGAGTCACGCGACTGTGCCGACGCTCGTGGTGGGAGGATGGTGGGACCAGGAGGACGAATTTGGTCCGCTCGCCCACTACGCCGCTCTGGAGCGCACCGACACCGCGGGGCTTGCGCACCTGGTGATGGGTCCCTGGTTCCACGGCCAGTGGTCCAGCGATTCCGGCACGGCGCTGGGCAACGTCCGCTTCGGCCGCCCTACCGGGGTCGAGTACCGGGAGCTCCAGGCCCGCTGGTTCGCCTACTGGCTTAAGGGCGCAGGAGACGGACGGTTCCCCAAGGCGTGGCTGTTCGACGCCGGCACCAACACCTGGCGCACCTTCGACAAGTGGCCCCCCGCGAACGCCGTGCGGCGGCGGCTGTATTTCCGCGCCGACGGCGCGCTGGCGTTCGATGCGCCGACGGCAGCCGACGGGAGCGACCAGTTCGTCTCCGACCCGGCGCACCCCGTGCCGTACCGCCCGAGACCGGTCGAGCTCACCTACTCGCGCACCTCGCGCTGGCGGCGCTGGGAGACCGAGGATCAACGCTTCGTGGACGGCCGGCCGGACGTGCTCACCTGGCAGACCGCCCCGCTCACCGCGGACGTGACCGTCGCCGGCGACGTCGTCGCGCATCTGTACGCTGCGACGACTGGGAGCGATGCCGACTGGGTGGCGAAGCTCATCGACGTCTATCCCGACACCGTGCCGGGCCGACCGGACATGCAGGGCTATGAGCTGATGGTGACGGGGGACATCATGCGCGGGCGGTACCGCAGG
>Ga0209761_1002192_pt1 | contig 12818 bp, 12 predicted proteins | sample GraSoi013_1_40cm_4_FD_185818 | JGI IMG/M metagenome (GOLD analysis project Ga0209761, IMG submission 185818) | Grasslands soil microbial communities from the Angelo Coastal Reserve, California, USA - Sample 09_25_2013_1_40cm (SPAdes) (version 2) | ecosystem: Environmental > Terrestrial > Soil >... | reverse complement strand
CCTGAAGCTCGCCGACCTGACGCAGCTCGACCCGGCCGCCAAGGAGCGGGTCCCCGAGCAGGTGGCGCGCCGCTACCACATCCTGCCGCTCCGCGCCACGGACTCCTACCTGGAGGTGGCGACGGCGAACCCTTTCGACCTCGACGCGGAGAAGGCTCTCGCGTTCGCTACCGCCCGTGAGATCCGCATGTTCTTGCTCGCGCCATCCAAGATCGCGGAGCGGTTGGACGATTTGTACCGTCCTGAGAAAGCCGTCGACAAGCTGCTCGAGGGGATGGAGAGCTCGGCCGAGCTGGTCCAGCTGAAGGATGCGGCGCCCGACGAGATCTCGGCATCCGAAGCCGAGGCGAGCCAGCGCCCGGTGGTACGGCTCGTCGACTTGATCATCTCCGAGGGGATCCTGGCACGATCGAGCGACATCCACATCGAGCCAGAGGAGGGCGGGGTGGCGGTGCGCTACCGGATCGATGGCGTGCTGCGCCAGGTCATGAAGATCCCGCGCCAGGCCGGCCTGCCGCTGATCTCGCGCATCAAGATCATGTCGTCGCTCGACATCGCCGACCGGCTGCGGCCGCAGGACGGGCGCGCCCGGGTGGCGGTGAACGGCCAGCCGATCGATCTCCGCGTGTCGACGCTCCCCGCGGCGCTGGGCGAGAAGGTTGTGATCCGGATCCTCGACTCGCGCGCCACCGTCAAGTCGCTGGACTCGCTCGGGTTGAACCCCAACGAGACGGAGGGGATCAAGCGGCTGCTCGAGAACCACGAAGGGATCCTGCTCGTCACCGGCCCGACCGGCTCCGGCAAGACGACCACCCTCTACTCCTGTATCAACCAGATCAAGAGCGAGGGCGTGAACATCGTGACGGTGGAGGACCCGGTCGAGTACCGCATGCAGGGGATCGTGCAGGTGCAGGTGCAGGAGAAGGCCGGCCTGACGTTCGCATCGGCGCTGCGCTCGATCCTGCGCCAGGACCCGAACGTCGTGCTCGTGGGCGAGATCCGTGACCGGGAGACGGCGCAGGTCGCCGTACAGGCGTCCCTCACGGGCCATCTCGTGCTCTCGACGCTGCACACGAACGACGCTGCGAACGCGGTCACCCGGCTCGTGGACATCGGCGTGGAGGCCTACAAGATCGCGGCGGCGCTGCGGGGTGTGGTTGCGCAGCGCCTGATGCGCAAGCTGTGTCCCACGTGCAAGGAAGTGTGGATGGAGACGCCCGCCGACCGCCTCAAGCGGTGGGTCCCGAAGGGGACGCCGCTGTACCGCGCGGCCGGCTGTCCCGACTGCGCGATGACGGGGTACCGCGGCCGTTTCGGGATCATCGAGGTCCTGACCGTGTCGGCGGAGGTGGAGCGCCGCATCGCGGCGGGGGAAACCGCCGAGCACATCGCGGGGGCCGCGCGCCGCTCCGGGATGAAGGGTCTGTGGGATTCGGGGCTGGCGCACGTGCTGCGCGGCGAATCCACGCTCGACGAATTGACGCGCGTGGTCGACATCCCGCAGGAGGACGACCAGCCGCCGGAAGCGGCCGCCGGGTCGCGCCGCTCGACGAGTGGGGGAAAGCCGCATCCTGCGTCGTCGCATGGCGCGGCCGTGGGCTTCGCGGAGCCGGCGCACACCGCCGCCCCCGAGGAGCTGACGGCGCACTTCGAGCTGCTGGAGGAGCCGGAGCCGCCGCGGGTCTCCGGGCCGCACGGGTTGCCGGCGCGCAAGGTGCTGCTCGTGGACGACGAGGACAGCCTGCGCAAGGTCGTGAAAGATCTGCTCGAGCGCGACGGCTACATCGTCTCGGAGGCGCGCGACGGGGTACAGGCCCTCGATCAGGTCGACCGGGTGGGCCCGGACATCATCGTGCTCGATCTCAACATGCCGGGGCTCGACGGGTACGGCGTGCTGTCGCACTTGCGCTCGCGCCCCGCGACCGCCGACATCCCGGTCATCGTCCTCACCGCGAAGAGCGACGAAGACAACGAGGTGCGGGTGTTCGAGCTGGGCGCCGACGACTTCCTCACGAAGCCGTTCCGGGCCCGGGCGCTGTCGGCACGGTTGGAGGCCGTGCTCGGCCGCCGTCGCTGAAGCGTCCCTCTCCCTCGCTCGATTCATGACTTCGGTTCAGGTCTCTTTCATTGACGCGTACCTGCTGCGATCCGGTCCTTCGGGGCTCGAGGTGCTGGTGCTGCGACGCGCGCCGGGCGGGCGCTCCCCGGGGTCGTGGGAGACGGTGCACGGGCACATCGAGCCCGGCGAAACGCCGGTGCAGGCGGCGCTGCGCGAGCTGCGCGAAGAAACGGGGCTGGAGCCCGCGCGACTCTACAACGTGTCGCGCGTGGAGTCGTTCTACCGGCATCAGGCCAACGAAATCGTGCTGATTCCCGTGTTCGCCGGTGTGGTGGACGCTCGCGCGGCGGTGCGTCACTCGGCGGAGCACGATCGCGCCGAGTGGCTCGAGGCCCGGGAGGCGGCGGCGAGGTTCTCCTGGCCCCGGGAGCGCAGAGCACTGGACGACGTTTTGTCAATCCTCGGGTCCGGGGACGCGGGCTTGCTGGAAGACGTGTTGCGGGTATCCTAGCTGGCGGCTGCGCTGGACGAGTGGCGCGGCGGCGGTAGGTTGGAGGTGACCTCGAGGCGCGCCGGGAGCATGTGAACCCGCTCTATAACCGCATCTACAAGGTCGTGCGCCACATTCCCAAAGGCCGGATCGCGACCTACGGCCTCGTGGCTCGCCTCGCCGGTCGTCCCGGCGCCGCGCGCACCGTCGGTTGGGCTCTCTCCGCGCTCCCCGATGAATCCGACGTGCCCTGGTGGCGCGTGCTCAACGCGGCGGGTCGCATCTCGCTGTCGAGCACGGACCACAACAGCGTGTTGCAGCGTGCGCTGCTGTTGCGGGAGGGCGTGAAATTCGCTCCCGGTGGAGCCGTGAATCTCGCGACGTTCGGGTGGCCGGCGGAGGCCTACGACAGCGCGCCCGCGGCCCACACCCGCGCCGCTTCGTCGCGCAGATCGCGCAGGTTGAAAGGCTTGCGGACGTAGCGCAGGCTGAGCCGGGCCAACGCCTCCTCGGCCGCCGGCGGCAGGTCCCCCGTCGCGACCAGCACCCTACCCTTGAGCCCCGGGTGCGATTCCACCAGCTGCTCCACGAACAAGTGGTCGTGCGTCCGCGCCTGGGCGTCCGCGAGGATCAGGTCGTAGGGGCGCGCGCGCGCGAGGTCGAGCGCGTGCTGCGGATTGCGCGCCACCTCAACCGTGTGCCCGTCGCGCCCGAACAGCGCTTTCACCATGCGGCGCACCGCGGGATCGTCGTCCACCAGGAGGATGGAGCGCTTCGCCCCCGGGGGGGGCGGCGCGAGCACCTGGGGCTCGGCCGTATCGCGCCCTGCGGCATCGGTGGCGGGAGGCGCCGGCGGCAGGTCCACCAGGAACGCGGCGCCCCCCTCGGCCGGGCGCTCGACCGTGATCCGCCCGCCATGCGCTTCCACGATGGAGTAGGTGATCGAGAGGCCGAGCCCTGTACCTTGACCCGGCTCCTTGGTCGTGAAGAACGGCGTGAAGAGGTGCGGCAGCACGGCGTCCGCGATCCCCGACCCTGAGTCCGTGACCCGCATCCGCACCCGGTCGTCCACCCACGTGCTGAGGAGGATCACGCGCGGCCGCTCCGGCGGGTTCTCGGCGACGGCCTGCGCCGCGTTGTTGAGCAGGTTGATCACGACCTGCTGGAGCGCGTGGCGATCCCCCAGTACCGCGGGGAGGGGCGCCAGTTTCTTCTCGATCGTGACATCCTTGAGGTTGAGGTCGTAGCTCATGAGGAGCAAGGTGCGCTGGATCACGTCGTTCAAATCCACCGCGACCTGCTCCCCGGGTCCCTTCCGCGCGAAGGTGAGCAAGTTCCGCACGATCCGGCCCGCGCGATCCGCCTGCTCGTGAATCACGCGCAGGTGTCCGCGGTCCTTCGTCCCGAGCTCCTGCTGCTCGAGCAGAAACTCGGACAGCCCCGCGATCGACGTGAGAGGGTTGTTGAGCTCGTGCGCCACGCCCGAGACGAGCTGCCCCACCGCGGCGAGCTTCTCGCTTTGGATCAGCTGCGCCTCCAGCGCTTGCTGATCCGTCACGTCCTCGACCAGCACTACGACACTCTGGTCGTGCGCCGGGGCCGGGATGCGGGCGGCGTTGACGCGGATCGTGCGGCCGAGCGTCGCCGACCGGAGCACCACCGGCTGGACCCGATCGCCGTGGCGCGCCGCGACGAGCAGCTCGAGCAGGGCCGGGGAGGGACCGAGCAGCGCCTCGCCCAGGTCGCAGCCGATCACCGCTGGGAGCGGCGCGCTGAGCATGGCCGCGAGCGCACGGTTGGCCCTGCTGATGCATCCATGGTCGTCCACCACGGCGATCCCTTCCGACAGCGCGTCGAACGCCGTTTCCCACTGCTCCTTGGCGTGCTGTACCATCTGGAAGAACCGCGCGTTGGCGATCACGATCGCCGCGTGCGTGGCCACGGTCGAGAGCAGCCGCATGTCCTCGGGCGCGAACGCGCGGTCCCGCGGGTTCGCGATCACCAGCGTGCCCACCACCACCCCGTGCGCGCGCAGCGACACCGCGGCGGCGGAGTCCACCACCACGTCCGCCAGGAGCGGCGTCGGCTCGCCGCTCGAGCTGCGCACCAGCTCCAGCCGCTCGCGGGTCAGCGAGCGGGCGACGAGGCCGGGATCGGTGCGGGCGATGGCGCGACCGGCGAGTCCCGCCAGCGTTCCCTCGGCCGCCGTCACGTGCAGGGGACGCTCGCGCCCGCCTTCCCCCTCCGCCGCGAGCGCTATCAGCGCGCCCTGCGCATCGAGGAACCGCATCGCATAGCGGACCACCTGCTCCACGATGCGATCGAGCTGCAAGGAGCCCGCGAGGATGTAGGACAGCTCCTGCAGCGAGAAGAGCTCAGAGAGGCGGCGATTCAGCTCGTCCGCCGCCCGCCGCCGCTCGCGCTCGCTCCGCTCGAGGCGCCGTGTGAGATGGAGCGCTCCCCAGCCGAGCCCGCCCGCGAGGAGCAGGACGAGGGCGACGAGAATGAGCGACATGGTTGGCACAAGAATAATGGCTGCTTGACCCTCCGAATCCCGACTTTTAGATTCGGCTATCGCCGTTTGATACCCATTCTCAACTAGCGTTGCCAGGGAGTTGTGATGCGGACGCTGCTCGGGTGGGGCCTTTTTGTCGTCATGGGGCCCTATCCCGTCAGGATCCTCGCCGCGCAGGAGCGCACTACTGTGGGTGGCTATGGCGAGGTGCATTATTCCAACCCCACCGGCCCCAAGACCCCCCCCGTCGTCAACCTCGCCCGTTTCGTCGTGTACCTCGCGCACAGCTTCGACGATCGCTTGGCGCTCCGCTCCGAGCTCGAAGTCGAGGACGCGAGGATCGAGGGGGGGCAGGTGGGCGGGGAGGTTGCGCTCGAGCAGGCCTACCTCGATTACCGCCTCGCGGACTGGATCACCCTGCGCACGGGGCTCGTGCTGCCGCCGGTCGGGATCATCAACGAGACGCACGAGCCGCCGACCTTCAACGGTGTGGACCGCCCCGGCTTCGACCACGACGTGATTCCCACCACCTGGCGCGAGATCGGCGTCGGCGCGGTCGGCACCATGCCCGGTGGCGGGTTCGCGTATCGGGTGTACCTCGTGAACGGCCTCCGCGCCGACGGCCTGTCGGCCGGCGAGGGGATCCGGGGGGGACGCCAGGAGGGCCGCCAGGCGAGCTTCGCGAACCCGTCCCTGACGGGGCGGCTCGAATGGGCGCGCCCGGGCGTGAAGATCGGCGGGTCATTCTGGTATGGGGGCACGGCGGACACGAACGCGGCCGTTGGGACGGGGAGTTTCGGGGCTCCGGTGGCGCTCCTCTCCGCGGACGCGCGCTACGAGAACGGGCCGTTCGCGTTGCGGGCCGTGGTCGCGAACATCAGCGTGAGCGACGCCCAGGCCATCAACGCCGCATACGGGCGGTCCGTCGGCAGCCGCATCGCCGGGGGCTATCTCGAGGGGGCCTACAATCTGCTGCGGCTGTTCGCTCCGGCGTCCTCGCAGAAGCTCAACGCCTTCCTCCGCCACGAGCGCTACGACACCCAGGCGAGCGTCCCCGCCGGCGTGACGCGGGACCGGTCGCTGGCGCGCCGCATCACGACGCTGGGCGTCACCTACAAACCCACCTGGAACACCGCGTTCAAGGGCGACTATCAGCTGCTTCGTAACGCGGCCGGCGCGGGCGAGTCCGAGCTGCTGAGCCTCGGCGTCGGCTACCAGTTCTGACGTGACGCTCGCGCTCGCGCTTCTCCTGCTCACGGCGCAATCGCCCGCCGCGCCCCCGGCGAAGGTCGCCGCCTCGATCGCGCGGCTGTTCGGGCCCGGCGCCCGGGCAGACACGCTGCGGGTGGACACGGTCAGCGTGTTGCGGGTGTCCCGCGCCGACTCGCTACTCGGCTTCGCCGCCATCGGGAACGTCTTGGGCAAGGACCAGCCGATCACCTTCCTCGTGGCCATCGATCCCACGGACCGTCTCAAGGATGTGGACATCCTCGTGTACCGCGAGCCGTACGGCGGCGAGGTGGCCTACGAGCCGTGGCGGCGGCAGTTCCGGGGCAAGAGCGCGAGCGATTCGCTGCGCGTGGGGGAAGAGATCCGCAGCATCTCGGGCGCCACGATCAGCGTGCACGCGGTCACGCTCGGCGTGCGGCGGATGCTCGCGCAGCTCACCGCCTGGCATCAGAGCGGGGCGATCCGATGACCGTCACGTGGCGCAGCGTCCCCACGCCGCTTCGTACGCTCGCGCGCTGGGTGACGATCGTCCAGCTCGTGGGCTACACCACCTCGCTCGTGTTCGTGTGGCACACGACGCGGCTCATCCCCCCGGGGGTGGCGGCGCGCTACCGCGGCGCCGATCCCGAAGCGACACAGGCGGCGATGCAGTTCCCCAAATCGTTCGCGGAGATGCTGACGATCACCCACACGCATCTCCTCTCCATGGCGGTGATCTTTCTGCTCACGGGACTCGGGGTGGCGTTGTGCGAGCGGCCGTCGAAGCGCTGGAAGCGCCGGCTCATCGCCGAGCCGTTTGTGGCGCTGCTGGTGTCGTTTTCGGCGATGTGGCTGATGCGGTACGTCGATGCGCGCTTCAGCTGGCTGCTCGAGGCCTCGAGCGCGGTGCTCGCGGTGACGTTCTACGTACAGTCGTACCTGATTCTGCGGGAGCTGCACCAGGTGGAGGGGGAAGGCCGCGCATTCGAGCGGGTGAGATGAACCGACGCCGGTTCGTCGAAACACTCGGGGCCGGCCTCGGGTTGGTGTTCGTTCCGCGCTTGCCGAGGTGGCGCGCGGACGACCAGTTCGTCGAACGCTGGTCGTGGGCGATGGGGCAGCCGGTCCACGTGATGGTGTTCGCGGGCTCGGAGCAGGAAGGGCTCGACGCGTGCGGGGCGGCGCTCGCCGAGCTGCGGCGGGTGGAGAGCCGGCTCACGTTGTTCGACGCGGCGAGCGACCTGTGCGAGCTGAACCGCCGGGCGGGCCGGAGCCGCATGCGCGTGGACGGGGACCTGCGGGCGGTCCTGGCGCAGGCCGGAGAATTCAAGCGCGTTACCGGGGGCGCCTTCGACGTGGCGGTCGAGCCGCTGATGCGGGTGTGGGGATTTCACCGGCGTCGGGCGACCGCCCCCACGGCCGCGGAGCTCGCCGAGGCGCGCGCGGCCGTCCGGGCCGCGGTGGTGGAACTCGACGGCGACGTCGTGCGCCTCCCGAGCGCCCACACGCAGCTCGACTTCGGCGCGATCGGCGTCGGCTATGGGATCGACCGGGCGCTGGACCTGCTCCGCGCGCGCGGGCTCCGGCGCGCGTTCATCGACGTGAGCGGTGATATGGCCGCCATGGGCGCGCCGCCGGGAGCGCCGGGCTGGCCAGTCGAGATCGCCGACCCCGATCGACGGGGGGGCCGCACCGTGGCGGCGACGCGTCTTCGAGACGCCGCGCTGGCGACCGCCGCGAACACCGAGTCGATCGTGCGCTATGGGTCGCTCGTCGCGGGCCACGTTATGGATCCCGCGACGGGGTGGCCGGCCCACGCGCTGCGGCAGGCCTCGGTGGTCACCCGGACGGCGGTGGCTGCTGACGTGCTGTCGACCGCGATGCTGGTAGCGGGGCGGGAGCCGGGCGGCGTGCTTCGGAGCTACGCCGTGCGCGGGTGAATCAACCCCGCGATCGCCTCCCGCAGGTCCTCAATCCCTTCCTTTCCCCGGGCGCTCGTCACGATCATCTGGTCCTCGTCGAGCTCGAGCGCGCTTCGCAGCTCGCGTTCGCGGCGCGTCCGCGCCGCCCGGGCCACCGCGTCGCTCTTCGTGAGCGCCGCGAGCACGGGGGTCTCGCGCTCGGCGAAGAGCTCCTGCATCGCGCGGTCGTCGTCGGAGGGTTCGCGGCGGATGTCGAGCAGCCAGAGGACGCCCGCGAGCCGGCGGCGATCGAGCACGTGGGTGATGAGGAGCCGAAACGCCCGGCGATCGGTTTGTGAGGCCCTCGCATAGCCGTAGCCGGGGAGGTCGAGGACGTAGTAGGCGTGCATCTCAAACACATTCATCGCTTGCGTCTTCCCCGGCGTTCCGGAAACCTTCGCAATCCGCCGGCCTGCCAGGGCGTTCAAGAGGCTGGATTTTCCCACGTTGGAGCGGCCGAGCAGCGCGACTTCGGGAAGGGCGGGAGCGAGTGAGACGTCGGCCCTGGGGAACGAGCCGATGAAGCGGGGCTCGGGGGTCAGGCTTCTTTCTTCTGGCGCACGCGCTCCGTGACGAGCAGGGGCTGCCGGCCTTCGGAGACGCACTCGGCCGTGATGGCGACCTCGCGCACGTCGTCGCGGCTCGGCAGGTCGAACATGATGTCGGTCATGATTTCTTCGAGGATGGCGCGGAGGCCGCGGGCGCCCGTGCCCCGCTTGATCGCCTTCTGGGCGATCGCCTTGAGCGCGTCCTTCTCGATCGTGAGCCGCACGTCCTCGAGCTCAAACAGCTTCTGGTACTGCTTGGACAGCGCGTTCTTGGGCTCGATCAGGATGCGGATCAGCGCTTCCTCGTCCAGCGAGTCGAGCGGCACCGCCACCGGGAGCCGGCCGACCAGCTCGGGGATGAGCCCGTAGCGCAACAGGTCGTCGGGCTCCACGTCGATGAAGGGGTTCTTCTTGAGCTTCTCGGGCTCCCCTTTCGCGAGCTCCTCCTTGGTGAAACCGATCTGCCGCCGTCCGGTGCGCGACTCGATGATTTTTTCGAGGCCGTCGAAGGCGCCGCCGCAGATGAACAGGATATCCTTCGTATTGACCTGGATGTACTCCTGCTGCGGATGCTTGCGCCCGCCCTGGGGGGGCACGCTCGCCACCGTCCCCTCGAGGATCTTGAGGAGCGCCTGTTGCACGCCTTCGCCCGATACGTCGCGGGTGATGCTCGGGTTCTCCGACTTGCGGGCGATCTTGTCGATCTCGTCGATGTACACGATGCCGCGCTCGGCCTCGGAGACGTTGAAATCCGCGGATTGCAGCAGCCGGACGAGAATGTTCTCCACGTCCTCACCCACGTAGCCGGCCTCGGTGAGCGTGGTCGCGTCCGCGATCGTGAAAGGGACGTCGAGAATGCGGGCCAGCGTCTGGGCGAGGAGCGTCTTGCCCACGCCGGTCGGACCGATGAGCATGATGTTCGACTTGTCGAGCTCGACCTCGGCTTCGCGCCCCTGGTGCGAGTTGATGCGCTTGTAGTGGTTGTAGACCGCGACGGCGAGCGTCTTCTTCGCCTTCTCCTGGCCGATCACGTACTGGTCCAGCACGTCCTTGATCTCGGCCGGCGTGGGGACCTGCGTGATCGCCTCGGAGACCTCGCGCTCCTCGTCCTCCGCCAGGATCTCGTTGCAGAGGGCGATGCACTCATTGCAAATGTAGACCGACGGGCCGGAAATGAACTTCCGGACCGAGTCCTTCGACTTGCCGCAGAAGGAGCAGCGGAGGTGCTTATCGTGGGACATCTGGCCTTAGTATGGGAAAGTCGGGTGACCGGCGCAAGCCGTCACTTCTTCTTCCCGTCGTCGATCTCCTGGAAGTTCGCTATCACGTGGTCAATTAGCCCGTATTCCTTGGCTTCCTCGGCCGACATGAAGCGGTCGCGGTCCATGTCCTTTTCGATGTGCTCCACGGGCTTGCCGGTGTGCTTGGCGTAGAGCTCGTTGAGCTTGCCGCGCAGGTACAGGATCTCGCGCGCCTGGATCTCGATGTCGGCGGCCGTACCCTGCGTCCCGCCCGACGGCTGGTGCATCATGATGCGCGCGTGCGGGAGTGCCGAGCGTTTCCCTTTGCGGCCGGCGGCCAGCAGGAACGAGCCCATCGAGGCCGCCATCCCCATGCAGATCGTGTTCACGGGGGCGCGCAGGAACTGCATCGTATCGTAGATCGCCATCCCCGAGGAGACGAGGCCGCCGGGCGAGTTGATGTACAAGTAGATGTCCCGCTCCGGGTTGTCCGCGTCGAGGAACAACAGCTGCGCGATGATGATGTTCGAGACTTCGTCGTTGATCTGGGTGCCCAGGAACACAATGCGGTCCATGAGCAGCCGACTGAAAATGTCATAGGTGCGCTCGCCACGGCTGGAGCGCTCGATGATGTAGGGCGGATAAATCTGGCTCGTCGTCACGTCTGCTCCACGGTGGATTGCGAGAGAAGAAACGCGAATACCTTCTCTTCGGTAAGGCCGCGCTCCAGGTCGCGCAGCCGCTTGGCCTTCTCGAGCGCGGTGCGCACCTCCGCGACCGGCGTCCCGCGCCGGGCCGCGACCTCCTGGAGCTTCCGCTCCAGCTCCGCCTCAGTGGCGCGCAGGCCGTGGTGCTCCACGACCCAGTCCAGGATCAGGTCGCGCCGCACCTGCGCCTCGGCCACGGGCCGGAATTCCTGCGCGAAGTCGGGCCAGCGGTCCTCCGGGATCCCGTAGGCCTGGGCGTACACGGCCAGCGCGCGCTCGACCAAGGGTCGCGGCGCCACGATGCGGTTGGCCTGCACGATCTGGTCGATCAGGTCCCGCCGCAGCTGAGCGTCCGCCTCGCGCTCGGCCTCCTTCTCGAGATCCTCCCGCACGACCTTGCGGAGCGCCTCGAGCGACTCGAAGTCTCCCACCTCGCGGGCGAACGCGTCGTCGAGCTCGGGCAGCTGCTGGCGCTTCACCTCGTGCAGCGTGATGCGGATGTCGCGCGACTGCCCCCGCTTCGCCTCCTCGGGGAAGTCGCTCGGGAAGCGCACCGTGGCGTCGACCGTCTCGCCGGGCAGCATGCCCATGATCCGCTCTTCGACCTCCGGGATCGCGCGCCCCTCGCCGAGCACCAGCTGATGGGGTTGGGGATCCTTGACGGCATCGCCTTCGCGCGTCGCGATCGTCACCTGGACCAGGTCTTTGGGCTTAGGCTTGTCCCCCGCGACGGGCGTCCACGGGGCCTTCTGCTCCCGCAGCTCGTTCAGCTGGGCCAGCACCCGGTCTTCGGTCACCTTCAGCAGCGTGCGCTTCAGGTGGAATTTGCCGATCCGCTCGAGCGTGAGGTCGGGCTTCACCTCCACGTGAAACTCGAAGGTGACCGGGGCTCCGGCGTCCCACTTGAGATTGTGGATGTGCGGGTCGGCGATCGGTTTCAGCGCCTCCTGCGCGAGCGCCGCCTTCCAGCTTTCGCGAATCAGGTCCTCGAGCGTCTGCTGCCGGATGTCGTCGGCGAACTGTCGCTTCACGAGTGCGGCCGGCGCCTTGCCCTTGCGGAACCCCGGGAGCCGGGCCCGCCGCTGGTAAGCGGACGTGGCGCGCGCTTCCGCCTCCTGCACCTGCTCGACCGGCACGGTGACGGCGAGCGACGCGGCACCGGGCTCTTCGCCGGTTTTCTTGATCTGGATGGTGGGCATGCGAGATAAAATCTAACTACGCGGGGAGCGGGGAGCAGGGAGCGGTTCACGCCGCAGCGATACGGGCCCCCGCTCGGGCGGTACCGCTCCCCGCTCCCTGCTCCCTCACACGTTCCTACGTATTGCTCTGATTCGGCGGTGTGGCCGGGCGCCCTCCTTGATATCGTCGTATCGCACCACGCTGATCGCTCCGTCCGGCTCGAGCACGGCGAGCATCACGTCCTGGACGTTCGCCACGCCGTGCTCGCGCAGGGCCTGCCGCAGCTCGTCGTGCGTGATCCCGGCCCGCACGCAGTGCTCCTGCAGGATCTTTCCATCGTGGATGAGCATGATGCCCTCGCCCGCGAGCAGCTTGGCGACCCCCCGGCTCCGGAGCCGCCACCAGTCGATCACCCGGTGCCAGCCGATCAGGACGCCCGCCGCCACGAGCCCACCCGCGAGGCTCGTGTCGGGTCCCACCATCGCGTTCTGCACCGCATTCGCGATGATGAGCAGCAGCACCAGGTCGAAGGTGGACATCTGGCCGAGCTGGCGGGTGCCGGTGAGCCGGAGCCCGACGAGCAGGGCGACGTAGACGACGGACGTGCGGAGCGCGACGTCCAGCAGGGTGTGCCAAGAGGCGGTCACGGCTCAGTGGCTCCGAGGCCCATGGGCCTAAAGTACGAGCCCTTGCCGTGCGTGCCTAGTGACCGGCGGTGTGGGTCAACCGACGACAACGACCGCAGACCAACGGCCCGCAGGGTCGTGAGCCCTGTCACTCCGCGCGGAGCGCCCGGGGTCTATAGTGACCGCGAGCCGGGAGACACCACGGCTCGAGCAAGCCCCGTTGCGCCCGCGAGGTGGCCGACGGGGCTTCGTGTTTCATGCGGTCTCGATGCGCCCATCTACA
>Ga0209761_1002190_pt1 | contig 12822 bp, 9 predicted proteins | sample GraSoi013_1_40cm_4_FD_185818 | JGI IMG/M metagenome (GOLD analysis project Ga0209761, IMG submission 185818) | Grasslands soil microbial communities from the Angelo Coastal Reserve, California, USA - Sample 09_25_2013_1_40cm (SPAdes) (version 2) | ecosystem: Environmental > Terrestrial > Soil >... | reverse complement strand
CCCGCAGGCCGCCGCTCGCGCCCGCCTCCCCCTGCCCCGGCTGCTGGACGGCGTGCGTCGCGTCGAACACCACCGGGGCGCGGCAGGCGGCGCGCAACCGGGCGAAGTTGCGCATGTCGACCACCAAATCGCCGTAGCCGAAAAACGTGCCCCGCTCCGTGACGGCGACCTCCGGTGCCCCGCCCGCGCGCACCTTCTCCACCGCGCCGGCCATGCCGTCGGCGGCCATCCACTGCCCCTTCTTGACGTTGACGGGCCGGCCCGCCTTGCCGGCGGCGATCAGCAGGTCGGTCTGGCGGCACAGGAACGCGGGGATCTGCAGCACGTCGGCGACCTGGGCCGCGGCGCGCACCTGGCCGGTCTCGTGCACGTCGGTGAGCACTGGCAGCCCCGTCGCAGTGCGGACCCGCTCCAGCGCGCGCAGCCCCTCCTCGAGGCCAGGGCCTCGGGCGGCCTGGAGGCGGGAGCGATTGGCCTTGTCGTAAGAAGCCTTGTAGATGACGTGCAGGCTCAGTCGCGTGCCCAGTGCGGCGAGCGCTTCGGCGACCCGGACGTTCAGGTCTCCGGACTCGACCACGCAGGGCCCCGCGATGAGGAACGGGGCCGCCCCCGCGAACTGCGTCATGGCTAGTCCTTGAGGCCGGCCAGCGCCGACACGGTGTCGGCGCCCTCGGCAGGCGCGGCGGACGCGGCGCGGCGGTGCGCCAGCGCGGCGCCAATGAACCCGGCGAACAGCGGGTGCGGGTGCATCGGCCGCGACTTGAGCTCGGGGTGGAACTGGCAGCCCACGAACCAGGGGTGGTCCGGCAGCTCGATCATCTCGACCAGCGACCCGTCGGGGGACAGCCCCGAGCAGCGCAGGCCGAACTCGGCGAGCACGTCTCGGTAGGCGTTGCTCACCTCGTAGCGGTGGCGGTGCCGCTCACTCACCTCGACGGTGCCGTAGATCTGCGCCACCCGGGAGCCCGGGCGCAGGCGGCAGGGGTAGGCGCCGAGCCGCATGGTGCCGCCCATCTCCTGGATGCCCTCCTGGGAGCGCATCAGCGCGATGACGGGGTTCTCGCACTCGGGCGCGAACTCGCTGGAGTTAGTGTCCGGCAGCTTGCAGACGTCCCGGGCGAACTCGATGATCGCCGTCTGCAGTCCCAGGCAGATCCCGAAGAAGGGTAGCTTGTGCTCGCGCACCCAGCGGATCGCCTCGAGCATGCCCTCCACGCCGCGCACGCCGAAGCCGCCTGGCACGAGCAGCGCGTCGTAGGAGGAGAGCAGCTCGCCGGTCGCCTCCTGGTCGGTGAAGCAGTCGGAGGCGATCCAGTCGATTTGCACGCCGCACTCGTGGGCGATGCCGCCGTGGACTAGGGCCTCGCGAATGCTCTTGTAGCTGTCGGCCAGCTCCGTGTACTTGCCCACCACGGCGACGCGCACGCGGTGGGAGGGAGGCGGGTTCAGGATCTTCTCCACCATCGCCGCCCAGCCGCGCAGGTCGGGCTCCTTGGTGTCGAGCCGGAGCCGCTGGCAGACCTCCTTATCAAGCCCTTGCTCGTGGAGCTTGAGCGGAATCTCGTAAATCGACTTCACGTCCGGGCTCTCCACCACGCACCCGAAGTCGACGTTGCAGAACTGGGCGATCTTGCGCTTGAGATCCTCCGACAGCGGCCGCTCGGTCCGGCAGACGAGGATGTCGGGCTGGATCCCGATCTGCATCAGCTCGCGCACGGAGTGCTGCGTCGGCTTGGTCTTGAGCTCGGCGGTCGCCGCGATGAAGGGGACCAGCGTCAGGTGGATGAAGAGCGTGTTGTCGCGCCCCACCTCCTGGCGGAACTGGCGGATCGCCTCGAGGAACGGCAGCGACTCGATGTCGCCCACGGTGCCGCCGATCTCCGTGATCACCACGTCGTGGTCGGGCGCGAGCCGCCGGATGGCGCTCTTGATCTCGTCGGTGATGTGCGGGATGACCTGGACCGTGGAGCCGAGGTACTCGCCGCGGCGCTCCTTCGTGATCACCGCCAGGTAGATCCGACCGGTCGTGACGTTGTTCACCTGGGATAGCGAGCGGTCGATGAAGCGCTCGTAGTGACCCAGGTCGAGATCGGTCTCGGCGCCGTCGTCCGTCACGTACACCTCGCCGTGCTGGAACGGCGACATCGTGCCGGGATCGACGTTGATGTATGGGTCGAACTTCTGGATCGTCACCTTCAAGCCCCGCTCGGCGAGCAGCCGCCCGAGCGAGGCCGCCGCGATGCCCTTGCCGAGCGAGGAAACCACGCCGCCGGTCACGAAGATGTACTTCGTCGAGCTCACGAGCTCACCTCCTTGAGCTGCCGGGTCAGCTCCCGCTCCGTCCAGCGGAGATCGTCCGCCGTATCGACCCCGGGCGCTACCCGTCCGTCGAACAGCGCCACGCCAATGGGAATGCCGTGCAGCAGGGGGCGCAGCTGCTCCAGCCGCTCCCACGCCTCGTGCGGCACGGGTGGCAGCTTCACCCACCGCTGCAACGCGTCCCGGGTGTAGGCGTACACCCCGACGTGCTGATGGTAGGCCACCGCGCCCGTGCCGTCCCGGTCGAACGGGATCGGCGCGCGCGAGAAGTAGAGGGCGCGCCCCGTGGGGCCGACCACGACTTTGACGCGATTGGGGTCGGCCGCGAGCGCCGGATCGAGCGCGCCCGCCGCCGTGCCGATGGGGTCCCCGGCGCGCACCCGCGCCACCGCCCCGCGCACCGCCTCGGGCGCGACCAGGGGCTCGTCGGCCTGTACGTTGAGGAAGAGGTTGAAGTCGCTAAAGTCTTTCATATCAATCACTTCAGCGATTCGTTCGGTGCCGGACTGATGGCGCGGCGAGGTCAGCACCGCCGCGAACCCGGCGCGCTCCACCACGGCGGCGATCTCCTGGGCATCGGTGGCGACGACGACGCGATCGCACACGCCCAGCTCGGCGACACGTCGGACCACCCAGAGGATGAGGGGTTCGCCCGCCAACGGTAGGAGCGGTTTGCGAGGCAGGCGTCTGGAGCCCAGCCGTGCAGGAATCACGCCAAGGACGGGCACAGGGGAACATACAAAATCTGTGCCGCGGCGTCTAGGGGAGCAGCCAATGCCGCCCCTGGTAATTGGTTAGGTCGTCACGCGGGCGGTGGCGTGGGCGATCTTCAAGAAGTTCTCCAACAGCCGCTTCCCATCCGGGGTGCCGATCGATTCGGGGTGGAATTGCACGCCGTACACCGGGAACAGCCGGTGCTTCATCGCCATGATTTCCGCGCCGCGCGGCCGGTCCCCCGCCCAGGCGGTGACGACGAGGTCGCGTGGCAGCCCTTCAGGCCGGGCCACCAGCGAGTGATAGCGCATCGCGGTGAACGGCGAGGGGATTCCCTCGAACAGCTCGTCCTCCTCCTCGTGTACGACCGGGCAGGTCTTCCCGTGCATGAGGCGCTCGGCCCGCACCACCGGTCCGCCGAACGCCTCCGCGATCGCCTGGTGTCCGAGGCAGACTCCGAGTACCGGCACCTTGCCGGCGAGCGCACGCACCAGGGGGACGCTGATCCCCGCCTGCGCCGGCGTCCCAGGGCCGGGGGAAAGCACCGCGCTCGTGGGCTTCAACGCCAGCACCTGCTCCACACTCACGGCGTCGTTGCGGTACACGACGGGCTCCTCGCCAAGCTCGCCGAAGTACTGGACGAGGTTGTAGGTGAAGGAGTCGTAATTGTCGAGGACGAACAGCATGAACAAAGCTAGCCGACGCTCGGACGGTCGGACAGTCGGACGGTCGCATAGATCACCTGGTCGAGGAGGTCGCCGTCCTTCACCACCGCGCAGCGCAGGACGGCTTCGCGGACGTAGCCGGCCTTTTCGAGCACCCGCATCGAAGCCGGGTTGGTCGAGAAGACACCGGCCCAGAGTCGCTCCAGACCGAAGGATTCGAGCGCCCAGGGAGTGAACACGCGCAGGGCTGCAGTGGCGATGCCCCGGCCCCACACGCCCTCGCCCAGCCAGTAACCGACTTCGGCGCTGAGCCGGTGGATGTCGGTCCCCAGGAGCAGGCCGATCCCGCCCACCGCCTCCGCATCCATTGCGATCGCGAAGCTGGTGACGGGGTCCTGCTCGGCCACATGGGTGAGCCATGCGTCGGCGTCTTTGGCGGTGTACGGGTGCGGGAATACGTCGCGCAGGTTGAGCCAGATCCGCCGGTTGTCGGCGTGCTTGACCAGCGCCGACTTGTCGCTGCGGCGCCAGGGGCGGATCAGGCAGGGACCGGCCTCGAGGGGGAACTCCGGCACGCTCCGGACCTCCTGTTCCTTGTTGGTCGCGCGTGCGCTATCTAACATATACCCCCGGAGGCGGCCAATGACGGATTGGCTCGCGACCCGATTGCAACCGGCGCTCGCCGCGATCGACACGCCCTTTCAGTGGCTGATCGGCACGGCTGGGGGCAGGTCGTCATACGAGATCAGCCAATGGCTGTTCCTGCGGGCCCTGGGGCTGATCTACCTCATCGCATTCGTGTCCCTGTGGGTGCAGGTCAAGGGTCTCATCGGGCCCCACGGCATTCTTCCCGCCCAGGACTACCTCCAGGCGCTGCGGCGCTACGTCGGTCCCGATCGTTACCGGATGGTGCCCAGCGTGCTGTGGCTGGACGCAAGCGGCAGGGCGCTCGATGTCGTGTGCGCCCTCGGCGTAATCTGCGCCGCGCTGCTCGTGGCCGATGTCTGGGCGGGTGGCGTGATGATCTGTCTCTGGGTGCTGTACCTCTCGCTCGTGGCGGCCGGCCGGGACTTCCTCTCCTTCCAGTGGGACGTGCTGCTGCTCGAGGCGGGGTTCCTGGCGATCTTCCTCGGGTCGTGGCGTTTCTGGCCCGGCCGCCTCGCTCCTACCGTCTCTCCCCCCGCCCTTGTCCTGTTCCTGCTGTGGTGGCTCGTCTTCCGACTGACCTTCCAGTCGGGCGTCGTGAAGCTTTCGTGGGGCGACCCCACGTGGCGCGGCCTGACTGCGCTCGACTACCACTACTACACGCAGCCGCTGCCGACCTGGCCCGCATGGTACATGCACCAGCTGCCGGCCTGGCTCAAGAAGCTCCAGGTGCTGGCGACCTTCGGGCTGGAGATCGCGGTGCCGCTGCTCTTCTTCGGGCCGCGCCCGCTGCGGCTGCTCGCGGTCGCCGGGACGGTGCTCTTCCAGCTGACGATCTTCGCCACCGGGAACTACAACTTCTTCAACCTGCTGACGATCGCGCTCGTGCTGCTGCTGGTGGACGACGCCGCGTGGCGGTCCCTGCTACCCGATGCCCTCCTGGCGAGACTGCCTTCCTCCGTCACGGCCGCCGCTGGGGCCCCATTCGTTCCTCCCGGAGCCGGCCGGATGGCGGTGACGGTGGTCGTGGCGGCAGTGTTTCTCGTTCTGGGAGCCCTGCGGCTGTGGGAGTCGTGCTTCCCCCGCACGAGGCCGCCCATGCCGCTGGTGCGCTTCAACGCCTGGATCGAGCCGTTCCGCAGCCTCAACGGCTACGGCCTGTTCCGCGTGATGACCACGAGCCGGCCGGAGATCATTGTGGAGGGGAGCGACGACGGTGTGACGTGGCGGGCCTACGAGTTCAAGTACAAGCCGGGTGACCTGGCGCGACGACCGAGCTTCGTCGAGCCGCACCAGCCGCGTCTCGATTGGCAGATGTGGTTCGCCGCCCTGAGCAGCTACGACAACACGGCATGGTTCCCGGGGTTCCTCGCGCGCTTGCTGGAGGGCTCACCCGAGGTGCTGGCGCTGCTCGCGACGAATCCCTTTCCCGATCACTCGCCGCGCTACGTGCGGGCTATGCTGTACGACTACCGCTTCACCACGCCCGCCGAGCGGCGGGCGACGGGAGCGTGGTGGAGCCGGACGTTGCTCGGGGCGTACAGCCCCGTGCTCGGGCTCGCGGCTCCCCCCACACCTGGGACCCGCGCGCCTTAAGGGTGCGCGCGCGTAAGCGAAATCACCTATCGACGCTCGTGGGACACCCACAACCGCTGGAGAGTCGGTATGCGACACATCGCCATGGTTGCCCTCACAGTGCTCGCGCCAGGCGCTGCAGGCGCTCAAGCCCTGCCCCGTGCGCCCCACGCACTGGTGACCACTGTCACGGTCCCCGGTTACTTCAGCGAGCCGTCCATCGCGGTGGATCCGAACACCCCCCAGCATCTCGTGGCGGCGTATCAGGACAACGCCCATGCCGCCTGGTCGCGAGACGGCGGGCGCACCTGGACGATCGCTCAGGGCGTTGAGCCGCCCGACTACCGCGTTTCGGGGGACGTGTCGATCACCTTCGACAACCGGGGCGACGCGATTCTGTGCTTCATCGCCTTCGACCGCCTGGGGACGACCGACTACTGGGCGAGCGGGGCCACCCGTAACGGCATCTTCGTGCGGCGCTCGCTGGACGGCGGCGAGACGTGGGAGCAGGAGTACCGTATCGTGGACGCGTGGCCCACGCGGCCCGGCATCCCCTGGGAGGACAAACCGTACGTCGTGGCCGACAACAACCCGACGAGCCGCTTCGCCGGCGCCCTGTACATCGGCTGGACCGAGTTCACGCTCGACAGCTCCGTGATTCTGTTTTCGCGCTCGAGCGACCACGGCACTACCTGGTCGCCGCCGATCCGCATCAGCACCCGGGCGGGACTGCCGCGCGACGACAACGGCAGCGTTGAGGGCTTCACGGGCGCCGTGGGAGCGGACGGCGCGCTGTACGTGGTCTGGGCCGACGGCAACAATGTGGTGTTCACGTCATCCTCGGACGGCGGGAAGACCTTCGCACCTTCGCGGCCCGTGATCCCGACCGCGGCGGCGTACTTCAAGGTGTCCGACGTCGACCGCGCCAACGGCTTCCCCGAAATCGCCATCGATCCCACGAGCGGCCGCCTGTACGTCGCCTGGAGCGACTACCGCAACGGTGATGTCGACGTATTCGTGGCCGGCTCGGCCGATCACGGGCGCACTTGGAGCGCGGCCGTGCGCGTAAACGGCGACTCCCTTCACAACGGCAAGGACCAGTTCTTTCAGTGGCTTGCCGTGGACCCCACGGACGGCGCGGCCAACATCCTCTTCTACGACCGCCGCGGCGACCCGGCGAACCGCAAATCGCTGATCGCGCTGGCGCGCTCCAGCGACGGCGGCCACAGCTGGGTCAACTACGCCTGGACGGACAGCTCCTTCGACGCGCGCAACGAGTTCATCGGGGACTACACCGGGATCGCTGCCCTCGGGGGTCGCGTGTTCGGCATCTGGACCGAAGTGGACTCGACGGCGGCCGCGGCACCGAACCCAAAGCCGCGGGCCCATCACGCCGTGATCAAGATCGGCGTGGCGGACTTCCGCTAGTGCCGTTCCAACTATTCGCGCCAAGGTACGGGAGCCCGTTCTATCCGGCGGTCGCGTGCGCTGATCGCAGCACGGCTGGCGAATCAAGTTGGAACGGCACTAGTCCACGAACGCCCAGAGCAGCGCCCGGCTGTTGCGATCGAGCGCCGCCGGGTTGGCGACGAGGTAGAGGTCCCCCGCGACATCCCGGATCAGGAGGCCGCCGTGCGGCAGCGCGCGCGGCCAGTCGTCGAGCCGCGTCTGAAACGAACGCGGCCCCTGGCGGGTCTCCACCCGCCAGTGTCGGATCTCGATCTCCTCCTCGATCTCGAGCACGCGGGTCACCTCGAGCACGAACCCCGCCTCCCGCATGGCCTGTTCGAGGGCGTGCCGAGAGGCGGCGTCGAGCTCGGCCGGCTCCTGCACCAGGGCCACCTCCTGATCGTCGTCGTCGCGCAGCGACAGGAACCGGCCGGGTTCCGACCAAGGGAAGGATCGCCGCACCCACACGGGGCCCGCGTCCTCACCTCCCCCCTGCACCGCCCACAAACGACCGTCGGGGCGGATCTCCAGGGTGAGCATGCCGGCCGGTGCTGATGCCGCCGCGGTCTCGGCTCTCCTGACGACCCTCGTGTCCATGGCTCCTCCTTGGGGACTGGGGGCTCGGGGTTCGGGACTCGGAGCCCCGATCCCGAGCCCCTGTTCATGTCAACTGCAACTGCATCTCGTGCAGACGTCGGTAGTGGCCGTCGGGCTTCGCCAGCAACTCGTGGTGCGTGCCCGCCTCGACCAGCCGTCCGTCCTCGATCACGAACAGCCGTGAAGCCTTGCGCAGGGTGGAGAGCCGATGCGCAATGGCGAACACGGTCCGGCCCGCGACGAGTCGATCGAGGGCCTCCTGGATGTGCCGCTCGGTCTCGGTGTCCACGCTGCTCGTGGCCTCGTCCAGGATGAGGATCCGCGGGTTGTGCAGGATCGCCCGTGCGATCGAGACGCGCTGGCGCTCTCCGCCCGAGAGCGTGTGGCCCCGCTCCCCCACCACGGTGTCGTAGCCGTGGTGGAGCTTGCAGATGAACTCGTGGGCGTTGGCGGCCTTCGCGGCGGCGATCACGTCCGCGAGCGACGCTTCCGGCAGGCCGTAGCGGATGTTCTCCAGCACCGTCCCGTGGAACAGATAGGGGTCCTGGAGCACCATCCCGATCTGGCGGCGATAGTGCCCGGCTTCGAGCCGCCGGATGTCCTGGCCGTCCACCCGGATCGCGCCGCTCGTGACGTCGTAGAACCGCGCGATCAGGTTCACGATCGTGGACTTGCCGCCGCCCGAGGGTCCGACGAGGCCGATGAGCTCGCCCGGCACGACGTCGAAGCTCACGCCGCGAATCACCTGCCGGACGCCGTCGTATCCGAAGCTCACGTGCGCGAAGGTCACCCGCCCGTGCACCGGCTCCAGCCGCAAGGGCTCCGGCGCGTCCCGGACCTCGGGCTCGGTGTCCAGGACTTCGAACACGCGGTGGGCCGAGGTAGTCGCCCGGCTCATCGTCCGCGCCATCTGCCCGATGATCTCGATCGGGGCGATGAACATCGTGGTGTAGAGCAGGAACGACACGAACGTCCCGGCCGAGAGCGCCGCCCCCCCGCCCAACAGGCGGGGCACGGCGAGCACCCACACAGCCACGGTGGTGGCGTGCACCGCCAGCATCAGCAGCGGCCAGAACGTCGTCCACAGCCGGTGGATGCGGTTGAACTCGGCGGTCACGTCGCTGTTGTGCTCGTCGAAGCGCCGGATCTCGCGCGCCTCCTGATTGAACGCCTTCACGACCCGAATGCCCGGAATCGTGTCCGACAGCACGTCCGTCACCCGCGACCATTTCCGCCAGGCGCGCAGGAACAGCTGGTTGATCGCCTCGCCGTGGCGGTAGATCAGCCAGCAAAAGGCCGGCACGGGCAGTGTCATCGCGAGGCCGAGGCGCCAGTCGAGGCTGAGCAACACGGCGCCGAGCCCCGTCAGCATCACCAGCGAGAGCGACACGTCCACGACCCCGAAGGCCACGAACTCCCACAACCGGTCGGTGTCCGCCGAGACGCGCGTGATCAGGCTCCCGGTCCGCTTCCGTGAGAAGAAAGACAGGCTGAGGTGCTGGATGTGCTCGTAGAGCTCCGCGCGCAGGTCGCGCGCCACCCACTCGCCCAGCACCGACATCAGCCGCAGCCGCACCAGCGCCGCGGCCTGGCGCAGCACGTAGACAAGCGCCATCGCGGCGACCGCGAGCCACGCCAACTGGCTGGCGCGCGCCAGGGACAGCCGCCCCTCCTGCGCCGGGCGGATCACCCGGTCGATGAGGTGTCCCGCCAGGTAGGGCGGCACCAGGCTGACCAGTGTGATCACGGCGGCGGCCGCCATGCCGAGGGTGAGGTCGCGCCGGTAGGGTCGCAGATAGCCGAGCAGGCGACGGATCACCGCCGCGCGCCGGCCGGCCACGTACGCCTGTGCATCGCGGATCGGACGGGCCACGGCGTCGGCGTACTCGCGATCGGGGTCCACGGGCGCGAGCGCGCGCCCCGCGAGGGCCTCCTCCAGCACGAACCGCAGGTTTTCGAACGCGCGCCGCTGCCGATGCGTGTATCGCACCACAGCGAGCGGCGGGTCGTCCGGGACACCGAGGACGGTGAGCGTGGTCGCGCTCAGCCCCGGCGCTTCCCGCACCGCCCCAATGCGCGTGCGCTCGAACGACTGGAGGTGCCAGGACCCGTCCCCCCCCCCGCCCTCCTCCCGTCGGCCGCCCGCAACCCGTCGGGCGAGCGTGACGTGGTTGGCGCCGAGCGCCACCCAGGTCTCGCTGAGCCGCAGAGCGTGGTCCAGGTCCGCGAGGGCGTAGAGCTGCACCGGGGCGCCGCCCCATCCCGCTTCGATGCGGTGGCGGAGCTCGCCCGGCAGCCGCGGTGGCTGGTTGGTGTACCGGCTGATGATCCGGTGATCGGCGGGCAACAGTTCGGTTTCCATGCGCGTGATCCTGCTCAAGAGTGACGCAACAAAACAGCCTTCCAGGGCTCTTGCAGCACCCGGAAGGCCGGATCACGTGTGGGAATCCGGGACTTCTAGGGTGCTTCCCTCCTCGCGGCGACGTCGCCGAACGCAATACGCCCGGTGCCGCCCTTCAGGGGCGCGGCCCGCAGCATCGGCGAGGTGCAGCGAATTTGGTACATGAGAGAGACGATCCCTTTCCTTCTGAGAAACCTGCCGCTCTGCGACAACCTAAGAGAACCGCGCGGCTCGGGCAAGGGGGAGGGTGTCAGTGCCACAGCTCGTCGCCGTCCTGGCCGTGAGACTCCATCTGACGCCGGACCATGCGGTAATATGCACCGTGGGCACGCATGAGCTCCTCGTGGGTGCCACGCTCGGCGACGTGGCCCTCCTCCATCAGGAGGATCAGGTGGGCGCGGCGTATGGTGGAGAGGCGATGCGCGATCACGAACGTGGTGCGCCCGGCGAGCAGCGTGGCCATCGACGCCTGGATGAGCTGCTCGCTCTCCGTGTCCAGGTTGCTGGTGGCCTCGTCGAGGATGAGGATCTGGGGGGAGGCCAGGAGCGCCCGGGCGATGGCGAGGCGCTGTTGCTGGCCGCCCGAGAGCTTGACGCCACGCTCGCCGATGAACGTCTCGTACTGGTCAGGCAGTCTGACGATGAACTCGTGCGCGTTGGCGCGCCGGGCGGCGTCTTCGATGTCGGCGTCCGTCGCATCCCGGCCGCCGTAGGCGATGTTGTCCCGCACCGATCCATCGAACAGGAAGACGTCTTGCTGGACGAGGGCTAGCAGGTCGCGATAGGTGCGCAGACGAAGGTCCCGGATGTCGGAGCCATTGAGCAGGATGCGTCCCCGCGTGGGGTCGTGAAACCGCGCCACCAGGTCCGTCACCGTCGTCTTCCCGGCGCCGCTCCGGCCCACCAGGGCGACCACGGATCCACCGGGGACGGCCACGTGGAAGTCGCGGACCACCGGTTGGCCCTCACGGTATGCGAACTCGACGTTCTCAAAATGGATCTCGTGCACCACGGGTGGGGCGTCGCGGGCGCCGGGCCGGTCGGGTTTGTCGTGGTCTAGGGCCAGCACTTCGAAGACCCGTTCCATGGCCGCGAGCGACCGTTGCAGCTCGGAGAAGGAATTGACGATGTTCCACACCGGGCCCATCAGCATGAACGTGTACCACTGGAAGGCCATGATGTCGCCGATGGAGACCGCGCCGACGACGTTCATGTACCCGCCGTACCAGATGATCACGACGTTGACGCCCGCCTGCAGCAGACCCCAGGACGTCCACAGGACCAGCTCCCGGCGGTGCGCGAAGAGCTCCTTGCGCAGCACGGTGTGCCGGCCGACCATGTAGTCGAACAGCTCCCACAGCTCTCGCCGGAACGCCCGGACGACGCGAATGCCCGAGAACGTTTCGCCCACACGGCCGTCGATCTGTTCCACATCTTTGCGGACCGCACGGTAGATGGGCCGGACGCGCCGGGCGAAAACGAAGCTCATCAGCATCGCGCCCGGAATGATGGCCATGGCCGTCAACGCCAGCCGCCAGCTCAGCGCCAGCAGCACGGCCAGAGCGATGACCAGGCGGAGGATCGAGATGGCGGGCGAGATGATGGCCATCTGCAAGAGCCCGGTCGTCGTTTCCACGTCGCCCGTGAGGCGGGACAGAATGCCGCCGGTCTTCATGTCCCACAGCTTGGGCAGCGGCAGGTGCAGCAACCGGTGGAACAGCGCCCGGCGCAGCGACAGGATGACCCGTGTGTTGAGCAGCCGCTGGCGATAGTCCCTGAGCGCGTCGGTCAGGTTGGAGAGAATGACGACGCCGAGGAACGCCGCGCCCGCCAGGTGGAGTCGGGTCAGGCGCGACGTAGTGTCCAGCCCGGCATTCAGGAGCACGCGGTCGATGATGAACCGCATGAACAGCGGCTCGATCATCTGCAGTCCGGCGACCACCAGGGCGATGAGAAAGAGGGCGCCGGCCGCGTACCGATGCGGCCACAGCCACCGCACGTAGTCGCGCAGATACTCCCGCCGCGCGCCCTGCGCCGGACGCCGGGCCTCCGACGGCACGCCGTCCGCGCCGGTCTCCACCGAGTCATCGAGGCGCCGCTGCTTGTAGTCTTGAACGAACTGCCGATAGCGCTCGCGCGACGAGCGAGGCGGACGGGGCCCGGTCACGGTCGGTGGGTTCGGAGTAGCTCGTCCACCGCCGCGTGGCCCGATGGGAACGGGACGCCGCTCGTCGATGCGCCCGCGTCGAGCAGTGCCTTGACCGACTCGCGCGAGCACCGCTCGGTCCAATACGAGTCGGACTTCGCCGTGGCGTTCGCCTGATCGCGTTCGAGGAACCGGCGCACGGCGGCATCGTCGCCGAGGATCGCCGCCGTATGGATGTCGCTGCTCGCGAGCTCCGGGTGCGCAGCCAGGATCACCTCGGCGCGCTCCAGTGAGCGGTGCCAGGTGGCGGC
>Ga0209761_1002187_pt1 | contig 12827 bp, 11 predicted proteins | sample GraSoi013_1_40cm_4_FD_185818 | JGI IMG/M metagenome (GOLD analysis project Ga0209761, IMG submission 185818) | Grasslands soil microbial communities from the Angelo Coastal Reserve, California, USA - Sample 09_25_2013_1_40cm (SPAdes) (version 2) | ecosystem: Environmental > Terrestrial > Soil >... | reverse complement strand
GCACGCGGGCCCGTACCCGTATTACCGGGACCTGGTGGCGCGCCGGCCGGTGTACCGCGACCACGCGCTGGGACGGTGGATCGTCTCCAGTGCATCCGCCGTGACGGCGGCGCTCACGAGCGAGCTCTGCCGCGTGCGCCCGCTGGCCGAGCCGGTGCCGCGCGCGCTGCTCGGCTCGCCGGCCGGCGCCGTCTTCGGAGGTCTCGTCCGGATGAACGACGGCCCGGCGCACGCGGCGCTCAAGCCGGGCGTCTCGGCCACGCTCGGGTCGTTCGACACGCCCGTCGTCTTCGAGCACGCGCGTCGTCACGCGCGCGCGCTCGCGCGGGCGGGCGGCGTCGGTCTCGCGGATTTCGCGTTCCGCCTGCCGGCCTACGTCGTCGCGAGTCTGCTCGGCGTTCCCGACGAGACGCTCGAGCAGACCGCGCGCTGGACGGGCGACCTCGCGCGGTGCTTCGCTCCGGGCGGCGCCCCCGAGCAGGCCGGGGCGGGGACGGTGGCGGCGGCTCGCCTGCGCGAGCTGCTCCCGACGCAAAGCGTCGGCTTCCTGTTCCAGTCGTACGACGCGACGGCGGGACTCATCGGCAACACGCTGCTGGCGCTCGCGCGTCATCGCGAGCTTCGCGCGCGCGCCGACCTGGCCGTCATCGTCCGCGAGGTGGTGCGCTTCGATCCGCCCGTTCAGAACACGCGCCGCTTCCTCGCCGCCGACGGCCTGGTGGCGGGACAGGGGATGAAGGCCGGCGATGCCATCCTCGTCGTGCTCGCCGCCGCCAACCACGATCCCGCCGCCAACCCGAGCCCCGAGCGCTTCGATCCGTTCAGGACCGACCGCAAGGCGTTCACGTTCGGCCTGGGGCCGCACGCGTGTCCGGGCGAGGCGATCGCGGTCGCCATCGCCACCGCCGGGGTGGAAGCGCTGCTCGCCGCCGGCGTGGAGCCGGCGCGACTCGGTTCAGATGTCGGCTACCGCCCGTCCGCGAACGTCCGCGTCCCCCTCTTGGAGTATTCTCTTGGGCCATCGGGGTCACGACCCATGTAGCCACACGGGAGGACGCCATGGCGCGGGTGCTGGGACTCGGACACGTCGGCATCTACGTGCGCGACCTGGAGCGGATGGTCGCCTTCTATCGCGACGTCATGGGCATGCGGGTCACCAAGCAGAACTGGCGCGCCGGCGTCGTCTTCCTGAGCGCCGATCCGGAGACCGTCGACCACGAGATCGCGCTGATGCGGGGCCGACCGGGCGCGGAGGATCCCCATCTCATCCAACAGATCTCGATGCGGGTGGCCAGTCTCGACGATCTCCGCGTCTTCCACCGGCGCCTGGTCGCCGAGGGCTATCGCATCGAGGGCGTCGTCAACCACGCCAGCGCGATCGGCTGCTACTTCTTCGATCCCGAGGGTAATCGTACCGAGGTGTTCTGGGTGACCGGCCGGCCCTGCTGGGTGCCCACCGCCACTCCAATCGACATCGACCAGCCCGACGACCTGGTGCTGGCCGAGGTCGACCGCGTCTGGAATCAGCTCCGCCATGTCCCGGTCGGAGGGCGGATGGCGGACGAGAGCGCGACCCTGGAAGCGGTCCGACGCGGTTAGGGCGAAAGGAGTCACGCATGGCGGCGAGACTCGATCGACGCACCTTCCTGGTCGGCACGGCGGCGGCGACGGCGACGTTCGCCATGCCGGCGCTGGCGCAGAGCAAGCCCGTTCGCATCGGCCTGCTCACGGTGAAGACGGGGCCGCTCGCCCAGGGCGGTATCCAGATGGAACAGGGCATGACGCGCTTCCTGAAGGATCGCAACTACACGCTGGCCGGCCGCAAGGCCGAGCTGGTCGTCGGCGACACCGGCGGCAACCCTGCCGGCACGAAGACGAAGACCCAGGAGCTCGTCGAGCGCGACGCCGTCGATCTCATCATCGGTCCGCTCGCCGCCTTCGAGCTGCTCGCCATCACCGACTACGCCGCGCAGGCGAAGATGCCGATCCTGAGCCTGGCCGCCGCCGAGGACATGACGCAGCGCCGGCCCAATCCGTACTTCGTCCGCGCCTCCGCCACCTCCGCGCAGTCGATGCACCCGCTGGCCGACTACGCCGCGAAGGAGCTAAAGCTCAAGCGGGTGATCACCATCTCCGAAGACTTCGCCTTCGGCCACGAGCAGATGGGCGGCTTCCAGCGCGTCTTCGAGGACGCCGGGGGCCGGGTGGTGAAGAAGCTGTGGCCGCCGCTCGTCACCCCCGACTACGCGCCCTATCTCGCGCAGATCAGCGGCGTCGACGCCCTCGTCCACGGTTTCGCCGGGTCCAATCCGTTGAAGTTCATGAAGCAGTACAAGGACCAGGGGCTCACGCTGCCCGTCCTCTCCGGCAGCGTGGGCTGCGACGACGCTCTCCTCAAGTCCTTCGGCAACGAGGCGCTCGGCATGATCTCGTGCTCCGGCTACACCGCCGATCTCGACACGCCGAGCAACAGGCGGCTCGTCGACGGCATGGTGCGTGACTACGGCAACATCCCGGGCATCTACGCGGCCGGGATCTACATCAACGGCATGGTCGCCGAGGCGGCGCTCGAAAAGACGGGCGGCAAGAGCGACGACAAGGACGCGCTCATCAAGGCGCTGCGCGCCGTGTCGCTCACCGATACCCCGCGCGGACCGTTCCGCTTCGATCATCTGGGCAACGTCATCGGCAACTTTTACATCCGCCGGACCGAGCGCAGAGGCGACAAGCTCGTCAACACGACGATCAAGACCTATCCGAATGTGAGCCAGTTCTGGACCTACGACGAGAAGTGGTTCCTGTCGCAGCCGGTCTACTCGCGCGACTATCCGCCGCTGAAGAGCTGAGACCTGAGCCTGACGCTCGTCCTGGCCGTCAACAGCCTCACGCTGGGCGGCCTGCTCTTCCTGCTGTCCGCCGGCTTCTCGCTCATCTTCGGGCTGATGAAGATTCCGAACCTGACGCACGGCTCGTTCTTCATGCTGGGCGCCTACGTCGCGGTGAGCCTCATCCGGTGGGGCTTCGACTTCTGGACGGCCGCCATCCTCGCCGGGCTGGCCGTCGCCGCGTTCGGCGGCGTCATCGAACGGCTCATCCTGCGCCGACTGGCCGGCGCCGAGCTGGCGCAGGTGCTGGTGACCCTGGGCCTGTCCTTCATGGTCGCCGACGCCTGCCTCATGGTGTGGACCGGCGATCCCATCCAGATCGCCACTCCGGCGGCGCTGCGCGGGACGACGTCCGTCGCGGGCGTGACGTTCCCCACCTATCGCCTCGCCATCAGCCTCATCGCGGTGATCCTCGCGGCCGCGCTGTGGGCGCTGCTCGACCGGACGCGACTCGGCGCGATGATCCGCGCCGGCGTCGACGATCCGGAGATGGCGCGGGTCGCCGGCATCCGCGTCTCACGCCTCTTCACGATCGTCTTTTGCCTGGGCGCGTGGCTCGCGGGCTTCGCCGGCGTCATCGGCGGGCCGATCCTCTCCGTCTATCCCGGGCTCGACCAGGAGATGCTGCCCCTGGCCCTCGTCGTCGTCATCCTCGGCGGCAGCGGCAGCCTGCTCGGCTCGCTCGTGGGCAGCTTCGTCGTCGGCTTCCTCTACAACTTCGGTCAGGCGATGTTTCCCGAGCTGGCGTACGTCGTGCTCTTCCTGCCGATGCTCCTCGTTCTGGTGGTACGGCCGCAGGGCCTCTTCGGGCGGCAGGCGATATGAAGCCGTTCGCGATCGCCATCGCGGTCGTGATCCTCGGGACCGTTCCGCTCTGGGTCGGCGGCACCTACTACGTCAACGTCGCCAGCCAGATTCTGCTCTTCGGCATCTTCGCGCTCGGTGTGAACGTGCTGGTCGGGTACGCGGGCCTGGTCACGCTCGGCCACGCGGGACTGTTCGGCATCGCCGCCTACACCGGCGCGCGATTGCTGACGGGCGGCCATGGCCACGTCGTGGCCGCTGCGGGAGCCGTGGTGCTGACGCTGGTCGCGGCGGCGGTCTTCGCGGCGCTGTCGCTGCGCGGCACCGGGCTCGGCTTCGTCATGATCACCGTGGCCCTCGGCCAGATCGTCTGGGGCATCGCCTACCGCTGGATCAGCATCACCAACGGCGACAACGGCGTCTCCATCACCGGGCGGCCGAGCCCGCTCGGATTGTCGCTCGCCTCCGCGGCGGGCTTCTACTGGGCGACCCTGAGCATCTTCCTCGTCGCCGTCGCGTCGATGGCGATCTTCGTCGCCTCCCCGTTCGGCGCGAGCGTGCGCGGCACGCGCGATCAGCCGCGGCGCATGAACGCGCTCGGCTACCACGTCTGGATGACGCGCTTTCTCGCCTTCCTCTTCTCCGCCTTCTGGAGCGGCGTGGCCGGGCTGCTCTTCCTCTACTACAACCAGTTCGTGAGCCCCCAGGTGGTGGCGCTCACCGCCTCCGCCGAGGTGCTGCTGATGGTGATCTCGGGGGGCACGGGAACGCTGCTCGGGCCGATCGTGGGCGCCACGCTCGTCGTCGTCATGAAGAGCGTGGCGAGCGCCTACATCGAGCGCTGGAACTTCGTCCTCGGCGCGATCTTCGTCGCCATCGTCGTCTTCATGCCCGAGGGCCTGGTGCCGGGGACGGCGCGGCTCGCGCGCTGGGTGTGGGCGGCGCGGCGACCGCCGGCGGCGACGCCGGTGCCCGTGGCGGACGGCAAGAGCGGGCGATGAGACATCCTGTGTCAACCCCGAGGCGCGCCACGGCTCCGCCGGGGCGCGTCCGAGCGCTGGGGGGTGTGGGGGGCCATGTCGGGGCCCCCCACGGTGGCCGATGAGCGCGCTGGCCGTGCGCAGCCTCGAGAAGTCGTTCGGCGGCCTGCGCGTCACCGCCGCCGTGAATCTCGCCGTCGAGCCCGGCGAGCGCCGTCTGATCATCGGCCCCAACGGGGCCGGCAAGACGACGCTCTTCAACCTCGTCACCGGGGAGCTTCGGCCGGACGGCGGCTCGATCACCCTCTTCGACCGTGACATCACGCGGATCCCGAGTCGCCGGCGCGCGCACCTCGGCATCGGCCGCACCTACCAGATCATCACGCTCTTCCCGCGCGAGACGCTGCTGCGAAACATCACGCTGTCCCTGCTCGGCCTGTCGCCGCTGCGCTGGAATCCGCTCGTCCGGCTCGAGCGGCGGGCGGCGTTGATCGCCCGGGCCCGCGAGGTGCTCGCGCGCGTCGGGCTCGACCATCTCGCCGATCGCCCCGTCGCGCAGACCTCGTACGGCGAGCGCCGCCGCGTCGAGGTCGCCATGGCGCTCGCCCAGGATCCCCGGGTCCTGCTGCTCGACGAGCCCTTCGCCGGGCTCTCGATCGAGGAACGGCGCGACGTCCTGAGGCTGGTCACCGCCATCCCGCGCGCGGTGACGATCGTCATGATCGAGCACGACATGGACGTGGCCCTCGACTTCGCCGAGCGCATCACCGTGCTGCATCTGGGCGAGGTGGTCGTCGAGGGCACGCGCGCCGAGGTGGTCGCCCATCCGCGCACCCGGGAGATCTACCTTGGCGAATGACGCGCTCGTGCTGAGCGACATCGACGCCTTCTACGGCGACAGCCACGTGCTGCACCGCGTCTCGCTGCGCCTGGGCGAAGGCCGGCTCCTCGGCCTGCTGGGCCGCAACGGCGCGGGCAAGTCGACCTCCATGAGCGTGAGCGTCGGCCTGCTGCCGCCGCGGCACGGCGCCGTCACCGTGTACGGCCATGCCGTCACCGGCCGCGCCCCCGAGGCCATCGCCGCGCAGGGCGTCGCGCTCGTGCCCCAGGGCCGTCGCATCTTCCGCAACCTCACCGCCCGCGAGAACCTCGCGGTGGCCTGGCGCAGGCCGCGTGACGGCCGGCCGATGCGGTGGACGTTCGAGACCGTCTACGCGATTTTTCCGCACATCCGGGAGCGCGAGCGGCAGCTCGCCGGCTCGCTCTCCGGCGGCGAGCAGCAGATGCTCGCGATCGGCCGCGCCCTGATGTCGAATCCGCGGGTGCTCCTGCTGGACGAGCCGTCGGAAGGCCTGGCGCCGCAGATCGTCGCCGAGGTCATGTCCACCATCCGCCGGCTCAAGGCGCAGGGACTGTCCATCGTGCTCGTCGAGCAGAACCCCACGCTGGTCTTCGACGTCGCCGACGACGTCGTCATCCTCAACAGCGGCCGCGTCGTCGTCGAAGGGCCGGCGGCGGACTTGAAGCGCAACGCCGCGGATCTGCGGCAGCACCTGGGAATCTACTGACAAAGGAGAGCCAATGCGGACCATCGACATCCATGCCCATCTGACTCCGCAGTGCTTCTGGCGGGCGACCGAGAACGGCGGCGACTGGCACACCATCAAGCGCGAGAAGGATGCGCGGGGCAGGGAGTCCGCCATCGTCGGCGGCCAGCGGCACCCGCTGCCGCCGCGGGCCAAGTGGACGCCCGAAGAGCGCCTGGCCGACATGGACTCGCTCGGCGTCGACGTCCACGTCGTCTCGCCCTACGTCGGGTTCTACAACTATCACCTCGACACCACGGCCGCGGTCGCGACCGCCCGCGCCACGAACGACGAGATCGCCGACATGGTCCGGGCCCGGCCCCAGCGGTTCGCGGGGCTCGGGACGCTGCCCATGCAGGACGTGAAGGCCGCGATCACGGAGCTGGAGCGCGGCATGATGCAGCTCGGCCTCAAGGGCGTGGAGATCAACGATCACGTCAACGGCCGAACCCTGGACGAGCCGGACTTCCGCCCCTTCTGGAAGGCCGCCGAGCAGATGGGGGCGCTGATCTTCTTCCATCAGGGGGGCGAGACGCTGGTGACTCCGCGGACGAAGCGTTATCACCTCCCGAACAGCATCGGCAACCTCGTAGACCGGGCGGTGACGTTCGCCACGCTCGTGCACGGTGGCGTCATGGACGCGTTCCCGGAGCTCCAGATCGTGCTCGGCCACGGCGGCGGGTACACGTGCTACGGGATCGGCCGCATGGACCACGCATGGCAGGTCCGTTCCGAGGCGCGCGTGCACGTCACGCAGCCGCCCAGCGCGTATCTGCGGCGCTTCTACTACGACTGCATCGTCTACACCGAGCCGGCGCTGCGCTATCTCATCGACACCGTCGGCGTCGACCGGGTCGTGTTCGGGACCGACTGGCCCTACGACATGGCCCTGGACTGGCCGGTGGCATGGATCCTCGGCATGAAGAGCCTCTCGCAGGACGAGAAGGAGGCGATCCTCTGGAAGAACCTCGAGCGGCTGCTGAAGCTCTGAGCGCGGAGTCGAGCGTCCGCTCGTCTCCCCATCACTCCGCCGGCCGAGGATATCAGTCGCCGCGGACGACGAGCTCCGCCGCCGGCACTCCGGCGTTGAACCGTTTCACCAGGTCGTCGGGATCGTACTCGACGCCGATCGGATTCCGATCGAAGGCCGGTGTCTTCAACCAGTCCTGACCTTCTTTGGCGGTGGCGAAGTTGTCGATCTGCAGCTCGACGCGGTTGCCGTCGGGATCGCGGTAGTACATCGACGTGGTCGGGCCGTGGTTGACGCAGAAGAAGGGGCGGATCCCACGGTCCCTCAGGCGGAGGTAGTTGTCGAGGAAGTCCTTCATGGACGCGAAGGTGAACGCCGTGTGGTGGAGTCCCGGCTGCTCGGAGGCCTTCACGCCGAGTTCCGTGTTGGTGTCCTTCGGCGCGAGGGGGCCGAAGTTGAGGAACGCCACGCGGTGATGCTCGTCGTCGTACGTCGCGAAACAAAGGTGATCGTTCTCGTAGATGACCTCGGCGCCGAGCACGGCGCAGTACCAGTCTCGCATCTGGGGGATCCGGTTCGTCTGGAACACGACGTGGGCGAGTTTGCTGGGCGGCATCGCCTGGCCCTCCTTCGCCTCGTCGGAATGAGGCGCTCGACTGGGGGGACAGCCTACCACGCTCGGCCCCACGGCCCCTCTTGGTCGGAGGCCGCTTTGTGCTGTACGTTCCGCTGGTGATCGCGTACCTGTCCCGGCGGCTCGCCTGGGCGGTGGTGCTGCTGTTCGGCATCACGCTGGCGGTCTTCCTCGTCGTTCACCTCTCCGGTGATCCCACCGCGCTCTACGTCGGTCCCGAGGGCACCCGTGAGGACTACGAGATGGTCCGGGCTGCGCTCGGCTTCGACCGCCCGCTGCCGGAGCAGTACGGCCGCTTCCTGCTCCGCGCGGTGCAGGGGGACTTCGGCCGCTCGCTGCGCCACCAGCAGCCGACGCTGCCGCTCGTGCTGACGCGCTTTCCCGCCACGCTCAAGCTGGCGCTCGTGGCCATGGCGCTCGCGGTGGCGCTCGCGCTGCCCCTCGGCATCCTCTCCGCGCTGCACCGCAACTCCGTCCTCGACACCTTCGCCATGGCGTTCGCGCTGTCGGGCCAGTGCATGCCCACGTTCTGGCTCGGAATATTGCTGATCCTCGTCTTCGCCGTGCAGCTCCGCTGGGTGCCGGTCTACGGCGGCGAGGGCCTCGCCGCGCTCGTGCTGCCGGCGCTGACGCTCGGCGTGTGGGCGATGGCGCGCACCGCGCGCATCACCCGCTCGAGCATGCTCGAGGTGCTGCACCAGGATTTCCTGCGAACGGCGCGCGCCAAGGGGATCAGCGAATGGGGCGTGGTCCTCCGGCACGCGCTGCGGAACGGCGCGATTCCGATCGTGACGGCGATCGGGCTGGAGCTGGGCAACCTGCTGGGCGGCGCCGTCATCACCGAGGCGGTCTTCGCGTACCCGGGCGTCGGGCGTCTGGCCGTCGAGGCCGTGGTGAACAAGGACGTCCCGCTGCTGCAGGCCGTCGTGTTCACGGTGGCGGCGAGCCTGATCCTCTTGAACGTCGCGATCGACCTCCTGTACATGGCGCTGGATCCGAGGGTGCGCCTTGCCTAGCGGCCGCCGCACGCGCGCGCTGATCGGCTCGCCCGCCGCCGGGCTCGGCCTGCTGGCGGTGGCGCTCGTCACCCTCTGCGCGCTGCTGCCGGGCCTGCTCGCGCCCGCGGATCCGAACGAGCAGCGCCTGCTCGCGCGCTTCACGCCGCCGACGGCGCGCACGCCTGACGGCGACCTCGCCGTGCTCGGCACCGACCAGCTCGGGCGCGACATCCTCAGCCGCGTCATCCATGGCGCGCGCACCTCCGCGCTGATCGGCTTGTCGGCGGTGCTGCTCGCGGGCAGCGTCGGCACGAGCCTCGGCCTCACCGCGGGCATCCGTGGCGGCCTCGCCGATCACCTCGTCATGCGGCTGGCCGACATGCAGTTCGCGTTCCCGTTCATCCTGCTCGCCATCACGGTCATCGGCGTGCTCGGCCCGAGCGTGCGCAACATCATCCTCGTGGTCGGGCTCAGCAGCTGGGCGACCTACGCGCGCGTGGTGCGCGCGGAGACGCTGGCCGTGCGCGAGCGCGCGTACGTCGACGCCGCGCGCTCGCTCGGCATGTCGGTCCCGCGCATCGTCTGGCGCCACATCCTGCCCAACGTGAGCGCCTCGCTCATCGTGGTGGCCACCTTCGGCGTGGCCGGCGCGATCCTGACGGAGGCCGGGCTGAGCTTTCTCGGCCTCGGCGTGCCGCTCAGCATCCCGTCGTGGGGCGGCATGCTCGCCGAGGGGCGGCAGTTCGTGGACACGCGCTACTGGCTGGCGCTGTCGCCCGGCGCCGCGCTCTTCGCGACGGTGATCGCGATCAACCTGATCGGCGACGCCCTGCGGGACGCGCTCGATCCGTATCTCCAGACTCGAGGAACCGTCGATCGGTTCTAGGGAGGCCTCGACCATGAGGATCGTGCTCGGAGCGCTCGCGCTTGTCGTCCTGCTCGCCGGCGTCGCGCAGGGGCAGCCCAAGCCCGTGATCGTGGTGCAGTCCGGCGAGGCGGCCACGCTCGACTGGCACATGCACTGCGACAAGAACGCCCACGAGCCCGACCGGCAGATCTTCGACACGCTGCTGCGGCGCGACCTCAAGACGCTCAAGCTCGAGGGCAATCTCGCCGAGTCCTGGCGCCTGCTCAACGAGACGACGTGGCAGTTCAAGCTGCGGCGCGGGATCAAGTTCCACAACGGCGAGCCGCTCGACGCGGCCGCCGTCAAGTACAGCATCGAGCGGATGCTCAATCCCAAGCAGGGCGCGCCGGGGCGGACGAGCATCGCGACCATCGATCACGTCGACGTGGTCGACGCCTCCACCGTGAACGTCGTGACGAGCAAGCCGTTTCCGCTGCTGCCCGTACGGATGAGTCCCGGCCACTGCGGCACCGTCGGCATCGTGCCGCCGAAGTACATCGAGCAGGTCGGCGACGCCGGCTTCGCCGTCAAGCCCGTCGGCAGCGGTCCCTACAAGTTCGTGGAGTGGGTGAAGGACGAGCGGCTCGTGCTCGAGGCCAACCGCGACTACCACCGCGGGGCGCCGGCCATCGAGCGACTGGTCTTCCGTCCGGTGCCCGAGCTGACGACGCGCGTGGCGGCCCTGCTCTCCGGCCAGGCCGATCTCGTCAGCGACGTGCCGCCGGACCAGATGGCCAAGATCAAGGCCAGCGGCGTCGCGCGCACCGAGGTGAGCACGCTCGGCGGCTTCGTCATCATGGTGAAGATGACGAACTACCTGATGCCGGGCCCCTGGCAGGATGCGCGCGTGCGGCGCGCGATCAACTACGCAATCGACATGGACACCATCATCAAGACCGTCCTCGAGGGGTACGGCCACGTGCTCGGCGTCCCGCTGGAGCGCGAGGCGTTCGGCTTCAACCCGGCCATGAAGTGGTGGGGCTACGACCCCGAGCGCGCGAGGGCGCTGCTGCGTGAGGCCGGGCACGCCAACGGCTTCGAGATGACGCTGCACGCGCCGAACCGCCGCTACATGAACGACATCGAGGTCATGCAGGCGATGGCGGCCATGCTGGGCAAGGTCGGGATCAAGGCCAACGTGCAGGTGTGGGAGCAGAGCGTCTACACGACGAAGTGGCGCAAGCGCGAGCTGCTGCCCGCCTACATGACGGCCTGGGGCGGCGCCGGCGTCTTCGACGGCGACCTGCTCGTGAACTCCCTGCACAGCAAGTCCGCGCTCGCCATCCACAAGAACGAGGCGCTCGACAAGATCCTCGAGGAGGCGCAGGGCACCAACGATCCCGAGAAGCGCCGAGCGCTCTACTTCAAGGCCCAGGAGATCATCTTCGAGGACGCGCCCATCATCAAGGCGTACCAGCAGGCGCACATCTTCGGGATCAGCAACCGGCTCGACTGGAAGCCCTGGATCGACAATATGCTGTTCCTGTACGACGCGCGGCTGAAGTGATGAGCGCGGCGTTGTCTCGGCTGTTCAGTCCGATCAGAATCGGCCACGCCACGGCCAAGAACCGCATCGTCTCGACGCCGCACGGCGCCGCGTTCGGCGAGAAGGGCAACATCACCGACCGCTACATCCGCTATCACGAGGAGAAGGCGAAGGGCGGTTGCGGCGTCGTGATGATGTTCGGCTCCTCGAGCATCCATCCGACATCGATCAACGACTGGGGAGAGGTCAACAACTGGGACGACGGCGTGATCCCGCAGTTCGCGCAGATGAGCGCGGCCATCCACCGCCACGGCGCGCTCTGCCTGTCGCAGATCTCGCATCGCGGGCGCCGGGGCCACTCGTGGTACTCCGGCGTTCCGCTGTGGGCGCCCTCCGACACGCGGGAGGAGCGGCATCGCGAGTGGCCGCACGTCATGACCAGAGCCGAGATCCGCGAGGTCGTCGACGCGTGGGCGGCGGCGGCCGTGCGGCTCAAGAAGGGCGGCTACGACGGCGCGGACATCCCGCTCTACGGCGGCCACCTGCTCGAGAACTTCATCTCGCCGCTCGCCAACACGCGCACCGACGAGTACGGCGGCAGCCTCGACAATCGCCTGCGCCTGCCGCGCGAGGTGCTGCGTGCGCTGCGGGAGGCGGTGGGGCGCGACTTCATCATCGGCCTGCGTCACAGCGGCGATCACTTCGTGGAGGGCGGGCTCACGCGCGAGGAGCTGCTGGAGATCGCGCGGCAGCTGGACGCGCTGGGCATCGCGGATTACTGGATGGTCAGCGGATCGAACACGGAGACGCTGAAATACGAGGCGGCGGTCACGCCGTCGCACTACCACCCCCGCGGCGTCTTCAACGACCTCGCCGCGCTCACGAAGAGCGTGGTCCGCGTGCCCGTCATCGTGGCCGGCCGCATCGTGACCGCCGAGCAGGCGGAGGCGGCCCTGGCGGCGGGCGTGTGCGATCTCGTCGGCATGACGCGGGCGCTGATCGCCGATCCCGAGATGCCGAAGAAGGTCAGCGAGGGCCGGCCCGACGACGTGCGCGTGTGCGTCGGCGCCGCCGAGGGCTGTATCGGACGCCTGCGGCAGGGCAAGGCGATCACCTGCGTGCAAAACCCGGCCATCGGCCGCGAGGCCGAGCTGATGGAGATCCGCCCGGCGTTGACGCGGCGGCGCGTGGTCGTGGTCGGCGGCGGCGTGGCCGGGCTCGAGGCCGCGCGGGTGGCCGCGCTGCGCGGTCACCAGACGATCCTGCTCGAAGCGACCTCGGTTGTCGGCGGCCAGGTCCTTGCCGTCGCGCGCGCGCCCAAGCGCGAGGACTATGCGTCGATCCCGGCATGGCTCGCCAACCAGGCGAAGAAGGCCGGCGTCGAGATCCGCCTCGACACGCCCGCCTCGGGCGCCGACGTCCTCGCGCTGAAGCCTGACGCCGTCATCCTCGCCACCGGCGCCACCCAGCGCCGGCCGGACATCCCGGGCGTGACGCTGCCGCACGTCGCGACCACCGTGGACGTCCTCACGGGCCGCGCCGCCACCGGCCGCCGGGTGGTCATCGTCGACGAGGAG
>Ga0209761_1002186_pt1 | contig 12829 bp, 12 predicted proteins | sample GraSoi013_1_40cm_4_FD_185818 | JGI IMG/M metagenome (GOLD analysis project Ga0209761, IMG submission 185818) | Grasslands soil microbial communities from the Angelo Coastal Reserve, California, USA - Sample 09_25_2013_1_40cm (SPAdes) (version 2) | ecosystem: Environmental > Terrestrial > Soil >... | reverse complement strand
CGAGGGGCTCGTCGTGGAGCGCGGCGAAATCGTCCAGCCGGTGCAACGCCATCAGGGCGGTCAGGTCGATCGGGCCGTCCACGCGATACACGTCGCGCGGCTCGAGGTCGTGCGCCTGCACCAACATGCCGCTCAAGGCCTCCTCCGCGTCGGCCGAAATCTCGAGCCGCACGGGATCGCTGCGCATGCGTTGCCGCAGGCTTTCCTCGATCGTCTCCAGCAGGTCCTCGGCGTCGTCCTCGTCGATCGTGAGGTCGGTGTTCCGCGTCACGCGAAACACGGTGTGGCTCACGACGCGCAGGCCCCCGAACAGCTCGCGCAGGTGCCGCGCGATGATGTCCTCGAGCAGGATGAAGCGCAGGCGGCCCTCGCCGTGGGTCGACACGACGACCACGCGGTCGAGCACCGCGGGCACCTGCACCACGGCGAAATGCCGGCGCGGCTGGCTCCCGCTCTTGCGGTCCACCACGAGCGCGATGTTCAGGCTCTTGTTGTGCACGTGGGGGAACGGGTGCCCGGGGTCGATCGCGAGCGGCGTGAGCACGGGATAGATGCTGGTGCGGAACAGCGTGTGCACGTGGCGGCGCTCCGCGTCCGTCAGCTCGTCGAACCGGACGCGCTCGATCCCGTCGGCGGCGAGGCCAGAGAGCACGTCGGTGCCGAGAATGCGGTACTGCGCGGCGACGAGCTCATGCACCCGGCGGTCGATGGCGGCGAGCTGCTCCGCAGGTGCCAGCCCGTCCGCCCCATAGTCCTGCGGCGCGACGCCGGCGTACACCTGCTGCTGCAGGCCCGCTACGCGGATCTCGAAGAACTCGTCCAGATTGGAGCTGAAGATCGCGAGGAACTTGAGCCGCTCGAGCACCGGGTTCGAGGGGTCGGCCGCCTCCTCCAACACGCGGGCGTTGAACTCGAGCCAGGAGAGCTCGCGGTTGAAGTAGTGATCCGGCGGGTAGGCCGGCAGGGCGCGCTCGGACACGACTATTTCCTCGGTCGGGACCAGGAGAGGGTGAGGCCGGCGCGGAACGCGCGCTCGAACAGGCCCGCCTTGCGCGTGGCGTCCTCCAGCTCGATCGCGGGGTCGCGGGTGGCGCGCACCAGCATGCGGACCCATCCGTCGCCGACGCGGCAGCGGACGCCCTGGATGGCCTGCCCGTGCGCGCGGTCGAGTCCATCGGCGACGCGGAGCACACCGCTCAGGCGCCGCACCAGGCGGCGCTCGCCGCGGTCCAGGCGGGCGAAGTCTGCGTGCGCCTTCTTCGGGGCCGCGCGCCGGTGATAACGGGCGACATTCGCGATCAGCTCGATCTCCCGGGACGAGAACCCGCGCAGGTCGCCGTGCATGATCAAGTGATACGCGTGCTTGTGATGCTCCTCGTGGTTGATCAGGTAACCGATGTCGTGCAGCAGCGCGGCGGCCCGGAGGATGTCGCGGCCCCCGGACGGGAGAGCATAGGCGTCGCTCAGCGCGTCGAAGATCGACGCGGCCAGCGTGGCGACGTGCTCGCAGTGCCGCTCGTTCGAATGGCACTTGCGGGCGAACCGCCGCACCACCTCCATGCGGTCCGCTACCGGGGCGCGCGCCGGGGGCGTCGTCCCGAACAGGTCGTCGATCATCGACAGCAGCACGCCGTCGCGAATGCCGCGGTCGTTCACCAGCACGCGTTGCGTGCCGAGCCGCCGCATCAGGCGGGCCACGGCGGCGACCCCGGCGACGATGATGTCGGCCCGTTGCGGATTGAGGCCGGGGATCTGGCGCCGCGCCTCGAGCGGCGTTTCGCGCAGCCGGTCCAGCAGGCGCACGACCTCGGCGCGGCTGATCGCGTGGTCACGCGCCTGGGCGACTTTGCCGTCCCGCTCCAGTTGCGCCATCTCCGCGAGGTTCGTGAACGTGCCACCGCTGCCGATCATCACTTCGGCCGCGAACGGCGGCTTCCCCATCATCTCCTTGATGGTGGAGTCGATCCCGCGCCGCAGCGCCTTCCAGTGCTTCGGCCGGAGCGGGTCCGATTTGCAGTAGCGCTCGCTCAACCGCACCGCGCCGAGCGGCAGCGAAACGACCTGGTCGATCACCCCACCCGCCGCGAGGATGACCTCCGTGCTGCCCCCGCCGATGTCGACGATCGCGGTCAAGCGGTCGCTCAGATCGTAATGGCGGGACACACTCCGGAAGGCGAGCCGGGCTTCCTCTTCGGGAGGCACGACCTCGATGCGGACGCGACAGCGACGCCACGCCTCACGCACGAAATCCCGGCCGTTCGCCGCCTCGCGCACCGCGCTCGTGGCAATCGCGCGCAGCTCGCCGACGCCGAAACCCTCGGCGATGGCCTTCATCCGACCCAGCGTCTGGAGCGACTGCTCCATCGGACCGTCGCCGATCCGCCCGCTGTCATACAGGCCCCGACCGAGCCGCGTCATCTCGCGATCTTGGTCGAGCACCCGGTAGGATCCGTCGGGTTGCACTTCGGCGACGACGAGCCGCATCGAGTTGGTGCCGATGTCGACCGCGGCGAGGCGAGGCAGCGTCGGGGTGGCGGCTGGTCCCCGAGTGGGGCCCGATCCGCCCGCCGCTGCGGGCGCGCTCGTCTGTGCTGTGGCGGTTGCCATGCGGCCGATCGTTCTGGGGTGAGAGAAATGGTGCCGCCGGCGGCTCGCGTCAATGCGCCGGCCGCGTTCAAGCTTATCTCCGTTGTGTAACGGATGTGCAACGGCCGTGTCTCGTTGCAAGCGGTTGTTGCACGGAGAGATGCGCGGTGTAGCTTCGCTCCCCGTCCCTGTCACGGAGGCCACGCATGAAACTGTGGGAGCAGCTGATCGTGCCATCGGGCCGACACGTGCAGCTGGCCAAGTGGGATCCGGACGACACTGTCGGCCATAAAAAGGGTGCGGCGACGGAGGACGCGCTCACGCAGGGCATCGCCCGGCTCGACGAGCTGCAGTACGTGATGTACGCGGACCAGCGTCACGCCCTCCTGGTCGTGCTCCAGGGCATGGATGCCGCTGGCAAGGACGGCACGATCCGGCACGTGATGAGCGGCTTCAACCCGCAGGGTTGTCACGTGACGGCGTTCAAGCGTCCCTCGGCTGAGGAGGCGGCCCATGACTTCTTGTGGCGAGTTCACCGGGCGGTCCCCGCCAGGGGCGATATCGCGATCTTCAATCGGTCGCATTACGAGGACGTGCTCGTGGCACGGGTGCGACAGCTCGTGCCCCGAGACGTGTGGTCGCAGCGGTACGATCAGATCAACCGGTTCGAGGCGCTGCTCGCCGAGAACGGCGTGACCGTGGTCAAGTTCTTCCTGCACATCAGCAAGGAGGAGCAGAAGCGACGGTTTGAGGAGCGGCTCAAGGATCCGACGAAGCAGTGGAAGCTCGCGCCGGAGGATTTCGATGACCGGAAATACTGGGACGACTACGCCGCCGCGTACGAGGACGTGCTGGGCCGGTGCAGCACGGACGTGGCCCCGTGGTTCGTCATTCCGGCGAACAAGAAGTGGTTTCGTAATCTCGCCGTGTCACGGATCCTCGTGCACACCCTGGAGCGTCTCGACCTCAAGTTCCCCAAGCCGTCGTTCGACGTGTCGCGCCTCACGGTCGTTTAGCGCCGATGGCAACCGACTGAGCCGTCGTCAGGAGCGCTGCCGGCGGCCGGGCCGCGGCCGCCGGAAGCGGTAGCCCGTACCCCGCACGGCGCGAGGTGATAGGCGACCAGGGCGTTGCCCTCGGGCGCGTCGTCGACGACGAGGACGCGGTAGGCGGGCGCGCCGCCGTTGGGTCCGGACTCGCTGGTATCGCGCATGGTCTCGAGCGCTGCAGGGGGGACGCTACCGCGCGCTTGTGACGGTTCGGTAACGGCCGCGTCGCCGAGCCGTAAAGGAGCCCGCCACTGTGAGGCGAGCTCACCACAGCTGCGGGAGTAGCTGCTTCAGCCGGTCGCGGGTCGCGCGGAACGCGGCGAGCCGCTCCGCCTCGGGGCCGGTGGCTCGCGCCGGGTCGGGCAGCGCCCAGTGCAGCCGTCGCACGTCGCCCGGGACGATGGGGCACACCTCCTCGGCGCACAGCGTCACGATCACATCCATTTCGGGGAGGGGAACGTCGGACAACCCCTTGGCCCGGTGGTGGGACGTGTCGATCCCCTCCTCCGCCAGCGCCGCCACCGCGAGCGGGTGGAGTGTTCCGGGCTCGGATCCGGCGCTGTGGAACCGGAACCCGGGGGGCGCCATGGCTCGGGCCAATCCCTCGGCCATCTGGCTCCGGGCCGAGTTCGCGACGCAGAGAAACAGCACGTTCGGCATGTTCAACAATACCCGTCGCCTGCGCGCGTCGACAACGCCGCCACACGACGCCGGCACGTCGTAGAGATGGACTACCGCAGCAAGTACGTCGCGCCGATGGCGCCGGCGAGGCCGACCACCACGCCCGCCAGCACGTCGCTCACATGGTGCACTCGCAGCGCCACCCGGGAATAGCTGATGACGCCAGCGAGGGTGAGTACGAACGGTGCGACGAGCGGATGCGCGATGGCGAGCGTCGTCGCGACGGCGGTCGCCGCGGCGGCGTGGCCGGATGGGAAGGAGTGCCGATCGGGGAGGTCCACGCGCGCGAGCGGCGCGCCGCTGGCATCGCACGGGCGGGGTCGCGCCACGGCGCGCTTGAGGAGTTGCACCACGACGTGGGACCCGGCGTTTGCCAGCAGCGCGGCGGCGCCCAGGCGGCGATCCCATACGAGCAGCGCACAGCTGGCCCCGAGCGTCGCTCGTGCGCCGCCGAGGTGCGTGACGTGGCGCATCATGCTGCCGCCGTCAGGTGCTGTCGCTGGCGAGCGCGAGCACTACGCGGCGCATGGCGTCGGCTCCCGCTCGGTCGCGTCAACGAGTGCAGCGTAGCGCGCGAGCAGCTCGGCGTCCTCGTTCGCCACATCGTAAGCCAGCGCCCGCTCCCTGGCCGCGGCGGCGAATACGAAGCGCCGGCGCGGGTCCCCCACGAACTCGGCGATCGCCTCGACGAAGCCGGCCGGATCGTCCGGGGGGAGCAACGCCCCGGTCTCGTTCGGCACGATGCTCTCCCGGAAGCCCCCGGCATCGGCGGCGATGACGGGCACGCCGGAGGACATGGCCTCGAGTGCCACGAGACCGCACGTCTCGGAGCGGGACGTGAAGACGCACAGGTCAGCGCTCGCGTAGAGCGTCGCGAGGTGCTGAATGGGCAGGAATCCCAGGACCCGCACGAACGGCAGCCGCGCCGCGATGCGACGCGCCATCGGACCCTCGCCCGCGATCACGAAAGTCGCCCGTTGCCACACCACCCGGTGGGCGTCGTGCCAGGCCGCAATCAGCACATCGAGGTTCTTCTCCGGTGCGAGCCGGCCGACATGGAGCACGATCACGGTGTCGTCGCCCCCTGCGAGCCAGCGGCGCCAGCCGTCGTTCCGGCGACGCGGATGGAACAGCTGCGTGTCCACCCCTCGCCCCCACACGGCGACCTGCGCGACGCCGCGTCGCTCCAGCTCCGTTCGAGCGGCCGCGCCGGGCGTCAGCGTCTGCTGGGCGGGGCGATGGAACCACGCGAGCCAACGCCACACCGCAGGCTCGAGCAGGCCGACGCCGTAGTGGCGGCTGTACTGGGGGAAGTTCGTGTGGAACGAGGTGACCAGTGGCACACCGCGCTGCAGGGCGTAGCGGCGGCCCGCGAGCCCCAGTGGACCTTCGGTATGGACGTGGATCACGTCCGGTCGGAATGCGTCGAAGAAGTGGGCGACCGGCCGGGTGTTGGGGAGGGACAGCCGGACGGCGGGGTACAGCGGGAACGGAATAGACAGGATCCGCAGCTCCCGCTCGTCATCAGGCGTATGGAACTCGGGATAGCGCGGGGCCAGGACCGCTGTCTCGTGGCCGCGCGCGCGGAGCAGCGTGACGATGCGCCGAACCACCGTCGTCACCCCGTTCACCTGGGGGAGGTATGTGTCTGTCGCGATGCCGATTCGCACAGAGGGAGGATGTGGCTGGCGGGTCAAGCACAGGCGACGGCGGTGTTACGGATCGGTAACACTGCGTGGGGGAAGTAAGTGACCGTGGAGCAGGGAATTACGGCATGGCTTCCGGGGGCGGGAACACCATCCGGATCGTCGTCCCCCGGCCCGCCGCGCTCTGGGCCTCCACCCTCCCGCCGTGCGCCTCCACGAGATGCTTGACGATAGCGAGGCCGAGGCCGGTGCCTCCCTGATCGCGCGAGCGGGCAGGGTCCGCCCGATAGAACCGCTCGAACACCCGCGCCAGGTGCTGGCCCGTGATCCCCGACCCGTTGTCGGACACGGTCACGAGCGTGCCGCCTGGCGTGGGGCGGGCGTAGACGACGATGCGGCCTTCCCCCCCCGGTGGCGTGTAGCGCAGGGCATTGTCGAGGAGGTTCGTGAGAATCTGCCGGAGGGCATCGGGGTCGGCGGTGAGGGTGGCCCCGGGCGGCGCGACGTCGACGGTAAAGGCGATCTGGCGGTCCCGGGCCCGATCCGCGAGCGGCGCCCACGCCTCCGACGCGACGGCCGCCACGTCCGTGGGCTCGGAGACGGGCTGCCAGCCGCCCGACTCGATGCGCGACAGGTCCAGGAGATCGTCGACCAGGCGCTGCATGCGGCGCGCGTTGCTCAGGATGGTTTGCGCGAACTGCTGGGCTTGAGTCCCCGCGCCCACTTCCGCGGCGAGCGTCTCGGCGTAGCCGGCGATGGAGGTGAGCGGCGTCTTGAGCTCGTGAGACACGTTCGCGACGAAGTCGCGACGGACCGTCTCGAGCCGCCGCAACTCGGTGACGTCCCGGATCACCAGCAGCGCGCCGCCGTTGGGGAGTGCCCGGCCGGCGATGAGCAGCGCCCGGTTCTCGAGCGCGAGGTCTACCGGCTCCGCCTCGCGACCCGACAGGATCCCGTCCACCAAGTCCCGCGCCGGCTTGTCGTGGAACAGTTCAGCCAGGGGCGGGAGCGTCTCGGAAGCACCGTAGCCGAGCAGGCGTCGCGCCGCCGTGTTGAGGGTGACGATCCCACCCCGCGCGTCCGCGGCGAGCACGCCGTCCGCCATCGTCTCGATGAGCGTGCCCATTTCCTCACGCTCGCGCCGCAGCTCCGCGAACCGCTGGTCGAGCTCCTGGTGCATGGCGCGCAGCGCGAGGATGTGCTGCGCCACCTCGGGCACGCGCGACTGCGGCAGCGCGGGCGTCTGTCCGGCGGCGATAGCCCGCGCGGCGCCGGCCAGTTGGAGTAGCGGCCGCGCCACCTCGCGGGACAGAAGCCAGGCGAGCACGGCCGCGGCCAGGAGCGCCGCGAGCCCCGTCAACGCCACCGCCCCTTGCACCCGGCCCACCTGCCCGTCCACGTCAGCGAGCGTCGTGGACACTCGGAGGACGGCGAGTCCGGGTGGGCCCCCGGGCACGGCGACGTACAGCCGCCGCTCGTTGGTCGACGCGCTCAGCCGCTCTTCCCGTCCGACGCCGCCCGCGATCGCCTGCTGGACCTCGGGCCGCATGAGGTGGTTCTCCAGTTGCGGCAGCGAGGCGCGGTCGAATTCCGTGTCACCCCGGACCTTCCCGGTGGGGTCGATCAGCGTCACGCGGTGACCGATCCGCTCGCCCAGGGCGCGGGCAGCGTCGGGCCAGCGCAATGAGTCCGCCGGCAGCAGCATCGCGACGAGCTGCGCTTCCCGCTCGAGCCCGTGGGCGATCTCTTCCTCGAGGTGGCGTCGCAGCAGCCGATCGGCGGCGACGATCAAGCCGCCGACCGTGACGGCGACGAGCAGGCTCGTCGTGACGAAGAGCCGGGTGGCGAGCTTCACGCGCGCCTGCGGCCCCCCCTGCGACGCTCGAGCCGCCGGAAGCGGTAGCCGGCACCGCGCACGGTCTCGATACACTCGCCGGCCTTGCCGAGCTTCTGCCGCAGACGCTGAACGTGCATGTCCACGGTGCGCGTCTGGATGTCAGGCTGCGCCTGCCAGACCGTCTCCAGCAGTTGCGCGCGCGTCTGGACCCGGCCTTCGCGCTCGAGCAGCGTGCGGAGCAGCTTGAACTCGGTGGCGGTGAGCTCGACCTCGGCGCCGGCGACCGTCACGCGGTGCGCCGTCCGGTCGAGCACCAGCGGGCCGGCGGTCATGACCCCGCCGGTCGCGACCGCTGGGGCCGCGAGGCGCCGCAGCACCGCGCTCACCCGCAGCACGAGCTCCTGCGGGGAGAACGGCTTCGGGAGGTAGTCGTCGGCGCCGAGCGACAAGCCTTTGATCCGGTCGGGCTCGTCCTTGCGGGCGGTCAAGAGGATCACGCCGATGTCCCTGGTCTCCTCCCGGCGGCGCAGCTCGGCGAGGACATCGTAGCCGGAGACACGTGGGAGCATGAGGTCGAGCACCACGAGATCAGGGCGCTCTTCGCGGGCCGCCGCGAGCGCGTCCCGGCCGTTCGCGGCGGTCGTCACGCGGTAGCCGGCCTTGGCCAGGTGATAGGCGACCAGTGCGGTGATGTCCGCCTCGTCGTCCACTACCAGAATGCGATGGGCCGGCTCGGGCGTCACAGGATCACGTCTCCGCCGGGGTCCCGGCGCTTGAGGTCGTCCACGGCCTGGCGCGCGGCGGCTCGGGCGCGTTCCGTCGCGGCGACGTCGCGCACGATGGTCACCACGGTGCGATCAGTCCCCTGCTCGACGCTCACGAGCAGCACATCGTCCGGCCGCCCCGCGTGCGGCAGCAGCCAGCGGGGAACATCGAGCGTCGACCCGCCGTCGACTTCCACGACGGCGAGGTCGCCTTCGTGACGATCGACGATGAAGCGGTGCGATTCGGGCATCGGGTCCTCTCTTTCAGGGTGGGAACCACCCGGATCGGGCACATCAGCTTCGGACCGTCCGCGCATGACACTTCCCGCTCCGCTCCGTCGTGATCGTCCAGGCGCCATTGCGCGGCACCCGCACCGTCACGGTGCCGTTGTCCGCGGTGCAATACGTCGGGATGCCGCGCGCCGCCAAGAGGGCGAGCACCGACGCGAACGGATGCTGCCGGCCGTTCGCACTGATGATCACGGCGCGCGGTTGCACCGCGTCGAGCAGCTCGGCGGTCGTTGCGTTGCTCGACCCGTGATGGCCGGCCTTGAGCACGTCGGCGCGGAGCAGGGACGGCTGCGTCAGCATCCACCAGCCCAGCTCTGCCTGCTCGGCGTCGCCTGGGAAGAGCATCACGAAGCCGCCGCGCGTGAGTCGCACGCCGACCGAGCAGTTGTTCACGGCGTCGCCGCCCGCGTCGCCCGGCAGCGCGCCGCACGTGGGCGGAGGCGCCAGGAGGCGCAATTCGACCGAGTCGTCACCCGTGACGAGCGTGACCCGCCGGACGCCCGTGTCGGCCGTGACCACGGGGATGCGGAGGCTGTCGATGGCGCGCAGCAAGGCGCGGTAGGTGACCGCGGTGCGCGGCGTGCCGCCGTACACGAATGCCCGCACGGGGAAGCGACTCACCACCGTGCCGAGTCCACCGTAATGGTCCGCGTGGGGATGGGAGAGAATCACCGCGGCGAGCGTGTCCACGTTGAGGCTGGTGAGCCGCGCCACGATCGTCGCGCCGTGCTCGCCGGCGTCGATCAACACGTGACGGACGCGACCGGCGCTCGCGTCGGTGATGAGAATGGCATCGCCGCCGACCCGCGCGTCGCTCACGTCCAGCACGCGGATGAGCAGGACGCTCGAGTCGAGCGGCAGCGTGAGCCGCGCGGCGAGCAGCAGGGCGGCGAGCATCGCGTGGCGGAAGGTAGCGTATTCGGTCTGGCCTCCGCAATTTACAGCGCACTATGCACGTGCTCCTGGCGCTGCTGCTCGCGGCGCAGAATCCGGTTGTCCCAGCCCGGTCCCCCGCTTCCGATACCGCCCACGTCGTCAGCGTCGCCCCGACGGACGTGCACGGGCGCGTGCTCCCGGCGGTGAGCGAGCGCGACAGCACCGTGCTTCGGGTGCTGGCGATCAACGACTTCCACGGCGCGCTCGAGGCGCGCGCCTGGCCGTGGTCGAATGGGAAGCCGGTGGGTGGAGCGGCGGCGCTGAAGCCGTGGCTCGACTCGCTCGCGCGCACGTGCAGCTGCACCACCGTCCGCGTGGATGGCGGCGACGAAATGCAGGGGACGCTGCTCTCGAACTTCAGCTTCGGCCTCCCGGCGATCGCGGCCATGAATGCGTTCGGCATCGACGTCGCCGCCATCGGCAACCACGAGTTCGACTGGTCGGTCGACACGCTGCGGGCCCGGATGGCGGGGGCGAAGTACCGCTTTCTCGCCGCGAACATCACCGACTCGACTGGCGCAGCCCGGCCCGACTGGGTCACGCCCTGGACGCTGATCGAGCGCGGGGGCCTGAAGGTCGCCGCGATCGGCCTCGCGCTGCGGGCCACGCCGACGAACACGGCCCCGCGGAACGTGCGGGGGCTCGCGTTCGGCGACGGCGCGGCCGCCGTCCGCCGCGTGCTGCCGCGCGCGCGGGCCGCGGCCGACTTCGTGATCGTCCTGGCGCACGAGGGGGCGTTCTGCGATGGCGCCCCCCAGTCGGAACCGGTGCCGGCCCCGGCCTGCCACGGCGCAATCCTCGACATCGCGCGCGGGCTCGACTCGGGGTCCGTGGACCTCATCGTGAGCGGGCACACGCACTCGCTCGTGAACACGGTGGTGAACGGCATCCCGATCGTTCAGGCGCGCTCGAGCGGCGCGGGGATCGCGGTGGTGGATTTCGTGCGCGTGCACGGGACCGGGCGCGAGGTCCGCGCGCACATCGAGACCCCCTACGCCGACCAGGTTCGGCCCGATGCCGCGCTCGCCGATACGCTGCGTGATTACCAGCGGGCCATCGAGGCTGTCACGAGTCGCTCGGTGGCCCGCATTAAGATCGAGCTGCGCCGGGTCGGCGAGGACTACGGGCTCGGCCGACTGATCGCCGATGCGCAGCGCACCGTCGCGAAAGCCGACGTGGCGATCGTGAACAACGGCGGCATCCGCGCCGATCTGCCGGCCGGCACCGTGACGTACGGCGATCTGTATGCGGTGCAGCCGTTCCAGAACCGGCTGGTGCGGCTGTTCGCCCGGGGCAAAGTGTTGAAGCAAGCGCTCGAGCACGTCGTGGCGGGCGACCGCGCCGACGCGCACGTCTCGGGGCTGGAGGTCTGGTACGACCCGCGCGAGCGCGTCGGGCACCGCGTGGTGAAGGTCCGGCTCGCGAACGGGCGCGGGATCGACGGTGGGCGCACCTATACCGTCGCGGTGAGCGACTTCCTCGCCGCGGGCGGCAGCGGCTACGCGATGTTCCAGGGGCTGCCAGCCGAAGACGTGGGACTGGTCGACCTGGACGCGCTGATCCGGTATCTCGCCGTGCTGCGGCCGCCGGTCGAGGCGCCGGGGGACGAGCGCATCCACCGAGCCGGTCGATGACGCTGCGCGTGTTCGTCAACGAGCACCCCGTGACGGTGACGCGGGGAGCGACGGTGGCTGATGCGGTGGAGGCCTTCGACCGCGAGCTCGCGGGCCTGCTGGCGAGCGGCGCGGCGTACGCGACAGACGGTGTGGGGCGCCCAGTGGACGCCCGGGACCCGATCGGCGAAGGCGGCGCGATCTTCCGGGTCGTGGTGACCGCACGCCGCGGGCCGCCGCGGCTGTCCAAGGACGTGCTGCGCCGCTGGCCCAAGGCGGAGCTGCACGTACACCTGGACGGGTGCTTGCGTCCCGAGACGATGCTCGAACTGGCCCGCGCCCAGGGCGTCCGCCTGCCGTCAGACACGCCCGTGGGGCTCGCCGAGGCGCTCCACGTGAAGCACGCCAAGAGCCTCGAGGAGTACCTCACCAAGTACGAGATTACGCTCTCGGTCATGCAGACCGCGCCGGCGCTCGAGCGCATCGCCTACGAGTTCGTGATCGACGCCGCGGCAGACGGCGTGCGCTACGTCGAGGTGCGCTACTCGCCGCTGTTGCACCGTCCGGCGCTCACCCTCACCGAGTCGATCGAGGCGCCGCTCGCCGGCATCCGGCGGGCCGAGGCCGAGTCCGGCACCAAAGTCGGTCTGATTGTGTGTGCGATCCGCACGCGGCCGCCGGCGGAGTCGCTCGAGCTGGCGCGCGCGGCGGCGCAGTACCGAGGCGCGGGCGTCGTGGCGCTCGATCTCGCCGGCCCCGAGCGGGGACATCCCGCGCGGCAGCATGCGCCAGCGTTCGAGTACGCGGCGGCGCACGGGATGGCCTGCACCTGCCACGCCGGGGAAGGGGACGGGCCGCACTCGATTCATGAGGCGCTGCACCAGTGCGGCGCGCAGCGGATCGGCCACGGCACCCGGCTGGGTGAGGATCCCGCCCTGCTCGATTACGTCGTGGAGCGCGGCATCCCGCTGGAGATGTGTCTCACCAGCAACCTGCACACGCACACGGTGGCCGCGATCGCAGAGCACCCCTTCAAGCGGTACCTCGACCGGGGGGTCGTCGTCACGCTCAACACCGACGGGCGGTTGGTCGACGGTATCTCGCTGACGGACGAGTATTTCCTCGCCCATAGCGTGTTGGGGCTCGGTCGGCAGGAGCTCGCGCGCGTGACGCTGAACGCGTGCGAGAGCGCGTTTCTTCCGGAGTACGAGAAGGTCGCGTTGGTGTCGCGGATCCAGAGCGAACTGGAGGCTCTCTAATGCCCCTCCGCCGCACGGTGCTCGCTTTCGGCGTCACCTTCGTGTGCGCCCTGCTCGTGTTCACGCTGCCGCGCTTCGCGTGGAATAGCCTCGCGGCGGCGGGGCGCCAGCCGGTCACCCGGCCAGACACGACCGCGCCAGCCATGTCGCCCGTCGCAGCGGCGGTT
>Ga0209761_1002184_pt1 | contig 12831 bp, 14 predicted proteins | sample GraSoi013_1_40cm_4_FD_185818 | JGI IMG/M metagenome (GOLD analysis project Ga0209761, IMG submission 185818) | Grasslands soil microbial communities from the Angelo Coastal Reserve, California, USA - Sample 09_25_2013_1_40cm (SPAdes) (version 2) | ecosystem: Environmental > Terrestrial > Soil >... | reverse complement strand
TAACAGTCTGGTTAAGTGACCTTGAATGTGAAGCGGTTGAACTCCCGGTACCTCCCATTCAAGGAGTACGATTTTGCCAGAGCTTGTAAGTCCGGCCCGTCCCATCGAAAGATGAGAAGCAAATCTGATTGGGCATCATGATACGCAAACAATCCTCCGTCTCCTGATTCTGTTCTTTGCTGAAGTCCCAATTTTCGAAGGAGCTGAGCGACGGATATCAAGTGGGATCCAGGAGCTTAGATGTCAGTTGAACTGCGCTTCTAAACTACTATTAGCTCAGAGAGATGAGAATCGTGCTCGTCAGTCCAAAAAATGCCGGGCAGTGAGCAAGCCGAAAAAAGGGTGAGGTTCCAAGGGGGCTACGTGCCGTAGGGCAGTGTTTCAGCTATGGTGTTTTGGCACTGGTTGGTCCACAACAACCGCAGCAACATCCACCGCAGCACGCACAAGAACTCTCCGAGCACTTCACCTCCGTAAGTAACATTAGTTACCAAAGTGAAGTATTTAACTCAGGAAGTACCCAAACGGTAACCGGGTTACACGATGGTAAGGACGAAGGAAGGAGAACCCTGTTGCACATGCCCCTGCCCATGCGAAGGAATAATCGAGATCATCGGCAAAAAATGGGCCCTCTGTGTCCTCGCGCTATTAGGAAATGACGGGACTCTCCGCTTCAACAAACTGGCCGAAAGACTTCCAGGGATAAGCGCGAAGACATTGACAGAAGTTCTGAAAGACCTTCAGCGAACCGGGCTGGTTAAGCGTCAAGCTTTCGCCGAAATTCCGCCGAGAGTAGAATATCATCTAACCAAAGAAGGGAATGAGTTGACAATGTTGGTGGCCCCGTTGATGGTTTGGGCTGACAATAGGACGGGGCTTGTTATGCTGGAATCTTAGGGTTCTTGATTCTAGACTCGACAAGTTTTCCAGCTCGTTCCTCAAGCTGAGCCGCTTCCTTCCGCAGATCAGAGACTTGTCTTGAGACCTTTTCCACATATTTCTGATCATCAAGGCTTGCAAGGTTGATCAATACATTGCTTGCGGCTCCTTCAACAGCCGCACGTGCCGCAGAGACCGCTGTGACGACATCGGAGAGCGCAATGGAGGACCCTTTCTCTGCCACCTCGTGAGCCAATCGGAGAACTCTGACCGAGCAGTCGAGTGTTGAAAGTGGTATCTCGGATGCCTTGACGGTTGCTTCCTGTATCGCTTTCCTACGAGCCTCAGGCTGGTCCTTCGAGATCTTGAACGCTTTCATCACAATGTCAAAGGCTTCAGTGTCCTCTACCACGAGGCGTAGAAGCTTCTGGCGAAGAACCTCACACTCCTCTACTACCTCGTTGAGTCTTTCTGCACCGGATGGCGCTTCCTTCTTTCCAAGCGTTATGCGGGCAACCATGCAGAGAAGCCCAGCTGCGAGTGCTCCCATGTATGCGGAGACGCTTCCGCCTCCTGGAGTTGCCTTCTTGGAGGCGACCTCCTCGCTGAACATGACCAAGCTCTGGTCAGTCAGTGTAGAAGGCCTAGGAGCGAAGAGTCTGCTCTCCAGGACTTGGTCTCGGCTAAAGTTCTCCAGCCGCAAATAGAACTCTGCGGAGTCGACAAGGGAATCCACAGGCGCGAGCCCAACTATCTCGCTCCCAAGAACAGGGACCCCGTAGCGATCGGCAAAGAGCTTGACCAACTCGTAAGCCTTGAACAGTTGGCTCTTGTGATAATTCGTCAGGTTCATCGACACCTGAACTATTCCCCGCTCTTTCAGCTCGAACCCGAGGGCCTTCACGAACGCAAGGCCACCGTCTTTTGCTCGGAGTTGGTGGGCGATCTTCTTAGCGATGTTTAGATCGCTTGTTCCAAGGTTGACGTTATAGGCTATCAGAATCTCTCGAGCACCAACGGCCGTCGCGCCTGCAGTGGGATGAATCTTCTCGGGACCAAAGTCCGGCTTCTTCGCGGGATCCTTGCCAATCTTGTCTCGTAGGCCTTCAAACTCTCCCTCACGGACGTCAGCGAGGTTCCGTCGTTCTAGGGTAGTGGCAGCTTCCTCGTAGAGAAAAACAGGCACGTGAAATTTCTCAGCGAACTCTTGCCCGAACGACCGGGCTAGAGAAACGCAATTCTCCATCGTTACGCCGGATAATGGTACGAAGGGAACAACATCAACAGCGCCCATCCGTGGATGCTCCCCTTCGTGATGCCGTAGATCGATTAGCTCGATCGCTTTTTGGCTAGCAGCCAAGGCAGCCTCTTTCACAGGTCCAGGCTCGCCCACGAAACTTATCACAGATCGATTATGATCTGGATTGGATTCCACATCGAGGAGCGTTACTCCAGGCGTTTTTCTTATGGCGTCCGTGATAGATTCGATGATCTCTCTCCTCCTGCCCTCACTGAAGTTTGGAACACATTCGACCAGCCGCAATACTGTTGTCTCCTACGCCGTTCTCTCCCATCTCGGTCTCCTTAATAGTCAAGCGGGCTAGAGAAGCTCGATCTTATGATCGACTAGTTTCTCAAAATCTCCTCTAAAGTAGAAATCTCCCCGGAAAATCCTTCCCTCCACCGCGTGCCAATACCAGTGCCTATCGTCTTCCCACATCTCGTCAAATGGAGGTTGGTTAACCGGGAACCATCGGAGAATTCCCTCCTTGCTTTCCTTGATCGTCCCTTGAAATTCGTTCGTCAAGAATACGTGTGCTATCCAGTCTGGGTCCCGGCGTTTGTCATACTTGAAAAATAAGAGAGTTCCAACTTTTCTCGGCTGGACCTCTAGACCCGTCTCCTCGTAGACTTCTCTCATAGCACAATGTTCAGCGGTCTCGTCGGGTTGTAGTTTGCCGCCTGGGGCGTTCCATTTGCCCGCTCCGAACCGGCCGGGGTTCTTCTTCAGCATCAGAACTCTGTCATTGTGGAGGATGAAGCACAGGGTCGCTTGAATCGTCAACTGAACGGTCAGGGGTTGCGTTTCTGTTTGAGCAGTATGATGGCCTGGGCAAGGTCCCCGCCTGATTGTTTCAGCGCGTTCGTCGCTTGTTCCATTGACACGCCAGATTGTGAGGCGACGAGTTTCACGTCTTCATCAGATCCTCCACCCATTCCCTCCTCTCTCATCGTTCCCCCTCCGACCTGGTAGACTGTCTGTCCTTGTACTGTGACGGTGGCGACTTCGGGGTTGTCGATAACAATCCTTCTCGTCGGGGTTTCCATGATCACCTTGGTAACATCGTCTAGTTGTTGGACTTGCATGCCCATGCGTTGCATCATTCTGTTTGCTTCGCGGGGATTGATCTTTCCTCGACGCATCATCGCGAAATCATTCTCCTCCGCCCTGTCCGGTGATTGTTAAGGCTATTCAGAATCGGCCGCGCCGTGCCGAACCTTCACAGCTATCCCGATCTTGAAGCTCTGCATCTCTATAGCATTGAAGAAGGATCTTCCAACAGCCAACAACCGGTCCTTCTTGTCCACCACTAGCACTTCCTCTTCGGGCCGCAGCTCAGGATCCACACCAATCACGTGCTTGGCGAATACGTTTCCACCTTTTCTGATGAACGACTCTACCCCGGGAGTAACTTTGACTCGTAGCTTTGGAGCCTTGAACACTCGCTTTAGTGCAAGGCCTCCATTCACGGTCAAAGCCAAGAGGCCGTCCTTGGGACGGTAGGTGGCCAGCAACTTTCCGTCCCTGTACACGTGTCGTATCCGATGGGTATTCGGGGACCGCACGATTAGTATTGAGGTGGGAAAGGCTTCTTCGGCTCCTCTGCCGAACTGGTAGGCGGCTACCGCTCTGATTCTTCTCAGCTCGTGGAGCTGGGGTTTCACTGGTTGGAGGGGCATCGATTTCCGATAGCTAATTAAGCCTGGTCGGAGCCTATTTCTACTGTTTCTCGCCGCGAGGTCGTGTAACAGCCATTGTACTGTGAGGTTTGCGGGAGCGAGATCGTCGGTAGGCCCGGCCGGTCCCTTGTGGAAGGCGCAACCCTGATTGTCTGCCAGCGATGCTCGAGCCTAGGAAAGGAGCTTCCCGGCTTTCCGGAAAGAAGGCCTAGAACAGCCCGACTCGGGCCCGTGCCGTCCCATACTCGAACTCCGATAGAGAGCTTGCCGAAGGCCATTGAAGAGTCAGATCTGGTCGACGATTATCCTCGAGTCGTGAAGGATGGTCGGGAGAAGCTGGGATTGTCGCAGACCGATCTCGCTTTCAAAGCGAAAGAGAAGCTGACGGTGATTCAGAAGATCGAACTGGGCAAGATTGTGCCGACGATGCGGTTGACCATGGAGCTAGAGCATATCCTACGGGTCAAACTGCTTGCTCCGAGGGCAGAACTAGAGGTTTCCACGGTCCCGGTCAGGCGGGCTGGTCCTAGAGAGTTGACCCTCGGTGACATAGCAGTGGTAAGACATAGGGAAACAGAAAACAAGTAGCAAGCGAACAAGCGCCCCTTCGCACTTTCGGTAAAGCATTATCTACTCTGAAACGGTTTTGGCGCGTATGGCTTCTCTAGGCCAGGCAAAGACGCTCGGCGGAATAGGGTCCATACTCGCATTACTTTCCGGATTACTGTTTTGGGTACCATACAGCGCTGGCATCGGCTTGCTCATAGTAGGACTCGTTTTGATGCTTGTCGCAGTGAAGAACATTGCAGACACGACAGGAGATCAACCGATCTTTAACAACATGATGTATTCTGTCATCTTAGCAATCATCGGACCGGTCATTGCCGCCGTGGTAGTGTTCGCCGCTGCCGCGTCATTCCTTAGCACATTCCGCAGTTTCACGCCTGGAACGACGACCCTGCCCTCCGGTTTCTTAGCCGTAATTGGGATCATCATATTGGCGGGCGTCATACTGTGGGTTTGCATACTGATCTCGACGATTTTCCTCAAGAAAAGCTACGATGCCATAGCTACAAAATTGAGAGTTGACATATTTCGGACCACAGGTCTCTTATTCCTCATCGGGGCCGCTACGCTAATCGTCCTCGTAGGTGTCCTGATACTCTTCATCGCCGCAATCCTTCAGATCGTAGCCTTCTTCTCAATTCCAGAACAGGTATCGCCGCAGATGCCTCCACAGCAGGTCTGGGGACCACCCACGCCCCCTGCGCCACTGCCCCCTTCTATGACCCCGACACAATAGACAGTCTCTGATTCTATCTTCAGTTACAAAGTGAACATCTGCCCGCCTTTGGGCTCAGAATAAAGAGATTGAAAGAGGAAGCGGCTCCCGAAAAGATGACCGTTCGAGTGGCCCCATTAGTTGTACCCGAAGAGGTCTTCTTACGTGACACTGACAGAAAACGGGTCAAGAAAGGTCTCCTAGGCGGATCAGAAGAGAAGGTAGTCTTCGCCAAAGTGATTTTTCTACCCTATCTAGATTTTACCTATCGGTTTCCAGCGGAAAAGGGTCTGCTGTCGAAGCAGACGGTCATTAGTGAAGGTCGGTCAACAATGCTCGCTTTGCGAGAGGCGAACTTCGGTTTCGACCCCAGGCTGGTTGCGCTGGCTCCGATGCTAGCCGATTTGGAAGAGGACCCCAAATCAATCATCAGCGGCGTAGACTCTACAGTATTGGTTAGTGAGCGATTAGCAGAACTCAAGAATCTCTTGAGAGATTATGAGGCGCAGTCAGAAGAGAGGATGAAACAGTATGAGGCTCTCCCGAAGGAGAGTCCCGCGAGAGAAAATCTGAAAGAGAATATTGAGTTCCTTAGAAAGACAAAGTTGTCGCGGTGGAAGATGTTCGCCGACGGGCTACAACTTCCACCAAAGCTAGACTTGGACCAGCTAGAACTCTTGGACGGGACGTTATTCTACATGCCCTACTTCATCGCAAAGCTCTCTCGCGGTGGAGAGAGACGGTATATTGTCTGGAACCGCGAAGGCAAGGAAGACGATACCATTGCTGATGAGCTTACAAGGAACCACAAGTTCCGAGAACTGATCGAGACACACGCACTCTCCTAACCCTCACAGTGATATAGAGGAAGATACCTCCTTACTGCCCATAGCTGATAGGATTGGCTTACTGCTGGAAATGCGGTGCACAGCTTTACGATAATTCTTCCTTCTGCCATAGTTGCGGAGCACCAGCCAAACCCTCTCCAACAATGGCTACAGGCGCTCATACAGGCTTCGACAGGCTGAAAGACGACAAAGAATTTCAGGACCACTGGGCGAAACGTGTTATCGCCTACATAATCGACGTTGCCATTGTATCGGTTGCTACCTATTTTCTCGTGCTTGTTGTGGCCCTTCCCGCTCTTCCAGCGCTCTTTGTCGGCCAGGCGTTCCCCTTTGCATGGTTCTGGGGATTCTGGCTGGGAGGAATCGCGCCGTTGATTGTGCTTGCTTACTTTGTTCTTGCTGAGGCTTTGTTCGCAAGGACTCTTGGGAAAGAGCTTATGGGCCTGAGAGTCGCAAGGATTGATGGCAAACGCGTAGACCTATGGTCTTCGTTTGTAAGAAATATTTCCAAGGTCGCTTTCATTGCTCTGGTAGTTGACGTGGCAATGGGTCTCGGGACCCATGGAGACGGCCGGCAAAAGTATAGCGACCGCTACATTGGAACCACGGTCGAAACCACGAACACCAACAGAATCATTCCCGACCGGCTGTAGACCGCTTCACCCATCCGGATCTTGGCCGACCAATACTGAGCGGCAAAATGGACTTATTATCTCTCAGAAACGCTCGCAGGGACTAGAGTGTTCTGATTTGAAGACTAAGCCGGTTAAGCGCAGAGAGAGGAAGCCCCGTAAGATTGGTGGGATAACAGAGACTCTTCTTGACACGATGGAGAACTCGATTCTTGGGAACCCAATAGATGAGAACGCGATCTGACCGGTTCTATAGTTTGGTAGGGGTTCTGTAGGAACTCAAACCTACGCCTCTAAGACGACTACCGATCTTCGCAATCACTCCTGGTGCATCAGTGCCAATCTTGCATAGGAGAGATTGAACGAAGAGGGAAAGGCTTTCCACTTTCACAATGTCGCTTTGTAACCCCGAAGCTCTTACGGCGTTCTCTGCTTGTGCCTTGTCGGCTCCGACCACAATTACCCTATCAAAGGGATACCTTCTCCATGAAACAAGACGATCTCTTGCCTCATCGCTCAGTTCTACGGAGATGTTCTCGCCCTCGAGCTCCATTACAATCATCTTTAGAGGCACGTAGTCAACTAGTGCGTTTGCGTCGAGAATTTCTCTAGAGGACTTGGCTTCTCCGTCCCCGAGTTGAGCCCTCATCCTGTGCAGCGGAAAAAGAGCGTCTTTAGGTGCAGGTTCTCGGATTCCAATGTCTATGTATACACCGTAACCAATTCGCCCAGCGCCCGTTACGAATCCATTGACTAAGTCCCACTTTTCTAGATTCGAGCGAGAAACGGGTGCGACGCCATATTCCTGTTTGACAAGATTGAGAAATGCATCTGCATCTTCACCTTTCACTCTGATCTGAAGCCAATATCCTTCGAGGCTGAACTCGGACTCAACGTTGAGGCCTTTAGCTTGCTTGACCAGATTGTTTCTGAGAAGATGTGAGCCTTGTTTGAGAGCTTGTGGTGGGATTTTCTCGGCGAGGGTGGCAACCTGCCACTCCTCTACCACTTGCTCTTGCCTCGGAAGAATCAGATCTTTTCAGGGTGGAACGCTGCGGGTCGTTCCTGGAGTTCTGACTCTAGCTTGCGCGATAGATCCTCTAACACCTGGACTGTCCGAGAGTTGTCTTCGCTGATTAGTTGGCCGTTGCAGCTACTGCACCGGAAGGCGGATTCCATGGCTTCTTCGAACGTCACTCTGACTGTAAGGCAGCCTTTGCACATGAAGAAACTATGGCCCTTTTCAAATTCGAGGCGCGTCCGCATTTTTTCCAGAGCTTTCTTCTTCCTACTTCGGACGAACGCGTCAAGCTGGTCTGGTTGAAGCTTCCAGTGATAGATGAACCAGCCCGTTTTCTCGTCCCGGCTGCGGACAACGGTGACTAGAGCGTGGTTGTATAGCTTGTAGAGGACTCTCCGGGCCGCGTTCAGCTTGACATTCGCATTGACCGCGATAATATCGTCAGTAGTTGTTCCAGCGTCGGATAGTGCCTGGACGACGCTTAGAGCTTCCTGGCCGCCGAAGAAGCTTGCCAGTCGCGCAAGATCATCATGATTAGACCCCATACTCTCAAAAATCCCTCGTTAACACCCTATATTGTGCGCTTCTCCAATTTAATGTATTAGGCTCTAAGGCTCTGTTAACTTATCGTCGGGTCTCTCTCTGACGTATTAAACGATAGGATTCTCTTTTTCAACGTTGTTGGCCTTTAAATCTGTCTGGCAATATTATGTTCCAGCACGCGATGTTCTCCGATTGCTGGACGTGTTCAGGAGGATGGTTAACGAGTCCCTGCGGATAGGTATAGCTAACGATGCGTCGTCGCTGAGAAAACTTTCACTTCTCTCCTACAACCAGCTCGCCCAGTACGATTCTCCCAGCTACTACAAGCTCTGCGCCATAAGCAGAGCAGCAGGAATTCTAGCGGCTAGAAAGAAGTCTATTCGTAGAGGCTTCCCGACTAGGACTCCCTACGCTGTCAGAGCAATGCTCATCTCTTGCTACGGGTTCAAGATAGGGAACGGTCTTCTGGAGATTCCTGTCTCGAGAGATAGACGTTTCAGCATACCCTTAACCAAGCACGTGTTGGAGGTCATATCTCAACCGGGAGTCAAGGTTCGCTCTTTCACCCTCACCCAGAACAGACTGAGCCTCTGCATCGCCCGCGACACTCCCAGGATAGAATGCACCTCCACGATAGGCGTGGACCGTAACCTTCGCAATCTCACAGTTGGAAACGACCAGGAGACAAGCCGCTATGATCTCTCGAAGTGTGTAAGAATAGCCAACACTACGGTGCGTATCGTCGCCTCTTTCACACGGAACGATGACAGGATAAAGACGAAAATAGCGTCAAAGTACGGGCGACGAAGAACCTCTAGAACCGGTCACATACTCCCCACTGCGACAAAGACGATCGTTGCAGTGGCAATCCAACAGCGAACAGCAATAGTTCTGGAGAACATCGAGGGCATCCGATCCCTCTACCGGAAGGGCAACGGCCAGGGTAGAAAGTATCGTGGCAGGATGAACGGGTGGAGTTTCGGTGAAGCTCAACGACAGATAGAGTACAAGGCTCGATGGGTGGGCCTGCCGGTTATCCGTCTGTCTAGGCGTGAGACCAGAGGTTCCAGTGTGACTTGTCCGAGATGCGGGGAGAGACTCCAATCGGACAGACGGCTGGAACGCAAGCTCTGGTGCGGTAACTGTCGAGTAGTAATGGACCGGGACATGGTAGCAGCTGTTAACCTGGCCCGGCGGGGACGGGTGAGGTTCGCACGTTCCCGGCCTCCCATAACTGAGGCGCAAGGCGGGGCAGTTGAAGCTGTGAAGGGGAACCCGACGCCTACGGTAATCCCCGGAGTCGATGCCCCGAAGCTAACTCAACCAACAAAGAGTTAACAGAACCGGCTCTAAAGACCCGTTCTCAATCATGGCAAGGCTAGTTGTGCTCCGAATCGGGCATAGGTTCTTCAGGGATTCGAGGGTCACCACGCATGTCTGTCTCACGGCTCGGGCGCTCGGTGCTGACGGCGTAATCATAGCCGATAGGGAGGATAAGACAGTTGAAGCTAGCATCAGGGAAGTCGGAAAGAGGTTCGGCGGAAAATTCTCCATCGAGTCCGGAAGACCATGGAGGAAAACCATCCGAGACTGGAAAGACCAGAGTGGGAAGGTGGCGCATCTGACCGCTTATGGCCTGAAGCTGCCTGACGTTATCAAAGAGATCCGCGACTCCAACGGGGACCTTCTCGTTATTGTGGGGTCGGAGAAGATGCCTGGCGAGGTTTTCAAGCTCGCAGACTGGAACGTCTCAGTAACGAATCAGCCGATGAGCGAGGTCGCTGCTCTCGCCGTCTACCTCGACTGGCACCTTCAACACAGTGCCTTCGACAAAGCGTTTCCAAACGGACAGGTCCGAATCGTTCCAACGCAAGATGGGAAGCAAGTGGAGGATGTCAGCTAGATCCTTTCGACATTGCTACACAGCATGAGAAGTTAGTCCCATCGAGTGGCTACCGGATAGCTTTCACAGCACTTCGTTCGCACTAGCAAATTCTTGACCATGATTATCCGACCTTGTAGTGAAAGGATAAAAAAAATGGGTTGACGCTCGACCCCCTTGGTTTCGGGCATCAGTAAGTTATGGTTCCGGTCGTGGTGGCTGAGAAGGTCCCCGATGTCATTGAAGTCATGACGCCAGAAATCTGCACAGAACCCGTGCCTGAGGCATGCTCAAAGCGGCCGGTGCCCCCCGTAATAGTCAAGGGCCCGCTAAGTGCGAAAGTGTCTGCGGATGTTGGACAGAGGACCTCATCTGCTGAGGCGAACAGCTTGTCACCATTTGCCGCTGTGAAAGTATCTTGCTCTGTTGCGGTTAATCCGTTATGGCATGATGCTGAACCAGTAACTGTGCTTGTGGCCGCAAATGATGTCTTTCCTAGGTGCTCCAGGTGGCCGGTGCCAGTTATAGTAGCCGTGGTCTGCGACGTCAGAGTGAATGAGCCCGAACTGCTGCCGTTGAAGGGTGTTGAATGGGAGGCGAATGCTACCGGAAACACACCGAGCGCCATAACAGCTAGGAGAGTTGGAATCAGGACCAGTCTTTTCATTCCGATCTAAACACCTCCATCCCAGTCCATCACTACCAAGGGACCCCGCGGTTTCTCGGGTAGAGAGAGCGAAGCATTCTATCTCATACTTGCGATTTCATCACAGATCCAAGGTAGACCCATAGCGGCTGCGTCGAACACAATGGATCATCACCGAACGCAAAATCGGCTCTTCCCAACCAATCGCTATTTCAGAGTTGTGCTATCGGGGTTCTGTTAACTTACCGTCGGATGCCACTTTTGGCTCAGGAATTGGTCTTCGGCTCTCGTTGTTCATACTGTTAGCTGCTTGATTTTCGGATTCCATTGCGAAAGCTGCTTCATGTGAACTCTATACTTTCACACCTGACTTTCGGCCTCCCCTCTCGTTTTTGCGTTACCAAGGATCATAGTGAGCCTTATGGTAAGATCCGACGGCCCGAGGCTCTCCTGTATCCTCCACGCGCTACTTGCTCAAGAGAAATGTCCGAAGTATTTCTTTGAGCATCCTCTAACGGCCCGCGACTGGAGGTTTAGATGCGACGTCGATTCCACGAGAACTACTCCAGTTCACGGGCACACAGGAAAAACCAGCGAGAGCCTTGCGCCAATGATAGGTGAACCCTGATGAACCGTCCCGTAGCGCATAGTTGGAATAGAAGTCTTGAAGGCGCGGGCCTTGCCTTACTGCTCGTCGCAACAGTGGCTCTCAGCTCCGTCTCGACCTTTAGGGGCAATATTCCCCAGGTTATTGCGGCCAAGAGCGAAGAACCTACATTTCCTACCAACCCATTCTATAACCCTGGACCCTGCGCTTCCTGTACGACCAGCTTCCAATACATCGCGAACGGTCACCCAGGAATCCAGACACAGTCGGCTTCAATAGGTTCTTGTGGAGGGCCGTGCAATGGGCTCTTCCTAGTTTCAGCAGGGACATTGTATGATCCGGTTGGAATGGTTGGCGAGGCAGTAGTATACAACGACTGTCTAGGGATCATTTGTGGAATAAACCTGGCCACCTGGAGTCTAAAACTTCCTTCGGGCATACCTGACGCCTGCGTTCCAAACATACCATCAGCATCGGGCATAACAGCATCCTCGTGTGCGGATGTCAGGGGTTTCGACTTGTCTGGTACCGTAACCGGAGCGCTTGGTGGAATACTCTTGACCTCAGCAACCCCGGTCGGTGACCCAACTTGTACAAAGTTTCTAGGTGCAACGCCAGACAAGGGCAACATACCAGCAAACGCTTGCTGGACTACTGATTACCAGATTGTCCAAGCAGGGCAATCAGTCAACCCGTCCTGCATTGAAGGAGTAACCGCCTGCATAACAAGCTCGTCGATCACCTCGAAAAGCAATACAACCGTGATAAATCCTATAGTCAACGGCAAACAATACAACGGGACATTTGTCCAGATTGGGACACAAGTCACACAACAGACATGGTACATCTACCGAGAGATAACAAGTCTAACCCTCCAAATTGTACCACCGGCAATTGTGCCCCTCTGCGTAAAGACAAACTCTGGCTCCGTGAACGTCTGTAACAACGATGTCAGCGTCTGCGGATTCTTCGCCATAGGCAAATGCGATCCGATGCGGACATTAACCAGTTCTCTCCCTGGGTTAGTCTCAGACATCAACAAAGTATCAATCCTAACATCGACGAGAATCAGTTTCGGTCTCAACTCGGTGGGCTTTGGAGGACTTACGTGCAGCCAATCCGACCTCGTCTCAGGCAACTGCTGGTATGGGATCGTGGGCGTCTGGATTGGAGGCCAAGGAATCCAGACATCGGGCTGTACAGGTCAGAACACTTGTAATTTCGTCCAAGGCATTCATACACAGCTGCCTATCTTTCAGGACCCTGGACTGACCCGGCCAGCAACAGTGCCAACGGTCGACCAACTCGTCAATCTGTCGCAGCTCAACAACAAGACGATGCCAGAAATGATCGCGGCGAACACCTATGGACAGGTTTTCACCTACATTGACACTCAGAGTCTCGGGGTACAGTATTCTGCGAATACTTCGAGCTGCACAATTAGCACACTGACGAGCTGCATAACAACCCCGGCGCCTTTAGTAATCAACGTGCCGATTATCTATGACATTATCGGCTCCAAGAGTCTGG
>Ga0209761_1002183_pt1 | contig 12836 bp, 9 predicted proteins | sample GraSoi013_1_40cm_4_FD_185818 | JGI IMG/M metagenome (GOLD analysis project Ga0209761, IMG submission 185818) | Grasslands soil microbial communities from the Angelo Coastal Reserve, California, USA - Sample 09_25_2013_1_40cm (SPAdes) (version 2) | ecosystem: Environmental > Terrestrial > Soil >... | reverse complement strand
CACCAAACCGATCGTGCTCGCGTCCGGCTCGCCGCGCCGGAAGCAGCTCCTCGAAATGTTGCGCATTCCGTTCCGCGTCATCGCCCCTGACGTGGACGAGCACGTCCTGCCTGGCGAAAAACCTGACGCTTATGTCACCCGGTTGTCGCGCGCGAAAGCCGAGGCCGTGGTGCCGCGCGCGCCGGGTGAGGTGATTCTGGCGGCCGACACGACCGTCGTCCTAGGCGGGAAGATCTTCGAGAAACCGACGTCGCCACGAAACGCCGTCGAAATGCTGGAGCAGCTCCAGGGGAAGACGCACGAGGTGCTCACCGCCGTCGCCGTGGCGGAGAACGGCAGGCTCGAGCAGGCGCTGGATGTCTCGCGCGTCACCTTCCGGCCGAACGACCGCCGCACACTGGAGGAATACGTCGCGACCGGCGAGCCACTCGATAAGGCGGGCGCCTACGCAATTCAGGGACTCGGCGCGCCGCTCATCGAACGGGTGGAGGGCGACTTCTTTGGCGTGATGGGATTGCCGCTGCGGCTGGCGCTGGACCTGCTGGCGAAGTTCGGACGGCCTTACCGCTTCACGCGGTAGACCGGGATCTTTTTTGCCTTGCCCTTGACCTGAATGGGCTCGAGCGCCTCGACGGGTGGTTTCTTCTTCAGCTGCTGGTAGAAGGGCTCCGAGATGAGGATCTCGTTGGGGCCGGCCTTCCCGCACAGCCGGTAGGCGGTGTTCACAGCGTCGCCGATCACGGTGTACTCGAGTCGCCGGTCGGACCCGATGTTGCCGGCGAACACCTCACCGAAGTTGATGGCGATCCCGATCTGTACTTCCGTGCGTCCCTCCTGCTTCCACTTGCTGTTCAGCTTCTCGAGCTCGGTCAGCTGAGCGAGGGCGCACTGCACGGCGCGGTCGGCGTCGTCTTCGTGGGCAATGGGTGCGCCCCACAGCGCCATGATCGCGTCACCCATGAACTTGTCGAGTGTGCCACCGTGCTCGAAGACCTTGTCCACCATCTCCGTGAAGTATTCCGTGAGGAGCTTGGCGATCTCGTCCGGGCTCATCGTCTCGGACATCGGCGTGAAGCCGCGAATATCGGAGAAGAAGACCACGACGGGGCGCTTTTCACTCGGCAGTCGTCCCGCGTCCTGCTGCTCCGCGATCACCTGGGCGATGTTGGGCGAGAAGTACCGCTCGAAGTTCGAGCGGACGAGCGCTTCACGCCGGATCCGCTCGGACAGTTGTGAGTTCTCGATCGCGACCGCGGTCAGTCCTCCGAACGCAATGAGGAACTCGAGATCCTCGTCGGCGAAAGAATGCGTCGCCGTGAGGTTGTCGACGTAAAGGATGCCCAGCACCTTCTGGTCGGAGCCCATGAGGGGCGTGCACATCGCGCTGCGCACACTCTGGATGAGAATCGATTTCCCCTTGAAGCGCTCGTCGGCGGCGGCGTTATCCGACAGAATCGCGACCCGCTCCTCGACCGCTTTCCGGGCGATCGACTGGGGCACATGCTTGGCGGCGCTCGCGTCGCCCGTCCGGCTCTTGGAGATGCGCGGAATCAGCTCGTCCGACTTACCGTCGAGCAGCAGAATCGAGACGCGGTCCACGTTCATGATCTGGAACGTGAAGTCGACGACTTTGTCGAGCAGGCGGTCGAGCTCCTGCTGCTTCGACAGCTCCTTCGACACTTCGAGCAACAGGGAGAGCTTCTTCTCGCGCCGCTCCTCCTGACTCTGCCCCGGGACCTTGAGGTGCGAAGAGCCTTGCGGCTGGTCTATCACGATCGCCGGGACGCCGCCGCTGACGGGCAGCTGCCGGACGATCGTGCCGCCGGCCGCTCCCCCTTTGCCGCCTGGCTTCGGGCTCGCGAATTCGGCTGGGGGCACGACTTGCGGCCGCGGGAGGGGAGCAGTCACCTCTTTGACACGAAATGCCACTTTCCCGAAGGTCACGACGTCGTTGGCTCCCGCCTCGGCCTCGGTGATCTTGGCGCCGTTCAGGAATGTGCCGTTCGAGGAGCCGAGGTCGGTGACCCGGACGCCGCTTTCGGTGAGCACGACTTCGGCGTGCCGGCGGGAGATCGTGGGGTCGTAGATGGGGACGTCGCTCGTGACCGCCCGCCCCACCACGAGCTTGCGCCCGAGCTGGAGGTCGATCGATTGTTCGCCGGATGTGCTCAGCAGCTTGAACACAGGCCCGAAACTAATCACCCGCTTTGGTCAGCGCGAGCGCCCGAAGCACAGCTTGTGCCTTGGCCTCGGTTTCCGCGAACTCGCGTGAGGGGTCTGAGTCCGCGACGATGCCGGCGCCCGCCTGCACGACGACTCGGTCCTTGAGCACGAGCGCCGAACGAATCGCGATCGCCGTATCCATGCTCGTCGCGCCCCAGCCGACGTAGCCGACCGCTCCCGCATACGGACCGCGCCGCTCCGGCTCCAGCTCGTCGATGATTTCCATCGCGCGCACCTTGGGCGCGCCGCTGACCGTTCCGGCGGGGAAACACGCGCGAAACACATCGAGCGCGTCATAGCCGTCCTTCAACCGGCCCCGCACTTCGCTCACGAGATGCTGCACGTGCGAGTAGCGCTCGATCTGCAGCGATTCCGTCACGCGCACCGTGCCGTACTGCGCCACCCGCCCGACATCGTTGCGTCCCAGGTCGACGAGCATGCGGTGCTCGGCCAGCTCCTTGGCGTCCTCGCGCAGCGACGTCGCAAGCGCTTCATCCTCCGCGGGGCTGGCGCCACGCGGGCGGGTGCCGGCGATGGGTCGCACCGTGACTTCGTCGCCCTCGACCCGGACCAGCACCTCAGGCGAGCTCCCGACGAGCGTCACATCATCGAGCGTGAGATAGAAGAGATAGGGAGCGGGGTTCAGGGCGCGCAGGTACCGGTACAGTCGCAGCGGGTCGACCGCACCCGGCACGACCTGCCGGCGCGACAGGACGGCCTGGAAGACGTCGCCCGCGGCGATGTACTCGCGGATCTTGGCGACATCGCGCTCGAATGCCTCTCGCCCGTACTGCGATTGCGGGGGCGGACGCAGCGCGAGTCCATCGTCGTCCAACGCCAGCGGCGCGAGCTGATGCGTCCCGCTCAGGCGCCCGATCAAGGTGTCGAGCCGCTCCTGCGCGACGTCGTACAGCCGTAGCCGCTGCGCGGCCGACGCCTTCGCGGGCACCTCGACGTTCGCCACGACGATGGCGCGACCGAACACGTTGTCGAGAATCACGAGCGAGTCCGCGATCATCACGACCGCGTCGGGCACGCCGAGCGTGTCGGTGGGGCCCGCGGGGAGTCGTTCGATGCTGCGCACGACGTCGTAGCCGAGGTACCCGACCGCGCCGCCCATGAAGCGTGGCAACCCGGGCAGCGCGACGCTCGGGAGCGCGCGCAGGCGATCGGCGAGGTGGGCAACGGGGTCGGTCGTCTGGCCCGCCTGTTCCCAATCAGACGCCGGCGTCCAGCGGTCGACCCGTTGCCCGCGATACCGCCACGCTTCCCGCGGCTCCGTGCCGAGGAAGGTGTACCGGGCCCAGCGTTCGCCGCCGACCAGCGATTCGAGCAGAAACGCGAACGGCGGCCGCGCGATCTTCGCGAAGGCGGCCACCGGCGTATCGGCATCGGTGACCACTTCGCGGATCACCGGCACGATTCCGCCACGCTTGGCGCGCTCCAGGAATGCGTCGCGGGGGTCCATGCCCTAAATTTGGCGGCAATGCGCTGGTCTGCTGTGCTCTTGCTCCTGCTTGCAACCCCCCCAGCTGCCGCGGCACAGGACTGGAACAGCGATTCCGCCCTGGCGCTGGCGCGGCGCGCTATAGAACGCCGGGCACAGACCGCGGTCGACACAGCGCTGCGCGACTACAAGGCCAAAGCTCACGGTTTTCTCTTCTTCCTGGGGCAGTTCGGCGAAGGGCTCACCGAGCCGCCGCGGCTCGTCAAAGCGGATCAGCTGGAGCTGGAAGTGTACTGGAAGGCGCCGCAGCTCAGCAAGCAGCGCATCATCGGCTGGCGCGATCGCGCCGAGCTCCCCACCGATATCAACTACCACCGCGATCACCTCGGCATCGTGCAGAACAACTTCGGCATCGCCATCCGACTCGGTGAAGGCGACGAAGTGCGCGACGTGCCGCACCCGCTCGCCCCCGGTGGCACAGACCGGTACGACTTTGCCCTGGGCGACACGACGGCGATCGTGCTTTCGCAACGCGCCGTGCGCGTCGTCGCGCTGCGGGTACGGCCCAAGACCTTCGGCACCGCCGCCATCGTCGGCACGCTCTTCGTCGATGTCGAATCCGCCGAGCTGGTACGCATGGCGTTCAATTTCACGCCCAAGGCGTATCTCGATCCACAGCTCGAGGACGTCAGCATCGTCCTGGACAACGCTCTCTGGGAAGGACGATTCTGGCTGCCGTACCGTCAGGAGGTCGAGATTCGCCGCCGCGCCACGTGGCTCGACATCCCGGCGCGCGGCATCATCCGCGGACGCTGGGAGATCGACAGCTACGTCTTCAACCTCGGCCTCGAGACGAGCTTTTTCCGAGGCGAAGAGATCACGGCGCTGCCCAAGGCCCAGCGCGATTCCTTTCCGTGGCCGAGCACCCTCAGCGCCGCCATCCAGGACGTCGCCGAGCCGGTCCGCGAAAACGATCTGCAACACGTGCGTGCCGAAGTCAGTCGCATTGCGGGCCGCCGCGCGCTCACGGGGCTCAAACGCCAACGCCTCGGGGCGCGCTCGCTGAGCGAGCTGGTCCACGTCAATCGCGTGGAGGGTCTCGCCGTGGGAGCCGGTTTCGTGTGGCGCACGCCGGGCGATGGCTTCGAGCTCCGCGGCCTGGGGAGTTACGGGTTTGCCGACCGGACGGGGAAGGGCAGCATCGCATTCACGTCCGCCGACGGGCTCGAGCTGGCGGCATACGCCCAAGTCCGAGACATCGGGGAAGCGCCCGTGATCGCACCGCTGCTCAACTCGATCGCGTCGCAGGAATTCGGCGACGACTACGGCGACTACTATCGTGCGACGGGCGTGCGGCTCAGCGTGCGTTCGGGGCTCGGCGCGCGCGGTGAGTGGCGATTCGCAGCCGCACACGAGCACGTCGCATCACTCGCGGTTCACGCGACGCCGGCGACGGGACACTATCGTCCCAATCCCGCCGTGAACGACGGCGATTACTCCACGGCCGCGTTGACCCTGCGGCGCCGCAGCGAGGGCTTCGCCGTGCGCCGCGATGTCGCCGGGGAGGCGACGTTGGAATTCGGCGAGCGTTATACGCGCCTCAGTGGGACGGCGCATTTGCTCGTGCCGGTCGGGGCGGGAGCGAGCCGGTTGTTGACACGCGTGCAGGTCGGTCTTGCCACGCGCAATCTGCCGCCGTATCGCGCGTTCGTTCTGGGAGGCCGTGGGACGCTGTTGGGTGATGGGTTCCGGGATTGGGGCGGCCGCCGGGCCGCACTCGTGCACATCGAATGGCGCACTCCGGTGCCATTCATTCGTCTGAGCGCGGGGCCGGCGCGGACGCCAGGCACGATCACGCTCGCGCCCTACGCCGCGTGGGGGTGGACCGCCGAGCCGATCGCGCTCACACCGTGGCAGGCGACGCCCGGTGCCCGCGTGACCTTGGGGCTCGGCGCGGAATGGCTCGGGCTGTTGCGGCTCGAGGCGGGGTACGGGGTCCAGACACGTCAGATACACGTCGCGTTCGATGTGACGCGCGATTTTTGGGACATTCTGTGATTTTCGATACTGGACTGATCGGCCTCGGGGACTAGCTTGGAGGCAGCCTCATGCCGGTAACCGCATTCCCAGACGAGTGGTTGGCCCAGTCCCTCGAGGGCCTGACGCCCGAGCGCCTCCAGGAGCTCCGGGGGAAGGCGGACGCCGGCCGGACGCTGTGGGAATCCCTGGTCGCTGAGAAGGTCGCAACCGACGCCGAAATCATCGACAAGCTGTCACACCGCTTCCGGCTGAAGGTGGGAGACGCTTCCAAGATCGATATCACGGCGCGGGACGGCGTGCCGGAACAGCTGGCGCGACGCTACCGCGTCCTGCCGCTCCGCCTCACCGATTCCTTCCTCGAGCTGGGGACGGCCAACCCCTTCGATCTCGACGCCGAAAAGGCGCTGGCATTCGCGACCGCGCGGGAGATCCGGCTGTTCCTGGTCGCGCCTTCCAAAATCAGCGAGAAGCTGGACGAGATGTACCGGTCGGACAGGGCGATCGACAAGCTGCTCGAGGGGATGGGCGATCAAGAGGTTACGACCCTGCCCGACGCGCCCGCGCCCGAAGAGCTCAACATCTCCGAAGCAGACGCCAGCCAGAAGCCCGTCGTTCGCCTCGTCGACATGATCATTTCCGAGGGGATCCTTTCCCGGGCGAGCGATATCCACGTCGAGCCCGAAGAGGGCGGCGTGGCGGTGCGCTACCGCATCGACGGCGTGCTGCGGCAGGTCATGAAGATCCCGCGCCAGGCAGGGCTGCCGCTCATCTCGCGCATCAAGATCATGTCTTCGCTCGACATCGCCGACCGCCTCCGCCCGCAGGACGGGCGCGCGCGGGTTGCGGTGAACGGCCAGCCGATCGACCTGCGCGTCTCGACGCTGCCCGCGCAGCTTGGCGAAAAAGTCGTCATCCGCATTCTCGACTCCCGCGCGACGGTCAAGTCGCTCGACGCCCTCGGCCTCAATCCGGGCGAAGCCGAAGCGATCAAGCGGCTGCTCGAGAACCACGAGGGTATCCTGCTCGTCACGGGGCCGACCGGCTCGGGCAAAACGACGACGCTCTACTCGGCGATCAATCAGATCAAAAGCGAAGGCGTGAACATTGTCACCGTCGAAGACCCGGTCGAATACCGGATGCAGGGCATCGTCCAGGTTCAGGTGCAGGAGAAAGCCGGCCTCACCTTTGCCGCGGCGCTGCGCTCGATCCTGCGGCAGGACCCGAACGTCGTGCTGGTCGGCGAGATCCGCGACAAGGAAACGGCACAGATCGCCGTGCAGGCGTCGCTCACCGGACACCTGGTACTGTCCACGCTCCACACGAACGACGCAGCCAACGCCGTCACGCGGCTCGTCGACATCGGCGTGGAGTCGTACAAGATCGCGGCGTCGCTGCGTGGCGTCGTAGCGCAGCGCCTGATGCGGAAGTTGTGCCCCACGTGCAAGGAAGTCTGGATTGAAGCGCCGCCCGAGCGGCTGCGGCGCTGGATTCCCAAGGGGACGCCGCTCTATCGCGCCGCGGGCTGTCCCGATTGCGCGATGACGGGGTACCGCGGCCGGTTCTCCATTCTCGAAATCCTCACGATGACGCCGGAGCTCGAGCGGCTGATCGCCGCCGGCGAGGCGGCGAACCGGATCGCGGAGGCCGCGCAACGCGGCGGGATGAAGTCCCTGTGGGATTCGGGGTTGGCGCATGTGGCGCGCGGCGAGTCCACCCTCGATGAGCTCACGCGCGTGGTGGATATTCCCGACGAACCGGAAGCTTCGCCGCAGGAGCCGCGCGTCTCTCGCGGCAGCGCCGCCGTACGGGGCAGCCCGGCCGCCGGGACGGTTGGCGCTCCGCCAGAGCCCGCCGCACCCGTCTCTACGGTCTTCGATCTGCTCGAGGAGTCCGCGCCGCCCGCGCGGCGCTCTGGCGCGCACGGCCAGCCCGCGTCGAAGGTGCTGCTCGTCGACGACGAGGATAGCCTGCGCAAGGTGATGCGCGACCTGCTGGAGCGCGACGGCTACGTCGTGACCGAGGCCCGCGACGGCGTGCAGGCGCTCGATCAGGTCGATCGCGTAGGGCCCGACATCATCGTGCTCGATTTGAACCTGCCGGGCCTGGACGGCTACGGCGTGCTGTCGCACCTGCGCTCGCGCCCGGCTACCGCGAACATTCCCGTGATCGTACTGACTGCGAAAGGTGACGAAGACAACGAAGTGCGCGTCTTCGAGCTGGGCGCCGACGACTTTCTCACCAAGCCATTCCGCGCGCGCGCGCTCTCCGCGCGTCTCGAAGCCGTGCTCGGCCGACGCCGCTGACTTCCGTTCGAGTGTCCTTCGTGGACACGTACGCCCTGCGCGGAGCGGGGCCGACGCTCGAGGTGCTGGCGCTGCGGCGCGGTGCGCACGGCCGCAACGTCGGATCGTGGGAGACGGTGCACGGCACGATCGAGCCCGGCGAGACGCCGGTGCAGGCGTCATTGCGTGAGCTGCGCGAAGAAACCGGTCTCGTGCCGGACAAATTCTACAATCTCAGCCGCACGGAAGCGTTTTATCAGCACAAGCGCGATGAGGTGGCGCTGATTCCGGTGTTCGCCGCGTTCGTCGCGTCCGGCGCGAGCGTCAAACTCTCGGCGGAGCACGATCGCGCGGAGTGGCTCAAGGCGCGGGACGCGGCGGGGCGGTTCGCCTGGCCGCGAGAGCGGAGAGCAATGGAGGACATTTTGTCAATAGTGGGGGGTGGGGACGCGGGCTTGCTGGAAGACGTCCTGCGAGTAAGCTAGTAGCCAGGCTCCCTTGTGAATCCATTCTATCATCGGATCTACCGCGTGGTCCGTCACATCCCCAAGGGACGGGTGGCGACGTACGGGATCATCGCGCGGCTCGCGGGTCGCCCCGGCGCCGCGCGCACGGTCGGCTGGGCCCTCTCCGCTCTCCCCGAAGACAACGATGTGCCGTGGTGGCGCGTCATCAACGCCGCGGGCCGCATTTCGTTTTCCGGGCAGGATCACAGCGCGGTGCTGCAGCGGGCGTTGTTGTTGCGTGAAGGCGTGCGGTTCGCACCGGGTGGAGCGGTCAACCTTGCGACGTATGGCTGGCCGTCGGAGGCCTACGACAGCGCCGTCGCCTCCCACAAGCGCGCCGCCTCGACGCGGAGATCGCGCAGGTTGAAAGGCTTGCGCACGTAACGCACGCCGAGACGCGCGAGCGTCTCTTCCGTCGTCGGGCGCACGTCGCCCGTGGCGACGATGATCCGATCCCGCAGCGCCGGCATCCGCGTCACCAATTCCTCCGCCAACAGCGTCCCGCGTTTCCCCGGCGCCATCGCGCGCGCGTCGGTGATCACGAGATCAAAGCCGCCGCGCTGTGCCAGATCGAGCGCATGCTGCGGATCGCCCGCCACTTCGACGTCGTGGCCGTCGCGCGCGAACAGCGCCTTGATCGTCCGCTGCACCGCGGGATCCGCGTCGACGAGCAGAATGGTGCGCTTCACCATCGATGCCGCGTTGACGGCCGGGGTGCCGTGGACGGGCGTGAGTGCCGGCCGCACGGCGTCGGCCGGCGCGGGAGGCAGGTCCACGCGAAACGCCGCGCCGCCACGCGGGCCGCGGGGTTCGAGCGCGATCTGTCCGCCATGACTCTCGACGATCGAATACGTGATCGACAGGCCGAGGCCGGTGCCCTTGCCGGGCTCTTTGGTCGTGAAGAACGGCGTGAAGACGCTCTGTGCAATCTCGTCGGCAATGCCGGGCCCCGTGTCTGCGACGCGCAGGTGCACCTGCCCGTCGAACCAGGTCGACACGGTGATTTCGCGGGGACGCTCGCGTGGGTTCTCCGCGACGGCGTGGGCCGCGTTGGTCACGAGATTCAGCACGACCTGCTGCAGGCCGTGCCGGTCGCCGAACACGTCGGGCAGCGCGCCGCTCAACTCCCGCTCGACCACGATGTCCTTGAGCTTCAAGTCGTACGACGTCAGCGACAGCGTTCGGCGAATCACGTCGTTCAAGTCGACCGGCACGCGCTCGGACGCGCCTTTGCGCGCGAACGTGAGGAGATTGCGCACGATGCGGCTGGCGCGCTCCGCCTGTTCCTGAATCACCTGCAAATGACCGCGGTCCTTCTTGCCGAGCTCTTTCTGTTCGAGCAGGAACTCCGACAGCCCCGCGATCGATGTCAGCGGATTGTTGAGCTCATGGGCGACGCCGGAGACGAGCTGGCCGACGGCCGCTAGCTTCTCGCTCTGAACCAGCTGCGTTTCGAGGGCCTGCTGCTCCGTGACGTCCTCGACCATCACGACGATGCTCTGTTCGGTCGCCGCCCCCGGAATGCGGGCGGCGTTGACGCGGACCGCACGCCCCAGTCGCTCGGAGCGCGCCACCAGCGGGGCGGGACGGTCGCCGCGCCGCGTCGCCGCGAGCAGCTCCTGCAGCGCGCTCGGCTTGCCGAGCAGGGCCTCGCCGAGCGGCGTGCCGACGACGTTCTGTAGCGGCATGTTGAGCAGGCTGGCGAGCGCGCGATTCGAGCGTCGCACCCGTCCCTCGTCGTCCACGACCGCGATGCCCTCGCTCAACGCGTCAAAGGCCGTCTCCCACTGCTCCTTGGCGCGCCGGACCATCTCGAAAAAGCGCGCGTTCGCGATGACGACGGCAGCGTGGGTCGCCAGGGTGGACAGCAGCCGGATGTCCTCCGGGACGAACACGCCTTCCTTGGGGTCGGTGATGATGAGCGTCCCGATGACGATCCCGTGCGACCGGAGCGGCACGGCGGCGGCCGCGGCGGCGTCGAAGCCCTTCACGATGACCGTGGGCGCGGCCCCCGAATTCCGGATCAGCTCCAGGTGCTCCCGGCCTGTGGAGCGCGCGACGAGGCCCGGATCGTCTCCCTGGATCTTCTGGCCGCGCAGCGGCGCCAGTGTGCCTTCGGCAGCGGCGATCTGCAGGGGATCGCTGGGCGCATCCCCTAGCAGCGCCAGCAGTGCGCCCTGCGCGTCGAGAAAGCGAACGGCGTAGCGCACCACCTGCTCGACGATGCGGTCCAGCTCGAGCGAGTCGGACAGGACGTACGACAGCTCCTGCAGAGAAAAGAGCTCGGACAGGCGACGATTGAGCTCTTCGGCGGCGCGGCGCCGCTCCTGCTCGGAGCGCAGCAACCGCTGCCGCAAACGCCACAACACGAGCCCAGCGCCCGCGAAAATCAGGGCGATCGCAATCGTGGCGAACTCCAGCGCGTGTTGTCGCAGCACGTCCATGGGCATCTATATTCAACTATACATCTTGAGAATCAATCTTCTGCTGTGCTTGAGCCTCGCGGCGTGCGACGCCGAAGCGCGCCCCGGTGTCTCGCGCGTATGGCCCGAGTTCGGGACGATGATGTCCGCCGCCGCGTGGGGGACGGATAGCACGCGCGTTGCGCGCACCCTGGATGCGGCGCGCGATTCCGTCGATCACATCGACTCACTGCTCCAACGGCACGTATCGATCGCCGCACTCGATGCCGTGCGGCGCGAGATTCGCCAGCGCACCGGTATCGCACTCGTGGCCGACAGCATCGCTCCTGGATATGCGCTCGATCGCGCGGCGTTGGCGCTCGTCAATGTGGTGGACAGCGCGCTGCTGGACCTGGGCGGCCAGTACCTCTGGGTAGGGCCGCCCGCGCCGCCCGCGCGTCCGACACACCGGGCGGTCGGCATTCCCGATCCCGACAACACCCTGCGCACGCTGGCGGTCGTCGATCTGCAAGGCGGGTCAGTGCGGACCGCGTCGCAGCGCAATGCGCCGCGCGGCGCGGCACGCTCGGTCACGGTGCTGGCGGGAGACGGTCTGACGGCAAGCGCCTGGGCGGCGACACTGCTCGCGCTCGGGTGCGACCGCGCCCTCGCGGTGGCGCAGGGGATGCATGTGATATGTGCGGACTCGACGGGCGTGCGGTGGGCTACAGGTCTCCAGAATCGTGTTTCGCTCCCACCTGCGCGCGGGCCCTGACCCGCGCGCGTTCCTGATCGAGCAGTCGCAGCGAGTGGCTCCAGGCATCGCTGGACAGACCCTGGTAGCTGACGGTCAGCTGTTCGGCGAAGCTGATGCCGGGATCGAAGAGGTAGATCGCCGCCGCCTGCTGCCGTGCATCGAGCTGAAATGAGCTCCAGGTGGGCGAGAGCGGCACGATCCCGATGGGGCGAAACAGGCGGCCGCGGCTCGTGATGGTCAGCTCCTCCGGATTGAATCGCGCCTGTGGCACCACTCCAAGAAATGTCACCATCACCACGGTCGGATTCTGCGTCGATCCGCGGGCCGCAGCATCGGTGAGATCCGCGGCGCGACTACGGACGAGCTCCGTGAGCGAGCGGTAGGTGTCCGGAGCCAACAGGCGGGTCACCTGGTCGTCGAGCGGCAGCACCTGGACCTCGATGGTGCCCGTCGCGAGGCGGACGGCGATATCGTCGCGGCGGAGCGTGCCGTAACCGGCAGGCACCGTATCCTGTGCAATGAGACACACCAGCAATGCGATGATCACTGCACCACTCCTGAAATCAGTCCCGCGATCGCTTCCTTCAAGTCGGCGATGCCCGCGCCGGTTTTCGCACTCGTCACCGTCACCTGATCCTCCGGCAGCCCCAGCTCTTCGCGCAGCTCGCGCTCTCTCGTGCTGCGTTTGCCTGAAGAAAGCTTATCCCCTTTCGTGAGGGCTGCGAGCACTTGCGTTTGTTCTTCCGCGAGGGCGTCCTGCATCGCCTGGTCGTCCGTGGACAGCGCGTGCCGGATGTCGAGCAGCCAGACCACGCCACGCAACCGCTCGCGTCGCAAGGCATGCTTCACCAATCCTCGGAACGCGGCTCGCTGTGCCTTGCCCAGGCGTGCATACCCATACCCGGGCAAGTCGAGAAAGTAGTGAGACTCGTCGATCACAAAAACATTGAGCGCACGGGTCTTCCCCGGGGTACCGGAGATTTTTGCGATCCGGCGCCCAACGAGCGCGTTCAGCAGCGAGGATTTGCCGACATTGGATCGACCGACGAAGGCGACTTCTGGAAGCGGTGGATCGAGCAGCACATCAGCGCGTGGAAACGAGCCGATGTAGCGAGGGTCGCTCAGGCTTCTTTCTTCTGGCGGGGGCGCTCGGTGACGAGGAGCGGCGCGCGGCCGGAT
>Ga0209761_1002180_pt1 | contig 12841 bp, 9 predicted proteins | sample GraSoi013_1_40cm_4_FD_185818 | JGI IMG/M metagenome (GOLD analysis project Ga0209761, IMG submission 185818) | Grasslands soil microbial communities from the Angelo Coastal Reserve, California, USA - Sample 09_25_2013_1_40cm (SPAdes) (version 2) | ecosystem: Environmental > Terrestrial > Soil >... | reverse complement strand
ACGTGGTAGTCGCGGTTGATGTCGTGGTTCTTCTCTCGCAGGGTTGCGATGGTGCGACACGCATGGAGGACTGTCGTATGGTCGCGGTTGCCGAACGCGTCGCCGATGTCCGGCAGGCTCATTTGGGTGAGGTCCTTCGCGAGCGCCATTGCAAGCTGGCGAGGCCGAGCGACGTTTCGGCTGCGTTTTTTCGAGTGCATGTCGGATACCTTGATCTTGTAGTACTCGGCGACGGTCTTCTGGATATTGTCAACTGTGATCTGCCGGTTTTGTGCGGTTAGGAGGTCCTTGAGCGCCTCCTTGGCGGTGTCAAGCGTGATGTCTCGGCCGTTGAAGCGCGAATAAGCGATGACGCTCTTCAGCGCGCCTTCCAGTTCGCGTACGTTCGAGCGGATGTGCTTGGCTATGAAGAAGGCGACTTCCTCCGAGAGCTTGAGCGACACTGCTTCGGCCTTTTTTAAGATGATTGCGACCCGCATTTCCTGCTCCGGAGGCTCTATTGCCACAGTCAGGCCCCACGAAAAGCGTGACTTGAGGCGCTCGTCCATTCCTGCAAGATCCTTCGGATAGGTGTCGCAGGTGATGATGAGCTGCTTGTGGGCTTCGATCAAAGCATTGAATGCGTAAAAAAACTCCTCTTGGGTGCGGTCCTTCCCGGTGAAAAACTGGATATCATCGATCAGAAGGAGATCGAGTGAGTGATAGTAGCGTTTGAACTCATCGAAAGACTTCTGCTGATAGGCTCTAATGACGTCGGAGATGTACTGCGCGGCGTGGAGGTAGCGCACCCGCGCACTCGGATGTTGCGCGAGAACAAGGTTGCCGACCGCGTGAATCAGGTGGGTCTTTCCCAAGCCGACGCCACCGTAGATGAAGAGCGGGTTGTACGATGTGCCGGGGTGTTCGGCGACCTGCAGCGCGGCGGCGCGCGCCAGCTGATTGGCTTTTCCGGCGACAAAGCCGTCGAAGCTGAATTCTGGAATGAGGCTCGAACGCTCGGCGTGCGGAGATCGGGGCGCGAGAGTGCGCGCGGCGCGGATCGCGGGGGTGGAAGTCTTGATGGGCTCCGCTGCGTCTGCGGTTTCGAGGGTGAGCGATACGCGGATTGGGGACGAGAAGAATTCTGCCCCCATCGTCTCGATGCGAGGCACGAACCGTTCCTTCACCCACTGCAGCACAAAGCGGTTCGGAGCGAGTAAACGCAGCTCCCCGGATGGTGCCGCCGAGGCGTCCAGTTTGAGCGGCCGGATCCAGGTATTAAACTGCTGAGCGGGAAGCTCTTTTTCGAAGCGACTCAGGCACGAGGCCCAGAAACCCTGCATGGAGACTTATATGGTTCGGTTCGGGAAAACAGCACGATGATTTTACCTGTTTCCTGGAAAGTTATCCACAGCCGGCCAGAGCGGGGTGCGGGCCACTTTGAATCCCTATGGTATTGACGGATTTAGCGCGGTCTGGCACGTTGGCGTATGCCTAAGCGCTCAAGGAAGGCCACAAAGGACGATCTAAACCAGCTTGCGGCGGCCATCGTATCCCAGGCTGTAGGGGGCCAGCCCATGCTCAAGATCGAGGGCAAGAACCCCGCTGCGGTCGCTCTAGGGCGGCTGGGTGGACTGAAAGGCGGCAAGGCCAGAGCGGAATCCATGTCCGCCAAGAAGCGCACTGAGATCGCCAAGAAGGCTGCTAAGGCGCGATGGGGTCGGTAAGCGGTAGGCTGAGAGTTGAGCCACGTTTGGGCAAAACCTGATCAACCATGTTTGGGAGTCTTGAAGAAATTGCCGCGCTTGCGGACGTATCCGACCTAGTAACTAGCTAGTTTATTGGCTCACTCAGGCTGGAATCATTGAGACCCTATGGACTGATGCAGGACCTGGATTCTTATCCGCTAAAGCTCGCCTAATTTCATTCTGTATCTGGCGAGCCATACCGGCAGGATCATCTGAATTGCGAATTGGTCTTCCAACTACCAAATAGTCGGCTCCCGCTTTTATCGCGTCAAATGGCGTCAGCATTCTCTTATGATCATTGGGGTCTGATCCCTCTGGACGAATTCCAGGAGACACAATGAGAATGTCCGGAATTTTTTGCCGGAGTTTTCTGACCGATGTTCCGGACGCAATTACGCCATCACACCCAGCGTCAAGAATACGACGTGCTCGGCGCACGACTACGCCATCAAGATCCACCCGATGGGCCGTATCGGTTATATGGAGATGTTCTCGCAAGTCTTTGGTGTCCCAACTCGACAGGAGCGGAACTTGCAGAAATTTAGGATTTTCCCGTTCGCCTCTTCCAGCTCGCGCAGCCTTCGCTGTGTCCTCATTTCCTTGGAGCGTGAAGAACTCTATGCCGTCTTTCTCCATATTCTTTATGGTTTTTTCCACTGTTCGAGGCGTGTCATCCAACTTAAGGTCAAGGAACACCTTTTTCCCTTGCCTAGTGAGTTCTCTAACAACCTCCAATCCGCTTGCGATATACAATTGATAGCCCACCTTATAAAAGCTCACGGCATCGCCTAGAGCTTTTACAATCTCCGCAGCTTCGTCCTTTGTGTCCACGTCCAACGCCACGATCAGCCGTTCGCTTGCTGAGACGGCGTCCATGGTCATACCTCCAAAACCTTTATGCTGCATTTCTGTTCCTTGGCTTCCGTCGCGTGATCATCGAGACATTGCCGCCGACTGATGCCGAGATTTTGGCTTCCTCTATGTCATACTTTGCCTTCAGGCCGGCGTTTTGATGAAGCTCACTTTTTATGTGGGTCTCGACGGCACGATTTGCAATTACGGCCAGACTTATCCCGCTTACTTTTTTGAAGAGACGAAGCATTCGGTCTACCGCCTCGTCGAATTGAATTAAGGTCGCCCGTTTTGGCATCGAATGTCTCTTATATAAGATTATATAAGTCTATATGACCCCATAGCAATACGCAATACATATGAACCCGTTGTGGCCGGATCCAGGTATTAAACTGCTGAGCGGGAAGCTCTTTTTCGAAGCGACTCAGGCACGAGGCCCAGAAACCCTGCATGGAGACTTATATGGTTCGGTTCGGGAAAACAGCGCGATGATTTTACCTGTTTCCTGGAGAGTTATCCACAGCCGGAGAGAGCTTAATTCTTTGACAATTCTGGCTAAAATATCGTTTAATTAAAGGTTATTGTCCGCCTCAGGAATCCCCTCAATGAAACGTACTTTTCACCCGTCGGTGGTTCGCAGGAAGCGTACTCACGGGTTTCTTGTTCGCATGCGCACGCGCGGGGGCCGGGCCGTGCTTCGGGCACGCCGCGCTAAGGGGCGTGCCCGCTTGAGCGTTTGAGCGCTCGCAGGCGTTACGGTCGAAGGCAGCGGCTCGGAGCGGCCGATATTGCAGCGTTGCTTTCCGGCGGGCGTGCACTCAAGCGTCCCGGGTTCAGCGTGCTATTCAGAGCAAACCTGCTCGGTGTTCCCAGGCTAGGTCTCATCGTTCCCAAGCGCGTTTTTCCGCGCGCAGTCGACCGCAACCGGATGAAGCGCCTGTTGCGGGAGTTGTTTCGAGCCCAACAAGCGCGACTTGGAAGCCGCGATATTCTGATTCGCTTGACCGTAGGTACAGTTGTATTGGCGGAAGTTGAGCGATGCCTGGTGGGATCGTCGTGAGCAGACTGTTATCGCTCTTGATCCGGAGTTATCGCTACAGTTTGAGCCCACTACTCGGTATGCACTGCCGTTTCCACCCTTCTTGCTCCGCATACGCTCTGGAGGCGCTCGAACGCCACGGCGCAGCGCGGGGCGCGTGGCTTGCCCTCGCGCGCCTTGCGCGCTGTCATCCTTGGCACCCGGGTGGACATGATCCGGTCCCGTAATCGTCTGCTCCCCTCATGGACACTCAGCGTTTGATCCTGTTCTTGGTTTTCTCTTTCTCGCTGCTGCTCCTTTGGGAGGCGTGGCAGAAGGAGCTTCGACCTCCCGCGCCTGCCAATCCGCCAACGCAGGGGCCCGTGCCGACGCCGAGTACCGGGCCCGCAACACCCACGGGGAGGAGCGGAGATGCGCTGCCCACGACATTGGCACCGGCGGGCAAACCCCGGGAGCGCCTGCGGGTTCACACGGATACCATGCTTGCGGAAATCGATACGCAAGGCGGGGACATCGTCTACCTGGAATTGCTCAAGCATAAGGATACGCTCCACGAGACGAAGAATTTCGTGCTGTTTGGGCCCGAGCATCGTTATGCCGCGCAAAGCGGCTTGATCGGCGAGGGCCTGCCGAATCACCGGACGCTGTTTCACGCGTCCGCCAGGGAATTCGCTCTCGAGCAGGGTCAGGACAGGCTCGACGTGCGCCTCCAGGCAGACACGCCGGAAGGCGTGAGGGTAACCAAGATTCTGACGTTCTATCCTGCGAGCTATCGCATCGATATCGCCGAGGAGATCGCGAACGGCACGGTCAAGCCGTTCGCAACCCACGCCTATTTTCAGATCACCCGCGACGGCAAGTCCCCCGGGGGCGATCCCTATATGGCGCAGACCTACACCGGGGCCGCGGTTTATACCGAGCAGAGCAAGTTTCAGAAGGTCAGTTTCGAAGATATCGCCAAGGGCAAGACCCCCTATCCGAAGAGCTCCGGCAACGGGTGGATCGCGATCATTCAGCACTATTTCGTCGCAGCGCTCCTCCCTCCTGACAAGTCGCCGCGCGAGTTCTACGCGCGCAAGCTCGCCGAAGATCTTTATTCGGTCGGCGTGATCGTGCCCATTGGACCAGTTGCGCCTGGCGCTAGCGCCCGCGTCGTGGTGCCGCTGTATGCGGGGCCTCAGGACCAGGACCACTTGCAGTCGGTCGCCCCGGGACTGGAACTCGTTGTCGACTACGGATGGCTTACGGTGATCGCGGCGCCGCTCTTCTGGGTTCTCAAACTTTTCCATGGCTGGATGGGGAACTGGGGTCTGGCCATCATCCTGCTCACCGTGGTCATCAAGCTGATCTTTTTCCCGCTGTCGGCCGCGAGCTACCGCTCGATGGCGAAGATGAAACTGGTGACGCCGCGGCTGATGAAGCTCCGCGAACAGTACGCCGACGACAAAACGAAGATGAACCAGGCGATGATGGAGCTGTACAAGACCGAGAAAATCAATCCGCTGGGTGGTTGCCTGCCGATCCTCGTGCAAATTCCGGTCTTCATCGCGCTCTACTGGGTGCTCTTCGAAAGCGTTGAACTGCGCCAGGCCCCTTTCTATCTTTGGATCAAGGATCTTTCGGCGCCCGATCCTTGGTACGTGCTTCCAACGCTGATGATGGCTTCCATGATCGTTCAGACCAAGATGAATCCCACGCCCCCTGATCCGGTTCAGGCCAAGGTCATGATGATCATGCCGTTTGCATTCGGGGTGATGTTCTACTTTTTCCCCTCGGGTCTGGTTCTCTACTGGTTCGTCAACAATATCCTGTCGATCCTGCAGCAGTGGCAAATCACCCGCATGATCGAGGGAGAAAAAGCCGCCGCCAGCGCAAGACGCTAAGATGCCGCCCGATTGCGGGCGGGACGATAACGCCCGGAAGCGACCATGGCAGGACCGTCCGATACCGATGTGATCGCGGCTGTCGCGACCGCGCTGGGAAGAGCCGGTATCGGTATTGTGCGCGTTTCCGGGAAGAAGCTCGAGCAGCTCGCGTCACACTTGCTCGGTGGTGTACCGGCGCCGCGACTGGCCGTGCGTGCGAGCTTCCGCGCCGCCACCGGTGAGCCGATCGACGATGGCATCGCACTTTTCTTTCCCGCACCGGCGTCCTATACCGGCGAAGATGTGCTCGAACTACAGGGTCACGGGGGGCCTGTGGTGCTGCACATGATCTTGAGGCGATGCCTAGAGCTTGGCGCGCGTCTCGCCGAGCCCGGCGAATTTACCCGTCGCGCTTTCCTGAATGACAAGCTCGATCTCGCGCAGGCCGAGGGTGTGGCCGACCTCATCGATGCCGCTACCGAGGCTGCGGCGCGTTGCGCGCTGCGCTCGCTGCGCGGCGAATTCTCGGAGGTGATTGGAAATCTTGCGAAGCGGCTCGTCGAGCTGCGCGTGCTGGTGGAAGCGACCCTGGATTTCCCCGAGGAGGAAATCGATCAAGTGGACCGAGAGGAGGCACACGGGCGCCTGAGGCACCTGCAGGAAGATGTTAGCCGTTCGCTTGCTCGCGGCCGTCAGGGCAGCATCCTTCGCAGCGGACTTCAGGTGGTATTGGCTGGCCAGCCCAACGTAGGAAAATCGTCGCTCCTCAACCGGCTTGCCGGAGAGGACCTCGCCATCGTCACTGAAATTCCCGGCACCACGCGCGATGCGGTGCGCCAGACCATTCAGGTCGAGGGCGTGCCTGTGAACATCATCGATACTGCTGGTCTGCGAGATACTGCCGACAAGGTCGAGGCAATCGGCATAGCACGCACCTGGGAGGTGATCGGACAGGCCGATGTGCTGCTTCTCGTCGTCGACGCGCGCACCGGCGTTACCGCAGCCGACCGGTGCATCGTCGACCGGCTGCCGGGGAACCTGAAGCCGGTTACGGTGTTCAACAAGATCGATCTTTCCGGTGATCGGCCGCGGGCGGAAGAGGGCCCGCACGGTTGGCGCATCCATGTTTCGGCCAAGACCGGTGAGGGCCTCGACGCGCTGCGCCGGGCGCTGCTCAAACTCGCCGGTTGGCAGTCGGGGGGAGAGGATATGTTCATGGCGCGCGAGCGCCACCTCGTCTCCCTCGAGCGCGTGGCGCAGGCTCTTGAGCGGGCCGGACAGACGATGTCGCAGAGCGAACTTTTCGCAGAAGAACTTCGTCTAGCGCAGCGCGAACTCGGCTCGATTACAGGGGAGTTTTCGGCGGATGACCTGCTGGGTCAAATCTTCGAGCGCTTCTGCGTCGGAAAATGAAATCGGTCTTGAAGGCGCTCGTGATTTGCGCGGCGGGCGGTGTCCTCTTCAGCGCTCTGCGCGCTCCTCTCCCATGGATGCTTGGGCCTTTGCTTGCGATGGCCTTTGGAAAATTCCTGGGCGCCGATCTCGCTTCGCCAAAGGGAGGCCGAGCGACCGGACAGCTCATCATAGGCTGCGCGCTTGGCTTGTACTTCACCCCGGTGGTCGGCCACGAGGTCGTGGTGCACTGGTATCTGTTGATCGCAGCGGCGGTTTTCGCGCTTCTGCTCGCGTATGCAAGTGGATGGTTCCTCACGCGCAGCACAGGGCTAGATGGGACGACGGCGCTTTTTGCCAGCGTTCCCGGAGGAGCCGCGGAGATGACTATCTTGGGCGAGCGCTTCGGCGCCCGGCCTGACCGCGTGGTGCTCGCGCAGTCGCTGCGCGTCATGATTGTCGTTGTGGTGGTGCCATTCCTGTTCACTTTGCTCGGTGTGCACGGAGTGGACGACTACCGTCCGGGGCAACTCGGCGTGGAGGCCTCGGGACTGCTTGCCTTGCTGGTGCTGGCGGCGACAGCCGGTGCGCTGCTCGCGAAACTGAGCCTGCCAAACGCCTGGATGCTGGGACCGCTCGCTGTAGCGGTCGCGCTGACTCTTGCCGAGGTGGGGTTGTCGGCAATTCCGGTATGGCTGTCTAACTCGGCGCAGCTTCTGCTCGGGTGCGCGCTCGGGTCCGGGTTTGACCGAAAATCACTTAGCACGGCACCGCGCTTCGTTGTCATGGTGTGCGCCTCCGTGGTTCTGGCCGTTTTGGTCTCCGCCCTCTTCGCGTGGGGCCTCGCGCTCGCAGGTACGGTCCCAATCTCGACGATGGTGCTCGCCACGGCGCCGGGCGGCATGGCGGAGATGTGTGTCACTGCCAAAGTGCTCCAACTCGGGGTGCCGCTCGTCACCGCGGCCCACGTCACGCGGGTGATTATTCTTGTGACCACGACCGCACCGATGTTCCGGCTTGCGAAACACGTCAGGCGCAACTGGCGGGCATAAGGAACTGATTTCTCGTAAGCCCCAGTTTCATCAACGTATTTTCCGCATCCCGCGGATCGTGATAGAGTTCGGACCCTTACAGTTCTGTCACGACGAGCAGCTCGGATTGACATGCTGCCAAGTCGTCATCGCGAGGCCCCAGGATGAATCAACCTTCCGTTGCCGCCATGGATATAGGCGCTCCCGCGCACGTTCAGCACCATGGCGTCAAGGAATGGGTCGCGCGCTTTGCCGCGCTGACCAAACCGGCCCGGATTCAATGGTGCGACGGCTCGCGGGAAGAATACGACCGGCTTTGCGACGAGATGGTCAGGTCGGGAATGCTGAAGCGGCTCAACCCCGAGCTTCGTCCCAATTCATTCCTCGCGCTTTCTGATCCCAACGACGTGGCGCGCACCGAAGACCGCACGTTCATCTGCTCTCAGCGAGAGGAAGATGCGGGCCCCACCAACAACTGGGTCGATCCGGGGGAGATGCGCGCGACGCTGAGCAAGCTCTTCGACGGCTGCATGCGCGGCCGGACCTTGTATGTGGTTCCGTTCTCCATGGGGCCGCTCGGCTCGCACATCGCGCATATCGGCATCGAGCTGACCGACTCGCCGTACGTGGTGGTCAGCATGCACGTCATGACGCGCATGTCGAAAGAGGTGTGGGAGATCTTGGACAAAAGCGGGCATTTCGTACCCTGCGTCCATTCTGTCGGAGCGCCGCTCGCTCCCGGCCAGAAGGATGTGCGCTGGCCGTGCAGCAAGGAGCACAAATATATCGTTCATTACCCAGAGACCAAGGAAATATGGTCCTTCGGCTCCGGTTACGGTGGCAATGCATTACTCGGGAAAAAGTGTTTTTCGCTTCGCATCGCCTCTATCATGGGGCGCGAGCAAGGTTGGCTCGCGGAGCATATGCTGATCCTCGGTGTGACATCGCCTTCGGGTGAGAAACTCTACGTGAGCGCCGCGTTTCCCTCGGCGTGCGGTAAGACGAATTTCGCCATGCTGATACCGCCGCCGGCGTTCAAGGGTTGGAAGGTGTCGACGGTCGGGGAAGATATTGCGTGGATCAAGCCGGGCAAGGACGGTCGCTTCTACGCGATCAATCCCGAGTCGGGATTTTTCGGCGTTGCCCCGGGGACGTCGGAGAAAACCAATCCCAACTGCATGGCGATGATCAAAAGCAACACGATATTCACGAACGTGGCCATGACCCCGGACGGAGACGTGTGGTGGGAAGGGATGACCGATACGCCTCCCGCCAGGCTCATCGATTGGCAGGGAAAGGAATGGACGCCCGGTTGCGGCAGGAAAGCGGCGCATCCCAACGCACGGTTCACGGTTCCAGCAGCGCAGTGTCCTTCGATCGATTCCGATTGGGAAAATCCGCAGGGCGTTCCGATATCCGCTTTCGTGTTCGGAGGCCGGCGCTCTGACACCGTGCCGCTTGTCTCCGAGGCAGTCGATTGGGACTCTGGCGTGTATATGGCCGCAACGATGGGTTCGGAGACCACGGCTGCCGCGACCGGAAAGGTCGGGGTGGTGAGGCGCGATCCCATGGCAATGATCCCATTTGTCGGTTACAACATGGGCGATTACTTCAGCCATTGGCTTAAGCTGGGCCGCTCGGTGCCCCAGCGCCCCCGCATCTTCTGCATCAATTGGTTTCGTACCGACGCAAATGGAAAGTTCATCTGGCCGGGATACGGCGAAAACATGCGAGTGCTGAAGTGGATCGTGGAGCGCTGCCAAGGTAAAGGCAATGCGGTTGAAACACCCATCGGCAAGGTCCCGGATTTCGAGGATTTGGATTGGAAGGGTCTGGAAAGCTTCGGCAGCGACAAGTTCAAGCGCGTGAGCTCGGTCGACGGCAGGGAGTGGAAGCGGGAACTGAAGCTGCAAGATGAATTGCTGCAACTGCTGGGAAGCCGCTTGCCGCGTGAGCTTGCCGCGCGGCGTGAAACGCTCGGACGCTCCCTGGGCTGAGAGGTTCCGAAGGTCCGGCATCTTACGAAGCCGTCGCAGGAGAGGTTCAACTCTAAGGTATTGTTTATATTTTGATTGTCCCTGTCACCGCCTAGCTTTACCGGTTGTGAATATCGCGTGGAGACCCTGTTAGCAAGCTGTGTCCTTGCGGGTTAACAGGCTGTGTAATTCCTGTGGGAGGACGTGCAGAACGCCGACGTTTCACGTGAAACGTCCACCGGTCGCTGGCTTTCTCAACCTCGGGTCCCCATCATCGACCGAATCCGTTTTTGCGCGCTGAAGGCTCCACAGTGAAACACTGTCTCTCGCCGTGGAATACCTTTAAAATTCGATTGCTTTCGGTCTATTTTCTTGCTCAAAGCGATGCAATTTCCCACTCGATTCGATGTCATCGTGGTCGGTGGCGGCCACGCTGGGACCGAGGCGGCGCTTGCGGCCGCGCGGGCCGGTTGTCGGACCCTTTTGCTGACCCACAACATCGAAACGCTGGGGCAGATGTCTTGCAACCCGTCCATCGGGGGCATTGGGAAAGGGCACCTTGTCAGGGAAGTAGACGCCTTGGGCGGAGCCATGGCGATCGCTACAGACGAAGCGGGGATCCAGTTTCGCATCCTGAATTCCTCCAAAGGCCCCGCAGTCCGTGCGACGCGCGCACAAGCTGATCGTCTCCTATACAAGCGCGCGATTCGATCGCGGCTGGAGAACCAGGCCAACTTGACTTTGTTCCAGCAGGCGGTGAACGACCTCCTGCTGGAAGGCGACCGTGTTGCCGGGGTGGTGACTGAGCTCGGCGTTCGCTTTTCCAGCCGCGTCGTGGTGCTGACCACCGGCACTTTTCTTTCCGGACTCATCCATATCGGATTGTCGAACTATCAGGCCGGTCGGGCTGGGGACCCGCCTTCAGTCAGTCTCGCTGCGCGGCTGCGCGAGCTCAAGCTTCCGGTGGGTCGCCTCAAGACCGGAACGCCGCCCCGGCTCGACGGTCGCACCATCGATTTTTCGAGCATGAAAGCGCAACCGGGTGATGAGCCGGTGCCCGTCTTTTCGTTTGTCGGAACGCCGGGGATGCATCCTCCCCAACTACCCTGCTGGATCACCCACACCAATCCGCATACGCACGAAATCATCCGCGGTGGCTTGGACCGCTCGCCGATGTACACCGGAGTGATCGAGGGGATCGGCCCCCGCTATTGTCCTTCGATCGAGGACAAGATCCATCGGTTTGCCGCCAGGCAAAGCCACCAGATTTTTCTGGAGCCTGAAGGGCTCACCACTAACGAGTTTTATCCGAATGGAATCTCGACGAGCCTGCCCTTCGACGTGCAGATCGAGCTGGTGCGCAGTATCCGCGGACTGGAGCAGGCCCACATTCTGCGGCCGGGTTACGCCATCGAGTACGACTACTACGATCCGCGCAACTTGAGGTCGTCGCTGGAAACGAAATCGATCTCGGGCCTGTTCTTTGCGGGACAGATCAACGGCACTACGGGCTACGAGGAAGCGGCAGCGCAGGGAATCCTCGCGGGTATCAATGCGGCGCTCTTCATCCGGGACGAGCATGCCTGGTGCCCGCGGCGCGATGAAGGCTATATCGGTGTCTTGGTCGATGACCTCATTACCCGCGGTGTTTCGGAGCCGTATCGCATGTTCACCAGCCGCGCGGAATACCGGCTTACGTTGCGCGAGGACAACGCGGACTTGCGACTCACCGAGGCCGGTCGCAGGCTCGGCGTAGTGGACGATGTCCGCTGGGACGCGTTCAACCGCAAGCGTGACGCGATCAGCCGCGAGCAGGAGCGGCTCAAGTCCACTTGGGTCACTCCCCAATCCCTGCCTGCCGAGGTTGCCGAGCGTGTGCTCGGCAAACCGATCGAGCGCGAGTACTCCCTCATGGATCTCTTGAAGCGTCCCGGGGTGGGCTACGCCTCGCTGGCTGAGCTTTCCGAACGAGGCGCATTCGTCGGTGATGGGGCGGTCGCCTCACAGGTGGAAATTCAAGCCAAGTACCAAGGGTATGTCGAGCGTCAGCATGAAGAAATCGCGCGCCAGGAGCGCTACGAAACGATGGCACTGCCGCGCGATCTCGATTACCAAAACGTGCGCGGCCTGTCGATCGAAGTGCAGCAGAAACTGAACCAACACAAACCAGAGACCATCGGACAAGCCTCGCGCATCTCGGGTATTACTCCGGCCGCGATCTCGCTCCTGCTCGTTCACCTGAAGCGCGGAATAGGCGCACCAGAGAGATCGGCCGCATGACGACGCTGGTGGCGGGGTTGTCAGCGCAGGCCGAGTTAGGCCGGCGCCTCGAAAAAGGAGTAGCGGAATTAGGTCTTGCATTAGGTCGCGACGGTAGAAACAAGCTCCTTCAGTATCTCGCGCTGCTGCAGAAGTGGAACCAGGTATATAACCTGACTGCAATACGGGGCGTGGAGAAGATGATCAGTGGCCACTTGCTTGACTGCCTGGCCGTGATCCCATACGTGACTGGAACTCGGGTGCTCGACGTCGGCACCGGCGCGGGATTTCCTGGGATTCCCTTCGCGGTGGCTAGGCCTGACGTTCAGGTCGCATTGCTTGACAGCAATCACAAAAAATCGGCCTTCCTCCGGCAGGCGGTAGCGGACCTCCAGTTGAAGAACGCCGCTGTGATATGCGAGCGGGTCGAGGCTTGGCACGCCGGTGAGAAATTCGATTGCATCATTTCCCGCGCGTTTGCCGAAATTGCCGAGTTCATCGCGCTGACAAGACATTTGCTCGCGCCGGGCGGCGTGTTCGCGGCAATGAAGGGTGTCTATCCCTTCGAGGAGATCGAGCGCTTGCCGCCCGACTTCCGCCTGCGGCAGGTGCACGCCTTCGCCGTTCCAGGGCTCGAGGCGGAGCGGCATCTTGTCTTGATCGAGCGCGCATGACCCGCATCCTCGCCGTCACCAACCAG
>Ga0209761_1002177_pt1 | contig 12849 bp, 11 predicted proteins | sample GraSoi013_1_40cm_4_FD_185818 | JGI IMG/M metagenome (GOLD analysis project Ga0209761, IMG submission 185818) | Grasslands soil microbial communities from the Angelo Coastal Reserve, California, USA - Sample 09_25_2013_1_40cm (SPAdes) (version 2) | ecosystem: Environmental > Terrestrial > Soil >... | reverse complement strand
AGAAGCGAGGCTACGGCGACCGCGATCGAGACGCCTGCGTTGGTCCGGGCGAGCGACACGATCTCAACCTGTAGGTTCGGGTACAGAAGGTTGTTGGCGATTGTGTATTCACCAAGGACAAGGGCCACCGACAGCAGGGAAGCATTGAGCAGAGCTGACGAAATGTTGGGAACTATGACTCGCCACATTACGGTTGGCCAGCCCGCGCCAAGGCTGCGCGCGGCCTCAGAGAGCGTCTTGACATCGATCGCCGCGAGTCCCGCATCGAGCGCTCGGTATGCGTACGGGAGCACGAGGATGATGTAAGCAAACGTCAGGGTCAGGATCGAGTCGTTGAAGTTGATGCCCATCCACTGATACATCGGCCAGAAGCCGACCACCAGCACGATCGCCGGAATTGTCAGGGGAAGCAGCGAGATGCTCTCAATCACCCGGCGCAGTCTTGGCAGCCGCAACCGGACCCACACCATCGTTGGAACGAGCACGACGAGGGTGGCGATCGACGTGATGGCAGCGAGCTCCAAGGAGGCGATGATGCCCGAGCTGTTTGGCGTGAGCGGCCCCACGAGCTCGGGGAAATCGAGGATCGCTTTCCAGTTGGCAAGGGTGCGGGGAGAGTTTTCTCCAACGCCGCGGGTCGAGAACTCGAACATCGCTCCGATCGGGACCAGGAAGAAAGCGCCGGCCGCGATAAGTGTCACCACTCGAAAGATCCGAAGCTTCATCCGACCTGAACGTGTCATTGCAGCCACCGGGCAGTCCGCCGCTGGAGCAAGGCATAGAGAGCTGTGACGATGGCGACTATTACTATCAAGACCACCGCCTGGGCTTTCGCGAAGCCCGGTTCGTGCAGGCCGACCTCGCTGGTGATCGCGTTGCTGATCTGCAACGGCAGGATCGGCCCGCCCTGGTTGATCAACGCCGCTGCCGTTGCGTACGCGGAAAGGGCGTTGGCGAAAAGCAGCAGGGTCGAGCCCAGAAACGCGGGCGCAAGCAGTGGGCCCGCGATGTGGCGCCAGTAGTCCCACGTGCTGCCTCCCAGGCTCTGGGTCGCTTCACGCCATTGCGGCCGGATGCCGTCGACAGCGGGCAAGAAAACGAGGACCATCAGCGGGATCTGAAAGTACAGGTAGACGAGCTCAAGTCCCCGCAGGTCGTAGAGCCAGACGCCGCCTGAATAAAAATCGAGGTGGTGCTGCAACATCCACACGTAGATGAAGCCGGCAGGGCCGATCGTGGCGATGAACGCGAATGCGAGCGTCACGCCGCCGAACTGCGCGAGCACGCCGCAGGCGGACGTCACGACGCGCCGAAAGACGCCGCGCGGGTTGCCTGTTGCGATGGCGTAGGCGAGAAGCGCTCCAAGGACAGCGCCGGCGACGGCCGTGACCGCAGAGAGGATGAGACTGTTGACGGTGGCGGTGACGATGTACGGCCTTGAAAGATTCGCGAAGTTGGAAAGGGTCAGCCCGTTCGCGCCTGCGAAGGCTCCGGCCGCGATGATGACGGTTGGCAGAAATAGAAAGACCGCGACGTAAACGAGGAACGGCACGGCACCGATCCAGTCAAGCGAGACGCGCCGGCCGCCCATCATCGGGCGGCCGACGCCGCTTATAGCCGGGCTACCGGCAGCTGTCAAGAAATGGCGGCTGCCCAGTGGGCGGCCAGGTACGCCTTGGCTGCAGTGGCCTGGTCAGCGCTCAGGCGGATCGGCGTGCCATTCGCGGGTGGGAGCGCTGCAGCTGCTGCCGCATCGATCTTTCCGGACTTCTGCATCGCCGCCATACGGACAGGCCGCGCGAGACCCTTGAGCCACAGGTTCTGGCCCTCGTCGGAGTACAGGTATTCCTCCCACAGCCGCGCCGCGGCGGGGTGAGGCGCCGTCTTGCTTACCGCCTGGTTGTAGAAGTCGAGGAGGATTGCGTTCGAGGGGACGAACACCTTCCAGGTCGGAACGTCCGTGCCGTGCTGCGCCGAAAGGTAATCCCAGTCAAACACGACCGGGGTCGTGCCGTTCTTGACCGTTGCGGTCGTCGCCTGCACGGGCACGAAGTTGCCCTTCAGCTTCAGCTGGTGGAAGAAGTCGACGCCCTTGCTGATGTCGTCCACCGAGCCGCCGTTGGCTAGCGACGCCATCATGACGCCATTCAGCGCGGCGTTGGCCTTGGTCGGATCGCCGTTGAGGGCGACCTTGCCCTTGAAGCCGGATCCCAGCAGGTCTGCCACAGCGGTGACCGCCGGAACCTTGCTGGAGTCGTAGCCGATCGACATGTAGCCCCCGTAGTCCTGGTACCAGAGACCGGTCGGGTCCTTCTGGATGTCCGGGATGTCGTTCCAGGTTGCAACTTTGTAAGGAGCGTAGAGGGTGGTATTTGCGAGCGTGACCGACGTTCCGATGTCGAGTACGTCCGGAGCGCGGCTGCTGGCGCCAAGCTGCTGCACAGCGTTCACCTCATCCTGGCTGCTGCCGGTGGGGTTGTCGGACGTGATTGGGATTTTGTATTTGGCGGTGAAACCGTCGATGATGGCGCCGTAGTTGGCCCAGTCGCGTGGCACCGCGATGATGTTGAGCTTGCCTTCGGCCTTGGCCGCGGCAACCAGCGCGTCCATTCCGCCGCAGTCCGCCGCGGAGGTCGCCGTCTTGGCGCTGGTGCACGAGGCAGTCCCGCCGCCTCCCGTCGATCCACACGCCGCCACCACCAAGAGCGTCGCGATGGCCATTCCGAGACCACGAATTTGATATCGCCAGTTCATTCCTCTCTCCCCAAATGACGGTTGACCGGCGCCCGTAGCGGGCGCCGCGGCGACCAGTATGGCGCCGTCAATGATGCTCCCGCCACAGCGACATTGCAAAGAGTCAATCGCACCCTGGCGGGGTGCTTTGGGTTAAGGACGGGTTAAACGGTGGTTGGCTGTTTGGGGCTGCTGACCCGGAACCCAAGCCGCCGGGATAGGTCCGCGGCTGCGTCGCGTGTCAGGCCCACGAGGTCCAGCCCGCCGCTTGCCTGCAAGCGGTGCGCGGGGCCGGAGACGTCCAGGGCGGCGACCACCTGGCCGACCGCGGAGTAGACCGGCGCCGCGATCGCGTCCAGACCGACCTCGAGCTCCTCGAACGTCCGCGAGAAGCCCCCCACGCGGGCCGCCGCCAGCTGCTTTTCGAGCTCCGCCACGTCGACGATCGATCGCGGTGTCCGCCGCTCGAGGGGACGGGTGAGCAATCGCAGCCGGATCGGCTCGGGGGCGAAGGCGAGTATCACCTTGCCGCTTGCGGTGCAGTGCACCGGGGTCCGCCGGCCCAGCCAGTTGACGCTCACGAAGGCAGTCGACGCGGTGGACTGCTCGATGGGCACGATCTCGTCTCCCTCGAGCACGTCCAGCGTCACCGTCTCCCCGGTGGCTTCGGCGAGCCCCTCACAGACGGGCCGTGCGACCGAGCGGAGGTCGAGCTCGCCCGTGACCACGCTCGCGAGCTGTGGGAGCCGGCGGCCGAGCCGGTACTTGGCGGTCCTGGGGTCTCGCTCGACGAGCGCATGCCTTTCCAGGGTCCCAAGCAGGCGCAGCGCCGTGGAGCGGTGGACGCCGAGCTCTCGCGCGACCTCTGCGCCGGCCCGCCAGCCCTCCCTTGCGAGCAGGTCGAGGATGGCGACGGCGCGGTCCACCGAGCGGATCACGGCCGGCTCGCGGGGCTCGTTGCTCACTGCGCAACACTATACGATAGAGGTATTCTTGTTGGACTCTGAGCATCTGTTGGGCGATGCGCAACACGGAGGAGCCCGATGAGCCGAGAAGAAGAGATCCGCGCCGGCCTGTTCGATCACACGCTTAACGGACATGCGCCGGAGGTGAAGGCGCTCACCGACGAGGGGCTGAAGCTCGGGATGGACCCGATGGACATCCTCTTCAAGGCCCTCATCCCCTCCCTCGAAGAGGTCGGCAGGCGGTTCGAGAAGGGCGACTTCTTCGTCCCCGAGATGCTCATCGCCGCGCGCGCGATGCAGGGCGCCCTGGTGATCCTGCGGCCGCTGATCGCTGAGACCGGAGCCAAACCGGTGGGCCGGTACGTGATCGGCACGGTCAAGGGCGACATCCACGACATCGGCAAGAACCTGTGCGTGATCATGCTCGAGGGCGCGGGCTTCGAAGTCTTCGACCTGGGCGTCAACACCCCGCCCGAGAAATTCGTGGCCGCCGTCGAACAACATCAGCCGGACGTCGTCGGTTTCTCGGCCTTTCTCACGACCACGATGCCGATGTTCAAGGTCAACATAGAAGCCATCACCAAGGCCGGGCTTCGAGACAAGGTGCACATCGCGGTCGGCGGCGCGCCGGTGACCGAGGAGTACGCCAAGCACGTCGGCGCCGACAGCTACGCACCGGATGCATCGATGGCCACCCGGATGGCCAAGGAGATCGTCGGCGATCGAAGCCAGTCCTCGGCGGGCGCCCAGGCGCTGGAGCAGGCCGTCATGAAGATCGACGAGACCCTGCGCAAGGGATAGCGGCGTCGTGGACACGATCCTCAGCTCGCGCAGTCGCGAGGTCGTCATCTCGATCGATCGGCCTTTCGTCGTGATCGGCGAGCGCATCAACCCGACCGGCCGCAAGGTGCTCGCGGCCGAGATGAAGGAAGGGCGCATGGACCGCGTGCGAGCCGACGCGATCGCCCAGGCCGCGGCCGGAGCGCACATGCTGGACGTCAACGCGGGCATCCCGGCCATCGACGAGCCGGCCCTCCTCGTGGCCACGATCAAGGCCGTGAGCGAGGTCAGCGACCTCCCGATATGCATCGACTCGTCGGTCATGGAGGCGCTGGAAGCCGCGCTGGCGGCTTACGAGGGCAAGGCCCTTGTCAACTCCGTGACCGCGGAGGACGAGCGGATGGACCGCATCCTGCCGCTCGTGAAGAAGCACGGCGCGGCCGTGATCGGCATGGCCAACGATGAAACGGGCATCTCGATGGTGCCCGAAGAGCGGCTGGTCATCGCGCGCCGAATCGTCGAGCGCGCGGCCGATTACGGGATCCCCAAAGAGGACGTGGTCATCGACCCCATCGCGATGACGGTGGCGGCCGACCCGACCTGCGGCCTGGTCACGCTGGAGACCATGCGCCTGATCCGCACCGAGCTCGGCAACAACATGACGTGCGGAGCCTCCAACGTGTCGTTCGGCCTCCCCGATCGCGCCACCGTCAACGCAGCGTTCCTGCCGCTGGCCATGCATGCGGGTTTGACTTGCGCCATCACCAACCCGCTCGTGCCCGAGGTTCGCCGCGCGATTTTGGCCGGCGACCTCCTGCTCGGCCACGACGAATACGCCATGCGCTGGATCTCCAGCTTTCGCGCCGAGCAGGCCGGAGCTGTGTCCAAATGAACCAGCGCAAGCTGGAGGTGACTTACCAGCCCTTCGAACGGACGACGCGAGTACCGCCTGGCACCACGCTGTTCAGCGCCGCCCACTGGATCGGCCTGCCCATCGACTCCACGTGCGGCGGGCGCGGCACGTGCGGCAAGTGCAAAGTTCGCGTGCTCCAGGGCGCAACCGAGGTGACCACGGCGGATCATCGCCAGCTGCGCAAGGACGAGGTCGACGGGGGCTGGCGGCTCTCGTGCCAGGCGCGCATCTACGAGGACATCACATGCGAGGTGCCGCAGCTCTTGCGCGTGCCGAAGGCCGCAACGATGGGTCTCAGCCGCCTGGTCATCATCGACCCCAACGTCCGCAAGGTCTTTCTCGAGCTCGCCGAGCCGGACCTCCACGATCAGCGCAGCGACATCGCGCGCCTGCGCGACGCGCTCAGCGCCGAAGGCCACGAAATGTCGGCAGGCGTCGCGGTGCTCCGGACGCTGCCGAAGGTTCTCCGCGAATCGAGCTTCAAAATCACGGCGGTGCTGGCGGGGGATCACCTAGTCGCCGTCGAAGCCGGCGACACCACCGAGGAATGCTTCGGGGTCGCGTTCGACGTCGGCACTACGACGCTCGTCGGCACCTTGATGAACCTGCGCACGGGCATGGCCGCGGCGGTGCGCTCAACCCTCAACGGCCAGGCGCCATATGGAGCAGACGTCATCTCGCGGATCAGCCACGCGATGAACGGGCAAGAAGCCATCGACGACCTGAAGACTGCGGTCGTCTCGACGATGAACGGGATCCTGACTGAGCTCTATCGCGAGGCAGGCATCACGCCGGAGCGAACGTATGAGGCGGTGGTCGTCGGCAACGTGACGATGCTGCACCTGCTGCTCGGCATCGACCCGACCCCGATCTCCGTGATGCCGTTCACGCCCGCGTTCATGGATGCGCTGAGCGTGCCGGCAAGCGAGGTCGGCCTCCGGATCCATCCGGCCGGCTACGTCCAGACGCTGCCGGCGCTGGGCGCTTACGTCGGCGCCGACATCGTGTCAGGGGTGCTCGCCACCGGCATCGCGCGCGAGGACAAGGTGCGGGTTTTCGTCGACGTCGGCACCAACGGAGAGATCGTGATCGGCAGCAGCCAGCGGACGCTCGCGACCGCGGCGCCGGCAGGACCCGCATTCGAAGGCAGCCAGATCAAATGCGGGATGCGAGCTACCGACGGGGCCATCGAGGGCGTGCAGCTGGGCGATACCGTCGAGCTGCAGGTGATCGGTGGCGACGTGCCTGCCCAAGGCCTCTGCGGATCAGGGTTGGTCGATGCGGTCGCGCAGCTGTTGAACGTCGGACTCCTCAACCACTCGGGCCGCATGCTGTCCGCGGCGGAAGCCCCGGACCACCCGCTCGCAAGCCGCCTCATCGAGGTCGACGGCGTTCGCGCATTCCTCCTCGCCGAAGGCGTCTACCTGTCCCAGCGCGACGTGCGCGAGCTGCAGTTCGCGAAGGGTTCGATAGCGACCGGGATCAAGGTCCTGATGGACATCCTTGGCGTCGACCCGTCCGACCTGGACGAGATCTTCCTGGGTGGTTCGTTCGGGTCTTACCTCAACCCTGAGAGCGCCAAGATCATCGGCCTGGTGCCGCCGGTGGACGTCGACAAGATCATCGCGGTCGGCAACTCGGCAGGCGAAGGGGCCAAGATCGCGCTTCTCTCGTATCGCGAGCGGCAGGTCGCATTCGAGCTCCCGGCGCGAATCGAGTACATAGAGCTCTCAGGCCGCACGGACTTCAACGACGCCTTCGTCTCGGTGCTGGGCTTCCCGAACCTGGAGCTGGTCGGGTGACGACGGCCTTCGTGATCTGCGGCGCCCTCGGGAAAGAGGTGAAGGACATCGTCGACCGCCGCGGCTGGGACGTCGACATCTATGGGGTGTCGGCGCTGCTGCACCTGTATCCCAACCGCATCGTCGACGAGCTGCGCGAGAAGCTGCATGCGCTGCGGCCGAGCTACGAACGGCTGGTGGTCGTCTATGGCGACTGCGGTATGACCGGCAAGCTCGAGCCGCTGCTGGACGAAGTCGGCGCCTCCCGCGTGCGCGGACCGCACTGCTACGAGATGCTGGCGGGCGCGGAACTCTTCGATCGCGTCAGCGGCGAGCGGCCTGGAACGTTCTTCCTCACCGACTGGCTGGTGCGCAACTTCGAACGCGCCGTGGTGCGCGGCCTCGGCCTCGACCGCCACCCCGAGCTCAAATCAATGCTCTTCGGCAACTACGAAGCGGTGCTCTATCTTCGCCAGGTGCCCAATCCGCGCTTGGCCACCGAGGCGGCGGAAATTGCCGCCTATCTCGGTCTGCCGCTCGAGATCAACGACGTGGGCCTTGGTGAATTAGAGTCACGTCTTGCCGACCTGATGTCTGGCTGAGAGCGTTATGGCCTCGTATCAAGTGATGTTCTGGAAGCACATCCCCTCCCAGGTCAAGGCGTGGGAAGGCGAGACGCAGGTCAAAAGAATGCTCCCCGATCGGTTCCAGGCGGCAATCGACGCATTCGCGATGAAGGATGGTTCGACGGACATGGACGCTTATTTGGACGGATGGCGTTGGGGCCCGGTTGAGGAAAGACCGGGATCGCCTGAGGAGGTTCTGGCTGCAGTGATCGCCGAGCTCGATGTGTCGAACCCGAGGGCGCGAATCATGAACCCCGAGCAGCCGCGTGAGTGACGCGCTGCTGGACCAGCTCGCGTCGAGCCAGCAGCTGCTCATTGCGATGACGCAGCTCATCGCGGACGATGCGCCAGATCGCGTCGGAGCCTGGACGCTGCGCGACATCGCCGCCCACCTGGCGACCACGGAGAAGGAATGCTTCGAGCCCCGCATCCGGGCGATGGCCGCCGGCGAGCGCCCCGAGTTCGAGTACTACAGCAACGATGAGCGCGACTTCGACGGCATCACGTTGCGGGACTCACTCAACGAGTGGACTGAGACACGCGCGCGGCTCATCGACTTCGTGCGCGGGCTGAGCGAAGAGGAGCGGGCTCGGGTGGGCATCCACAAGAAGTTTGGCGAGCTCACCGTCGACGGCTATCTGCGGATCGCGCTCGAGCACGACCAGGACCACCTCGTGAGCCTCGAGCGCCTGGCGACCGAAGCCGCGCGCTAGCCTCGCCGGCCAGCCTCCGCGCTTCATCGAGGCGCACGTCCGCGGCCTCCCCAAGGTTGATGGCGACCAGGTACGCCGCCGACTCCGCCGCCGCCGCTGCGAGCAGAGCGGCCACGACCGCGTCGGCACGCAGCTTTGGGTTGCCGTGAGACGCCGACTGCTCGGCGAGCTCGGCGACCTGAGCAGCCGCCCTCACGATCTCGAGTGGGACATCGACGGTTCTGGCCTGGGCCGCCGCGACGTCCTGGCCCGTTCGGACCGCTTCGACGTACGCCAGGAACGCCGTCGAGTCCTGCTCGATGAGCTCCTCACCGTAGAGGCGCAGCCGCTCGGCACGCCCGTGCATCTCTTCGGCCTCCGGCCACCGCTTGCCCGAAAGCCTTGCCACCTTCTGCACCAGGGCCGCCGCAGTCGCGACTACCGCTGCCGACGCGGATCCGCTCGCGGGCGCAGGCGCCTCCGACGCGATCTTCGTAAGGAGGTAATCCAGGCGAGCGCGCGCGCGCCGCTCAGCCGTCGCCGAGCTCCTGCTTGCGCCTCGCGATGAACTCGCGCAACTGCTCATCGACACCGGGTTCGATGCCGGGGTCTGGATACTCCGCCAGCAGCTGTTTCCATTTTTCCGCCGCTACCACGTCAGCAGTCCGCGCACCGAAGCGATTCCAGCGGTCGAAGTTCTCCGTCGACGAGATCCAGGGACGGTAGAACCCGGTGCGGTAGTTGCGCAGGGTGTGCTCCGCGCCGAGGAAGTGACCGCCCGGGCCCACCTCGCGGAGCGCATCCATGGCGAGACCCTCCTCGTCAACCGGGAGGCCTCGATTGAGGATCCACTCGAACATCCGCAGAGCCTCGACGTCGATGATGAATTTCTCGTAGGACGCCAGCAGCGCGCTCTCCAGCCAGCCGGCGGCGTGCAGCACGAAATTGACGCGGCCGAGGATGGTCGGCCACATGCACATCATGGATTCGTACGCAGCCTGTGCGTCTGGCGCTTTCGACGACGTCATAGCGCCGCCGCCTCGGAAGGGAAGGTTGTAGTGGCGCGCCATCTGGGCACTGGCAAGAATCCCCATCGCAGACTCCGGCGTGCCGAACGCGGGGCTGCCCGACTGCATGTCGGTGTTGGTCAGGAACGACCCATACACGCTGGGCGTGCCGGGACGGATGAGCTGCACCAGGGCGATCCCGGCCAGCGCCTCGGCCGTCTGCTGTGCGACAGTGCCGGCGAGGCCCATCGGCGACATTGCGCCGGCCATCAGGAAGGGCGTGACGATCACGGGCTGGCCGGCCTCCGAGTACTCCAGCAGCGCGCCGAGCATGCGATCGTCGTAGCGCAGCGGGCTGTTGACGTTGATGAGGCTGATCACGGCTGGGGTCTTCTCGATGTTTTCCCGCCCGCCGAAGACGATCGAGGCCATCTCGATCGTGTCCCGGGCGTTCTCGGAGGAGATGACGCTGCCCATGAATGGTTTGTCCGTCCAGCGGAGATGGGAATACACCATGTCGAGGTGCCGCGAGCCGAGAGGCAGGTCCTCAGGCTCGACGGTCGTGCCGCCCGCACAGTGGATCTGGTCGATGGCCTGCGCCATCTTGTCGAAGTTGTTGAAATCCTCGATTGTGGCTCCGCGACGCCCGCGCTCGAGGTCGGTGATGAAAGGCGGCCCGTACACGGGGGCCGTGACCACGTTGTCGCCGCCGAGCACCACCGAACGGGCTGGATTACGCGCCTGCAGATCGAAAGTGGTCGGGGTCTTGGCGACCGTCTCCAGGACGAAGTCGCGGTCGAACCGGACCCGCATGTCCTCGACCTTCATGCCGGCCCTGCCGAAGACCTCCCTCGCGCGCTCGTGGAGGAAGTCGATTCCGATCTCCTCGAGGATGTTCATCGCCTGGCCATGGATGGCCTCCACGCCATCCTCGTCGAGGATGTCGTACGGCTCCAGCCGGTTCTTCCACATGGCGCGTAAATAGTGCAATACCACCGCCGCCCACGCCACTCAAGCCCCTCTCGTGATCTCTCCCCGATGGAGAGAGGGCATTTATGTGCTAACGTAAGCCTTGCCCATTGGGGTGCTAGGTCCCGCCTGGGGACCCTCTTTTTGAACTCAGTTGATCCCAATTTCACGCCCAACCCGCGCATCGACCCTTAGGTCTGCATGACATGAGCACGCCCAACCCCGGCGACGTCCTCCCACTCTGGAACCCGGATATCCCGGGGGAGGAGATACAGGCCGGCCGCCTCGGCATCCGCGTCCGACCCGGCACGCCCGCTGCTGCCAAGGTCACCGCCCTGGAGGCAGCCGGGGGCGCCGAGCTGCTCCGGCAGGTCCTTGAGGAGCAGCGGACCATCGATGGCACATACACCATCGTCAAGCCCGAAAAGCCCCTTGAGTTCATGGGCCAGGTCCGCCAGACGCTGCTGACTGGCAGGCTGGGGCGGACGCCCATGGGCCTTGCCCTCGAGATCACCGACTGGCAGGACCTCGACGGCGAGTTCGAGATGGAGAAGAACCGCATCCGGCTCGGCTACCAGGAGCTCCAGCTGGTCAAGGAGTGGGACGGCGACCTCGAAGGATTCACGGCCATCCTCCTCCGGGAGAAGGCGAAGACGCTGCCCATCCTCGACTCGACGCTTCGATTCATAGAGCACCTTCGCGACTACCGGGAGAAGCTCGCCGAGGCGGCGGTTCGGCGCTACGAGGCGACCGAGCAGTGGATCGAGTGCCCGAAATGCGAGACCGAGGTGCCGACTTCAAACGGCATCCACTGCCCCGAGTGCGGCGAGGACATGCGCGGCGGCGAGTACGTGCGCGCGATCTTGCACCTTGTCGACGACGCCGACGGCCGCATCTACCGCGGCATCGACTCTCTTACGGTCCGCTCGGCTGGCTTCCCCGAGTACCGGGGCATGTCGCTTGACCGGATCCAGGGCTCCAACCTGTGGGTCAGCTTCCGGCGCTACGACCCGCTGCCCGACGAGGGCATCGTGCTGCCGACCGCGAGCGTCGAGATGTTCGAGGCGCAGCGCTCCGTCATCCGCCAGCTGCAGATCGGCAGCCCGCGCACGGGGGCGCTCGCCGCCGAGCTCGCCGACACCGGCTGGCTCGGCAGCCCGCCGCGCGTTCCGCTCGACGGCAAGCGCGCGCACCACCTGCCCGATCCAAACGAGGAGCAGGCCGAGGCCGTCGCGCGTGTGATGGGAATGCGGCCAGGCCAGCTCTACATGATCCAGGGACCACCTGGAACCGGCAAGACCACCGCCATCGTGGAATCGATCCGCCGCATCCTCGGCCGCAATCCGGGCTCGTCGATCCTTCTCTCTTCGCACTCCAACGACGCCGTCGACACCGGCCAGGAACGCCTGCTCGGTTTCTCGCACGTGCGGCAGGCGCGTATCGCCGAGCCAGGGAAGGTGCCGCGCCGGCTCCGGCCGACGCTGGTGGAGGGCGACGACCTCGATCCCTACAACCTCGTCGCCGGCACGTGCAACCGCCTCGCGATCGACTCGCGCCTGCGGTTCAAGATCTTCGACTGGCTGATCCTCGACGAAGCCAACAAGGTGCGCGCCAACGAGGCGCTGGCGCTCTTCCCGCTCGCCAAGCGATGGGTGATGATCGGCGACCTCAAGCAGCTCCCTCCCGTCATGGAGGAGGCCGCGTCCACGTTCAAGATCGAGCAGCCGCTCGACGAGGTCGTGCGCGACGACAGCTTCTATGGATGGATGTGGGACGGGGTGCCGGCCTCCTCGAAAATCATGCTGCCCCGTCAGTACCGCATGCGGGAGCCGATCGGCCGCGTCGTGTCGGACCTCTTCTACGAAGGCAAGCTCATCCACGAGGCGCCGCATCCGCGTATGCCGCTGCCCTGGCCTTTCGACCGCGAGCTGGTCTGGGTCGACACCGGCGCGCAGGACGAGTATCGCGATGCGCAGCGATCGGTTGCGAACGAGTTCGAGGTCGCGCTGTGCAAGGACATCACGTCGATCATCCGCAGGCGTGTGCGGAAGGCCAAGCTCGCCGTGATCGCCATGTACAACTCGCAGGTGAACCGCCTGCAGGGTTCGCTGAAGGGAATCGTGCCGCCCGACGACATCGAGTCGGTCGATGCCTTCGAGGGCCGCGAGTCGGACGCCGTCATCCTTTCGCTAGTCCGCTCGAACGATCGGGCGGCCATCGGCTTCCTCAACGACCCCAACCGCGTCAACGTCGCCATCTCGCGCGCGAAAAAGCTGCTCGTCATCGTCGGGGACTCGAAGACCGTGATCGGTGGCGCCCCCGAGCTGTTCGGACCACTCTTCGAGCACGTCCGGGAGGATGGCCTCGTCGCCGGAGTGGGCGC
>Ga0209761_1002175_pt1 | contig 12854 bp, 23 predicted proteins | sample GraSoi013_1_40cm_4_FD_185818 | JGI IMG/M metagenome (GOLD analysis project Ga0209761, IMG submission 185818) | Grasslands soil microbial communities from the Angelo Coastal Reserve, California, USA - Sample 09_25_2013_1_40cm (SPAdes) (version 2) | ecosystem: Environmental > Terrestrial > Soil >... | reverse complement strand
CGTTAGACAGCGCCCTAAGGATCCGGGATGCGCCTTCTCGTAGCGCTGGTGTTTACGGCGCTCCTGGTCTCGAGCAGCGCTCGCGCCCAGGACGTCATCCACCTCGTGGGCCCTGGCAGCAAGACCAACACCCCCGCTGCACCCGATATCCTAGCCCGCCGCATCGCCGCAGCCGCTCGACAGTATCAACAGTACGCGCCCATACCTCGCGTGGCGTTTTTCGACATCGCCTATCCGGCGGACACGGGCGAGTACAGCGGTATGGCCGGCTACGGGCTACTCTTAGTCACCGCCATCTCCCAAACCGGAGACGAGCTTCCGGTGAGGCCATATCTCAGAACCAGCGGCGGCGACGTTTCGCTTCGCCTGGTCACATCGGTGGTGGGTAGTGCGCAGCCTGACGATAGCATCGTCCGGAGGGTCTTTGGCAACAGCCGAATCGACGCCCTCTACGTGATCCCGCTCGACGCAGGCGCCCGCGGCGCTGATCTCTTGGTGGACTTCGCGAAGAATCGACAGGGCTTCAAGCTGGGCAGCGTCGCGGCGTCGCTGCCGGCTTCGTTGCCGCCAGCCGGGGCCGTAGCCACGACCAGTGCTGAACCAGCCCGCGATGTAATGCTCAGAATGATAAAACGTGAATACCCTGGCTTCGTTGCGTCGCCATAAGGTGCCGTCGCTTGGGGCGCTGTCTAACACGCGCCTGAAGCTGACGGCGCCGTCTTGCTGTGGTAGTCTTCTGTTTGTGAAAACGTCTAGCTCGCGCCGCAGCTTAGGCGCACTCCGTTAGGCTGCGAATCCAACCAAACTGCCTACTGCGTTTTGTTGCGAACCCCACCGGTCAGCTTTCAGCCTGCTGCGACATCCGACGGGCGAGCGCCGAGCTCCTTGAGGCTTCTTTTTGATGAGAGTCTTGTCGGGCGCCGGGGGCGGCGGTCGCTCGTAAATCCGAGCATCGCTCTAGTCGGTGTCACAGCGGCGGTGCGGGGAGGGACGCGGTGAGTGCTCCTATGGCCCCGATTCCGGGCTGGATGCGAGCGGCGATTGTCGGTGCGCAGCCTAACAAGCGGCTGGAGCTGGCGCCGCCCGTCGTAGTAGAATTGCAGTTGTGAAAACCACAGCACGGCGGCGCAGCTCAGCCGCACCCCGTTAGGCAGCACCGTTTCGCCAATGGTTTGGGACTGGGCCTCTACTTTCATTTTCTTACCAGCCATCTCCAAGTCTGGCAGGAAGGAAATCTTCGAGATTCGAGTCGAAGGCGTGCCTGATCCGGACGGGGATGCGTGGTTCTATTACGCCAAGCCGAAGGACTGGAAAGTGACGGAAGGAGAGGAGTACTTCGCTAGCTTCAAGACGATCGCCGCAGGTTTGTTGCAGTTGGAAGGCGTTACGAACAGGCTGCCTGCAGAATTCCAAGGGTTCGGTATTACTGCAGCCTTGATTCCGCATGTGGCCGAGAGTCACGCCGCTCGAATCCAGTCGAGTCGCCACCGGCCTTCTGAAGGCGAGATGCGCAGCGTCGCTGCGACCGCGGTCTGGCAAAGGTTGGTTAGAGAGAAGCTGGCGTTCTATGACCGTGGAGACGATCGCTTTTACTTTCCGCTACCTCCTCCCGGTGCTGCCTAACATGCGCTTGAAGCTGCCGGCGCCCGTCCTCAACGCATCCAGTGGACACCACGATATCCGGTGTGCTAGGCTTTCATTTGTGATCACTTCAGTTTGGCGCCGCAGCTTAAGCGCCATCCGTTAGGCTGCGCAAACAAGAAAACTGCAGGACCATTTTTTCAAGAGAACCCCTCAGACAGCTCTCAGGAACCGTACGCATCCGTCGGGCGAGTTCTCTGAGTCGTGAAGCAGCATTGCAGTGAAGGTCTCGTCGGGGCGCGGGGGCGGCGCACGGGTAAGATCCGAGCGTCGTTCGAACCGGCCCATTTGCTTGCGGTGATTATTACGGAAGCGGTGGCGAGGGCCCTTAAGCCACGGGGTTGAGGGTAGGAACCGAGCAATGATTGTCGGTGCGCAGCCTAACCAGCGCCTGAAGCTGCCGGCGCCACGTCCTATGTGGTAGTCTTTTATTTGTGAACGTTCGAATTCGGCGCCGCAGCTTAGGCGCACCCCGTTAGGCTGCTGAACGAATGTCGTGACCATGAAGACATTGTCAGCCTCGGATTGGGATGAGGAGTTCCGTGCAATCTTTGCGCGGAGAGTTCCGCCGCCGTCTTGCCCCGGTTGCCACCGTTCTGCTTTCTATGGTCCGAGGAAGGCCGAGGACCGGATCTATCAGATGTGCAAGTTCTGCGGCCTCTACCAGGCGGCGAATCGGGATCCAGTTCAGCTGATCGCCACCGTCCACGGTTGCCGTGAATGGCCGCAAATCGTCGGGGCGTCGTACATCTGGTGGGTACAGCCGACCGAGCAGAGCTATGAGTGCCCCTACTGCGGTTCCAAAGTGACAGTCTCGAGCGTCACGGTGACGCGCCCAGTCGATGATTCAGGTCATCCTTGGTGGACGGTTCCTCAGGGAATGGCATTCGATGAAGCCCGACACTTCTGGGTCGAGCACGGACAACCACGTGTCTACTTATGATCCTTGGTCAGCAGCCTAACAAGCGCTTGAAGCTGCCGGCGCGCGTAGATTGAGGAATGAATTTTTCTTCAGCGCGCCGCAGCTTAAGCGCACTCCGTTAGGCTGCGCTTCCAAGCCAACTGCCACGGCGTTTTGTTGAGACCCCCATCTGGTCACCTTCGAGCAAGCTACAGCATCCGACGGGTGAGCTCGAGTTCTTCGACGCGCCTTTCTCATGAAAATCTCGTTGGGTGCGGGCCCGGGTGGGCACGATAGATCCGAGCATCGTTCCACCCGGCGCCACAACGGCGGTGGAGGGACGGTCACGGTGAGTGCTCCTCTAGTCTCGATACAGGGATGGATCCGAGCTACGATTTTCGGTGCGCAGCCTAACCAGCGGCTGGAGCTGGCGCCGCCCGTCGTAGTAGAATTGCAGTTGTGAAAACCACAGCAAGGCGGCGCAGCTCAGCCGCACCCCGTTAGGCTGCGCATCCAAGCCAACTGCCACGGCGTTTTGTTGAGAACCCCATCTGGTCAACTTCCCGCCTGCTGCGGCATCCGACGGATAAGTTCGAGTTCCTCGATGCGCCTTTCTAATGAAAGTCTCGTCGGGCGCGGGGGCCGGTGTGCGGCGATGAATTCGAGCATCGTTCCACCAGGCGTCACAGCTATTGTGCGGGGACGAGCCCGGTGAGTGCTCCCCTAGGTCTGGTACAAGGCTGGATCCGAGCTACAATTTTCGGTGCGCAGCCTAACCAGCGGCTGGAGCTTGGCGCCGCCCGTCATAGTAGAATTGCATTTGTGAAAACCACCGCACGGCGGCGCAGCTCAGCCGCACCCCGTTAGGCGGCTCGCAAGCACTCTCACAGGGGGATGTAGCCATGCAGCTCACGCCTCTTCTCTCGCTCTACGCTGTCGTCACTGGGCTTTTCGCCGTCGCCCTTCTGATCGTTCCGAGTCAGTTGATGAGCGTCTACGGCGCGGCGCACCTCGATACGCTCCAAACAATCCTCTCGAGGTTCATAGGGAGCTTGTTCGCCGGGCTCGCCGTGATGGCGTGGACTGCGCGCGCCTCCGAAGCTGGTAAGGCGCGGGAGGCGATCGTGCTCGGGCTCACGACATTGAACGGGCTGTCGGCAGTTGTCGCTGTCCTGGCGGCACTGTCGGGGGTGTTCAATGCGCTGGCGTGGGGGCAGGCGGGGCTCTACATCGTATTCACGGTGTTCTTCGTCATCGCCGGTCGCGCGAGCATGTCACCGAGGGCTGGCGCGTCCTAGGCCGGGCGAGCCGCCTAACAAGCGCCTGAAGCTGACGGCGCCCGGTCTCTGAGGTAGCATTGTGTTTGTGAACGTTCCAGCTCGGCGCCGCAGCTTAGGCGCATCCCGTTAGGCCGCACCCCCGCTCCTGGGCGAAACATGGCAACGAGCCGAGAATATTTTGAGCAGCAAGCCAAAATCGCGCGAGACTACTTGAGCGGACACGTGTCACTTCAGAAAGCGGCGCGTCGTATCGCTCACATCATGCAGACATCGTTGGCCGACGACCAGGCTTGGCCAGGTGATACCGCGAAGCCTCGGAGCGACGAGATGCAAGGGAGCCTGGAGTGGTTTGGCTCTCTCGTGCCGGAAGCACCGGGGCCTGATCAGGTTAAACTCGCTGCGTTAATGAAAGAGGCGTCCGCAGAGTGGGAAAGACGCGAGGGTATAAAAGGACCTTGACCGATACCATTGGAGTACGTGCGGCCTAACAAGCGCTTGAAGCTGACGGCGCGCGTAGATTGTGGAATGAATCTTTCTTCAGCGCGCCGCAGCTTAAGCGCGATCCGTTAGGCGGCTGCACCCGCAAACTACTCCGCCACACATCGACAATCACACACGGAGCGAAGGCATGAGGCTTACCAAGAATCTCGGCATGCTCCTCTTGGGCATCTGGCTCATCATCCAAAGCCTTGAGTCACTCGTGGGACTCAGCTTCCGCGGACTCGGGACCATAGAAGCCGTTCTCGCCCTCGTCGCCGGCGTACTCATCATGGTCGGTCGGTAGCGTGGGTTCTCTCAACGGGCAGCCGCCTAACAAGCGCCTGAAGCTGCCGGCGCCCGGCGTCTGTGGTACAATTCCATTTGTGAAAACCAAAGCAAGGCGCCGCAGCTTAGGCGCGATCCGTTAGGCCGTTGCTCGACCTTCAATGCGAACTCCAAATCTGTAGTTCTCGGTCTGCTCCTAGGTTTTGCAGTCGGGGGAGCTCTCATCGTCCAACCATTGGCGCTCATCATTGTGATCGGGTCGGAGCACGGAGGTCGTGGGTTCGCGACCTTCCCGTACGCAGCGATGTGGGGTGCAGTGCTTGGATTGTTGCTGGGCCTGTTGTTTCTTGTCGCGCGCCATGTGTATCGTCGAGTTTTCGGTCAGCGCACGGCCTAACAAGCGCCTGAAGCTGGCGGCGCCCGTCAACTGCGGTAAACTGGCGCTTGTGAACGTTCCGGTTTGGCGCCGCAGCTTAGGCGCGCCCCGTTAGGCGGCAGCGCCCTATCCCGTCGCTTCGAGAGTCCATGCCCAGATCAGCGATTCAGGCCGCCGTTTGTATTTCTTACCTTGGTGCTTCTCGGTTGCGACAATCAACCACTCACCTTTACCGGGACCTGGCGCGGCGCAAACAGCCAATTCAGTGACGTCACCCTAGCGCTCACGCAGACCGGCGATTCGGTGAGCGGCACAATCCTGCTCTCGGTTGGGAGCAATCCTCCATTCGGAGCTACCATCACGTCATCGCTTATCGATGGTGACAGCCTCGCAATCAGCGGCCCTATTGCTCCCTCTTCGGGCTACACTAGCGTTGGCTTCGCGGGACGCAGGATGAACCTCACGCCCATAGGTTGGCGGCTTGGAGAGCACCCCAGTCTCACCGGGCATGTATTGCTCAGCAGTCAGCGACGCCGGCGTCCGTCACCCTTGTCGAACAATGACAGCCTACGCGATCGGTCGTTCGGGCAACCGGTTTGGGCTGCCGCCTAACAAGCGCTTGAAGCTGGCGGCGCGCGTAGATTCAGGAATGAATCGTTCTTCAGCGCGCCGCAGCTTAAGCGCGATCCGTTAGGCGGTTGCCACAGTTCGAGGGGCGACTCTTAATGCCTCAAGTCCAGACCGAAATCTTCATCACATATCTCGACGGTCATCAAGCCGTCGCTGGCTCGACGGGCAATAACGCTGCTTGGCTCTGCGTTTGTCACAGGCCCATTCCGTTAGTCGGCTATTCTGACTCCGAAGAGCCGGTGAGCCCCGCGTCCATAGTAGAATGCCCAAAGTGCGCGCGCAGGTACCGCGTAATAGCTCCTGCATTAAAGAAGGTGCCCACCAGAATCTTGGAGATTCGATGAGCGCACCGTCTAACAAGCGCCTGAAGCTGACGGCGCCCGTCAACTGCGGTAAACTTGCGGTTGTGAACGTTCCGGTTTGGCGCCGCAGCTTAGGCGCATCCCGTTAGGCAGCACACGAGGTCTGCTTGACATCCAAGCGCGTTCAGAGCTACGAGACGCCCGAGATCACCGTCACGTTTGATCCCAACGTCTGCATCCATTCAGGAGTGTGTGTCCGAGGCCTGCCCTTGGTATTTGACGTTAAGCGGAAGAGGTGGGTTCGGCCGGAGCTCGCTCCCGCCGCTGACGTTGCGGCGCAGATCGACCGGTGTCCTTCTGGAGCACTGCAGTACATCATGAAGAAACGTGATGGTGCTGCCTAACAAGCGCCTGAAGCTGCCGGCGCCCGTCAACTGCGGTAAACTTGCGGTTGTGAACGTTCCGGTTTGGCGCCGCAGCTTAGGCGCACCCCGTTAGGCGCCCCGCCATGCTAAAGCAGTGCCCTAGCGTTCTGATCGCAATGGCACTTGCATCAGCGCAGGCTGCCGACGCACAGCGCCTCACGCCGGGATTCCCAACCAGTGACCTCCGCCCACTCACCATCAACGCCCGCTTCTCGGGTTCCGCTGCTCTCAGATACCAACCGCCAGAGTGCCGCGGCCGTCCGGTGTTCCGGATTGCGGAAGGCGCCTTGATAGGGGCTGCGAGCGGTTGGCTCACCTACGAGCTGGCTGTAGGGATCTGGGTGTCGGGCGAGGGTGCCATGCCCGATGCGAGCATGCGGCGCCTCCGCACTACTCTGGTTCTCGGCGGCGCAACGCTTGGTGCGCTGCGGGCGGTTTATATCTGGCGCCGATGTCACTCTCAGTTTGGCGGGCGCCTAACAAGCGCCTGAAGCTGCCGGCGCCACGTTTTCTGTTGTAGTCTTTTGTTTGTGAACATTCTCGTTTGGCGCCGCAGCTTAGGCGCGATTCGTTAGGCGGCGGCGAAAATAGGAGCGCGACCCCTTGCCCATGTTGCCCCTCATGCCGAAAGGAAGCATTGATCGTCTCGCAGACGTTCCCATTCGCTGGCTCGTGCTGGGCTTTCTCATCCTCGCCATCGGAACTTTTGTGAAGCTGTGGATAGACGGCAATAATTACGACGATCGGTATAACTTGGCCGCCGAAGGCGAGACGCTGCGTGTCGCGGTGGGCGAGGAACTCGACCTCACACTCCAGACCGTCGGACCCGGTGAGTATCAGAGTCCCCCGCGCGTTTCGTCGTCATCGCTCCAGTTCCTCGACGCGGCGCCCATCACGCCCACTTCGCGGTGGGGTATCGCACAAGTCTTCCGGTTCAAGGGTGCAATCCCCGGCCAGGCAATTGTCGTTATACATCACTCAGGCAAGAGTCCCGTGATTAGCGACACGGTGAACGTACACTGACCGAGGCCGCGGCTCTTTTTCGCCGCCGCCTAACAAGCGCCTGAAGCTGCCGGCGCCCGGCGTCTGAGGTAGAATTGCATTTGTGAATAGTCCAGCACGGCGACGCAGCTTAGGCGCACCCCGTTAGGCGGCCCCCACGGACTCTCGACACACAGCGATAGTCGATGTCACGCTCGTCGTGGCCGTGTCGATCATGTACCTGGCTCTTGAGCTCTTGAAGATCCCTAAACGCTGGTCGTTCCTCGCTGCTGGTATCGTATTGCTCGGTTATGTCATGTATCTGATGCTCCGCCGGCCCCATTCCTGGCATGATCTTGGATTCCGTCGTGATAACTTGGTTGCAGGCCTTTTACCTGTAGGCGTCTGCACCGTAGTGATCGGTGCCGCGTTGGTTGGATTCGCGGCCGTGCAGCGTCGTCCAGTCTGGCAGCCAACTGTCCTCGGACTCCTTGCCCTCTATCCTTTGTGGGCGCTCGCCCAGCAATTCGCTTTTCAAGGCTTGCTCCACCGGGGCCTTAGAGTGCTCACCAGCTCTCCGTTCCTTCAGGTGCTGATTACTGCCGCAGCCTTCGCGACCGTGCACGTGGGCAATCCTACGCTATTGGTGCTCACCTTCTTGGCTGGCCTTATGTGGTCTGTGTTCTACCGTCGCTGGCCGAACCTGTGGCTCTTAGCCGGATCGCACTCCGTTCTTGCTGCGCTCGCGTATCCCCTCGTGCTCGGCGATGCGCCACTGTCCAGGCTCTGAGTGCGGGCCGCCTAACATGCGCCTGAAGCTGACGGCGCCACGTTTTCTGAGGTAGTCTTCTATTTGTGAACGTTCTAGCTCGGCGCCGCAGCTTAGGCGCACCCCGTTAGACAGCAGGCGCCTCAATGTGTTCTTGCCGAAAGACAATGTGCGTCTTCACGCCCTTTATGATGCTGGCTTTTTACCGACCAGCCCCGGCACAGCTTACGCAGACTCAACAGGTCTACTCCCACGCGATCACTGTCCTGTTTAAGGAAGACGTCGACGTCAGTCACCCTCGCATCGTTTATGTACTCAGGTCATCAGACACTTTGCCGCTGTTCCTGGATTCAGCGCACACTTGGTCGTTAATTCCTGATACAAGTTATCGCGCCCGCTCCTCCGATAGCGGGCGCAAACTGGTCTGGGGCGACGTCCCACGTGAACTGCGTGTGCAATTCCCTGCGCTAGTAAGTCACGAGACCGAGATTCGGAGCCGAGATTTGCCGCCTGAGGCGCGTCTGGTCCCGCAGAAAAACTCGAAACAGATCCAGGTTAGTCTCTCCCCAATCGCCTTCACACCAGACTCCGGCCAGGCTCTCGTCTACCTTGCTGTGCACTGCGGAGATCTGTGTGGCGGTGGCGATATCGTGTACCTACGAAAGGATACGGCGGGCAGCTGGTCTGTCGCCGCAACGTTCCCGCTGTGGCGAAGCTGACCCGCGGCGCCTGCTGTCTAACAAGCGCCTGAAGCTGACGGCGCCACGTCTTCTGAGGTAGTCTTCTATTTGTGAACGTTCTCGTTTGGCGCCGCAGCTTAGGCGCATCCCGTTAGGCCGCGCTCGTAAGAGGAGGGTGACATGCCTCTCGATGGCAAACACGCCTTGATCACTGGCAGCTCCCGTGGCATTGGCCGGGGAATCGCGCTGAAGCTCGCGGAGCATCGCGTCGGGATCGCCGTCCACTACTACCAAAACGAGCGTGCTGCCAACGACACGCTCGCCGAAGTCCGCAAACGCGGTTCTGACGGTTTCGTGGTCCAAGCCGATGTGTCGCGTCCAGACGAGATCAAGCAGATGTTCCGCAAGGTCCAGACGCAATTCAAGAAGCTCGACGTTTTCGTGAGCAACGCGCGACCGGAGGTACCCGCCTTTTTCCAGGCACCCTTGGACATCACCTTAGCGCAGTGGGACACGGCCTTCGATTCCCAGGCGAAGGCGTTCTTGGTCGGGGTGCGCGAGGCGATTCCACTCATGAGCGGCGGAGGACGAATTATCGCCCTCACCTACGCTGAGGGGAGCCGCACGGGTGGACTCCAGCCGTGGGTAGGCATGGGCTCAGCCAAGGCGGCGCTCGAGTCGCTCGTGCGCTACTTCGCCGTGGCACTCGCCAAACGCGGCATCACGGTGAACGCGATCAGCCCCGGCTGGACCGAGAACAGCGTATTGAACACGCTGCCACCACAGGCCCAGGATCTCATCAGGAATTGGCACGTGCGCGGTTGGACGCCCATGGGACGTTTGGGAACGCCGGAAGATGTCGGCAACGTGGTGACGCTCTTCTGTTCGGAGCAAGCCGGCTGGATCACCGGACAAGTGATCTACGCGGATGGCGGTGCCTCGTTGATGAATCCCGAGGTCCCCCCGGAGATACAACTGGGATAACAGCGCACCAGCAGCCAGCAACGAGCAGGAGCAGTGCGCGGCCTAACATGCGCCTGAAGCTGGCGGCGCCCGGTCTCTGAGGTAGCATTCTGTTTGTGAACTGCACGGCACGGCGCCGCAGCTTAGGCGCACCCCGTTAGGCCGCCGAATCGAGTGCCTGCGGTCGTCTAGGAACCCAGCGTGAGCCTGACTTCGCAAGAAACCGTGATCGCCTTCGCCGGCAAGCTCGTCGATATTGACACGCGTCTAACGCGGCTCCCAATCTGGAGAGCCATTAGCACGTACCGCGCCGCTGCAAAGGCTCGCACGGAGCTGGATGAATTGGCGCCTCAATACTACGAAACGATCCGCGTATTCCAGAACACGCTCCGTTCTGGTGTTAGCGGTCCTGCCATTGCGGTGCCCCAGGTCGCGGTGGAAGCGACAGCAGCGGGGTTGAGCAGTATCCTTCTCGTCCAGCAGCGGTGGGCGAGTGTCAATGGCTTGGTCGATCGGAAACAGACATTAGCCCTTGGAGTTATCGGATTGCTGGTTGCTGTTATCGCGCTTGTCGTGAGTGTCATCCCTCTACTGACACAATGGCTTTTCTAAGTCGGCGGCCTAACAAGCGCTTGAAGCTGCCGGCGCGCGTAGGATGTTGAATGACTACTTTTTCTTCAGCGCGCCGCAGCTTAAGCGCGATCCGTTAGGCATCCGCACGAACTCATCCTGATACAAGCACTGTCATGAAAGAACTCCACGCCAATTCGTTGCTTCCGTTCGTGCCGAGCGGCAAGGATTACGAGGCCAGTCGCCGCCTGTTCGCTGACCTCGGTTTTGAGGAGGTTTGGGAGAGCGATGGTTACGCGGGATTCCGGAATGGTGGCGCCGAATTCATTCTCCAACGCTTCGATGACGAGCACTTCGCGCAGAATTTCATGGTTCGGCTCAACGTCGACGATCTGGACCGGTGGTGGGGCACCGTTGCCCACAAAGGCCTCGATCGGGCCTATCCGGGTGTTCGGTTCAGCGGCCCGACCAACCATCCCTGGGGGCGCGAAGTCAATTTGATCGATCTCGCAGGCGTCTGTTGGCACATTGGTCAGCGCGAGTAGGGTCTCGTGCAGCGGATGCCTAACAAGCGCCTGAAACTGACGGCGCCCGTCGTCTATGGTAGAATTGCGTTTGTGAACCGTACAGTGTGGCGCCGCAGCTTAGGCGCATCCCGTTAGGCTGCGCCCGGCGAAAAACTGCAACCATTTGTTTTCAAGAACCCCACCTAGTGGGGCGGCGCCGAAACCTCCGCATCTGTCGGGCGAGCTCATTGACTTGGCTGGTTCAAGGCAACAGAAGGTCTCGTGGGCCGGGGGTCCGGCACTGGTGGTGAGATCCGAGCAGAGGTCCTGCCGGCGTCGGGGCGGCGGTGCACGGTGGCATGCGGTGGGTGCCCCTCGAGTGCCGAGCCAGGGAAGGATCCGAGCGACCATTGTCGGTGCGCAGCCTAACAAGCGGCTGGAGCTGGCGCCGCCCCTCGTAGTAGAATTGCATTTGTGAACTACACAGCACGGCGGCGCAGCTCAGCCGCACCCCGTTAGGCGGCGGTGGAGGTGACAACCTGATGACGTCCGTCCACAGGTGGCTCATTCTTCTTTGCTCATTCTGTTTTGCGTGCGCGCATCCGGGTACATCCACGACACCGGTTGCCTTGACGCGCTGTCCCATCGCGGGCGTGGGCCCGGTCGACTCTTCTTGGCACCAAGTGCGGGCGTCCGGCTTTACGTTCTGTGTTCCGGGCGCGTGGCGGCCAAGCCGATCGGGGTCGGACACCTTGGATCCTCGGGCATGGAGCGGGAAGGAAGGGAGCCTTGTCTGGGGCCTTGGCCGGCCAGACTCTCTGGGCGCGCACGCACGGCGAGCGGCCGAGATCAGGGTACAGATCGTGCCCGGCGGCACGGTGGGTCCGGGGACCGTGCCGTCCTCAGGGCGGGTGTCTGCGCCATGCTTGGAGCCCACAACCACTCCCTACACAGTCGATAGTGTGGTCGTGGTAGTGACCCAAACAGCGTGTCACGGCACTTGGATGACGACGGCGTGGAGTTCAACACCAGCGATGTATGTTCAGGGGGAGGCCCACTCTCCTGAGCAGGCCCAGCTGCTCAATGCCATCGTGGTGACGATCCGTTTCTCATCGCCGGCGCGCTAAGCCTATAGCGCTCGTCGCACCGCCGCCTAACAAGCGCCTGAAGCTGACGGCGCCACGTCTTCTGCGGTAATCTTCTGTTTGTGAACGTTCTAGCTCGGCGCCGCAGCTTAGGCGCACCCCGTTAGGCAGCACACATCTCGCAGGGTGATCCTAACAGACTGATGAGGATCCGCCTTGGATACATCGCAATGGCACTCCTCCTTCTCACCGGCATCGCAGCCTCGGTCGCCGTTACTCACATGAACACTCTGCCCGCCTTCATCGCGATAGCCCCGGGATACCTGGTTCAGGCCTGGCTGTTCGAGACCCACCGTGCCCTCGGCGGTTTTGGTTATCAGGTTACGATGGTTGGGGTGTCTGCGGTTGTGTGGACGCTGATCATCTTCAGCGCAGCCGTGGCAGTGCGGCTGCTGCGACGCCTTGTGCGCCTCGCTCGTGCTGCCTAACACGCGCCTGAAGCTGACGGCGCCCGGCATCTGCGGTAGAATTGCGTTTGTGAACCGTCCAGTGTGGCGCCGCAGCTTAGGCGCACTCCGTTAGGCTGCGCATGCAAGCCAGCTGCCACGACGTTTTGTTGAGAACCCCATCTGGTCAGCGTCCCAGCCGGCTGCGGCATCCGACGGGTGAGTTCGGGTTCTTCGATGCGCCTCTCTTATGAGGGTCTCGTAGGCTGCCGGGGCCGGCGTCCATCGATGAATCCGAGCATCGTTCGACCAGGCGTCACAGCCGCGGTGCAGGGACGGGCGTGGTGAGTGCTCCTCTAGTTCCTCTCCAGGGCTGGATCCGAGCGACGAATGTCGGTGCGCAGCCTAACCAGCGGCTGGAGCTGGCGCCGCCCGTCGTAGTAGAATTGCATTTGTGAAAACCACCGCACGGCGGCGCAGCTCAGCCGCACCCCGTTAGGCTGCGCAATTGCAAAAACTGCAAGACTGTTTTTC
>Ga0209761_1002174_pt1 | contig 12856 bp, 9 predicted proteins | sample GraSoi013_1_40cm_4_FD_185818 | JGI IMG/M metagenome (GOLD analysis project Ga0209761, IMG submission 185818) | Grasslands soil microbial communities from the Angelo Coastal Reserve, California, USA - Sample 09_25_2013_1_40cm (SPAdes) (version 2) | ecosystem: Environmental > Terrestrial > Soil >... | reverse complement strand
GGGAACGGAGGCCGCCGCGGCCGCCCCGGTGGGCGCGGCCGGTGGGGGCGTCGGTAACGGAGTAAGACATGCCACTTGACCGCATCGTTGTTCGCGGGGCACGCGAACACAACCTCAAGAACGTCACGGTCGAGATCCCCCGGGATAAGTTTGTCGTCCTGACCGGCATCTCCGGCTCCGGGAAGTCCTCGCTGGCATTCGACACCATCTATGCCGAAGGCCAGCGGAAGTACGTGGAGTCCCTGTCGGCCTACGCCCGCCAGTTCCTGGGGCTGATGGAGAAACCCGACGTCGATCATATCGACGGGCTGTCGCCGGCGGTGTCCATCGATCAGAAAGGCACCCCCCGCAACCCGCGGTCCACCGTGGGCACCGTCACCGAGGTCTACGACTATCTGCGGCTGCTCTATGCGCGCGCGGGGATCCCGCACTGCCCGAAGTGCGGCAAGCCGATCAGCCGCCAGAGCCGAGAGCAGATTGTCGATCAGGTCCTGGAGCGTCCCGAGGGGTCACGCATCCAGGTGCTGGGGCCCATCGTCCGCGGCCGCAAGGGCGAGTACCGGCAGCTGTTCGAGGACCTGCGCCGGCAGGGGTTTGCACGGGTGCGGGTGGACGGTCTTGTCTACGAGTTGGGCGAAGAGATCCCGCTGGACAAGAACAAGAAACACTGGCTCGAAGTGGTCGTCGACCGCATCGTCACCCGGGCCGACGTCAAGACGCGTCTCGCCGACTCGGTCGAGACCGCGCTGAAACTGGGCCAGGGGATCATGTATGTGGAGGTTTTGCCGAAAGAGGCGACCGCGCGACCGCGCGACCGCGGGAGGGCGCAACGCAAGGCAGTGGCCGATCCCACCAGGGGGTTGCTGGTCTTCAGCCAGCTGTTTGCCTGCCCCGACCACGGATCCGTGCTGCCGGAGATCGAGCCCCGGATCTTCTCGTTCAACGGCCCGCACGGCGCCTGCCCGACCTGTACCGGGCTGGGTTTCCGCCAGGAGTTCGATCCCGACCTGATCTTGGACTTGGAGAAGTCGTTGAGCGACGGTGCGGTGCTGCCATGGGCGGCGTCCACCAGCGAGTATTACTACGAGCTGCTGCAGTCCGTGGCCGCGCACTACCGCGTGGAGATGAAGACGCCGCTGCGGAATCTGCCGAAGAGCTTTGTCGACGTGCTGCTGCATGGATCCACCGAGTCGATGCGGGTCCGGTACCACAACAAGTGGGGCGCGCTGCGGGTGTACGAAACGAAGTTCGAGGGCGTCCTCCACCAGCTGGAGCGGCGCTACCGGGAGACGGACTCCGACTATATGCGCGAGGAGTACGAGCAATACATGACCACGCTGCCCTGCCCCGCGTGCCACGGCGCGCGCCTGCGGCCGGAGTCGCTCAGCGTGTGGGTGGGCGGCAAGAACATTGCCGAACTCACCGCGCTGACCGTTCGGCAGACCCTGGACTTCTTCAACGCCCTGACGCTCTCTGACCGCGAGCGGATGATCGCCGCGCAGATCTTGAAAGAGATCAAGGGCCGGCTGGGCTTTCTGGTCAACGTGGGGCTGGACTATCTCACCCTGGACCGCGCGGCGACCACGCTCTCCGGCGGCGAAGCGCAGCGCATCCGGCTGGCCACGCAGATCGGCTCCGGCCTGATGGGCGTGCTGTACGTGCTGGACGAGCCCAGCGTCGGGCTGCACCAGCGTGACAACCGGCGTCTCATCGACACGCTGATGCATCTGCGCGACCTGGGCAACACGATCCTGGTCGTCGAGCACGACGAGGAGACCATCCGGTCGGCGGACTGGGTGGTCGACATCGGTCCCGGGGCTGGCGCGCACGGCGGCGAGATCGTGGTGAGCGGCACGCCGGACGACATCGCGCGGCATCCCGACTCGATCACCGGCCAGTACCTGTCGGGCCGTAAGCGCATCCCCATTCCTCCGCGGCGCCGGCCGCAGAACGGTCAGCACGTGATCGTGCGGGGCGCGCGGGAGCACAACCTGAAAGACATCGACGTGAAGATCCCGCTGAGCATGTTCGTGGCCGTGACGGGGGTGTCCGGATCGGGTAAGTCCACCCTGGTGGACGAGATCCTCTTTCGTGGGTTGACATCGCGGCTGCATGGCACGCGGGTGCGCGCCGGCGCGCACACCCGGATCGACGGCATCGAGCACATCGACAAGGTGATCAACATCGACCAGTCGCCGATCGGCCGCACGCCGCGATCCAACCCGGCTACGTACACGAAGACGTTTGACTTGATCCGAGACCTGTTTGCGATGACGCCGGACGCGAAGACCCGCGGCTACACTCCCGGGCGATTCTCATTCAACGTGCGGGGTGGGCGCTGCGAAGCCTGTGAGGGCGATGGCATCGTCCGCATCGAGATGCATTTCCTCCCGGACGTGTACGTCCCGTGCGAGGTCTGCAAGGGGAAGCGGTATAATCGCGAGACGCTGGACGTGCATTACCGGGGGAAGAGCATCGCCGACGCCCTGGAGATGACGGTGGCCGAGGGGCTGCAGTTCTTTGAGAACGTGCCGCGCATCCGCAGGAAGCTGCAGACCCTGTATGACGTGGGCCTGGGCTACATCCAGCTCGGCCAGCCGGCCACGACCCTGTCCGGCGGCGAAGCGCAGCGCGTAAAGCTGGCCACCGAGCTGTCGCGGCGCGACACCGGGCGGACGCTGTACATCCTGGACGAACCGACGGTGGGCCTGCACTTCGCGGACGTGGAACGACTGCTGAGCGTCCTGCACCGCCTGGTCGACGCCGGCAACACCGTGGTGGTCATTGAGCACAACCTGGACGTCATCAAAACGGCGGACTGGATCATTGACCTGGGCCCGGAGGGCGGGGAGCTCGGCGGGCAGGTCATCGCCGAAGGGCCACCGGAAGAGGTCGCCGCGCTGTCCCACTCGTACACCGGGCAGTTCCTCAAGCGGGTGCTGGCCAAGCAACCCGAGTTCGTCCTCTCGGGAAATGCAGGACGAAGGCGAAATAACGGGAACAGGGGAACGCGGGAACGGGGGAACGCGGAAAGACGGAGTTAGGGCCGTTACGCGTTCCCGCGAGGTGCCTCCCATGAAGATTGAGCGCTTCGAGATGGAGCGGTATCAATCTACGTGGGAGACGACCGTCGAGTTCAATCTGGCCGACAGCGGGGTTCACCCCATCACCCTCGCCGCCCTGGTCGACCACTCCTGGATTCGCGAAGTGCTGGCCCGGGAGCAGCTGGGGTACGGTCACACCAACGGCAGCGAGGAACTGCGCACCCTGATCGCCGGCCTGTACCACGCCGCCGGGCCCGAGCACGTCCTGGTGACCACCGGCGCCGCCGAGGCCAACTTCCTCATCACCTGGGCGCTGCTGGACCGCAGCGACGAGGCTGTTGTGATGCTCCCCAACTACATGCAAATTCCCTCCCTGGCGCGGGCCTGGGGGGCCGAGACGGTGTCGTGGTGGCTTCGCCCCGTACCGGGCCTGATGGGCCCCGGAACCGGGCTGCGGGAGCCGGCGCAGTGGGGTCCGGATCTCGAGGAGCTGGAGCGGCTGGTCTCGCCGAAGACAAAGGCCATCTTTGTCTGTAATCCCAATAACCCTACCGGCGCCGTACTGTCTGTGGAGGCGATGAACGCCGTCTGCGCGGCGGCCGCGAGGGTGAACGCCTGGGTCGTCGCCGACGAAGTCTATCGCGGCGCGGAGCTGGACGGACACCTGACAGGGTCGTTTTGGGGTCGATACTCGAAGGTTATCGTCGCCGGCGGTCTCTCCAAAGCCTACGGGCTGCCCGGCCTGCGGATCGGATGGATCGTCGCCCCGCATGAGGTCATCCAGGTATTATGGGGTCATCATGATTACACCACCATCGCGCCCAGCGTCCTGTCCGATCACCTGGCGCGCGTCGCCCTGGGCCCGCGCGTGTTCCAGCGGCTCGCCACCCGGACACGGCTCATCCTGAACGAAAATCTGGAAGCGGTGGCGCGCTGGGTCGAGGGGATGGGTGGCCTGGTGGACTGGATCGCGCCGAAGGCCGGCGCGATCGCCTTTCTGCGCTACCGGCCTGCGGTAAACTCCACCGAGCTGGCCACGCAGTTGCGGAAGGCCCACGACGTGCTGGTCGTCCCGGGCGACCATTTCCAACTGGACAGGCACGTCAGGATCGGCTACGGCGGGGAGAAGCGGCTGCTGGAGGAAGGGTTGCGGCGGACAGGGGAGTTCCTGCGAACGTTGTGAGATGGCGACTTCGGACGTGTCACACAATCTAGAGGAAAAGCTCAAGGCGGCGCCGACTCGCCCGGGCGTCTACCTGATGAAGGACGCCGCCGGACGGGTGATCTATGTGGGCAAGGCGGCCTCGCTGCGGAACCGGATCCGCCAGTACTTTCAAGACAGCGGCCATCTGGAGAGTCCGCGCATCCGTCACCTCATGACAAGGATCGCCGATTTCGAGGTCGTGGCCTGCGAAAATGAGGTTGAGGCGCTCATCCTGGAAACCAACCTCATCAAGCAGCATCGGCCGCCCTACAACGTGCGGATGGCGGACGACAAAGCCTTCCCCTACGTGAAGCTGACGAACGAGGCATACCCAAAGATCCTGATGACGCGGAAAGTGCTCCGCGACGGCGCCAGCTATTTTGGCCCCTATCCATACCACGAACCCAAACTGGTGACCCGCACGATCCGGACCATCCGGAAACTGTTCAAGCTGCGGTCGTGCAACATCGAGATCACCCGTGACCTGCCCCGGCCGTGCCTGGATTACTACATCGGGCAGTGCACGGCCCCGTGTGTGGCCTGGGGAGCCACCGCGGAGCAGTACGCCGGGCAGGTGCGCCAGGCCGCGATGTTCCTGGAGGGCAAGCAGGCGTCGCTGCTGGACGATCTGCGCAAGGAGATGGCGCAGGCGGCTGACACGATGGAGTTCGAGCGGGCCGCGCAGCTGCGCGATCAGATCCAGGCGATGGAAGCGATCAACGAGCGCCAGCGCACCGCCAGCGTTGGGCTCGAGGACCGTGACGTTGCCGCGGCGGCACAGGCCGGGAATATGGCCTGCGTGCAGATGTTCTACATTCGCGCCGGCCGCCTGCAGGGCCAGGAGCACTTTCTGCTTGAGGGGACGGGCGGCCTGACGCGGAGTGAAGTGCTGGGCGAATTTCTCTCCCAGTACTATCAGGAGGCGCCCAGCGTCCCCCGCGAAGTCATCCTGCAGGAGGGGGTCGAGGATGGCGCGCTCATCGCCGAGTGGCTGACGCGGAAGCGAGGGAGCAAGGTCGAGGTCGTGGTTCCCCAGCGCGGAGAGCGCAAGCGGCTGGCGGACATGGCCGCGGAGAACGCCGCATTGTTCCTCCACCAGGAGCGGGCGCGGGTGGCAGGCCTGGACGGCGCCGGCATCAAGGAGCTGCAGGAGATTCTGAGGCTGGAGCACGCGCCGTTCCGGATTGAAGCATACGATGTGAGCAATTTCCAGGCCGGTGAGACCGTGGGGTCATTGGTCGTGTTCGAAGGCGGGCGGCCGCTGAAGCGCGATTACCGCCGCTTCAAGATGAAGTGGACCGAAGGCCCCAACGACTATGCCAGCCTGCAGGAGATGCTGCACCGGCGGTTTGCCATGGCTCGCGAGGAGCAGGAGAAGCTGGACCGCGACGAGCCGGTGCCGGTAAAGTGGTCGGTGATGGCCGACCTGATCCTCATCGATGGGGGTCGGGGGCAACTGAACGCCGCCCGCGGCGTGCTGTTCGAATACAACGTCCCCATCCCCGCGATCGGCCTGGCGAAACGCGAGGAGCTGATCGTAACCGCCGAGCGCGTGGAGCCTATCGCCTTGCCGCGCGATTCCCACGCCCTGCGGCTGTTGCAACGGGTCCGGGATGAAGCCCACCGCTTTGCCAACGCCTACCATCAGAAGCTGCGCGAGCGGCGGATCGTCTTCTCGGTCCTGGATGAGATCAAAGGGATCGGTGAAAAACGTAAGCGCGACCTGATCCGCCGGTTCGGCTCCGTGCGCCACGTGCGCGAGGCCCCCGCGGAGCAGATTGCGGAAGTGGTCGGGCCGAAGATGGCGCAGACGGTGCTCGACTACCTGCGTGAGCATCCTGATATCCGGTACAAGGACGAGGTAGTCCGTTAGCGGTCCGGTCGTCAAGTGCACCGCCCTTCCCCCCTCCCCGCAGTTGACAGCCGGACGGGGCGCGTGTATCATATGGCTATAAAAATAGCCATGTGAAATTCCGGGGAGGGCGGGCGTGATGCGCGTGGCCAACACCGTGGAGCTGAAGAACAAGACCAACGAACTGCTGCGCTACACCATGGGCGGGGAACCGGTCATCATCACGCTCCGTGGGAAGCCGGCGGCGGCGCTGACGCCGCTGTCCGAAGACGGTCTGGAGGCATTCGTCCTGCAGTACGCACAACACAAGGCCAACCGGCCGGGGAGGGCAGAGGAGATGCTGCGGTACACGTCTATGACCAGCGGGCTCGGGACCATCTATGTCGCGTATACCGATCGTGGGGTGAACGCCGTCGATCTGGCCGCCAGCGACGAGGCGTTTGCACGGTCCCTGTCTCGGAAGTACCGGAGGCCGGCGGTCCGCGACGAGCACCCGCCCCAGGCGTTGCGTCAGGATCTGCGACGGTTCTTCACGTCCCTGGACAGCTTTGCGGGACCGGTGGACCTTTCCATGGTCGGCCCGTTTGAGCGCGTGGTGTTGGAGCGGCTCCGCAGGATCCCGAAGGGGGAAGTTCGCACCTATCGCGATATTGCCCGTGAGATCGGTCACCCCGGCGCCGTACGCGCCGTGGGCAACGCCTGCGCGAAGAACCCTGTGCCGCTGATCGTGCCGTGCCATCGTGTGGTCCGAACCGATGGAGGTCTCGGCGGTTATTCGCTGCGCGGCGGAACGGCACTCAAGCGTCGACTCCTAGAGGGGGAGGGCATCGATCTCACCGCGCTTCGCGCCTCCTAGGGGTCGTCGTGGAGTGACTGCCCCACCCGAACACGCCGTCCAGCTGGAGGGCCTGACCAGGCGCTTTCGCGCGCGCGCGGTGGGGGACAACGGGATCGGATCGGCCACGGATGCCACTAACGTCACCGCGATCGACGGACTCACGCTAGAGATCCGGCGCGGAGAGTTGTTCGGCCTGCTCGGGCCGAACGGCGCCGGGAAGACCACGACCATCCGGATCCTGTGCACGTTGTTGGCTCCAACCGCCGGGACGGCGCGGGTGTGGGAGTTTGACGTCGTCCGCGATCCCGCGCAGGTTCGGCGGCACATCGGCACGGTGCTGACCGGTGAACGGTCGGTATACTGGCGACTCACGGGCCGCGAGAACCTCGAGTACTTCGCCGCGTTGTACCAGGTGCCGACGGAGACAGCCCGCCGGCGCATCGCCATGCTGCTCGATCTCGTCGAGCTTACCCCGCGGGCCGATGATCTGGTGGAACGGTACAGTACCGGGATGCGCCAGCGGCTCGCGCTGGTCAAAGCGTTGCTGCACGACCCGCCGGTCTTACTGCTGGATGAACCCACGACGGGGCTGGATCCTCAGGCCGCACGGAACGGCAGGGATCTCATCCGCCGCCTCCACCGTGACGAGGGCAAGACGATCATCCTCACCACGCACTATATGGAAGAGGCAGATCAGTTGTGCGAACGGGTCGGCATCATCGACAAGGGGCGCATCATTGCCCTGGACAGCCCCCAGGCCCTGAAGCGTGCCCAGCAGCACCGGACGGCGTTGCGTGTAGAGGTGGAAGGTCCCGTGCTGGGCGTGACCCCGATGCTCCAGGCCCTTCCGGGTGTCGGGCACGTCGCTGTGGTGGCGCAGCCGGCGGACAGCACCTGGGAAGTCACCGTCGAACTGACCGACGTGAACGATACGCTGCCGCGAACTGTCCAGATACTCAGCGGCCAGGGGTTGCGGGTGCGGCATCTCCAACTGCTCGACATCTCTCTCGAGGACGTCTTCATTGCGTTGACCGGCAGGCGGCTGCGTGACTGAATTGCCGGGAACGCGGCAATATTGGCGGAGTGATGCATGACGAGCAACGAATTGGACGACGGTAACCGGATGGAATCCACCGCGACGAGTGTCAGGGAACCTCGCATTCCCGCGATCCCGCGTTCCCGCGATCCCGCGGCGTTGTGGCGCCATTCCGATTTCATGAAGCTGTGGTTGGCACAGACGATCTCGGTCTTCGGCGACCAGTTCACGGGGCTGGCGATCCCCCTGATCGCCGCGCTCATGCTGCAGGCCACCCCCGGTCAGATGGGGGTCCTGACCGCGGTCGAACGCGCGCCCTTTCTTCTGATTGGACTATTCGCCGGGGTCTGGGTAGACCGGCTGCCCCGGCGGCCAATCCTCGTCGCGGGAGATTTCGGCCGTGCGGCGGTGCTCCTTACGATTCCTCTGGCCGCGCTGCTCGGCGGTCTGGGCATGCCGCACCTGTATGCCGTCGGCGTCCTCGTCGGCGTCTTCACGGTGTTCTTCGACGTTGCCTACCAGGCGTTTCTCCCAGCTCTAGTCGGACGGCAGCAGTTGGTAGAAGGGAATAGCAAACTGGAGGCGACACGGTCGCTGGCGAATCTCGCGGGCCCCAGTGTCGCGGGCGTCGTGATTCAAGCGCTATCGGCACCCATCGCGATCATTCTGGACGCGCTCTCATTTGTAATTTCCGGCGGATTGATCAGCCGCATCAGAGGGCGAGAGCCGGTCGCCGGCGGCGCCAGAGCCCCGGTGACCGCTGAGGTCCGGGAAGGCTTGCGTGTGGTGTTCGGGAACCGCCTGCTCCGCTCGATTGCCGGATGTACCGGCACCTCGAATTTCTTCGGCTCGGCGCTGTTTGCGCTTTACATCCTCTTTATGACCCGCACGCTGGGGCTCACTCCCGCGAAAATTGGTGCGATCTTCAGCCTCGGCAACGTGGCCGGCCTGCTGGGGGCGCTATCGGCGGGCCGCCTGGCGGCGAGGTTCGGAGTGGGGCGGATCATCGTGGGCGCTGCGGCCCTTGATGGCCTCGGGCTCATCCCCATTGCCTTGGCGACGCGCGCCACGGCGTTCCCGTTCCTGGTGCTCGCGGGGCTGCTGACGAGTTTCGCCAACCCGGTCTACAACATCAATCAGGTCAGCCTGCGTCAGGCGATCACTCCGTCCCGTTTGCAGGGCCGCATGAATGCCACGATGCGGTTTCTGGTGTGGGGCACCATGCCGCTGGGCGGTCTGGCCGGCGGTATCCTCGGCGAGGCGTTGGGCCTGCGACCGGCGATCGCTGTCTCGGTGGTAGGCGGCCTGCTGGCTTTTCTGTGGGTCGCGCTCTCGCCGGTGCGTGCACTCAAGGCCATCCCCGACCCGACAGAATAGTTCCCGCTGGTCGCTTCGCGCGTCCGTTATACTTGGAATGGATGTTTCATCTTCAGACGTTGGGTACAACGTGACCGACCAGAAGGAGTTGTACTGGGCCTGGGCGCTGACGCCGCTTCCCCCGCCGGGATCGCCAGCGGAGGTAGCGTTCATCAGGATGCGCCTGATAGCCCCCGAGGCCGCGCTGAGGCGTGCCGTCGTGGAGTTCGCGCGGCTCGGAGGCGCTATGTCCACATTGGCCCCAGCGGCTCCCCCCCTGCAGGACCGGTTGCAGGTCGTCCTGGCTGGGACGGCCGCCCAGTTCGAGCGCTTCATGGGGGAAGCTGACCCGCCGGTGGCGGCCGCCGTGCGCACCACCCTGCACGCGACGATGGCGTCCCCGCCCGCCGTCACACTGGGCCGGCATCAGTTTCACTTCGCCTCACGCGTTTATGTGGCCGGGATCCTGAACAACACCCCCGACTCGTTCTACGATCGCGGCCGCTACTACGGCCCCCAGACGGCGCTGGCCCGCGCGGACGAGATGATCCGCGAGGGAGCGGACGTGATCGAAGTTGGCGGCGAGACAGCACAGGAAGGCGACCCGGTCCCCGCCCGCGAGGAGATTGAGCGGGTGGCGCCCCTGGTCGCCGAGCTGGTCCGGCGGTACGACCGGCCGGTGGCGGTGGATACCTACAAGCCCGAGGTCGCCAGCGCTGCCATCGAAGCCGGCGCGGTCTTGGTCAACGACATCAGCGGCGCCGCCAACCCAGAGATGGCCCGTGTCATCGCGACCGGCCACGCCGGAATCGTGATCATGCACCTGCACGGGCGCCCGAAGCAACACTACACAGACATCGACGTACCCTCGATGATGGACTGGGTGGCGGCCTTCTTGTGGCGGCAGAGCACGGAGATGATCGCCGCAGGGGTTCCACGGGAGCGCATCCTGGTCGATCCGGGCCTAAACTTTGGCAAGCACCCGTCGCGGGATATCGAGCTGATGCGTCGCCTGCCGGAGCTACGGAGCCTGGGCTTTCCAATCTTTGTGGCGACGTCGCGGAAAGACTACATCCGAGATCTGTTGCGATTGCATCCTGATGACCTGCTGGAAGGTACCGCGGCGGCGGTGGCGTTCGCGATCGCCCAAGGTGCTAACATATTGCGGGTACATGACGTGCAGGCGATGGTGCGGGTGGCGCGGATGATGGAGTACTTTTGCGGCCACCAGGATCCATCGAAACGCGGACGCGTAGCAGCGCAGCGCGAGACGACGAAGACTACCGCCCAAACTCGCAGAGCGTATAGGGAGGGACGTTAGGGTGGCCACCGAGGTGAAGCGGATGGATAAGCCGGCCATTGAGCAGGCAGTGGAGCAGATTATTGAAAGTATCGGTGAGAATCCGAAGCGCGAAGGACTGCTGGGCACGCCGCGCCGCATCGCGGAGATGTACGAAGAGCTCTTTGCCGGGTTGAAGGAGGATCCGCGGGAGTTGTTGGAGGTCGGCTTCGACGACGAGGACCACCACGAGCTGGTAGTCGTCAAGGACATCCCATTCTACTCGATGTGCGTTCCATCGAAACAGCTGGTCGACGCTGTTGGCGGCAAGAAGCGCGCCGCAGACGTGACGGTTGGAGATTGGCTCTACACGCTGGATCAAGGGGAGGTCCGGACGACGAAGGTCGTTGCAGTGAGTCACCGGCCGGCTCGTGAGCTCGTGCGGATTACGCCAGCAGATTCCACACCATTTTTCGTAACCCCCGAGCATCCGATTATGACTCCCGATGGCTGGCGATCGGCTGGCGAGCTCGACGTGGGCAACAGGATTGAAAGGACTCATCCCCGCCGGTATGTACAGCGGCGGTATCCGATTGTCGAAGGATATGACCTGGGGTATGTGCTCGGTGCCGTCGCGGCGGACGCCTCTATTCAGGATGGGCGCCGTATCAGCTTGTGTGTGCGGGATCACGATTACGCGCGACGTTTTGCGAAATCCTTCGGGCACGCATTCGGCAGGACACCTGGGATTGAGCCCCTAAAGGTCCCCAGCGGTTTCCTGGGCCGTCCTGTTCAGATGTACAGGGTCCGAGTCGTCTCCAGTTACATTGCTGGATTGATGCTCAAGTGGTTCCGATGTGAAGGCGGAACCAAGCATACGAAGCGCTTCCATCTGCCCCATGGTGTGTTGCGCAGCCGGGAAATGACGCAGGGCTTCCTTGACGGCTACGTAGACGGCGACGGCTACACCCTACCGAGAACGGGTCGCATGATCATTTCTAGCAACCGCCGCTTCCTCAGGGAGCTGGCGCCCGTCGTGGGTTCGCGCCCGGCTTCAATGGGAAACGGCACAATGCGGCTGTACATCTCTGACCGCTGGCACAAGCCAGGGTGGTATGGTCGCCCCGGTTTCGCGCCTACGACTCAGCCCTACGATCTGCGCGACAGTCGGTGGGTGGGCGTTGCAAATGTCGAAACTCTTCATGCCGATGGCACGAGGCCATATGCAGTCTACACGTTTACCTGCGATCCATACCCGACATTCGCGATCGCAGGCGTGCTGACGCACAATTGTGAACATCATTTCCTTCCCTTCCACGGTGTTGCCCACGTCGGGTACATTCCCCAGGGACGCATCCTCGGCGTCAGCAAGGTGGCGCGGCTCGTGGAAATCCTGGCGCGGCGGCCGCAGGTGCAGGAACGACTCACGTCGCAGATTGTTGAGTTTCTCTGCCAGGGTGGGCTCAAGGCCGCCGGTGCCGGCGTGGTGATCGAAGCGGAGCATCTCTGTATGACCATGAGGGGGATCAAGAAGCCGGGCAGCAAGGTGGTGACGTCTGCGACGCGCGGAGTATTCCGCGAGGACGCCCGCACACGAGCGGAGTTCTTTGCCATCGTGGAGGGCAAGAGGTCTTGAGGACCCCGGGCGCAAACCTTGAAGAGAGGTGATTGTCGATGGTCTCTACGCGACCTCTTGTGCTTTTCGCCGGGATTCTGTTGGCCGCGGTATCACGCCTGATCCCTCACCCTCCCAACGCGACGCCGATCGCAGCGATGGCGCTCTTTGGAGGCGCATACTTTTCTCATCGCGCCGCTGCGTACCTGGTACCCCTCGCTGCGATGGTGCTGAGCGATCTGTTCCTAGGGTTCCATCGCACGACGCCATTTGTCTACGGGAGCTTTGCGCTGATCGTGCTGATAGGTTATGGACTTCGAGGGCGCAAGACCGTATTCACGGTAGCAATGGCAGCGCTGGCGAGTTCGGTCCTCTTCTTCCTCGTCACCAACTTCGGCGTCTGGGCGACCGGCACGCTGTATCCGAAGACCTGGACCGGCCTCGCGACCGCCTACCTGGCGGCGCTTCCGTTCTTCCGGAATACGGTGTTGGGGGACCTCGTATACGTGGCCGTTCTCTTTGCCGGGTTCGCGCTCCTGGAACGCTCCCTCCCCGCCTTACGGGAAGACCACCGGCTGGGCAAACCGATCAGGTAGAATAGGAAGGCGAAGTCAGTGCCCAGGTGGCGGAAC
>Ga0209761_1002170_pt1 | contig 12872 bp, 16 predicted proteins | sample GraSoi013_1_40cm_4_FD_185818 | JGI IMG/M metagenome (GOLD analysis project Ga0209761, IMG submission 185818) | Grasslands soil microbial communities from the Angelo Coastal Reserve, California, USA - Sample 09_25_2013_1_40cm (SPAdes) (version 2) | ecosystem: Environmental > Terrestrial > Soil >... | reverse complement strand
AAGCCCTTCCCCATGCGGCGGACCGGACTCGCTTGGAGAGCTTGTGGTTCTCCTCGCAAGTTCTCTTTTTATTCCCCTTCCAGCAGACTAGTTGATTGATATCGTGGTCCCCGTTGGTGAAGGACAAGATTCTATGCTTCGCTTGCGCCGTTAAGAACATCGAGCGGACCTTCAACACGTACTACGAATTACAGGACCATCTGTACCGGGATCATGATATGAAGAAGGACCCGGCAATGGATATTTTCAACAAGTACAAGCCCACCGTTCCAAAGAGTCCGACTGCTGAACAGTAAGCGTCGCCTCGTTTTTAGCTAATGATAGGGCTGAATCTCTACTACCGTTACAATCGACTCGTACGCATACTGAAACGAGTTGCTTTCGGGAACCGGGATTTCTAGGAGTATTCTGGCGCGTTATAGAACGCTGATAGGAGACAGATGTCGACGATGTTTACGGTTCCGTCTCCGGTAAGGTCAGCGGCCGGTTTATACAGGGAACCCCCGATGAGAGAGTTGAAACTGCTCGCGACGATACCAAAGTCTACAAGGTCGACGGTGCCACGACCCGCAATGTCCAACTGACGGGTCACCATCATCGTCGCAGACCACGTGCCCCCAGCTCCATAGACGGTGGTGTCCGCGGACAGGGGATTCGTCCCTACGGGTATGTAGAGTAGGAATCTAGTCTGATTGCTAACCAAGTGTAGGTTCGAGAAGTTGAAGGTTTTCGAAAAGAGAACGGCACCAGTGGTACTGTTCGTTGCGGTGACGAAAATGGTCCCAGAAACTATTCCCGAACTGATAGAAATGGTTCCGGAGATAGTAACGGTTACTCTTTGAAAGGTGGCTGAGCTGCCAACGCTGAAAGATGGATCAGCCGGGTCGGCATAGATTTGAGTGCTGCCGCTACTTCCGTCATGGGTGTAGTCCCCTGGTTCCCAGAGTCTCCAGTTGTCGAGTGATTCATAGGAGCCTGAAATTAGATGGTGTCCAAAAACGCTCGGCGTGTAATTTGCAGAACAGTTGGCCGTTCCAGTAGTCGAGGTCGCAACGAGCGAACAATTGAGGGAGTTGAAAGTGCCGGTCGAGTTGCTTGAGAAACGGATACTGCCAGTCGGGGTGATGAGCGTGCTGACGTCTGTATCTGTTACCGTCGCAGTACATACGGTATTTGAGTTTCCGCCCACTGTACCAGGTGAGCAGACCATGAGGGTAGAGGTTGCTCGTTTGTCTACCACGATTTCGCTCGTGTTTTCGTTCTTGTAGTGACCGTAATCGAACCATTCTGAGTGCCGGTCACGTTAACGGCACAACTTGCTGAACTGCCGGACTTGATTCCGAGTTGACAACTGCCGAGTCCCTCGAATATGGATCCGGTCGGCGGAGTTGGTTTGGAGGAAATGTCGGTCAATGTAGAAGAGCATGAGGAAACTTGATTGACCACGACTGAGCTCGGGCTGCATATGACATTCACGTTAGTCTCATCTAGTGATGTCACCTTCAGGCTGAAAGCGCCAGAGCTACCTGCGTGAGTAGAGTCAGAGTATGTGGCCGCGATTGCGCGTACCCCTGTGCTGACTTGCCAGCTGTAGCAAGGACAGTTTTCTGGAAGATAGCTCACTGAGCAGCTTGCGGATGTCGAACTCAGGCTGTTGAGCGGGCAAGACGAAGGAGTAAACGTGCCTCCGCCTGTTGAGAATGTCACCGATCCGACCGGCGTCGTTGCGCCAGCGAACCCCTCAGTAACTGTCGCAGTGCAAGAGGCAGCTTGGTTAACCGCAACAGAAGTCGGCGTGCAGGACACTGATGTGGTTGTAGGAGAATTCGCAACGACGTAGTTCCAGACAACTCCAATGTCCGACCCCGACATGGGTGAGATCATGGCAAGGTCAGTTCCTGCGTCTGGTTCGGCATAGGTTCCGATCAGAACACTGTCATAGTACGCAGAGAGAGCTCTGCCTTGCATGGCCAAGCGGAAGACGTGGGCAGCTCCGAAGTCGGTATAGTAGCAGAATCGTCCGTCAACAACGCAGTAAGGGTACCAACCAGAACGGCTCAGAATTGTCACGTTGTCCCGGTAAACCACAAGGCCGCTGCCCTCGCCGGCAGCAAACTTGTAGGTATGGTGAGTAGTGCCTGCAACCATTTCGACGCCACTTGTCGGATGTTGATTGTAAGCCCAGGCTCCCCTGAAGATAGCGGTCCAGTCCGAGACTCCGGCCGGAACATGATTCCAACACATTGCGGCACCATTTCGAAGTGTTAGCAATCCACTTGAGACATTATACGATTGACTGGCGCCTTGACCGCATTGTGTCCATTCGTTCCCGACCATTGAACTGATTGAACTATAGTTGAAATCATCGCGGAATGGAAAGCTACCTGAAGGGCTCGAACCTCTAACCAAATACTCGCTTTGAAGGGGGACCGACATAAGGACCGAAACGACGATAAATGATCCTAACAGGACGGTCCTGCTCGAGCGGAGGCTGAATACCATAAAGCTTCACAAGTCAATCTCCCGCGGGGGAGCCCAAGATAAAAGGATTCACAAGCAGATGCGATTAGCGATAGCCAGGGATATAGGAAGCACTAGATATAATTTCTAGCCTATTTGAACTGAACATTCTCTTTCGAGAATGAGCGTCTGGATCGCTCCCTATAGAGAGGCCACGAACCCGTAGCTGAGGAGAACGATGAATGTGGCTAAGATGAATATTACAAGGCTACGCTGAGTATCTAATCCCAAAGCGGTCTTCACCGCGATCACGGTCGAGATCGCTATCCAGGCCACGCCGATCGCGCGTGCAACGTCTGGGATTGGCGACACGGGGATCGACATGATGAGGAAGACCAGGCCGGGAGAGGTTGAGAAGAATACCGGCCTCGCTAGTGACCAGTAGTCCGATGTTCCTCCAAAGAGCCTTCTTCCGATAAGAAGTGTCAGGGATACCCAGACGATACCCAGAGCAATACTCACAACCGCGCCGAAAACAGCTCCTAGCAGAATCCCTATCCCACTATATCCGATCGACGCTGCGAATCCGACACCGAAGCTAGCTCCAGCGAGAGCCAGGACAATCAATGCCTGACGTGTCGCTGTAGAGTCTTCTTTCAACGCCAAGAAGGTGTCGCGGTTGAGCCGGGCCGATTTCACCATTCGATCCAACATAGTCCGGAATCTGTCAAGGGCGAAGGGACCAGACTCGGCGATCATTGAAGAACTCTGGAATAATCTGTGCAGGGCCCGGATTATCAACTTATACTGTGGGATCTGTTCAGGCTGTTCCGAATTGTATGCCGATGAAGGCGAGAATGAGTAGGCCTACCGTGACCGTTAGGATCGTTCGTCGCAGGTTCAATCCCATAACTTGCTTCAGAACAAATACTTGCGAAAGGAAAAGCCAGGCTACCGCCGCGACGGCGATAATTCCCTGGAACCAATAGACAGGAAGGTTTCCCTGGACTACGATTGGGGAGATGGGGATGACGATCAGGAGGAAGAGGAAGAATGGGCTAGCAGCGAAGAATAGAGGCCGGGCTAGTTCCCAGTAGCTTGTTTTGCCTTGGAAAAGTCTTGTCCCGACTAGGAAGGCGGTGGCTGACCATACGAAGGCTGCGAAGCATACTATGACTGTGTTGGCGAGGCTGCCTACTATTATTCCGTAGATTGACAGGTCGTGTTTCTGGAATTGTGTCTGTGCAGTGTAGCCGATGCCGTAGGCGAGGGCTGAGAGAACAAGGACTGCGACCGCTTGTCCGGTCGCTGCGGTGTCCGTCTTCAGTTCTAGTACTCCCTCTTGGTCCAGCCTGGATGCTTTCTTCATACGGGACCACATGAGGCCGAGTTTGAGTTTTGATGTGGGTCGCTCGGTTTCGACGGACATTTTCGACAAGCCAGGCTTAAGTCGTCATATCAATCCATCCTTATGAACGAATAGTCAATCAATAATTTTGGAGCCTGAAGGCATGTCGAGAACCAAAACCGTAGACGCAGTCGCCGAGCTGAAGCAGACTCTCACACATGCCAAGCCGGGTTTCAAAGTTGTAGTAATGCCGGATTTCTACCTCGACTACATTCTCACCTATCCTGGGAAGCTTGAGGATTTGACAGCGTCATTTGTGGAAGTAGCTCAGAGAGGGGGAGGAAATCTTCTGGGCTGGAGACATACGGTGGGGGAAACGCTTCGAACGTGGTGGCTCAGCTCTCGAAGCTTGGCTGTCAGGTCGTCCCGATTATTGAGACAGACGAACTCGGCAAGACAGTCCTGCAACACTTCCTGAAAGGTGTCGATCTCTCGCACGTTAGGACGACGGGAACCTTGTCCCGGACAATGTCGTTCGAGACAGAGCACTCGGGCAGACGCGTGAACATCATGGTCAGCGATCCTGGATCCCTGTCCCAGTTTGGCCCTGAAAAGCTGACTCAAGAAGACAAGAGGGTCATATCCGAAGCGGATTTTGTCTGTGTCCTCAACTGGAATCAGAACATGAAGGGAACGGACCTTGCTGAGAAGGTCTTCTCCATTGCCAAGGAGGAAGGGAAGGCTGTCACCTTCTTCGATCCCGGAGATCCTGCATCGCGGACGGGCGAGATTGAGGGGTTGAACGAGCGGGTCCTGACTCCGGGGCTGGTAGATGTCTTGAGCGTGAACGAGAACGAATTGATGCATCTGGCGAAGGGAGTCGCTGAGGATACCTCTGAGATTGAAGGTGCTGAGGACCCGCTCTTCGGCGCCGCTAGCGTATTCAGTATGATGATTCCAAGGGTCGATCTTCACACACCGGATTTTTCAGCGACATTTGTCGATGGGCAGAGAGTTCGCGTCCCGTGCGCAAAGATCAAACCTGCCAAAGTGACTGGTGCAGGAGACGTCTGGAACGCGGCCGACATCTACGCTCAAGGCGTTGGCCTCGGTCATAAGGATCGATTGATATTTGCGAACGCCGCCGGAGCGGCGTATCTGGAGGGACGAGGGCTTGAACCTCCCACGTTGCAAGAGGTTGTCGGTAGAGTCGACAGTGTTGTCGCGGCGCGGAACCCCTAGGGTTTCACGAGTCTTAAATTGGATAGGCCAATTACTTGGGCTGGCCAAGAGTTCGAGCTGCGACTGTGACTGTTAGAGGGACGAATTAGAATTGTTGAAAGTGGCTGAAGGGGTCTATAGGGTACCTGCTCGTCATGCTAACACCTACCTTGTCGAGGCGGACAATGGACTGGTGCTTGTCGATACCGGGATGCCGGGTAGCGAGAATCGGATACTGAAAGCAGTCGCGGATCTCGGCCGCGAGCCTAGCGATGTTAAGCTGATTCTTCTGACTCATCGACACTGGGATAACATCGGAAGCGCTGCCGCGCTGAAGAAAGCGACTTCTGGAATGCTCGTCTCTCACGGGTTCGAAAAGCCATACGTTGCCGGGACCCTTGTGGTAATAACGCCGCGAGCATGGAGTTTCTACGGACGGATAGCCAGGCGTGCTCTGGCTATTGCCTCTTCAACGAAGAAGCTGCTTCGGCTCGTCAAGTATCACCCGGTGCTCGTTGACGAGGCCTCCGATGATGAGTCGATACTAGAGGATGTCGGGCTGGACGGGTCGATCGTCTGGACCCCCGGCCATACAAAGGGGTCTATCTCTCTATTCCTAAACAAGAGCAGGGTTGCCATTATCGGCGATCTTCTGAGGACCAAGCGCGGCAAGCTTAGAGAGCCATTATTCATGGAGAATATCTCACAGGAAAGGTCGAGTGTTCAGCGAATCCTTGATCTGCATCCGGTCATCCTCTGCCCAGGCCGTGGCAGGCCCTTGCCCCCTTCGAAAGTCAGGATCAAAGAGATGATTGCCCAGCCGGTGAAAATGGACACGAAGAAAGGGGAAGATGATATTGATCTTGAAGGCCTGGCGAAGGACCTGTCGGCGGAGACTTCCTAGGCTCCGAAATCCTCGGGGATACGGCTACCTCTAGAGGAACCTTCCGGAAAGAAAAGAGTGGGAGTTTGGGTTACTTGCGAACTTTGTCGAAGCGAGCGCCGACGTCGTCCCAGTTGACTACGTTCCACCAAGCGTCAACATATTTTGCCCTGTCATTCACATAGTCCAAGTAGTACGCGTGCTCCCAGACATCGACGACTAGTAGAGGAGTCATGCCTTGGACGGCTAGGTCCATGTGCTTCTCTGCCTGGAGTGTTATTAACTGGTCTGAGACAGGCTCGTAGGCGAGTACTCCCCAGCCTGATCCTTCGACTTGTTTGGCGGTGTTCCCGAACTGTTCCTTTAAAGAGTCGAACTTTCCAAAGTCCTTGTTGATCTGGTCGGCGAGGCGTCCTCCGGGTGTTCCGCCTCCACCCTGTCTCATGTTCGGCCAAAACATGCTGTGCAGTGTGTGACCTGAGGCGTTGAAGGCGAGATCGCGGGAGATTCCGCGGACGTCTACTCCTGCGAAACCGGTCTGTCGCGCCTTCTCCAACTTGTCTAGGGCTGCGTTTGCTCCGTTCACGTAGGCGAGGTGGTGTTTGTCGTGGTGTAGCGTCATGATCTTCTCAGAAATCGTCGGTTCGAGTGCGTTGTACTTGTAGGGCAGGTTCGGTAGAGAGTATCTTTTTCCTGGCATGAAACGTGGCACGCTGGAACGTTTCACATAAAACTTGGCTCAATTTCTCGCCAGTGTTTTTGTGAGCCACCCCCCTAGGGAGGGGGGTCCGAGAGTCGATCTTTCCATTCTGGGCTTGATTGATGGTTTTGGGTTCTTCTCGTGGCGGGAATCGGCTTCTGATGAGACGCAGGAACGAGCAGGAGCCGCAAGGATAACGAGCATTACTGTCTGGAACCCACTTGCTAGAGAGTACGATATCTTACAGTTGGGCCTGCAGAACGTTCAGGATTCTGGGACGGCCAGAGTGGTTCGCGAGTGTAAAGCTCCTCTGAAGAGAGTGTGACTTGGGACGGAACCCGTAAATACATATAGGCACATGGCTATCGTGTATAACGTACGTCATAAAGAGAGGTTGTGAAGATGGCTAACAAGAGTATTCTGGACCTGGACTACGCCAAGTACGATTTCAAGGATCCAGAAAAATACGTGTTCAAGTCCGAGAAAGGACTCTCACGACAGACTGTCGAACAAATCTCTGAGATGAAGAAAGAGCCTGAATGGATGCTAAAGTTCAGGCTACGAGCCTACGAACACTTCGTCAAACGTCCTATGCCCATGTGGGGAGGCGATCTTGCCCAGATCGACTTTAACGACATCTACTACTATCTCCGTCCAACTGACAGGGTTGAGAGCAAGTGGGAAGATGTTCCCGATAAGATCAAAAAGACCTTCGACCGGTTGGGAATTCCTGAGGCTGAGAAGAAATTCTTGGCCGGAGTGGGCGCCCAGTACGAGTCCGAAGTCGTCTACCACAGCCTCCTGAAACATCTCGAAGATAAAGGAGTCATCTTCTGCGACACCGATACGGCCGTCAAACTTCATCCCGAGCTTGTCAAGAAATATTTCGGAACAATTATTCCTCCTGAGGATAACAAGCTGGCCGCGCTCAACAGCGCCGTCTGGAGCGGTGGCAGCTTCATCTACGTTCCAGAAGGCGTCAAAGTGGACCTTCCATTACAGGCATACTTCAGGATTAACGCTGCGAATATGGGGCAGTTCGAGAGGACCCTCATCATTGCAGACAACTATGCAGACGTACAGTACATCGAAGGTTGTACAGCCCCAGTCTATTCCAAGGATGCGCTTCACTCCGCAGTGGTGGAGATTATCGCCAAGAAGGGGGCCAAGGTCCGGTATACTACGCTCCAGAACTGGAGTTCGGACGTCTACAACCTCGTCACCAAGCGAGCCTATGCGTATGAAGATGCGTCGGTAGAATGGATCGACGCTAACGTAGGCAGCAAGCTTACGATGAAATATCCATCAGTCTATCTGGTCGGGCCTAGGGCCAAAGCCGAGATCGTCTCAGTGGCTTTTGCTGGTAAGGATAGACATCAAGACACGGGAGCCAAAGTAATCCACCTCGCACCATACACAAGCTCTCGGATCACGGCAAAGTCCGTCAGCAAGGATGGAGGACTAACAACCTACAGAGGACTCGTGCATGTGGCCAAGGGAGCTGTAGGCGTGAAGTCCAGCGTCCGATGCGACGCATTACTAATGGACGATCGATCTAAGACAACGACTTATCCCTACATGGAGGTCAACGAGGACGACGCCACCATAACCCACGAAGCTACCGTTGGAAGGATCAACGAGGATCAATTGTTCTATCTAATGTCCAGAGGCCTGTCTGAGACTCAAGCGCTCAGCATGATCGTCACGGGATTCATGGAGCCTTTCACCAGAGTCCTTCCGATGGAGTATGCGGTAGAATTCAACCGGCTCATCGAGATGGAAATGGAAGGCGCTGTAGGCTAGGCCTCCCGACCAAAACTTCTAAACATATTCTTCGCCCTCAACGGCCATGGCCAACTCTCTCGCCAGTCCAACGGAAAGCACTACTTTAACAAGCTACCCGTAGAGAAATCTCAGTTATACACGAAATACGTGGACATTCTTTCTGGACTGAACCTCGATTCTATGCAGCTCGGACTTCCGTCCAAAGGTCGAGCTATTCCCAGCGAAATATCCCACTTGGTTAGAGAGAAGGACGAACCGACTCTTGCATTGCAGGTGGATTCTCAGATGGTCCGCACCGAAGTACACGGTGCGTTGGAGAAGGAAGGAATTGTCTTCTCAGACCTGGCTTCAGCTCTCGTCAAGTTTCCAGACCTCGCCCGAAACAGGTTCACGAAGGCGATACCGCCTGGAGATGACAAGTTCGCAGCTCTCAACGACGCATTCTTCACGGCAGGCACCTTCCTCTATGTTCCCAAGGGACTGAGCGTCAAGATTCCGTTTCGCAATATCATTCTGCTCAAGACCCATGGTCAAGCCTCATTCGCTCACAACATAATTGTGGCAGAGGAGAACAGCAGAGTCAACTTCCTACAAGAGGGCTACTCACTACTAGGCAAGGAGCGTCAAGGTCCAGCGCTTTACAGCGAGGTTACAGAGGTCTATCTCGGCGAAGGAGCAGAGGTCAACTTTGCCAGCATCCAAGATTTTGAGGGAGAGGTTCACTCGACAATCAATCGACGGTCAATCGGCCTTAAAGATTCCCGGATTAACTGGACTGTGGGACATATGGGCGGTGGGACGACGCGTTCGCGGATGGACAGCGTTCTCGATGGTCCAGGGTCGACCGCGGAAGATGTTGAGGTTGTCTTTGGTTCAGAGTCTCAGCGGTTCGATGTTGTTACAGACCTAACGCATCAGTCGACGAATACGACGGGCCATGTTCTGGCTCGCGGGGTCTTGAGGGATAGTGCGCGTGCGATTTTCAAGGGCATGATCAGGATCAGTGAGGGAGCTAAGAATTCTAACTCGTATCTTGCTGAGCACGCGATGATTCTCAGCAAGAAGGCGCGGGCGGACGCGATACCCGGGCTGGAGATTTTCACCAACGAGGTCAAGGCGACCCACTCGGGCTCTGTAAGCCAAGTCGACGAAGAACAAATCTTCTATCTGATGTCCCGAGGTCTGACTCATAGCGAGGCTCAGAGAATGGTTATCCTAGGATTCCTCCACCCCGCAGTCAAACGAATACCGCTCAGATCGGTAAGAGCAGTCATCCAATTTCTGATCGATGAGAAATGGGCTGGCAGGGGCGGTCTGATTCCTCCAAGACCGGAACAGCTTCCAGAATTTGAAGAGGAGCCTGAGAAGGAGGCTGTTGAAGCAGACCTCTTCGAACGGCACTACAAGTACCGGTAGGGACACACGTTCTGGGAACGCTCATACGCGTCGGCTCGCTTTCTGAGATTCCACCGGGGACCGTGAAAGGAATCGAGCATGATGGTAGACGAATCATGATCGTCAACGTGGAAGGACAACTTCATGCTTGGGATGGGACGTGTACGCATGAAGAGGCTGATCTCTCAACCGGGTTCCTGATAGGCGAGGAGATCACTTGTCCGCTTCATCTGTCTAGGTTCAACCTGTTGACTGGAGAAGCGGTCAATCCTCCCGCAGAGAAGCCGCTGGCTAAGTACAAGGTGAAGGTCGAGAACGGGGAGATATTTGTCGAGCTTGACTAATCGTTGAACGGCAAGATCACTAAATAAGAGACTTCAGAATCGAAGGAGTTGTTTCGCTCTTTGCAAGAGACCCTTAACCCTGAACTGGTAAAGTTGGCAGCGGAATCTGCCCAGGACGAGTATGCGGACCATTCGGTCTATCTTGCTCTAGCCCGGCGCGAAAGGAACCCAGTCTTCAAGAAAGCTCTTGAGGAGATTGGGAATGGGGAGCAGTCTCACTACGAGTTCTGGAGGACCTACGCGCCCGATGTGAAGGTCTCAGCGAGGAGAGCGCGAATGGTTGTGATTGTCGTTCTACGACTCATTCTAGGGTTGACTTTCACGTTGAAGCTGTTGGAGAGGCATGAAGGCAAACTTCACGAACGATACAAGAAACTCGCCGAATACATTCCGGCAGCGGACATGGCCCGTTTTCAGGCCATGATGGATAGCGAGGAGAAGCAGGAGGATCTTCTGATTGGACAGATCAAGGAGAACCGGGTCAAGTACATGTCATTCATTGTTCTGGGTCTTGCTGATGCGGTCGTGGAGATCTCTGGAATACACGCCGGCTCTCTTGGAATCTACGGGGAAACGAAACTCGCGGGTCTTGCAGGAATAATCGCTGGACTAGCCGCTTCAATCGCTATGGCGTCCGCCGCCTACGCACAGGCCAAGCAAGGCTTCGAAGGGTCCGCGAAATGGTCAGCCATCTACACTGGAGTTTCATACATGATTACAGCGGTCCTGCTCGCCCTTCCCTACTTCCTTACAAAGGACATGGGGGGCGCGCTCGGGACCTCTCTCGTAATCGGGGTCATACTGGTGGCAGCAATGACATTCTATGATACGGTAATCTCAGGCCGACGTTTCATGCGCCAGTTCGTTGAGATATCGGGAATAATTCTGGCCGCGAGCCTCGCCCTCTTCATTATCGGAACGGTTGTCGGACAGGTCCTGGGTATACGGATAGGGTAGGCTTGGTCACCAAAAGCTCCGCGGGAAGGAAAACAGTTCAATCGAAAAAGCAGTTTGAGACGATCGACGAATACATCAAGACGTTTCCGAGGGATGTCCAGAGTATTCTAGAAAAAATGCGACGGACGATTCGGAAGGCGGCACCCGAGGCCGAGGAAACAATCAGCTATCAGATACCGACCTTCAAATTGAACGGTAACTCAATAGCGCATTTCGCCGCGTTCAAGAAACATATCGGGCTCTACCCACCGGCGCCCGCGGCCTTCAAGAAGGAAGTATCCGCATACGAAGGTCCTAAGGGCAATCTCAGATTCCCGACCGACAAGCCGATCCCCTACGATTTGGTTACGAGAATTGTTCTGTTTAGAAAGAAGGAAATCCTCGGGAAGAAGTAGACGATCTCAGCCTAGCTTCGTATCCTTAAGCTTCGGGGGTTTCGGCATCGCGGCTACGCGAGCCCATCCGCCGGGATCGTAAAGCTTGTTGACTTCGATCTCGATCACCATCATCAGTTCCCTGACTTTCATGGGAACAGAGTCCCTTCCCTCCCAGTTCTCGTAAATCTCTAGGACCTCTCTTGCGAAGCCTGGAGCCAGCCGAACGTAATCCAGTTCCAACACTACCCCGTCATGGATTGTCCAGGGCCAGGAAGATAGACTGGTCAGCTTGAAGAAACTATTCGGAACACGGCGTAAGGTGTTCCCGGGTGAAACTGTTCAGAGGTTCGGGGTCTCTAGGTGAGTTGGGTTATCTGTATCAAGTTACCGACGGTATCGTCAAGCTGAGCTATTATTGAGCCGGTCGTCTTTGTCGGCTCCATTTTGAACTTCACGCCGAGCTTCTTCAGTCTCTGATACTCCTTCTGAATATCATCCACGAAGAACATGGAGGCTGGAATACCTTGTTTGAAGATCGATTCTTGGTAGGATTTGGCGGCGGGGTTGTCGTTTGGCCCGAGAACCAGTTGAGGCCCGTGCGGCTCCTCAGAGGATACGACTGTTAGCCATCTGTAATTGCCTGCGCCGATATCGGCCTTCTTGACAAAGCCTAGGTTCTTCGTATAGAAGTCAAGCGCCTTGTTTTGGTCGCTGACGAATACGCTCGTTAGTTTGATCTTCAAGATTCTTCGCCGGTTGGGAAGGTGCTAGATAAACGTGCGACTATTACAACGCCTTTTCATATAGAGTGGCCACGCCTTTAGGCCTGACAACGTCGCCTTTGCATAGAAATCCGGCACGTTCGTAATAGTCTCGGATCTTCCTGTCAGCAGCCAGACAGTTGAGCCTTAGAAACCTCATACCCGCCTCTCCAGCTGTTGCCTCAGCCCATTTCAGCATCTCAAGTCCAAACCTCTGTCCTGCGTAAGCAGGTCTTACTGCGAGCTTGTGAACATAGCCAGAGTCTGGCTCTTGCTCTCCCCAGAATACAAGATCATTCCACTGAAGAGTAATCGTTCCAACGGGCTTTCCGTCAACCAACCCAATGTGCACCTCTCCGCGAGAGATCTGATCGAGGAACGTTTCGCGCGAGAATTCTCCAGGCTTCCACACGCTGGGAAGTTTCCGTTCTATGATCCACGATGCTGCTTCGTCGAGAATTCCAAGCACGAGGTCGATGTCCTCTGGTCTCGCCGGCACGACTTCGAAATGGTCAGGATCCATTTGGTCAGACTGGCTGAGGGTCAATTTCGACGAGTGTTGGTCCTGAATTTCCACCGCGTCGCGCCATAGGGCTCGGCGGTACCTAGGGCGAAGATCGTCTCCGGCTTTATCTCGTACA
>Ga0209761_1002169_pt1 | contig 12877 bp, 12 predicted proteins | sample GraSoi013_1_40cm_4_FD_185818 | JGI IMG/M metagenome (GOLD analysis project Ga0209761, IMG submission 185818) | Grasslands soil microbial communities from the Angelo Coastal Reserve, California, USA - Sample 09_25_2013_1_40cm (SPAdes) (version 2) | ecosystem: Environmental > Terrestrial > Soil >... | reverse complement strand
TGGACTATTTACATGTTCTCATTACATGTATCTACGAGATGGGATTCTTGCCCCCAACGACAAGAACAGCAGCCGACTCGTTCGGTCATCCCACCTTGGAATCCTGACGATCTTCGTCCGCGGACGATTCGAGGATCCCGCCGAATGCGCCGGGAGCCCGAAGCGCGCTGAACTCAGGATCGACGAGATCGTGTGAATCGCCCTAAGGGGACCGCGCAGGAAAAACGGATTAGAAGCGGAGGCCATCCTCGCGGAGCGCCCCAACGAGCTCCTTCGTCGTCCGGCATGGCACGAGGTCCTGTCCCTTCAGATGGGGATCATCCGACCAGATCCCGTCGCAAGAGACCGAGAGGGCCGTCGCCACATCGGGAACGTCCTCGGGATCGACCCCTCGCAAGGCGTTCGCCGCCGCGTCCCAGTGGGGGAGGATGGCCTCCGTAGGAAGTCGATGTACTTCTGGGTTCTGGAACGTTTGGGTTGGTACCCCAACGTCACTCCGCCCCTTCGGCTCCTCCCGTGCGCCCGTCGGCAACGCCGACAGGTCGTAGAGGGGACTCACCACGTCATGGCGGAGGGCACCGGGCTGGAACCGTACAGCCCTTGCCAAGGCCTCGTTCGAGGCCAAGGCGGTTTTGAGGATGTTCATGCCTGCGTTGATCTGCCGGTCCATTTCCCAGTCGCACATCAAGCAGACGAACACCTTGCCCACCCGATCTCGGCGCCGAGCGCCACACACGGGGCAGGTCTTACTGGTCCACTGAGGGTTGACTCTGATGATCGGCACGGCGGCGAGGGCGGCCTTGTATTCGATCTGACGATGGATCTCGGAGCGGGGCCACGAGGACAGTCGACGGTTCATCTTCCGCGACCTCCCACCCGCGCCGTGGAGCGTGAGGTCCTCGAGGACGATCGCCGCCTCATCCTCGACGAGATCCCGGCACGGACCGTTGCCGAGGCAGAAGGTCGAGAGTATACTGGCCTCCTCGGACTCCTGTTGGCCGGGGTCGAGACCGGCGCGATCCCCGCCTCCCGCGCTCGGGAGATCCTGGAGAAGCTGGCCCGGAGTTCGTTCCGGATGAGCTCGGACTCGTACGGGGAGGTCCTCCGCCGGCTGGGGGACCGGGCCTGAGCCGCCTCGGCCGATACCCGGGGCGACCTCAGCCAGACGTCCGGGCTCGCATCGTCACCCGGGCCCTCTGTGTTCCTGGCCGCCGCGATCGAGCCGCAGCGCCGGGGAGAACGAATGGGTTCGCGAGAGCGCATCATACACTCGGACGATGAATCACGGTTCCCATGGGGATCGTACCGTCCGAGCACGATCCGGAAATCCGATATGTGGCGGTCCCGGACCCGTCCGTCGGCTGCGAGGTGTCCGCGGTCCACTCGGGGTCCGCTGCGAGGGCACGTGGCGAGGATGTCCTCAAGACCGTGAATTCGGGAAGATTCATGGCGTCGATACCGTCATATATTCGGGATGGTATCTATACCATTGATGACGACGGTGGTGCCCGTCGACCGAGCCGGAAGGATTGTGATCCCGAAGGAGACGCGAGAGGCGCAGGGCATCGCTGCGGGGACCAAATTTCTCCTGATCGAAGGAAAGGAAGGGAGCCTATGGCTCCAGCGGCTGGACCCGCAGGAACTCGCTCGCCGGATCCACGAGGAACTCCGCGGAATCGATTTGGCCCCGCTCGTCGCGAAAATCGAAGCAGAAATCGAAGCGCTCGCGTCGTCGAAATACCCGTCTGCGGCGCGCCGATAGACGCGGAGGGCCTCAGTGGCCACTCCGGCTCAGGCCATCCTGGTCGACACGAACGTCTTCGTCTCGGCAATCAAGCCCGTTCCAAGGGTCACGGACTCGCTCCGACTCATCGTGCATCTGCTCGAGGCAGACGTTCGCCTAGTCGGCAATGAAATCCTCGCGGAGGAGTACTTGCGCTACGCCCAGCTCTTGCCCTCGCCAACCGCGGCCGCACTCGCCGCATCCATCCTGGGACCGATGGAGATTATTCGCGTCGAAGAACGCTTTGTCCGCGCGTGCGCCCCCTATTTCGGCGGGAAAAGCGCTAAGGATTGCGTGCATGCCGCAACCTGCCTCCAGCTGGGGGCGACCCTCGTGTCGAACGATCACGATTTCGATTCGATCAATCGAGCCGGCGTGATCCTCCGCGTCACGACCGGAGACGCGATCCGACGGTGGCTCGGTCCTCAGAAGCCGTGACTTAGCGAGACGGACGATGTCGACGGCCCTTTGGCGGTCGTGCCTGCTGATCCCGAAGAGAGACAGGCCCGATCGGGTCTCTGGCTAGAACCAGGTCACGATGATGTACCAGATCACGACAAGAGGACCGTGATCGTGAGACGCCGGGATCCTGAGAATCGCACGAACGCCTTTTTTAGCGTCCGAAGCATGGGACCCCGGGAAGATCGTTGTCCGGATCGTGGGAAACCGCTGAACCGAGGTCCCGGTGGACTGAGCCCGAGCGACTTCTGGCCATCGCCTCCGCCCTGCTCCTCGTCGCCAACCTCTTGCTCATCGTCGCCGTGTTCCTGAATTTCACCGGAGGATCCGATTTATGGAACGCCGGCAAGACCGTCTGGGTCGCCCTGGGGATAGATCTCCTCGGCGCCGCACTGATGGGTTGGGTGTTCGTCGTCATCGCGGATCAAGGGGGAGCCCGCTCCTCCAAGTATCGAAAAGCGGCCGGAGTGTCCCTCCTCCTCTGGGTCCTCGTGACGGCGTTCTGGAGATTCGCCTTGCCCACGTTGGCCGGGACCGACTTTCAGGATCTGTTCCTCGTCCTCAGTACCGCGCGAGGGGGGGTTCCGGCGTGGGTGACTCGAAACGCGGACTACATTCAGCAGATCCTCGGCCTTTGGATCTTCAGTGCGGCCCTCTTCCTCGGGGCCCATGTCGTAATCGTGCTGGATCACCGGGAGACCGCGAGGGACGACTGGGTCTTCGGACTGCCGGTGTATGCGTGGGTCCTGGCTTCGGGGGTTTCCCTCGCGGCGACCGTGTCCATCGCGCTGTCCCTCGGTTCGGTCCTCGCCGGCGGCTCGTTGGCCGAGAACTTCAACCTCTCGCTCGTCGCGAAGATCATCGTCGCCCCGAACATCTTCATCTCTGGATACGCGTCGAGCCTTCAACTCGGACGAGAGATGAGTCGCGTCCGGGCTCGAATTTCGAGCGGGTAGGCCAGCGGCTTCAGGACGAACAGAGGACGGCCCATTGACCACCCAGCGGCAATGGATCGATACTGCTCGGGATCGTGCAATCCTTCGCCTGGGTGTACGAGAACGGCCCGACCGTCCCCGAGGGAGGCATTTCGGACCACGAGAAGTCCGGCGTCACGGTGAACGTCTGACCGGGGGCCAACGTCGTGGGGTCGCCCGAAAACGGCCCACTGAACTGAATCTTGGCGGTGTCTCCCGCCGCGATGTCGATCGGGAACTTGCCCGGGGCGACACTAATCGTCAGCATGATCGGGGAGTCCGGCGTCCCATCGCGAGTGAGCGTTGCGCTCAAGGCCAAAATCTGAATCGGGAAGGCCCGGGTGTTCGTCACTGAGGCGATCCCGAGGATCTTCCCCATCGGGCCCGACATGTGGACGACCTGCTGGACGGTCGCGACGATCGTCGTGCCCGAATCCTGATAGATCAGGAAATTGGTCCTCAGGATGTTGGGAGCCGCGAGAGCGGTCGTGAGGAGCAAGATCGAAAGAACGGGGAGCGGGGCGTAATACCGCTTGAAGCCCCAAGGTGCTCTCCGCACTGAGATTCGGATTTCGTGCATGTCATGCAGTCCGGAGTTGCAACGGCAACACCCGGGACTCCCCCGGGACGAGATGGCGTCTGAACCCCTTAACGGTTGCGCAAAAGCGTTCCCGCGACGGCGTCACAAAATCAAAAACGGTAACAGATTGTGCACCCGATCGATCACGGTCCGACGGATGCAATCTATGGCACAACGCTCTTATATCATGCAGGAAACTGTGCCTCGCCCAATATGGAGGGACTTCGTGGCGTTACTGACTACGTCCCGGCGAGTGGCCTGCAGGTTCCGCCGAAGAGCAAACCGCTGAGCGTTTTGGCGGCGATCCCCGCGTTCAACGAGGGGCCGACGATCGGCTCGGTGGTCCTCCGCGCGAAGCAGTACGCCCAAGAAGTCGTCGTGATCGACGACGGGTCGAGGGACGACACCGCGGAAATCGCCGCGCTCGCGGGGGCGCACGTGATCCAGCATGCGAGGAATCTCGGGAAGGGGACGGCAATCCGAACCGCTTGGCTGTTTGCCCGAGAGCGACATCCCGAGGCCTTGGTGCTGCTTGACGGAGACCACCAGCACAACCCGAAGGACATCCCGCGAATCGTCGAGCCCATCCTGGCCGGCAAGGCCGACGTCGTGCTCGGCGTACGATGGGGGAAGACATCGGGCATGCCAATGTATCGCCGGATCGGCAAGCGTGCCCTCGACTATGCAACTGCGGCCGCAACGAAGAATGGCATGTTGACCGACTCCCAGTGCGGCTTCCGCGTGTTCTCGTCACGCGCGCTGAAACTGATCGAACCGACGGATAATGGGCTCTCCATCGAATCACAGATGCTCCTCGAAGCCCAGGAGAAGAACCTTCGGATTCACGAGGTCAACATCGACGCCCGGTACGACATCGAAGGGTCCACGCTTACGCCCGGCAGGCATGGGACCAGCGTCCTCGGGAGGATTGTTACACTCGTCTCCGAGAAGCGTCCCCTTTTCTTCTTCGGCGTGTCCGGCGCTGTCCTGCTCCTGATTGCGGCGGGTCTTGGGGTGATCCTCCTCCAGACCTACTACGCCACGCGGGCCTTCGCCATCGGCTACGCATTCATCGTTGTGCTCTTCGGGATTGTCGGGATCGTCTCGATTTTTATTGGGATCACCCTCAACGCCCTCAGGCGCATTGCCGTGAGGTAAACTCGGGGGACGTTTGTTGGCGAAGAAGAGCGAGAAACGAGCGACGGTGACTGGCGCAGGCGGGTTCATCGGGCACCACCTCGTGAAGCATCTAAAAAACCAAGGATTCTGGGTCCGCGGCGTGGACATTAAGAAACCTGAATTTGAGCCGAGCCCGGCAGACGAGTTTATCGTCGCCGACTTACGGGAACTCGCCGTCTGCCGTCGCGCGGTTAAGGGGGTCGAGGATGTATACCAGCTGGCCGCGGACATGGGGGGCATTGGCTACATCACCTCCAACTTCGCTTCGCTGACCCGGAACAACATCTTGATCAATGCGAACATGCTCGAAGCAGCGCATCAGGAGGAGGTTGGTCGATACTTGTTCACCTCCTCGGCGTGCATATATCCAAGCTTCCTGCAGAGTGACGAGAATGTCGCCCCCCTCAAAGAGAAGGACGCAATCCCAGCCGATCCGGAACGGGGTTATGGGTGGGAGAAACTCTTTGCTGAACAGTTGGTACAGTACTATCGGGTTGACTACGGGCTGGATGCCCGAATCGGCCGCTTTCACAACATCTATGGACCGCTCGGGACGTATGATGGGGGACGGGAGAAGGCTCCTGCTGCGATATGCCGCAAGGTGGCCGAGGCCCAACTGGGCTCTGAGATTAGAGTGTGGGGGGATGGCGAGCAGACGCGCACCTTCTGCTATGTGGACGACTGTGTTGAAGGTCTCACCCGCCTGATGGATTCTGGATTCACGGAGCCTGTCAACCTGGGGACCGATGAACTCGTCAGCGTGAATCAGCTTGTCGACGTTGTGTGCGAAATCGCTGGGAAGCCGTTGAAGAAACAACACGACACGAGCAAGCCGCAAGGCGTTCGTGGCAGAAACAGCGACAACAGTCTGCTGCGGAGGATTCTTGGTTGGGAGCCGAAAACCAGTCTGAGAGAAGGGCTTAGCGTCACCTATCCTTGGATTTGGCAGCAACTCAACCAACAGGGACGAGCCCAACCGCCCGCCCCCTTGGGTGTCCGCCAGGAATCGGGCGTGCGTGTACGAGCATGAAGATTCTCGTACTGGCCTCGACCTTGGACTTGAAATACGGTCTCGGGTGCACCCCCTCGTGGTGGCAACTGCTCAAAGGTTTCCAAGAGACAGGCAATGAAGTTATCGCCATCCCGTACCTTGGGGACCCGGTGCAGAGCCTGTGGTGGCGCACCTACGAGAACCCGTGCTCTTGGCAGAGCAAGCTCTTCAATTTGGTCTCCAACTCAGGGTCTGACGGATTCAACGGGAAGGCGGGTCTATCTTCGGCTGTGTCCAAGTTCCTTGTGAAGAATCACGTACGGCCTCGATGGAAGAGGCACTTGGACTATGTCCTGTCGCAGGAGAAGGATGTGGACTTCGTTTTCATGATGAACATGCCCGTGAATCACTTCACCGGGCTGCCGAGCCACATTAGGGAGGAGTATGGCGTTAAGGTCGCGTACTACGATGGCGATATGCCCACAATTCTGCCGCAGCACGCGCTTGCCCGGGAGTTCAAGTTCAGCTACTACCAGGGAGCTGATCTCTCAGAATACGACGTCTTCTTCTCGAACTCGAAGGGAGCGATCCCTGACATCAAGAGGATGGGCGCCGACGATGTCCGTCCGCTGTACTGGGCAGCAGATCCCGAACTCTGTCAACCGCTTGAAATAGCAAAGGACTACGACGTGTCTTTCTACGGCCACGGGTCCCAGCTGCGCGAGGATTGGATCGCGAAGCTGATTGCGGAGCCGAGTCAGCGAAACCCAGAGATCCGCTTCGTCGTCGGTGGGAGAGACTTCCAGGTCCCCCTGGGAAGAGCAGAGTTCGTCGGACCAGTTCCTTACTCCGAGTTCGGTCGTTTCGTGAGTCGTTCCAGAATCAACCTGAACGTCACGAGAAGCAGCCACACGACTGTCTACGCGTCCGCAACATCCCGTCCCTTCGAGCTCGCGGCCTTCGGAGCTTGTATCGTGTCACAGCCGTACGAGGGAATACAAGAGTGGTTCGATATTGGGCGAGAGCTGCTCGTGGCGGATAGCGTGGAACAGGCTGAGGAGGTGTATGGGCAGCTTCTTGGCGACAAAGACGCTGCAGATGAGTTTGGGCGAAGAGCGCGGGAAAGGGTCTTGAAAGAACACACCTTCCAGCATCGTGCGCGAGAAGTGGTGGCAGCAGTCCGAGCGAACGGTCAGTCCCGGGACGTGCGGTGAGCCCAGCCATGACCTCTGTCGTCACCCTCGGAATCAATGATGGACACACTGCGGGGGCAGCCCTTGTGAAAGATGGCCAGGTCCTTGCGGCAATCCAAGAGGAGCGCCTCGTCAACATCAAAAACTATTCCGGTGTGCCGCACCGGGCCATCGCCGAGGTCTTCCGAATTTCGAGAGTCGATCCCCAGGATGTGAACGTCGTCGCCATCGTGAGCCTGAACCGGGTGTATGCGCCCCTAGCAGAAACGCCGTGGAAGGTTCGACTCTTCGAGCAGATCTCGCCGTTCGTGCACGGCCACACTTGGTCCCGTTTCTACGTGCGTGTACTTCACAAGCGGCGGCGAATGGACGAGCTCCGACAAGCGCTGAGGGATAACGGACTCCAGGAAAAGGAGCTCCTGTTTGTGGAGCATCACCGAGCCCACGCCGCAACAGCCTTCTACCCACGGCCTTGGGAAGAGCAGACATTGGTGCTCACGGCTGACGGCGCCGGAGATGGATTGTCGTCGACGGTCAGCATAGGGCAAGGATCGCAAATGGAGCGCGTAGCATCCTCGACCTATTACGACTCACTCGGGAATTCCTTCTACTCTGAGGTCACCGGCTACCTCGGAATGAAGCGATGGGAACATGAGTACAAGGTCATGGGACTCGCGCCATATGGAAAACCGGAATACTGCCTGGACGTGATGCGCTCCCTTATTCGGGTGCACCCCTCGCGCTCGCTGGAGTTTCAGAACACGAGCGGGAGGTGTGGGACCCACATGCAGAAAGTCCTACGCAAACGCTTGGCGGGACAGCGGTTTGACAACATTGCGGCTGCCTGCCAGAGGCATTTCGAGGACCTAATGGTCCAATGGGTCCGGAACGCGGTCGCAGCGACCGGGCTACACAGAATCGCATGTGCCGGTGGCCTCTTCCTGAACGTGAAGGCGAACAAGCTCCTCCGCGAGCTGGGCGAGGTCGAAGATGCTTTCTTCTATCCGGCGAGCGACGACGGCGGTACCCCCGTCGGAGCTGCATTGGAAGCGTACTACCGGTTTTGCGATCGAGATGGGAAGAGACCCGAACGTCACCCTCTCGGACCGATTTACTACGGAACCGAGTTCGGTGCCGAGGAGGTCGTCTCTGCACTCAAGGCGAAAGGCTGGTGGAAACGGGCAGAGATGACGGACGAAATCGACGCCGAGCTCGGCGCTCTTGTCTCAAAAGGGAAAATCGTGGCTCGCTTCCGTGGCCGGACCGAGTGGGGACCTAGGGCCCTTGGCAACCGCAGCATTTTGGCGGATCCCCGAGATCTGAGGGTGGTGAAGAAGATCAACGCTGCCATCAAGCAGCGGGACTTCTGGATGCCGTTCGCACCCAGCATCCTCGAGGAGAGGATGGGCGATTATCTTTCGGAAGCCCGGCCTGCGCGGTATATGATTGAGGCGTTTGACACAACAAATCGGGCTACTGAGCTGGCAGCCTCACTCCATCCGCAAGACGGATCCGCCCGACCCCAAACCGTAAATTCATGGAATCTGGGGTTTCGCGCGGCCCTGGAAACCTTCCAGGAGGAAACGGGCGTTGGTGGGGTCCTGAATACATCGTTCAATCTCCACGGATATCCGATTGTTGGCAGCCCTGAACTCGCGTTGTGGACCTTTGAGAATAGCCAGCTCGACGCTCTTGCGTTGGCGGACTATCTCGTGTCAAAAAAGGTGTAATGTGAGCGCACGGGTCTATATCGGAGAATCCACCGCCCAGCGAGAGAAGGCCCTTCGAGCGGCCTTCGACTACATCGGGCTGTACGAGGCATTGTCAAGCCCGTCCAAGGTCTTTGTGAAACCCAATTTCACGTTTCCAAGGCCCACTCCCGGAGTTACGACTTCCCCGGAAATGCTTGAAGCGGTACTCAGGTTGCTCACGGAGACGGGAGCTGAAGTCTTCGTGGGGGAATCCAATGGTGGCTACGGATCCTTCCTGGCCGCGCAGGCGTTCACGGGACACGGGTTGGGAGAAATCTGCAGACGCACCGGCGCTAAACCCCTCGACCTCTCAATTCAGGAGTTGATTGACTACACTGAGGTAGTGGGTGGACGGGAGACCTCGGTCCGGCTGCCTCGCCTGATCGTTGAAGATGTAGACTTCACGCTCTCGATGCCAGTCCTCAAGGTACACGCAATGACGACTGTGAGTTTGTCGATCAAGAACCTGTGGGGGTGCTATCCCACAGACCTGCGACTCCTCGAGCACGGAGAGCTTGACCGGAAACTCTCGCTCATCTCAAAGCTTATAAGGGCACAGTTCGGAATTGTGGACGCCACATATGGGCTTGACAAGCATGGACCAATGGAAGGAGAAGCGAAATTCCTCGGGAAGTTTATAGCATCAAACGACCTCCTCGCGCTCGATACGACGTGCGCGCGCATGATGGGATTCAATCCGAGAAAGATCCTCCACCTTCGCAATCTTACGCGGTTCTCGGAACGCCCGGAAAATCCCCCTGTTGCGGCGAATGAAAACCTGGCGGCGTACAATTGGGGTTTCACTCTGCGGCGTGACTTTCTCGACAGCCTTAGCTTCGCATGCTTCCATAACGACGCCATCGCAAAGATTGTCTTCGATTCGCCACTAACCGGGCCGATCTACGCCCTTCTCGGCAGGAAACCTCGACGCCGACTTGCGTGACAAGCGAGTGGTCATGCCGTGAATATCCTCCACGTTTCGCCCGTGTTCGGGGCCATGTCGGGCTTCGGGGGCATGGCAACTTCCACAGAATATCTTTGTTCAGAGCTGGCGAAACTCGGCGTCAACATAACGGTTATCACGACCGAGGAGAGCCGCTTTCGACCCGATGGCGCCAGGCGATTCAACCAGCACGATGAGTGGCGCTTCCGCACTATTCGCCTTCCGGTCGTGGCACGCACTTTTGAGAGATGGACCGGACTCTATTACACCCCGGACTTCCGCAAACTCTACCCAAAGCTCGCAGACGCTGCTGACGTTGTTCACTTGCACGGATTTAGGAGCTATCAGAACTTTGCCGCCGTAAGAGCGACACGGAAGCGTCGGAGCAAGTACGTTCTCCAGCCCCATGGTACCGCAGTACGCGGCTACGGGAAGGGAGTTTTGAAGACCCTGTACGACCATGTCGTCGGCATCAGCCAGGCTAGGAGTGCCGACGCCCTAATAGCCTCGGCTCAGATTGAAGCGCTCCAACTTGGAAATCTGGGGATTAATCCAAACAAGATTCACACAATCCCTCATGGTGTCTACCCAGAAATCTGGACACAAATCCCGAAGAACCCGACTCTGTTCCGGGATGGTCTTCATGTCTCGCGAAGCGCACCGATCGTCCTCTTTGTAGGCCGGCTGGATTCGACGAAAGGCCTAGACTTGTTAGTCGAATCGTTCGTAATAGTGTTGGAAAAGACACCAGACGCAATGCTTATTTTGCTCGGCCCTGATTTTGGCATGCAGTCCCAGCTTGAGACCCGAGTGCGGAGACACGGGCTAGGAAACCATGTGGTCTTCGCTGGCCCCGCCAGTCAAGATCTGATCCGCTCGGCATACAGAGAATCAACTGTGGTGGTCATTCCTTCGACGTATGAGTCTTTCAGCTTGGTCGCGCTTGAGGCGGCGGCGGCTGGTACGCCGGTATTGATGACAGAAACATGTGGACTCGCCGTCACATTTCGGCAAGCTGGACTTACGGTCGCAAAAGCGGAAATCCTGTCCTTAGGCAACACGATTTCGAGGTTTGTTCATGACGAAGACTTCAGGGACTCTCAGCGTGTGGCACTTGACAGACTCCCGTGGGAGAGGTTCGCGTGGCGAGAGGTCGCGCGCGCGGTCCTCGCAGTCTACGAGGGCGCGATCCATGGTTGAGAGACCACGGTTCATGAATCCGCGAGTCGTCGCGGCAAGGTGGATGCGATGAGCTCGAGTACTGTCGCAGGCCGATTCAAATACGGACATGCGAACCCCGCTGATAGTTGAGCTCGCGTAACAGAGGTGAGTCATGCAGAAGCTTCTGGAGAAGATTAGTTTTGGCAAAGCCGTCGTCGGCGTGATTGGACTAGGCTACGTTGGTCTTCCGTTATCCATGCTGAGTGCCAGGAAATTCAAGGTTGTTGGATACGACACCGACACAGGTCTGGTCCACAACTTGATCCGAGGGCTTTCTGAGGCGAACGGTGTGTCGCCCGAGACCCTCGCGTCGTGCGTGGGAAAATCCTTCTTCCCCACATCGCGAGAATCGGACCTGGAGGAGTGTGACATCTTCGCAATCTGTGTGCCGACGCCTTTGGGAGCCCACAACGAACCAGACTTGAGTGCCTTGCGTGACGCGGCTAGGCTCGTGGCTCGACATCTTCGCAACGGGGCGTTGGTCGTTCTTGAGAGCACCACGTATCCGGGGACGACCGATTCTGTGCTGGTGCCGATTCTTGAGACCAGCGGGATGAGAGCAGGACGGGACTTCCATGTGGCATACTCGCCAGAGAGACTAGATCCGGGAAGAAAGGACGTCGAGCTGGAAAGGATCCCCAAGATTGTCGGTGGACATGACGCAAACTCGACTACCGTTGCATGCGAATTTCTGAAAGCCTGTTTCGAGAAGGTCGTACCGGTGAAAGACTGCCGAACGGCGGAGGCCACGAAGATGCTTGAGAATGTCTTCCGAGCGGTCAACATCGCCCTGGTCAACGAACTTACCCTGGCTCTGGAGAAGATGGATATCAACGTGTGGGATGTGATTGAAGCGGCATCGACCAAGCCCTTTGGGTTCATGGCATTCTGGCCCGGGCCGGGAATCGGTGGGCACTGTATCCCGCTTGACCCATACTATTTCTCGTATGCGGCAAAGCGAGTGGGAGTCCTTACCAGATTCATCGAGCTGAGTGGGGAGGTAAATTCCTTCATGCCTTTTCACGTCCTAGAACTCGTCAGTCGCGCCTTGCGCGCCGCAGGCAAACGTCTGAACGGGTCACGCATCGCAGTTCTCGGCCTGTCCTACAAGCGTGATATCTCCGACACGAGAGAATCACCTTCGGGCAAAGTCATCGAGGAAATCGTTCGACAAGGTGGGAGCGTAAAGGCCTACGATCCGTTTGCCAAGGGAATCCAGACAGAATCCGGATTCTTCCAGTCAAGCACTTCTGTCGAAAGCGCGCTTGAAGACGCAGATGCAGCTGTAGTCCTAGTGAACCACTCGGTCTTCGATGGACTTCCAGCAAGCATTTTCGAGGCCTCGATGAAGCCGAACCCGGTGGTGGTGGATTGTAGAAATGTTTACGCTGTCCCTCCACCTGGGACTGTGTACATTGGACTAGGCAAACAAGGCAGCGCCCAGACAGATATGACGGACACGGCGGTGTGAGGAATGCGAATCGCATTCCTGCACTTCGAAGCTTCTTAGTGTGGAGGAGGCATCAGAACCTGCACTCACCGGTTCCCCATTCGGAATGCCGAGAAGTGGCAGTCGGAGAGTAGAGCTCGGGGTTGCGATCGACACATGAAAGACTCGAAACTAGGAAAGGAGAATAGAACTCAAGGTGTCAATAGGTACAAAATATTGAGGACAGATAGTACCTTGAGCGCACCGGGGACCTGCTTCTCATTGTTGACTTGCAGAACGCTTTCAAATAATCCGCCACGTGGCGCGATGTACTTGGGCCTGCGAGAGGGTGACAACGTGTCACCGTCCCGGTT
>Ga0209761_1002168_pt1 | contig 12881 bp, 13 predicted proteins | sample GraSoi013_1_40cm_4_FD_185818 | JGI IMG/M metagenome (GOLD analysis project Ga0209761, IMG submission 185818) | Grasslands soil microbial communities from the Angelo Coastal Reserve, California, USA - Sample 09_25_2013_1_40cm (SPAdes) (version 2) | ecosystem: Environmental > Terrestrial > Soil >... | reverse complement strand
CCGAGCAGCGTGCCCATCACGAGCACGCTGGCGATCGTGAGCACGGGCGGCAGCGCGACCTTCTTCTCCATGATGAGCGGGGCGATGAGGTTCGCCTCGAAGAAGTGCACCGCCACGCCCCAGGCCGCGACCGCCAGCGCCTGCAGCCAATTGCCGGTCCCGAGCACGAACAACGCGGGGAGCAGCGTGGACACGAGGGTCCCGAAGAAGGGCACGATCGCGACGAGCCCGGTGAAGATGCCGAAGGCGAGCCAGTAAGGCACCCGCAACACCCACAGCCCGATCGCAGTGAGGATGGCGAGCGTGACCATCGCGAGCAGTTGGCCGACGACCCAGGCCCGGAGGGTCGCGCCGGCGTCGTCGAGCACGCGCTCGCCCACGTTACGATGCTTGGGGGAGACGAGCGACAGGATCCCGTCGCGGTAGAGCCGGGGCTGGCGCGCGAGGTACAGCGCCATCACCACGACGCTCGCCGCCTCGATGAACAGCTTGCCGCCGGCCCGCACGTAGGGCAGGAGCGAGCCGCGCAGAAAGTCAGCGGCGTCGTTGATGACCCGGGCGATGATGCCCGACTGTGGGTCCGCGAGCTCCGTCCGCCGCAGCACGTCGTACGCGCTCGCCCAGCTGGCGATCACGTTCTGGATGGCGGTGAGTGTCTGCGGCAGTCCGGAGAGGAGCGCCTGCGTCTGGTCGATGACGGGCGGGACAATGAGCACACCTGTGCCCGCGAACACCCCCACGGTCCCGAGGACCGCGCACAGCAGCCCCACCCAGCGGGGCATGAGGAAGCGGCGCTCCAGCTGATCGGTGATGGCGGAGAAGTACACGGCGGCGAGCGCCGCCAGGAAGACGAGGATGAGGACTTCCGCGACCCGGAGCAGGAACAGGATCACCAGGGCGGCAACGAAGAGCGCCACGAACGTGGCGCCCGGGGACCGCGCGGGAGACGGCTCGGCGCTCAGCGGGAGGGCTCGGCGTCGTCGTCCTGGACCAGCTCGGCTTCCTTCGCGCCCTTCCCGAGCTGCTTGGCCTCGGCCGGAGAGCCGGCGGGGAGCAGTCCCAGCTTCCGCTTCAGCGCGAGCAGCTGCTGGTCCGTGTCGGCGCGGCCCTCCAGCGCTTGGAACTGCTTCACCAGCGAGTCGCCCGAGAGATCCTCGTGTACCTCGGCAGCGGCGATGAGCTTGCGCTCCTCGTGCTCGATCTGCTCGGCCATTCGCTCGAACGTCTCGAACACGCCCTGGTCGCCGATCGAGGACATCGTCTCCTGGATCCGCTTGTGCGCCTCGGCGCGCTTGGCGCGCGCGATCAGGATGTTCTTCTTGCGCTTCGCATCCTCAATCCGATCGTTGAGCTGGCGCAGCGACAGCTTCAGCTTCTCCGTTTCTTCCCGGTGCTTGACCCACGTCTCGTGCAGCTGCACGGCCGCCTGCGCGTGCTCGTTGTGCCGCAGCAGGGCCTGCTTCGCCAGGTCGTCGCGCCCCTCCTGCACCGCCAGCACCGCGCGCTTCTCCCAATCGCCGGCGCTCTGCTTCTCCTGGTCCACCTGCGCCGCGAGCCGCTTCTCGTCCGCGATGGCGCCCGCCACCTGCTGCTTGGCCTTCGCCAGCTGACTCCGCATGTCCACGATCAGCTGGTTCAGCATCTTCTCCGGGTCCTCGGCGCGCGCGATCAGGTCGCTGATGTTCGACCGGATCAGCGTGGAGAGACGGTCAAAGATCCCCATGGTGCCCCTCGACGTGCTGGCGGATCTTCATTGACCCGCGCCCAACTTGCGCTCCCGCCGCTCGGCGAGCAGGCGCTCGGCGAAATCTAAGCGCTCGGCGAGCTCGGAGACCTGCCCTTCGAGCCGTGACACTTGCTCCTCCAACGCGGCCACCCGCCGCGGGTCTTCACCCGCCACGCCCCAGCGCCCGAGCGAGCGCTGCCGGACGCGCTCGGCGAACGCCTCACCCACCGGCGAGCGCAACAACCAACGCACCCCCACGAACATGAGAATGAGCCCGACGAACGGCGACACCTGGTGGATGAGGTAGTTGAGGTCGGGCCCCGGGAGCACCGGTGGATATTGCATCACGTGGACGCCGTACGCCTTTCACCGGGGGCCAGTTTCCCCGTCTCCCCGTCCCGCCCCTTGGCGAGCAGCCGCTCCGTAAAATCTACCCGCTCCGCCAGTTCCGCCACCTCGTGCCGCAGCTGTTCCAGCTCCTGGAGCACTGCGTCGCCTCCCGCACCGCGGGTCGAGAGCCCGGTGCCGCCCCGCAGCCGCTCGGCGAACGCCTTGCCCACCGGCGAGAGGGCGATCATCCAGGCGAAGAAGCCGCCCACGGCGATGATGGGAATCAGCAGCGCGACCACGCCTTCCATGACTCCCCCCGCTCAGTGCGGCGGCGCGAGCCGCTCAGCCTCGCGATGCCTGGAGAGCAGGCGCTCCGTGAAATCCATCCGCTCGGACAGCTCCGAGAGCTCGCGGCGCACCTCCTGCAGCTCGGCCACGACCTCCTCCAGCTGCGCCGCGTCGACGTGTTGCCGGGGTGAGCCGCCGCGGATGCGCTCGCCCACCGCCCGGCCGATGGGTGAGAACGCCAACGCGATGGCGATCCCGCCGCCGAAGATCAGCACGATCGCAAGGATGTCTTCCATTCCCGGTTCAACTTATGCGGCTAGTCCGCCACCGCCAGCACCGCGCGCAGGAACTGCCCCGTGTACGACCCCTTCACCCGCGCCACCTGCTCGGGGCTTCCCGCGGCCACGACCGTGCCCCCGGCATCCCCACCGTCGGGCCCCAGGTCGATCACCCAGTCGGCGGTCTTCACGACGTCCAAGTTGTGCTCGATCACCACGACCGTGTTCCCCTTGTCCACCAGGCGATGCAACACCTCGAGGAGCAGGCGGACGTCCTCGAAGTGGAGGCCCGTCGTCGGCTCGTCGAGGATGTAGAGGGTGCGGCCCGTGTCGCGCTTGGCCAGCTCGGTAGCCAGTTTGACGCGCTGCGCCTCGCCCCCCGAGAGCGTCGTGGCGGACTGGCCCAAGTGGATGTATCCCAGTCCTACGTCGTTGAGCAGCTCGAGTTTCGCGTGAATGCGCGGCTGGTTCTCGAAGAATTCGAGGGCGTCGGCCACCGTCATGTCCAGCACGTCCGCGATCGACTTTCCTTTATAGCGCACTTCGAGCGTCTCGCGGTTGTAGCGCCGCCCCTTGCACACCTCGCACGGGACGTAGACGTCCGGGAGGAAGTGCATCTCGACCTTCACCAGGCCGTCTCCCTGGCACGCCTCGCACCGCCCCCCTTTCACGTTGAAGGAAAACCGGCCCGGACCGTACCCCCGGATCTTCGACTCCGGGAGATAGGTGAACAGCTCGCGGATCGGCGTGAACAGGCCCGTGTAGGTCGCGGGGTTGGACCGCGGCGTCCGACCGATCGGGCTCTGGTCGATGTCGATCACTTTGTCGATGTGATCCAGTCCCTCGATGCGGTCATGCGCGCCCGGCACCACCCTGGCGCGGTAGAACTGCCGCGCCAGCGCGCGATACAGGATGTCGGTGACGAGGGTCGACTTCCCGGACCCCGACACGCCCGTCACCGCGACGAACAGCCCGAGCGGAAACTCGACGGTCAGGGACTTAAGGTTGTGCTGCCGCGCACCGACGACACGAAGCGCCCGCTCGGAGTCGGGGAGACGGCGGCGCGGAGGCACCGGGATCCGCAGCTCGCCGCGCAGATAGCGCGCCGTGAGGGAGTCGGGGTGCTGCAGCACGTCTGGCAGCCGGCCGGCGACGACCACCTCGCCGCCGTGGCGGCCGGCGCGCGGCCCCAGGTCCACGACGTGGTCCGCCGCACGGATCGTCTCCTCGTCGTGCTCCACGACGAGCACGCTGTTGCCGAGATCGCGCAGCTGCTTGAGCGTGTCGAGCAGCCGCGCGTTGTCGCGATGGTGGAGGCCGATGGACGGCTCGTCCAGGATGTAGAGCACACCGACGAGGCGGCTGCCGATCTGCGTGGCGAGACGGATGCGCTGCGCCTCCCCACCCGACAGCGACGCCGCCGAGCGGCCCAGGGTGAGGTAGTCGAGGCCCACGTTCCGCAAGAAGCGCAGCCGGTCCTTCACCTCCTTGAGGATCGGCCCCGCGATGTCGGGGTCGAGCCCGGGGCGGCCGTTGCGCCGCAGCGGGACGCCCTCGAAGAACGCCAGCGCGTCGGCGACGGACAGCTCCACGACGTCTCCGATGCTCCGACCATGGACCAGGACCGAGAGGCTTTCGGGGCGCAGCCGCTTGCCGCCGCAGGCGGGGCACGGCTGCTCCACCATGTACTCTTCGAGCTGCTCGCGCACGCCGTCGGACGCCGTCTCACGGTAGCGTCGCTCCACGTGCTTCAGCACTCCTTCCCAGCTCGACTGGTACGAGCCCTGGAACCGCTCGCTCTCGTACTGGTAGGTGAGCGTCCTGCCCGGCGCGCCGTACAGCAGCACCTTGCGCGCCGCCGCCGGCAGGTCCTTCCAGGGCGCGTCGAGATCGAACTTGAAGGTGCGGGCGAGCGTCGGCAGAATCACCTTCCGCACGTAGCCACTCGGCTCCCCCCACGGCAGGATCACCCCCTCGAGGATGGAAAGGCTCGGGTCGCCGAGGATCAGGTCGGCGTTCACCTCCCGGCGGGTGCCGAGTCCGGAGCACTCGGGGCAAGCGCCGAACGGCGAATTGAACGAGAACTGCCGCGGCTCGAGCTCGGGGAGCGAGAGCCCGCACGTCGGGCAGGCGTACCGCTCCGAGAACAGCGTCGGCTTCGGGCCCCCCCCACCCGCGCGATGCTGCACGACTTCCACCACGCCGTCGGCGGCGCGCAGCGCGGTCTCGATCGAATCCGCCAGCCGGCTGCGGTCCGCCCGCCGCACCATCAGCCGGTCGACCACGACGGCGACGTCGTGGTTCTGGCGGCGCTGCAGCTTCGGGACCTCCGTGAGGTCGTACGTCTCGCCGTCCACGCGCCCCCGCACGAACCCCTGCTTCCGAGCCGCCTCGAACACGTCGCGGAACTCGCCCTTGCGCCCGCGCACCAGCGGAGCGAGCACCTCGATCTTCGTGCCCTCGGGCCAGGCGAGCACGAGGTCGGTGATCTGCGACGCGCTCTGCCGCTCGATCGGCGAGCCGTCGCGGGGGCAGTGCGGCGTGCCCACCCGCGCCCACAGGAGGCGCAGGTAATCGTAGACCTCGGTGATGGTACCGACGGTGGAGCGCGGGTTCGAGCCCGCCGTCTTCTGCTCGATCGAGATGGCGGGCGAGAGGCCTTCGATCGCGTCGACGTCGGGCTTCTCCATCAGGCCGAGGAACTGGCGCGCGTAGGCCGAGAGGGACTCGACGTAGCGGCGTTGTCCCTCGGCGTAGATCGTGTCGAAGGCGAGCGAGGACTTGCCCGACCCGGAGAGCCCCGTGATGACCGTCAGGGCGTTCCGAGGGATCTCGACCGTGATGTTCTTGAGGTTGTGCTCGCGGGCACCCCTGACCACCAATGATTCACCGGACATAGACTCGTAGCCTAGATGGCGGACGGTTCCGAGGTCAACTCTCCCCGTTCCGGGGAGCGGGGAGCGGTACCTGCCGCTGAGCCAGAGGGTACCGCTCCCTGCTCCCCGCTCCGGCCTTCTCTTGCCTAACCCCCGCCGGTTTCCTACGTTAGCCCTCCCCCCATGGCTCCGGCCGCGCTGGTCGTGCTGACCACCCTCGCCACCGAGGAGGACGCTCGCCGGCTGGTGACGGCGCTCGTGGGCGAGCGGCTCGTGGCCTGTGGCACGTTGCTGCCCCGAGCGCGGTCGATCTACCGCTGGGAGGGCGAGCTGACGGAGGAGGACGAGGTGCTCGTGGTACTGAAGACCGATGCGTCGAAGTGGGACGCGCTCGCCGCGGCCGTGCGCCAGCGGCACCCCTACGAGGTGCCGGAGCTGTTGGCGCTGCCCGTCGAGCGCGGGCTGGACCGCTACCTGGCGTGGCTCACGAGCGAGGTGATCGGGTGATCCGCAAGCGCGAGCCGCGGTGGCAGTCGGCGGCCGACCGGGCGCGGGTGGCGGCCGAGCTGCTCGAGGAGGCCGAGTCGCTCTCCGAGAACAGCACGATTGCGACGCCGGCCGAGGTGGCGCGCGCGCGCCTGCCACCGCCGATCCGCGCCGAGCTGCCGGACCCCGCGTCGCCAACCGCGCCCGACGAGGGGGCGCCCGCGGGGACGGCCGTGCCGGCGACGGCGGCGCCCGGCCTCGACGAGCTGGTGGCGCGCGAGCCCGACAACGTGGGGCTGCTGCTGCAGCGGGCCGAAGTGCTGTGCGCGCGCCGGCACCTCACGGCCGCGCAGCGCGACCTCGAGCGCGTGCTGCGACAGGAGCCGGGAAACCTGGACGCCCTGGCCACACTCGGCCTGGTCCTGTCCCGCAAGGGCCTGTGGATCGAGGCGGCGGCCCAGTTCAAGAGCGTGGTGGAGCTCGATCCGGGGCGCGCGGCGGCGTGGTATTACCTGGGCGAGGCGCTGAATCACGTGGACGACCTCGCCGGGGCCCTCACCGCGTTCGAGCGCGCGGCCGAGCTCGAGCCGGGAAACCCGAAGGCGCTGTACGGCTGCGGGATCGTGCTCGACCGGCTGAACCGCCCGGCCGAGGCGACGCAGATGTACCGTCGCTCGCGGGAGGCAGCAGGCAGGTGATCCGCGTGGTCGTGGACGATCTGGCGGGTCTCGCCTCCGACGCCATCGTCCGCCCCGCCACCACGCGCCTCGACCCCACGACGCCCGTGGTGCGCCGCTTGGAGCAGGTGGGCGGGAGGGAGTTCGTGGGCCGCCTGCAGCTGCACAAGGATCTCGCGGTCGGTTCGGCGGTCGTCACGGGCGGCGGCGGCGACCTGCCGGCGGAGTTCGTGATCCACGCCGTCATTCGCAGCGACACGGAGCCCGTCTCCCCCACCGGCGTGGCCCGCGCCTGGCTCTCGGCGCTGCACCAGGCGCAGGAGTGGGAGTTCGCCCACCTCACGGTCCCGCCGCTCGGCACCGGGGCCGGCAACCTCTCGATCGAAGCCGCCGCGGAGATCATGGTTACCGTCCTCAAGGTGCACGCCGAGAGCGCCGCCTATCCGTCCAGCGTCTCCATCGTGGTGGAGTCGCTCGAGGACCGCGAGGCGTTCGAGGGGGCGCTGCGGCGCGCGGGGTCGGCCGAGTCGTGACCCGCCGGGGCTGGGCGATCGCCATCTTCGCCGCCTGGAGCGCGTCGCTGGGGTGGCTCGTGAAGCGCGAGTTCTTCCGCACGACCGGCGCGCGCCTCGCGGAGGCGGCGCTGTCGGTGCCGCCGGGCGCCGTGTACTACCGCCTCGACCTTGGCGGCCAACAGGTCGGCTTCGCCTCGTCCACCGTCGACACGCTGGCGAGCGCGATCCGCGTGCAGGACGTGCTGACGCTCGACGTCCCGGCGCTCGGCAGGCTGCACCGCACCACGGCGAAGAGCGACGCGACCCTCTCGCGCGCGCTGCGGCTGCAGTCCGTCACCGCCGACTTCGACGGCGACATCGGTCGCTTCACGGCGCACGGCGACGTGTTGGGCGACAGCGTGCTGGTGGTCACGCTCGTGTCGGCCGGGGACACCCAGATGACGCGCGTGCGACTCACGCGCCCCATCGTGCTGCCGACGCTGCTGCCGTTACGCCTCGCCTTCGGCGGCGACCTGAAGCCCGGGAGCCGCTACACGATCCGCACGTTCGACCCCCTGCTGCTCGCCGAGCGAGACGTGGTGGTCACGATCGCGGCGGAATCGACGCTCGTGGTCGCGGACAGCGCGGACTACGATTCCACGGCGATGGCGTGGGTTCCCGTGCGGTTCGACACGGTGCGGGCGTTCCGCATCGACGAGGAGACGAACGGCGTCGAGACGAGCGCCTGGATCGACGCCCAGGGCCGGGTGGTGCGCGCGGCGAGCCCCGTGGGGTTCACGATGGAGCGATCGGCGTTCGAGATCGCCTACGAGAACTTCCGCCGCCGCGACACCGCCCGCGTGGCGCGCGGCAGCGCCGAGCCCGGTGCCGGCGACATCGTGGCGGCGACGGCGCTCGCGGCGCGCATCCGCAGCGCCCCTGCCGCGGTGGGGGCGCTGCGGGTCCGGCTCTCCGGCGTGTCGCTCGCGGGGCTCGATCTCGCGGGCGGAGCGCAGCGTGTCCGCGGCGACACTCTGGAGGTGCGCCGCCAGGAAGTCGTAACGGCCGCCTACCGGCTCCCGGCCGCGGACACGGCGCTCCGGCCCTATCTCCTCCCCGAGCCGCTCATCCAGAGCGGCGACGCCCGCATCCGCGCCCAGGCGCGCCAGCTCGCGGGGCGGGAGCGCGACCCCGCGCGGGTCGCGGAGCGTCTCACCCATTGGGTGTACGGCCACGTGGAGAAGCGTCTCACCGTGAGCGTGCCGAGCGCGGTGCAGGTGCTCGAGCAGCGGCGCGGCGATTGCAACGAGCACACCGTGCTGTACGTGGCGCTGGCGCGCGCGGCGGGGCTCCCGGCCCGCGCGGCCGCGGGTCTCGTCTATCTCGACGGCCGCTTCTACTATCACGCCTGGCCCGAAGTGTGGCTCAGGGACTGGGTCGCGGTGGACCCGACCCTCGACCAGTTCCCCGCCGACGCGACGCACCTGCGCTTCGTCGTCGGGGGGCTCGCCCGCCAGGTCGAGCTGGTCCGGATGATCGGGAAGCTGAAGCTCGAGGTGCTATGATCCGCCTGGAGAACCTCACCAAGCTGTACGGCAGCTTCGTGGCCGTGGACGACATCACGCTCCACGTCGCGCGGGGCGTGCTGTACGGCTTCCTGGGGCCGAACGGTGCCGGGAAGACGACCACGCTGCGCATGATCGCGGGCATCCTGCGGCCCAGCCAGGGCCGGGTCCTCTTGGGCGGGGACGACGTGCACCAGAGCCCGCTCGCGGCGAAGCTGCGGCTCGGCTTCATCCCGGACCGCCCCTTCGTCTACGACAAGCTCACCGGGGCGGAATTCCTCCGGTTCGTCGCAGGGCTGTACGGCCAGGAAGGCGACGTCGTGGAGCGCCGCATCGCCGAGCTGCTCGAGGTGTTCGAGCTGACGAGCTGGCAGGACGAGCTGGTCGAGTCGTACAGCCACGGCATGCGTCAGAAGCTGATCATCTCGAGCGCCCTGATCCACCGCCCGGAGTGCATCGTCGTGGACGAGCCGATGGTCGGGCTCGACCCCAAGGCCGCGCGCCTGCTCAAGAACATCTTTCGCCAGTTCGTCGGCAAGGGCGGGACCGTGCTGATGAGCACGCACACGCTGGAGGTCGCCGAGGCGATGTGCGATCAGGTCGCCATCATTCAGCACGGCCGGATCGTGGCGAGGGGCACGGTCGCGGATCTGCGACGGCAACACCAGGCGGGGGACGCGAGCTTGGAGGAGCTGTTCCTCAAGCTCACGGGCGGCGTCGAGGCGCGCGAGCTGGCCGAGGTGCTGGGTCGGTGAAGCAGCCGTCCCTGCGCCACGTGCTCCAGCCGAAGTGGCGCACCGCGCTGCAGCGCGTCCGCGAGGAGCGGGCCCGGGGCGGCAGCGGCAAGCTCCTTATCCTCGGCGTCGTCGGGCTCGCCTTCTGGATCGGCGTGTACGGCGTGCTGTACCGCATCCTCAAGTACTTCCGCGGCGTCGAAGACCTCGGACCGCTGCTCGCCGGCAAGCTGCTCGGCCTGGTGCTGCTCTCCTTCATCTCGATTCTCGTGCTGTCGAACGTCATCACCGCGCTGTCGAGCTTCTTTCTCGCCAAGGACCTGGATCTGCTCGTGTCCGCGCCCGTGGACTGGCTGCGCCTCTATCTAGCGAAGCTGGGCGAGACGCTGCTGCACTCCTCGTGGATGGTGGCGCTGATGGCGGTCCCCATCCTCACCGCGTACGGCGTGATCTACCGCGGCGGCCTGGTCTTCGTGCCGGTGGCCGTGCTCACCCTCGTGCCGATGCTCGCGCTGCCGGCCGTCGCGGGAAGCGCGATCACCCTCGTGCTCGTGAACGTCTTCCCCGCGCGGCGCACGCGCGACCTGCTGTCGATCGTCGCGCTCGGGGCCGCCGCGGGCGTGATCCTGCTGTTCCGGTTGATGCGCCCCGAGCAGCTCGCGCGGCCGGAGGGGTTTCGCAACCTGCTCGACTTCATCACGGTGCTGCGCACGCCCACGTCGCCGTTCCTCCCGAGCGAGTGGGCGGCGAAGGCGATCATGGGCTTCCTGCGGCACAGCTTCGACCCCCTGCCGTTGCTGCTCCTGTGGACCACGGCCGCGGCCTTCGTCACGCTCGGCGCGCTGCTGCACCGGGAGCTGTTCGCCACGGGGTACACCAAGGCGCAGGAGGGGGCGGAGCGGTTCGTGCGCGGCACCTTCTGGCGCTGGACCGTGGGCGCACTGTTGCAGCCGCTCCCCGTCGCGAAGCGCGAGTTCGTGCTGAAGGACGTGAAGCTCTTCTTCCGCGACACCACGCAGTGGAGCCAGCTGATCCTGCTCGCCGTGCTGGTCGTCGTGTACCTGTTCAACATCAAGGCGCTGCCGTTGCACCGCGGCGAGCCGGTGGGATTCTTCTACGTGACCCTGGTCTCGTTTCTCAACCTCGGCCTGTCAGGGTTCGTGCTCGCGTCGATCGCCGCGCGCTTCATCTTCCCGGCAGTCTCGCTCGAGGGCCGCCAGATGTGGCTGCTGCGCTCGAGCCCGCTCGATCTGCGGGCGCTGTTGTGGTCCAAGTACTGGGTGGGGACCGTGCCGCTGCTCGTGCTGGCGCTGCTCCTCACCGGGCTCACGGACGTGTTGCTCGAGGTGTCCCCGTTCATGATGATCCTGAGCCTCGCCACGATCTTCGCCTTGACCCTCGCGATCGCGGCGATGGCGCTCGGCTTCGGCGCGCTGTACCCCCAGTTCGAGACCGAGAACGCGGCGCAGATCCCGACGTCGTTCGGCGGGCTCGTCTACATGATGGCGACAATCGCCCTGCTCGCGGCCGTCATCGGCGCGCTGTGGCAGGCCGTGTACGCGTATGTGCGAGCGGTCTTCGAGGGACAGCCGGTCGTGGTGGACGCGTGGATGCTGTTCTGGTTCACCGTCGCCGCCGCCCTGTGCGCGGCGGCAACGGTCATTCCGCTGCGCGTGGGGCTGAAGAAAATGGAAGGCTTCGAGTTCTAGAGCGGGAAGCTGAGCCCGCCCAGCACGTTGAAGGATGTGTTGTCCCGGAACACGAGCTTCGCCTCCAAGAACGGTTTGAACGGCCTCGCCCGCCGTCCCTCCCATCCCGCGAACGCGTTGCCGCCCGCGTCGCCCACGCCGCTGGCGTGGAAGTACGCGAACCCGCCGCCGAAGTAGAACAGACCGAACGCCGTCGGCGGGTGATACTTCAGGTCGGCGTTGAGGCGGTAGGGCGTCCCCGTCGCCCCGAGATAGAACTCGGCGGAGGGCACGAGCGTCCAGCGACGCCCGACCGGCAGGTTGAACTGCCCGCCGAGAAAGGTGTGATCCGCGTCGAAGTCATAGCCGACGCGGAACCCGACGGAGGGTGGCGGTGGCCCGAACGCTAGCCCGCGCCGGGCGCGTCGCTGCGCGTCGGCCGTCGACGCCACGGTCGCCAACGCGACGAGCGCCACCAGCATCCGCAAGATGACGGATCTCACACTCCCATCCCTCAGTCGAAAGGTCGGACACTGATAGGAGATGCCACGCGGAAACGCAAGGGTTAGGCGGCGACGCGCGCGCCGCAGGCGTGGCAGTAGCGCGCGTCGTGCTCCAACGCCGCCCCGCAGCGCCCGCAGTAGCCCGGCGCGGACCCGAGGCGGCGGCCGCACTCGGAACAGAAGTCGGCATCCGGTTCCGGGCGAGCACCGTGGGTGGGACAGTCGGGATGCGAGATGCGGGATGCGGGATGCGGAGTCCTCCCGGCCGCCATCGCATCCCGCATCTCGCCTCCCGCATCCCGGCTCTCGGCCCGTAGCGCCGTCACCACCTCGGCCGTGTACTGCGCCTTCAGCGCGTCGTAATCGGCGTCCGAAAGCTTTCCAGTTGCACGATCAAACTCGATTTCCTTCAGGGCACGCAGCGCCACCGCACGGGGTGACAGGTCGTCGTCCGGATCCTCCCCCTCGCCGCCCCTTCCCCCTTCCCCCCGACCGTGAGGGAGTCCTTTAGGGTTCCCCGGCAGTTCACGGTCAGTGAGGTCCGGCCGGAAGATCGGCCGCAGCACGTAAGCGACCGCGCCAACCGCGAGCAGCACGCCCGCCACGAACTCGAGCATGGGGGGAATCAGCCGGGGAGACGGTCCAGCTCGCGCCGCAGCCGCTCGAGCTCGGCAGCCGTGGCGTTGAGCGCCGCCGGGGAAGCGGGAGGGGCGGGGGTGGCGGAGGCGGCGGGGGTGGCGGGGGTGGCCGCCGCCGCGCGCGCCCAGCGGCGCAGCGCCAGCACGAGCACTGCCGCCGCGGCGAGGATCAGGGCGGAGGGCAGAAAATAGCCCGCCAGGTTGAACCCGCGCTTGGGAGGCGCCATCAGTATCTGCACGCCATTCTCGCGCACGAACTGGTCGATGATCCCCTGGGCGGTCTTCCCGCGGTCGCCCAGCTGGAGCACGCGCTGGTGCATCGCGGGACTCGTGGTGCAGCTGAAATCGGTGGTGCGGCAGGTGTAGACATCCTGGTTGCAGCCGCACGTGCACTTGAGCTGCTTCTCGATCGCCTGGATCGCGGCGTCGTTGTCGCGTGCCGTGACGGGCGGGAGGGGCCGGCCGGCGCGAGACGGATCCCACAGCTTCCCGGAGGGGCCGGTGCCGGGGAGAGAGTCTTGGGCGGCAGAGGGCGGTAGAGGGCGGTAGAGGGCGGTAGAGGCGAGTCCGCCGAGCAACCCGAAGAATTCGCGGCGCG
>Ga0209761_1002167_pt1 | contig 12882 bp, 17 predicted proteins | sample GraSoi013_1_40cm_4_FD_185818 | JGI IMG/M metagenome (GOLD analysis project Ga0209761, IMG submission 185818) | Grasslands soil microbial communities from the Angelo Coastal Reserve, California, USA - Sample 09_25_2013_1_40cm (SPAdes) (version 2) | ecosystem: Environmental > Terrestrial > Soil >... | reverse complement strand
AGGGGTAAGTTCTTCCAAGAAAATGTGCCTGACCCGTTTTCATGCTGACGGGCCAGGGTCTTGCATCGCATCCTCCAGTTCCTCCATGAAGCTCAGGTACCGCGAGTCGGGACACCGAGGAAGATTGCGCCTCGCGAAGAAGTCGCGGATCGCGTCCCGCCCGAACATTTGGCGAGCTACTTGCAGGGCGAAAAGATCGCTGTCCACTTCAAGCGGAGATAGCGTTGAGCCCGGCAGCGTCGTGAACTGCGGCCTTCGCCTGAGGCTCTGGATATGCTTTCGTACTCCATCAGTGGAAATGCTCTGCGTTGCTTGAAAAAGATGACGCGCCTCGTGAGCGAGGATCCAGACGAGGTGTATGTCTTCTTCAGCCAAGGCCCTTCGAGATAGCCAGATCAAGTTGGCACACCGGGGATCATTCATTAGTGCAGCGACGTGAGGCGGAACGCGATCCTTGGGTTTTGAAGGGCTCCAGTAAAAGGCGTAGTCTCGAAACTCATCAAGGAGTAATGACTCATTCTTATAGTCGCCTCCGTCCAAGAGTACAAAACCTTCTGTGTTTTCAATTCCCGAAGCCACGGCAGCCTTCCGCATCAATGGCATCAGTTCGTTGAAGGCATTGTCTGGATGAGTGCGAAGCTCCATACCCAATGGTGCTGGCTAACTGTTAAGTGAGTTGTGGGGGGCTAGGTCTTATGGGGAACTCACATAATTGATACAATTTTCCAAATTATTACTAACCATAAAAAATAATAAAAAGCTATATTGATTACATGGTGAGTCTGTGCTCCATCGAGTACTTTTTCGCCACGTGAGATCTCATTTTGCAATTCCGCGGAATATTTCTCGTCCGATTTCAGTGCTACTAATGCAAGCCTAACTAATCTTGCTATATACAGGTTTTGATCATAAATTCCGCACCTTAATAATTCCTGAAAACCATTTTGATGCAAAAGAATTAGCAATAGAATCGATAAAACAACAACTTCAAATTTAGTTACTGCAACGGAAAAGAGAATTAAAACGAACAAAACGACAACAAGATTTCGAATAACTGCCCAAACATACGATAGCCGACTGGCAAAAAATGTCTTATCTAAATCCACATTCTTCCTCCTTATCCCAACTCTTAAATTCACTTACGAGAGCCAGGCTGTTCGGCTTAAACCAGAAAGGCTAGGCCAGCCGTCGGGACCTGTCAAGTTTCGCTGTGATTGGAGCGAGGGTGTCGATTTAAGCGGGTGGCGCCGAGCGGGACCCTGGCGGAGCGCAGCCGGACTCGTAGGGGCACGGCGCGCCGTGCCCCTCCATCGGATTCGGTCGTCTGTTTTGTAGGGGCGCACCTGCGTGTGCGCCCGTTTTCGCAGATACGGGGGATGGGCGGACACATCGGTCCGCCCCTACGTGTGGGAAATGCGTGATTCCGGGCGCGATGAATCGCACCCCTACTTCTTCGGTTCGCTCTTGGTCGGCTCGAGGATTTTTTCGCCTTTGCGGAAGACGGCGTAGATGGCCTGCGACGGGCAGGCATCCAGGCAGAGCCGGCAGGTCTCGATGCAGCGGGAGGAATCGAATTTGTAGGGCGGCGTGGAGAGCCAGGCCCCGGTCGGGCACACCGGGATGCAGACTGCATTGTGGGTGCACCGGTCGGGGTGACGGACCAGGTGATCTCTCTTGAGCATCATGGGTTTGACTCCTTCAAACAGGGCCCGCGAGAAAAGCTCGAAGATGTCCTTGGCCGGCGTGGTCACGGTTTCAACGGCTTGAGTTGCTTCTTTGGCGGCTCATGGCCTGGCATCAGGAGCCGCTCGACGATCTGCCCTCTGACGATGTGCTTCTCCATGATCTCGGTCACGTCCGCCTCGGTGCCGGCCCAGTACCAGACGCCTTCGGGGTACACGACGATGCTGGGCCCGTACTCGCAGTGATCCAGACAACCGGCCTTGTTCGCCCGAACGATCCCTTTGAGCCCCAGCCGGTCCACCTCCTTCTTCATGAACTCCTGCAGCCTGACCGATCCCCTGTCCGCGCAGCACCCGCGGGGGTCACCCTTCGGACGCTGATTGATGCACATGAAGATGTGGCGCTTGAACGAGGCCATCTCAAGCAGGGGAGGCGGCGCGGTGGGTCTCGACGGCCCGCGCGAGGGCCACGACCTCCTCAGGTTTCAAGAGGCTCGGCTTGAGCGCATCGGCGGCGAGCAGGGCGGCGATCTCCTTGAGCCGGAGCTTGGCCCGCTCGAACTGGTCGGCCTGGCCCAGCGCCGAGGCAGCGCCCTTGGTCAATTTCTCGAACTCGCCCTTGATGTCGCGGAAGTCGCGCTGGAGGTTTTTCTCGACGGAGCAGCGGTCGCAGTACCACTTCGGGCTCAGATCGGCGCTCGGCGAGAGCCGGTCGTAGACGCGCCCGAAGAAGTCGCGGCCCAGCGAGATTTTCATGAGCGGAACGTCTGTCGCTCCGCAGCCGTCGCACTTGCCGGCCGGCGCGGCCGTCGCGTTGGCTTCCATCATCGTCTCAACCCTCCCAAGGCGAAGCGATGATACCTCAAAGCCTTGTAGGGGCGCAATTCATTGCGCCCGCCTTCGGGACAAAATTGGGCGTGATGAATCACGCCCCTACGGCTCCCTCTTGTGATTATGCCTCATTATCGAACACAATAAGACTTATGCGTATGCAATTCGTTATAGCAGCGGCGATGGGACTCGTGCTCTGTGCCACTCACGCGCAGGCCCTGGAGCTGGACCCGGTGGCCGAGGCCAAGCGGCTGGAGGCCGGCTATGCGCGGCTGTGCGGCGTGTGGGAGTGGACCGTGCATTCCCACACCCGTGGACACCGGGAAGCGAAAACGAAAATCGTCCTCCCATCGCCACAGATGGCCGGCGTGGACGGACCCTCGCCAAGCGAGATCCGAGTATACGGCGACGCCGTCTATTTCCGGTGGGACTACCAGGGAGGGTACCAGGAAGACAGCATGCTGCTGAGTGATGATCGGCGACTCGAGGGAACCTTTCGGACTTCGGACGGGTCAAGGGGAGCGGTCGACGGAAAGCGGTTATCGAAATGCCAGCCTGCCGGGACTGGCGGCGCCAGCGGGTCTTCGGGCAAGCCATGATCATCGGCGTTCCCAAAGAGATCAAGGACCACGAATTCCGAGTCGGGCTGACACCTGACGGCACACGCGCACTGGTGAAGGCTGGCCACCGGGTGCTGGTGGAGGCCGGAGCCGGCGCGGGGAGCGGGCTTGACGATCCGGCCTACCGGGCGGCCGGCGCCGAGGTGGTCTCCAACAAAGTCGCCCTCTTCGAGCGAGCGGACCTGATCGTCAAGGTCAAGGAGCCGCTTCCCGCGGAGTATCCGCTCTTCCGGAAAAGCCAGGCCCTCTTCACCTATCTCCATCTCGCGGCCGACCGGCCCTTGACCGAAGCCCTGCTGGATCGGCGGGTGCTTGCCATCGCTTACGAAACAGTGGAACGTCCGGACGGAGGCCTTCCGATCCTCCGGCCGATGAGCGAGGTCGCCGGGCGGCTGTCGGTGCAGATTGGAGCGCACTACCTGGAGCGGACGCAGGGAGGCCGCGGCGTTCTGCTGGGCGGGGTGCCCGGCGTGGTTCCAGGCAAGGTGGTGATCCTCGGCGCCGGTGTCGTCGGGACGCATGCGACACAGATGGCGGTAGGACTCGGGGCCCAGGTGACCGTTTTCAATCTCAGTCGGGAACGGCTGGAAGCTTTGGATGCCCTGTACCAGGGACGCGTCACGACTATGGCTCCTCATCCTGAATGGATCGAGCAGGCCGTGGTGGAGGCCGACCTGGTCATCGGCGCCGTCATGGTGCCGGGCGGCCGGACTCCCCTCCTGGTCAGCCGCGGGACCGTCGGCCGGATGAAGAAGGGCGCGGTCATCGTGGATGTGGCGGTGGACCAAGGCGGGTGCGTGGAGACGACCCGCCCCACATCCCACTCAGACCCGGTGTACGTCGTGGACGGCGTGCTGCATTATGCCGTGCCGAACATTCCGGGGATTGTGCCGCACACGTCAACTTTGGCCTTGACCAACGCGTCGCTTCCCTTTATTCTCCGCTTAGCCGAACTGGGACCGGAGCAGGCGGTCCGGACCGATCCGGCACTCGCGAAAGGCCTCAACGTCGCCGACGGCCGGATAAAGTACCGTGCGGTGGCTGAGGCGTTCGGCATGCCGTTCACTCCCTGAATCGGGGCGTAGCGCAGCCTGGTAGCGCACTGCGTTCGGGACGCAGGTGTCGGAGGTTCAAATCCTCTCGCCCCGACCAAATTCAACGCCGCCACCGTTTAACGAGCACCTGGCTTCCCGTGGCTTCTTCTTTGCCCCAACCTCGAGAACTCGTCGCCGCCGAGGTCGTTGTCTCCGGCGATGTCCAGGGCGTTGGGTATCGCGCGTTCACGCAACGGGCCGCGAAGGAACTGGGTCTGTCCGGCTGGGTGCGCAATCTCTATGATGGACGAGTGCAGGTCGAGGTCGAAGGTCCGCGCGCGAAGGTCGAGGAACTGCTGGCGCGGCTTCGCCGCGGGCCGTCGCTCGCGGAGGTGACCGACGTGTCGGTGACCTGGAAAACGCCGACCGGGAGCGCGCAAGGCTTCACCATCTTCTGAATTGACACACGTTCCTCGGTGCCCCTATACTCACCCCCCACATGAATTACAAAAAGCTCATTCGTGAGGTTCCGGATTTCCCCAAACCCGGGATCCTGTTCTATGACATCACGACGCTGCTCAAGGACCGCGTAGCGTTCCGCAGCGTCATCGGAGACCTCACTGCGCTGTACCGGAACCGCAACGTGGCCAAGGTCGTCGGCATCGAGTCGCGCGGGTTTATCCTGGCCGCGCCGCTGGCGCATCAGCTCAACGCCGGCTTCGTGCCGGTCCGGAGACCAGGCAAGCTGCCGGCCGACATCTTCGAGGTCAAGTATAATCTGGAGTACGGTTCCAACTCGCTGGCGGTGCACCGGGACGCGATCGCCATGGGCGAGCGGGTGCTCATCGTCGACGACCTGCTCGCGACCGGCGGGACAGCCGCTGCGACGGTCAATCTGGTTCGCCAACTCGGCGGGGAGATTGTGGGGCTGGCCTTTCTGGTGGAGTTGTCCTCGCTCAAAGGGCGCGAACAACTCGATGGCTGCGAGGTCCAGGCCCTGATCCAGTACTGAGGGCCATGGTCATCCACCGTATCTCGTCGGGCGGCGTCGTCTTCCGACCGGCCGGAGCAGGCTACGAGGTGGCCTTGATCCGGGTGGCCCGTGCAGACGGGGACGCGTGGGCCTTGCCGAAGGGGTGGGTTGAAAAGGGGGAAGATCTCGAACAAACGGCCGTCCGGGAGGTTCGTGAGGAGACGGGGCTCGACGCCAAGGTGCTCCGGAAGCTTGGGGAGATCACCTATGAGTTCTACTCCAAGGCCGATCGCAGCCGTATCGTCAAGACGGTGCACCTGTTTCTGATGGAATGGCTCGGTGGGGATACGGCCGACCATGATGACGAAGTGGAGGAAGTGCGCTGGTTTCCGCTCGAGGACGCGCTCCGGATGCTGACGTACAAGAACGAGCGCGAGATGTTGGAGAAAGCCATGAGTCTGATTCAGGGAGGAGGGCACCGCGCATGACTGCGAAGTCCAAGCCGCGCCAAGCAGTGAAAGCCGCAGCGAAGGCGACGGCGAAGACGGTGGTGAAGGCGAAGGCCAAAGCGAAGGCCAAAGCGCCCGCGTCCAAGGCGGAAGTGTCGCCTTCGATGACGAAGACCACAAGTGCGAGCCCGCGCACCGAGGCGCTCCGCAAGATGCTGCTGGAGCGCCGCCAGGAGGTGATGAAGGAGATCGATGGGCTCATCGGTCACCGGATGTCCGACGAGATCCAGCGACGGGTCGACTCGGCCCCCGACGTGGGGGACCAGGCGCTGCTTGACACGGAACGGGTCCGGGACATCTCCATCATGGAGCTGCGAAACAAGATGCGGCAACAGATCGACGAGGCGCTGGTGAAGCTCGAAGAAGGGACGTACGGGCGCTGTGCGGATTGTGGGGCGGAGATCACCGAGAAGCGGCTGCGCGCGGTCCCGTTCGCCCGGCGTTGCGTCACGTGCCAGGAGAAGCAAGAGATGCTCGAGAAGATCGAGATGGAGGAGGAGCAAGAACTCTAACAGGATGCGATCCCTCCTCCTCGCGATTGCCGCGGCCTGGGTGGCGGCATCTTGGGCCTGGGCCCTCACCAGCGACGAGGAGAGCAATGTCGCGATCTACCGCCGGCTGAACGCCGGCGTCGTCAACATCACCAACCGGGCCCTCGCCTACGACTTCTTCTTCAATCCGATCCCCACTGATTCGTCAGGGTCCGGGTTCATCCTCGATTCCCGCGGACACATCCTGACCAACCACCACGTCGTGCAAGGGGCCCAGCGGCTCGAGGTGAGCCTCGCCGACGGAAGCAAATGGACCGCGAAGGTGGTTGGCGCTGATCCGCAGACCGATCTTGCCGTCCTCCAGATCAAGGCCCCGCCCGAAGCGTTGACCGTCCTGCCGCTGGGCGATTCCTCCGCGCTGCAGGTCGGACAAAAAGTCTTGGCCATCGGTAATCCCTTCGGGCTCGAGCACAGTCTCTCGGCCGGCATCATCAGCTCGCTACGCAAGGTCGTGAAGACTGGCGCGACGGAGATCGAAGACGTCATCCAGACCGACGCCGCCATCAATCCAGGCAACTCGGGCGGCCCGCTGTTGGACTCCGAAGGCCGCGTCATCGGCATCAACACCGCGATCTTCACCCCGTCGGGAGGGAACATCGGCATCGGGTTCGCCATCCCGATCAACACCGCGAAGCGGGTGATGGCGGACATCCTCGCCCGCGGCTACGTCGTGTATGCATACCTGGGCGCCGAGACGCAGACGCTGACGCCGGTCTTGGCCCGCGCCCTGGAGCTGCCCGTAGAGCGCGGAGCCTTGGTGGTCCGGGTCGTGCGGGGGAGCCCGGCCGCCAGGGCCGGGCTGCAAGGAGGAACGCGGCAGGTGGTCATCGGCAACGCGATCGTGACCATCGGCGGAGATGTCGTGACGTCCGCGGACGGCCAGGCGATCAGGGACTCGGAGGACCTGCGCCGGCTGATCCGCAAGCGCCAGCCCGGCGACCGGATGAAGCTGGAGGTTCTCCGCCTGAACCGGCAAGGCGAGTCCAAGCGAAGCGAAGTGGAGGTCAAGCTCGGTGAGCTCCCCCGCTAAACGAGCCGTGGTGCTGTGCAGCGGGGGCTTAGACTCCACGGTCGCGGCCGCCGAGGCCAAAGCCGCTGGTCACGAGCTTTACCTATTGAGCGTCAATTACGGCCAGCGGCATGTGGTGGAACTGAAGCGGGTCCCCGAGATCGCCGCGGCTCTCGGTGCAAGGCGCCACCTGGTGGTGGAGGTCAATCTCCGGGCGATCGGCGGCTCGGCGCTGACCGACGCTGTGCCGGTTCCCAAGGACCGTCCGGACAAGGAGATCGCCTCGGGCATCCCACCGACCTACGTCCCGGCCCGCAACACGCTGTTGCTGGCGCTGGCGCTGGGATGGGCGGAAGTGGTACAGGCCGAGGCGATCTATTTCGGGGCAAATGTGCTGGACTACAGCGGCTATCCCGATTGCCGTCCGGAGTTCCTGCGCGCGTTCGAGGCGCTGGCGAAGCTGGGGACGAAAGTCGGCGTGGAGGGCAAGACGATCCGCGTGGAGGCGCCCTTGCTCCGCATGACCAAGGCGGAGATCATCCGGCGGGGCCTAGCCCTTAAGGCGCCGCTCCACCTGACCCATAGCTGCTATGATCCGGACGAGCAGGGGCGCGCGTGTGGCCGCTGCGACAGTTGCCGGCTGCGCCGCAAGGGCTTTGCCGAAGCTCAGATGCCCGACCCCGTGATCTATAAGTCGGCGGATCTCTGATAGAATAGAAGAGATGGTGGAGGAGCCGCGCTGTGTACGGTATCTCTCCGGAAGAGTTCTTCATGTACCTGATCATCGGGCTGGTCATCGTGATCCCGATTTCCGTCCGGATCTACCGCTGGCTGTTGATCGGCCGGCTCAAGGCGCAACTGCACGAGAAGGATCGCAACTCATGAGACGGTTCCTGCATCCTCTGCTCATCGCAACCCTGATGATCCTATCAGTCATGCCTCGTGTCGAAGCGGCGTCTCCCGAGGCTCCGGACAGCGTGCTCGCCGCCGTGTTCTTCCGGTACTACGGCGCATTGCAGAAGGAGCGGTATGAAGAGGCGCTCGGCCTCCTACACGAGCGGCTGAGGCAGGCGTTGCAGGTCCGGACGGCGAAGGACCTCGCCGCGCGCAGCATCGTGGCCCAGCGCAACCTCGTCGACGCCTTCCGGCGGTTCGACAATCTTGACGTGGCCAAGACCGAGGTGGACCTGACCTCCATCAAAGCGACCGTGGCGGCTGCCGAAGCCGGGAATGTGGCGGGAGAGGTGGTGTACGACCTGGTAGTGTTCCCAGTGGGACCGGGTCGCCCGCTCATGTACCGGGTCGTCATGGACGTGGGGCTCTCGCAGGGACTGATCATCCGCCTGACCCAGGAATCCATCACCCGCATCGATCCCGGCGCCTTCGGCGACATGCTCTAGGCTGAGAGGGAACTGGCTGCGTTCTAGCCTAGGGTGGAAGCCTGAGAAGACGTCATTGCCGCAATCTGTCCAATTTTGGACGCCGCAAGAGTCATAACCTATTGATTTCGTTCGGACAGCACATGGCATGGGGCCTGCTTGTTGGGGTCTGCTTATTCGAGAAGGATTCGGTTCCTTGCTGAAACCAAGGAGGTTTAGATGTTAGCAAAGGCATTCCAGGATGTCCCGGAGACATGGAAGGACCTGTTTGAGATGCTTGCGGCCCTGGTGAGCTGGATCCCCGGGATGCAGGAGGCGCTCTTTGATTTCTTCACGGATTCTTCCTCCGGGTGGGCCGCCGCGGGGAAGGCCCTCTTTCTGCTGATGCCGATCCTTCTCTGGCTGAGCGCGGTCTGGTGCACCCAGCTCTTGCTCTATACGCTTCCGTTCCGGTCGGGCCGGCTGAGCGTCTCGTCCACGATGTTGCTGGCCTGGTGGGATGCCGCTCGCATGATCTGGCTGTACTGGGTTGGGCTGGTCCGGCTTGCGGGCGTCACCGTGGGCTGGGTATTCATGTTGGTCCGCCTGGGGGTAAAACTGCTCGCCGAGGCAGTCCGCCAGATCGTGATGATGCCGTTCACGATGACGGGGAGGATGACGAAGAGTTATTTCACGCCGGGTGTGCCCTGGATCGCGTTCCTCATGCTGCTCTTCTGGTGCCTCCTGGAGGCCTTGATCTTCACCTATACCCTGTTCCCCACGGTGTCGGAGGTGATGATCGACCTGGCGGGTGCGGACCGGGCTCCGAAGCTCACCTGGCCCCTCCTGTATTTCTTCCTATTCGCATTGATCATGGGTAGCTTCGCCTGTGTTCATACGCTGGCGGAAAGCTTCAGTAAGCGGGAGTACAGGTTCCTCGTTCAGATGATCCTGGTGGAAGTGTTTGTGATGCTCTTTGAAGTGCTGTTCTTGTACCGCGAACTGGTGGATTCGATCACGCCCTGGATTGCGCAGCAGACCGGACACAAGCCAGGACTCGTGTTCACGCTGGGGTTGGCCACGTTCGGGTGGATCGGCGTGCGCGGCATGAACTGGTTCCTGTTCGGACGGTACGGAGCGCCCCCGCTGCTCGCCTTCATTTCGCGACAACCCCTTGCCGAACCGGGAGGGGTGGAGAGGATGGCTTCAGCCCCAGAGCCCCCCTGGTGGCGTGCGGCACTCGAGGATTTCAAGCGCGAGATTGCCTGGCTCCATGAGCGCAGCGAAGAGTTCCTCGAATACCTCGCGCTCCCTGTCCTCCACCTGCTGGCCGCAGCGCTGAATTTCGGCATGATCCTGGTGACCTCGCGACCGGTGTTCAGCCTGCCGTTCAAAAGCCTCAAGGACGTGATGGAGACGAAGGAAATTCTCGCCCGGCTGCGCCCGCATGTCGAGCTTCGCCCGCAGTCTCCGGCGCAGCATGCCAGGGAGGTGGAACGATGACGAGGACCGGCACGACAGCCTTCGTCCGCCTACTCGGGGTCGCGCTCTTTGCAATCGCCATCGGCGTATGCACCTACCAGTCCAGCGAGGCGGATGAATCCAACGAGCGGAAACCCCGGCAGGCGTTGTTCGTGGGCGTTGATGTGAGCGGCTCGTTCCGTCGGGACTACGACGACGCAGTCGCGTTTCTGGCGCATTACCTCTATGGCCACCTCAACGAGCTGGGAGGCATGGAGAAACCGCGAGAGCTGTACGTGGCGGCGATTGGGGGAAAGAGCGAGGACGACCCGAAGGTCTTTCACCCGATCCACGACTTTAACGGGAAGAATGTCGCGCAGATCGAGACAAACTTACGGGAGTGGTTCCCGACAAAGGACACGTACAGCGACTTTAACGCCTTCTTCCACAAAGTCGCGCGCATCTCGAAGGAACGCAACCTGCTCCTTGCCCCAATCACGGTCTTCGTCGTGAGCGACGGTGTCCCGGATGTCCCGGGCGCAACGTCTGGCACGCGGGAGCTGTACCGTCACATCGACCTCAGCCCCCTCGAATATCTCTCGAAAAACGTGACGCTCCGCCTCACCTATGCCAGTCCCAAAGTGGGAGAGCACTGGCGCACCTTCGTGGCCCATGACCGGGTGCGGATGTGGACGGTCGAGGCGGAGGTGATGAAGGGCTGGCGTCAGCAGCTCGAAGGCGGTGTGGATCTCGCGCGTCAGGCGAAGCTGTGGAAGTGGGTGAAAGACAATGTCGATTTCCGCGTCCGCTCCAAGGCCTTCTGACCCCGCGCTGGCTTAGCCGAGTTTCACACCGCTCGAGTGTTCCCCGCCCTAAGGCTTGACGTTGAGCACCGCCATCATGGCATCGTCTTCATGCTGGAGATTGTGACAGTGAAAGACATATCTCCCAGTGAAGGTGCGAAATTTGATGAAGACCTCCGCCTCATCATCCCCCAGGAGCGGGGTAGTGTCTTTCTTAAACGAATTATAGAGGGCCGGTGTGCGTCCGTTGAACTTCTGGATTTGCTGTCCTTCAAGGTGGATGTGGATGGGGTGCGCCCAGTCGCCGCCGTCGTTCGTTAGGATCCAGCGTTCTGCCGTATTAATCTTCGGGGTCGCATCATCGCGGTTAGGATCAAACTCTCGATCGTTAATAACCCACGGATCTCCGTCAAAGACGAAGTGTCTCGTCCGTACAATTTCACTGGCGAGGATTGGCGTGTTCGGACGAAGCGTAACGCTCAGATCGCCTGGAGCATTCGGGGCGATGGTCGCATCGGGCGTTCCCGATAGCGGCTGGTCGACGAGAAACTTCAGAATTGGAGTCCCCGGTGTCCTCACTCCGCCGGGGCCCGCTCCCTCTGTCTGCTGTAACACATTGACCAGGAACACCTCCGCCGGAGCGTTTCGAAAGTCAATGATGACATCGGCGCGCTCGGCGATCCCGAGTCGGATCGAGTCGCGTCGAATAGCAAACGGGAGAAGCCAGCTATCGTTGCCGATTTGGAGGAAGCTTCCCGAAGTGAGCCGGAACTCCCACCAGCGGGCGTCCGAGCCATTCAGGATCCGGAACCGGTACTTGCGCCTCTGCACATGGAATCTGGGTTGCGCTTTGCCGTTCACGACGAAGACATCCCCGAGCGCCCCTTGATTATCCCCCCCCGGCTTGAAGAGTAGGGACCCATCAGCGGCGAAGGCCCTGTCCTGAAAGACCAATGGGATATCGAACTCGTCGGCGGGCAGCTTCCGAGGGGTTGACCCACTGGTTATTAGACTTTGTTCGAGGTCGTCCCTAAGAAGATAAAACCCGGCCAATCCCATATAGACGTTCCTGCCCGTCATGCCATGGAAATGGTCGTGGTACCACTGGGTGGAGGCAAAATCGGAGATCGCCTCGCTACCATCCGGATTGAACGGCGCGATGTTTGGATAGCAGAAGTCTTTGGAGTTGCTAGGATGGATGAACCGATTAGGGTCCACGGGAGAGCCGTCCGATTGTGAGCTTGTATGACCACCGTGGTTATGGACGATGGTGTCGATATCCAAGCCTTGCCTATCCTTGCCCAAATCATTGAAGAAACGGACGATCGCCGGTTCCCCGTGCATGACCCGAAAGGTCGGGCCAGGGTAGAGCCCGTTGTAGCCCCAGATTTCGGTGTTCACTCCAGGGATTATTTGCGTTACGGCCTTCTGCATGTGGATTGCGTAAAGCTTGGCGGTCTTTAACGTGGGCCGGCTAAAACTGGGGTTAAGGCCTGAAAAGAGGTCGCATTGCGGGGTGAACGTCGTCGTCAACGGCTGCACAACTGGAGGGATGGGAAGGTCAACCGAGAAGGGCGTAAACGTAAACGGGCTCCTGGAGACGTCTTCGTCTGCACGGGCACTCCTCACCCGTGGAGACACGAGGGAGTAGAGTCCGCCGCCCCCTGCCGCGAGAGTCCCGAGTCCCAGCATTCCGTATTTGATGAGCTCTCGTCTTGTGAGTCGTCGCTTCATAAGTCCTCCTTTTGGGCTTCCCTTCAAGAAGACGCAGAGTACGTAACATAGAACTTCTTATGTGTCAATCCGAGCAAAAACAAGAATGGCGGAACCATCCGCTTCCTTGACCCTCCTGCCTGATTTCTGGTTACATACGCCCGTGGCGTCCTTTCAGAACAAGCGGGCGCAGGCGAAAGCGCTTCAGGAGATGAAGTCCCGCGTCGCCGAACTCCAGGCCCGCATCGCCAAAGATGTGGACTACGCCTTCGAGGCGCTGTTGCAGGTGCAGCCCGACCTCTCCTTGAAGATGGAGAACGACCTGGAAGAAGTGCTGC
>Ga0209761_1002164_pt1 | contig 12888 bp, 10 predicted proteins | sample GraSoi013_1_40cm_4_FD_185818 | JGI IMG/M metagenome (GOLD analysis project Ga0209761, IMG submission 185818) | Grasslands soil microbial communities from the Angelo Coastal Reserve, California, USA - Sample 09_25_2013_1_40cm (SPAdes) (version 2) | ecosystem: Environmental > Terrestrial > Soil >... | reverse complement strand
GGCGAGGGGAGGAATCTATGTCAAACGGAAGTCGCACGATCCCACACTCATTGTTAGCAACATTGATGTTGGGAGCGCCCGCCTAGGCCGGGTCCGGAGCATCAGAACATATTCTGATTACGGACTTGAACGTCTCTCGGGACGATACGATCGGGACGAGGCTAGAGCCAGGTTCTACGAGAGAATAATCAGAGACACAGGTGCGAGCGGGCCGATAGTTCTAGCCGGACGAAACGAGACGTCAAATTCGCTCTTGCTCATCGACTCTTTGCGCAAAAAGGGAATCAAGGTCGTAGGCGAGAAGACACCGACGATCTTGGAAGTTGCCAGAGAGACAAAAGAGACGGGTGAAATCGAGAAACTGCGGGAAATGGGCAAGAAGACGAGCAAAGTCGTCGAGAGGACGATTCGTTTTCTATCCAAGGCCACACCCCGAGGAACGAAGGTCACTTTCAAGTCGAAGCCATTGACTGTTCATACAGTCAAGAGGGTCATCAACGGTCTTCTGGCTGAAGAAGGCATCATCGCCCCCGAAGACACTATCTTCGCGCCAGGAAGAAAATCGAGCGACCCCCATTATGATGGCAAAGCCGCCGACACCATCCGCACCGGAGAACCCATAGTGTTCGACATATTCCCATCCGAACCTGACGGGTATTGGCACGATTGCACCAGAACCTATGCGTTCTCATCACCCCAGAAGAAAGTGAAGGAGATGTACGACGCAGTGCTTGAGGCACAGACCTCGGCCCTAGATATGGTACGAGAACAAGTACCTTGTAGTGAGATGATGATCCGGGTCTGCAAGCTCTTCGAAAAGAAAGGATACCCGACAGCTCGACTCTTGGCTAAAGGGAACAAGGAGGCGCGGGTAAGGGGATTCATGCATGGTCTCGGCCACGGAGTGGGCCTGACAATCGGCGAAAGGCCCTACCTCAGTCTTTACGGCAAGGAGAGGTTGAGGAAGAATTCGGTCGTCACCATCGAACCTGGACTCTACGATCCGAAGGTCGGAGGAGTGAGAATCGAGGACATCGTCGTAGTCGGCTCACCCTCAGAGAATCTAACACACTTACCAAAAGAACTGCAGATATGATCAAGGAAGGAACATCATAGATGGCAGACTGGACGGGGATGCAACCCAGACCCAGAATCAAGGTCATCTCATCAGGAGGAGTAGTCTACCGGGTCGAGAACGGCATCCCTCTCTTTCTTCTGCTGACAAGTAACAAGCGAGGAGTCTGGTGTTTGCCCAAGGGACTAATCGAGGAGGACGAGGACGAGGTTACTACAGCTATGAGAGAGGTTAGAGAGGAGACTGGAGTAAGTCGAGTGAAGCTTCGTGGAAAGGTCGGGCAGATCAAGTACCAGTTCGGATTCCGTGCAAAAACATTCGATAAGACAGTCCACTTCTTCCTCTTCGAGACAGACCAGGCTGATGCGAAAGTGGGAACAGAACACGACGCTATGGAATGGATGCCTTACGAGAAGGCGTTGCCGACGCTCTCATATCCGAACGAGAAGGATATGTTGACCAAAGCTTGGAACATGATACAGGCGAAGGCAAACCAGCCCAAGACCCCGCCCCCCGCGTAACGAGAATAACCAAGAGCCTTCCCTAGGACCCTGAACATGTCCCAAACAAAGCAGTCGCGACTGAAAGTCTACAATACGCTAACGCGCCACCTAGATGAATTCGACCCCATCCATCCGGGAAGGGTGAACATGTTCGTCTGCGGCCCAACAGTCTACGACGTATCACACATTGGACACGGCAAGAGCTACGTCGCCTACGACATCATCGCCCGATATCTCCGAAAGAGAGGATACAGCGTATTCTTCGTCCTAAACATCACAGATATCGACGACAAGATCATCAACAGAGCAAAGGAGACCAAGGAAGACCCTCTCAAACTATCCGAGAGATACTCCCAAGCTTTCTACAAGGACATGAAAGACCTGCACGTCGACAGCGTAAACCTCTACGCGAAAGCCTCAGACTATATTCCCGAGATCATCAACCAGATCAAAGGACTAGTCGACAAGGGAATCGCGTACAAGATAACAGGAGGAGTCTACTTCGACATTTCCAAGTTTCCAGAGTACGGCAAATTATCAAGGCAGAACTTAGAACAGTTAACAGTTCACCGAGTGGATCCAGATCCCGAAAAACAGAACCCTGGCGACTTTGTTCTCTGGAAGAGCCAGAAGCCGGGAGAGATTGCCTGGGACAGTCCATGGGGCAAGGGACGACCAGGCTGGCACATCGAAGACACCGCGATAACACTGACGCATTTTGGTCCAACCTATGATCTCCACGGCGGAGGAACCGAGCTGATCTTTCCGCATCATGAAGCAGAGATTGCACAGGCTGAGGGACTGACCGGAAAGAAGCCATTGGCAAAATATTGGGCGCACACAGGGCTGCTGAGCATAAAAGGTCAGGAGATGCACAAGTCACTTGGCAACTTTGTTCCAATACAAGACGCGATCCAGAAGGTAGGGGTCGAAGCGCTCCGTGTTCTCTACGCATCAACCCATTACCGCAGCCCTTTAGACTACACAGAAGACACGCTTGTCCAAGCAGCAAGTCTTGCCCGCCGATTCCGACGAGCCTACGACCAGTTGCAAAGGATGACAGGGGTCAAAGCTGAAAGTAAAGCCTCGAAGGAATTGCTGAAGCAGAAGGTCGATGAAGCTCGAATAGAGTTCTTCTCGACCATGGATGACGATTTCAACACGCCCGGTGCTCTCGCAGCCTACATCAAGATCGTTGGAATCGCCGAGGAACACGGAAAATCAGTAAGCACCGAATCCGCTTCAATGCTTCTCAATGTCATGAAAGATCTTGCTTCCGTACTCGGACTGTTGGAGACTGAGTCAATCCCGAGACAGGAGTTTCTCCAGCTTGTGAATCTGCTTACTTCGCTTAGGAATGATCTTCGCGCGAAGCATGAATACGCGTTGTCTGATCGCATTCGAGAGCAAATGCAGAAAGCAGGTGTGACGGTTGAAGACGAGGCGCAGTGATAGGCAAGTCAGTAGATGGCAGGTTGTTTCTTTCTACCCTTTTCGGGCTTGAGAATATCCTTTGCCTCGTCTAATTGTTTGAATGAGCCGATATCGTAGTGTCGCTCTTTCGTCAGGAATCCGTAGACTTTCTCACCCTTCGCGATAACTTGGGGTAGGACATCCGCAGCTAGGTCCGGACCGGCTGACAAGTACGTCAAGAATCCCGGCTCACAAACGTAGATGCCGATTGAGACCGGGTATTCGGGAAGGATCGGCTTCTCCGCAAAATACTGTATTCGACCCTCCCGATCAACTCTACCGACACCATAGTCGATCTTGACACCCGTGCTCAATGCCAAGGTGCATACCGCGCCCTTCGACTTGTGGTATCGTATCATCTCGCTCAGATCCAGCTCTGTGAAAACATCCCCATAATAGACGACGAAAGTGCCATCAACGTGTGCCGACGCTTCCTTCAACGCGGCAGCCGTCCCCATACGAGGCGTAATGCTATACCCGATATTCACGCCGAACTTCGAACCATCATCCAGGTGGTTCCTGAAGACCTCGGAATGGGCATCCGACAAGAGCATCAGGATGTTCTTGATGCCATGCTTCGAAAGATAGCTCACAACGTAGTCGATGAACGGCTTTCCACCGATCGGTATCATCCCCTTGGGAACATAGCTGGTCAGGGGAGAGAGGCGGGTTCCCGCTCCGCCTGCAAGCACGAAAGCCTTCATCCGACTAAGCCTTTGTCGGGGACGCGACACGCCATTCTATAAGGGCTTCAGGGATCGATCGCAAAAGCGATCGAAATCGTTCAGAACGAGCCCAGATCACAAATTCAAGCGCGCCGATTCTGCGACCCCGACTTTTCACGCTTGACCCTAGGGTAGAAACCCGACATCGAAGATCACCATCCGAGCCTATTTCTGCGTTCTAAACCAGAATCCTCGCCGAGAAACGTTCCAGCTGGCGAGAGCCCTCCAGAAAAAAGGGGGGCAGGAATTTTTTTCTCGTGACACGAGAGTGCTTTTCGCGCGCCGAGGATTCTTTAGGCCTACCGCTTTCGACGCTCGGGCCGAACTGTTGCGACAGCGTGAACCGTGCCGCGAGCCGGACCCGCCAATCGCCGATGCCGTCTCCTATCCTCAGTCCTACGAATCTCTTCCTGGGACTTGCGCATCCAGTCAGGAATCACAAGAACACGAATCAACTCCTGGACAGTAACACCGCGGCTCTTCGCCAGAGCTTTCAGTTTCAGGAATATTCCGCGATCAAGAACCTGCATAAATTTCACTGACTCTTTACCGTCGCGCACCTGCGATCAACGCCCGAAACCATCCCAACACGCTCCCGCTATACATGGCTCACCTACTCTTCCTATAGAATAACGTACAATCCCGGCAATCCATTAAATCACCAACCAACAATCGCCACAACCATGCTAGCATGCTTCCTAGAAGCCCCAAAGAAAGTCGTAGTCAAAGACGTCCCTATCCCGAAACTAGGAGCAGGCGATATTCTCGTCCGGATGGAAGCCAGCGGCATCTGCGGAACCGATCTCGAGAAGATCGAGGGTCAGCTCGGCCCAGGAGGCATTCTAGGACACGAAGTCAGCGGCACAATCGAAAAAGTCGCAGACGACATAACTGACCAAAAGCCCGGCGATCGAGTAGTAGCACACCACCATGTCCCGTGCTACGAGTGTTCCGATTGTTCGGCGGGCAACTTCACACTCTGCAATGAATTCAAGAAGACCAACATCGACCCATGCGGCTTCGCAGAATACTTCAGAGTCCCACAATACAACGTGACGAGAGGAGGAGTGATCCCTTTGCCGCCAGAACTCTCGTTCGAAGAAGGCGCGATGATCGAACCCACAGCATGCTGCATCCGAGCAATACGACGAGCCAATGTCAAGAAATCAGACAACGTCCTCGTCGTCGGGCTCGGACCAACAGGACTAACCCAGATCCAACTACTACGCAACACAACGACCGGAAAAATAATCGGCAGTGACATAATCGAAGCAAGGCTAGAACTCGGCAAGAGGCTCGGCACCGATGAGACAGTCAACGCCCTTACGGAAGACGTACCTGCCCACGTTAGGAAAATCACTATGGACGGAGTCGACCTCGCAATCGTCTCCACCGGCAACGAGAAAGCGCTCAGCCAAGCTTTCAGCTCAGTAAAGAAGGGAGGCAGAATACTCCTGTTCGGAGCACCCTCTCAGGGAGCCTCGTACCAGCTGAACGTAAGCGAGCTCTTCTCGCGCCAAATCACACTGCTCTCCAGCTATTCCTGCGTCGAGGCTGAGATGGAGGAAGCCATAAGACTCGTCTCAGAGAAGAGACTAGACTTGAAGAGTCTCACCTCCGACCGATTCAAGCTCAAAGACGCCGAGAAAGCCATGGAGTCAGCCAGAACATCGAAAACCGCAATCAAGACAATCATCCTTCCCTGACCCACTCTCGTCTTCACCAAAAGGCTCTAAAAGTTCCAATCAAGAGGATGTACTCCTCCCTTGTGCGGCTCCCACGTGAGGCAACTCGCGACTCTCAAACCACGAGCACGCACAATCACTACTGGTCGAAGGGAAGCCTAGCGTGCAGCATAACTTTGGCGAGAGAATTGACCTTCTTCTTCAAAAGTCGGTGAGGGCCGCTTCGAGGCTGGTGAATGAGCGTCAGAAAGAGGCACGAGAGAAGGGAATGCATCAAGAGCCTCCGAGCTTCGAAGAGTTCTCGGCCCTCGTGAATGAGCTAATGGAGAATGGGAAGAGAGCCGATCTGGACCGTCTACGGAACCTGAGCTTGAAAGAACTCTTCGAACAGACCTGGTCTCAGAAGCTCCGCAACTATGCAATTCAGAGACAAATCAAAGATGCATACGACGCTCTCGTCCGTCGTTCAAAGAGAGATTCCTGAAGAGCCTCTCGACCCGGACCTGCCCTCGTGAAGAACAGTCGTCGAATAGAGACCCTTTTTGTCGACAACCATTTCACTCAGATTATGAGTAATATTGAGCATAGGACTGTGGAATCACCCGTATTCGCAATGATGTCCGCATTTCACACTCAAATCACATCTATGAGCCCGGAACGCCAGCCTTTTGAGCATCCTCCCTCGTGGCGTCATCGCCTTTCTGCGTGAGTGTTTTATACCTCTACCACGCTCAGCCACGCTCAGTTGAGAACGAAATGCCACAAGCATACTGCGTAAAATGTAAGACAAGCATTGAGATCAAGGACCCACAGAACGTGACGCTCAAGAACGGCAAACCAGCCGTCAAGGGCGTCTGCCCCAACTGCGGAACCTCAGTCTTCCGCATAGGGAAAGCCTAGCCTAGACCCCGAGCCCTACTCCTCTCACACCCCCAATTTAGCCTCTCTTGGCAACAGAACCTTTTAACTTCGAACCCGACTTTTTTCCAAATAGATTGGCCCCGCAACAGTCAATCATTGTCATACTACTCGTCCTGCTTTTCACAATCGCCGCTTCACTGCCAAAAGAGGCCCAGGCCACTGCACTCACTCCAACAGTAAACAGATCTTTCTACTTCTCCGGCACATCGCGTCCCAACTCCACACTCCCTGGGACTCTCAGCAACACTCCCCTCACCGGACCCACAATCAGCGATAATCTCTCTCGCGCTCCTACATTCTTCATCCTCCCATCATTCCTGCTCTCCTCACTCAGCGTGTCAGGTCTACCGACCTTCACAATATGGCTATCTGGAAACTCTTCAACTCCCACATCAGTCCAGGTTCAAGGCGTCTTCAGTTGGAGGCCCCTAAACGGCCCATGGTCCAATTCCACCACTCTCCCAGTCCCGTGCCCCATCGGTCGTTCACCAGCTGGGTGCACACTAAACTACGTCCAGCCGTTCGCACTCTCCCTCACGTTCGGCACTCAGATTCGCGTTGGTATTAACGCCACAATTCCGGCAAAGATGTTCGTAACGATGTACTGGGGCGAACCTTCGACTCCTTCGTTCCTGCTGCTTCCATTGTCAGGTTATTCTTCGATAGGCCAAGTCCAGATTCTAGATTGGGCGGGCAACGCTGCGGCGAGTTTCAATCTCAACGCAACCAAAGGACAAAATATTGTCCTAGTGGAAGCACCAGTGACATCAGCGTTCGGCAAAGAGGACGTTCGTAGCGTAAATCTCACGATTGTAGATTCTTCCGGACGACCCGTTTCCAACGCAGCCAATATTCCATTTTCGCAGATCCCTCCCATCTCTCAACCGCAACAGACCTATCCCTTCGTTGCGGAGTGGACATATCCCTCAAACCTATCAGAAGGAAACTACCAAGTTTGGATCGACATTGTCGATATACAGGGCAACGTGGCCTACAATCTCCACGGACCCTTCGGCTTCGGGCTATTCAAACCCGGCCTTCATGCCATCGATCTGATACCTTACGTTGTAGGTGCAGCTGGTGGAATCACCGCGGGTGCGTTCTACGTAAAGAGACGCAGAAGGAAAGAGTATCTGGCGCCGTTCGACCACTTCTACACTTTGACGGCAGGCACCTTCCCTCAAGGCACCATGGTTACGGTGGAAGGTAACACAGGGGCTGGCAAGACTCTGTTAACAGAACAGCTCATGTACGACGACCTGAAGGCTGGACGACCCTGCGTTTTCGTCTCAACCGCCGACTTTCCCGAAAAGATTCGAAGCGGAATGCGGTCTCTGGGATTAGAGACAGAGTCCTATGAGAGTAAGGAGACCCTTAGGTTTGTTGATTCCTACTCTGTGGAAGCCGGTCAACCATCCCAAGAAAAATTCTACGTCTCTTCTAGTGGAGACCTTACGTCTCTTGGCGTCAAGATCTCGTCTGCAATATCCAGTCCCGGGGAAAGTGTAAGCGTGTACTTCGACTCTCTCACTCCTCTTGCTCCACGATCCAAGTCCGAAAGCATCGTTTCTTTTGCTCAGACCATAGGAGCGAAAGCTAGGGGAAGCGGAGGCAAGATCTTCTTTACGGTTGGATCGAGCCTCGACGAGCTAATTTTGCGACAGCTCGAGGAAGCCTCGGACTGCATAATTCAGATGGAAGCCTTTGAAGAAGGTGGTCTGAGAAAGCGGAGGATGCGCATTGTCAAGTTCAGGAATAGACGTTTTCACGAGGGCTGGGTCACGTTTACTGTGGAAGACAATAAGGGAATAATTTTCTACTCTAGGAAATCCAGATCCTGAAGCGCTAGAACACCTTGTCTCGCGGGAAGACTTCTATCCCCGTGACCCCAAACTGGTATGGCCGTATCTGTGTATCGTGAGATATTCCTCGCATCTTCTCAATCTGGACCGCCCTCACCACATTGCCCTCATGGAAAAGAGTATGAAGGAGGACGACTCCATGGGACAAGAATTCCTCCAACTGGAATCGTCTATCCATCAATGACGTCTTCAACTCGCTCGTTATCAGTGAGGTGCAGCCGGAATCTGCTAGGGCGTCAAAAAACGCGACCGTCGCTCTCCTCTTCTTCAACTCCTCTACGTAGCGAAGCATTAGAGAGGTAACCGGGTCCAATGCAATCCGGCGAACGTTCTCTCCCTCTACAACCTTGTTGATAGTCTTCAGGAGCTCTGTAAAGTCTGAAACGTCAGTCGCCGACCCGCCGTACGGCGATAAACGGTTGCTTTCGCCTCCGGTTCTTCTCAAGCCGCTTGCATCAATAAACAACAGTCTTCCCTTCTTCTCCATCCCATCGATGTCCCAATCGTAAGACTGAAGGTTTCTCTTCACATGATCAGGATGTTCATCAAGTGTAACGTAGAGCCCCGTTTCGCCAAGCATTGCTCCGTGGTACAGATATTGGAGAGCAAAGGTAGTCTTTCCGGAACCAGGGCTCCCGACGATTAGAATGCATCTTCCGTCGGGGAATCCTCCTCCTAGCAACTCGTCTAAGCCCTTGATGCCGGTGGGAACTCTGTCCAAGAAGAATGCCGAGAGCATTCCATCCCTTGAATGTATAAAAACAGTATCTCGGAAGACTGTCTAAACTTCTCTAAACTGCCCTTGAGGAGTTTGAAGCCATATCTTAGAGGAGATCAGGTTGGACGAGATCTTCTCCAGCAATACGTTCCTAACAATCTGCCTGTTCGCCGGATCAGAAGCCAAGCTGGAGCCCATTGCGAAGCACCAACAGACCCCCATAAACAGCAAAACCCAGTGCATCAGGAGAGTGATGACAGGCTGCGTCTCTATAGAATAGAGCAGTGTGAAACCCCCTGACGCCCCCACCACAAATGTGAGAACCGTTGTATGGAAGGGTCCAACATCTATCGTTCGCAATCTCAGGCCGCCGAGGTAGGGTAGGGCAAGAGCAACCACAGGAACCATTAGTGACCCCACCATCGTTAGCGTCATGTAGTCTCCGATCAAGGAGAACAGGTCGGATGTTTTCGTCAATGATGAAACAACTGGCAGGTGATGTTTGGACAAATAGATCGCAAAAGAGATGACGACGGCAAGTATGATCAGGAAGTAGGTCAACTGCCGGTGGAGAGTCAGCCTGGCTCCTCTTCCATCTCTCATCGCTTCTAACTCCGACACCTTCGACACTACAATGTGTCTTCCTCGAGTGATCAAGAGATAGAGCTTGATAGCCTTGGTTGAGACAAATCCTCCAAAGAAATACATGTAGGCGAAGCCGAGGGGGATCGCAACAAGCGAAGTCACGATCGTACTGGTTAGGCCAAGTTCTAGAGCGGTGATACCTAATTGCGTATTTCCCGGACGGACCGGATAAGTCACTAGGTACGATAGAAAGTGTACTGAGCCAATAAAGAATAGTAGGAATGATGCCACGAAGCAGATGAGAAGATTTCTGCGATTGTGGGAGTCAGAAGGTTTCGATCCCAATTCGCTCTAAGCAAGGTCCGGTTCAATCTACCATATTTAGGAGAACCGGTCCCACATCAGTGGAGTACCAGTTAGGAGGTGACGAGCCTTTCCTGAAGAGACAGACCAGATTCTGGAGCTTGTCCGAACCTGCAGACCTAATGGTCGTATTTCGATAAGAAGAATCGGAAGCTTCGTTAACGATGTCTTTCTCGTAAACGTTGACAGTGAAAAACTCGTCGCCAAACGGTACACGAATTGGATTTCACTAAAATGGGTAACTCTCAACCTCTACGGTCTTGGCAGCGTACGGTTCTCAATCTCGGGCCGTCGGCGAATGGAGGCAGAGTACGCCTTCAACTATCTTCTGTCGCGACGGGGACTAAGGGTCCCAGAGATTCTCGGCGCGGACACGAAGTCAAGATCGATTCTGTTCTCATACATTCCAGGCGACGGACTATCGACTCTTCTGATAAAACTGGCTCAGTCAAGTCAGACCGGCCAGCGAGAGAAGGAAGCAGCTCGAACAGCAGGATTGCTGATGGCCAGCGCCCACGAGCTAGAAGCTGCCCTGGGGGATACCAAGCCTGAGAACTTCATAGTCGATCGCGATGGCAAGGTCACTCTCGTCGACTTGGAACAGGCGCGGTACAAGGGCGATTATGGTTGGGACGTCGCTGAATTCTTGTTCTACTCAGGCCACTATTGGTTGCCTTTCAACAATGCACTGTTAGGGTATGTTGAAGCATTTATTGGCGGGTACTTGGAAAAGGGGTCTTCAAAAGTTCTAAGAAAAGCTGCTTCTCCAAGATACGTCCGAGTTTTCTCGGTGTGGACTCCGCCCAACATTCTACATAACATTCGAAAGAGGCTACTTGAGGCCTAGCGAACTCAGAAGCCGAGCCTTAACGTCAGGCGTGACGTGTCGAGTGGTTTAGTACTCGTCGTCCCCGCCAGGCATCGGCGAATCCTTTCCACCACCCGGGCCGCCCTTATCGACTCCCTTGGACGCGATTACATCATCTATTCTCAGAATCATAGACGCGGCTTCGGACGCCGACTTTACGACTTGTTGCTTGACTCTTAGGGGTTCGAGGACGTTCAGCTTCTTCATGTCCTTAATTTCACCCGAATAGACATCGACGCCGAACCACGGGTTAACTGCGCGTTCGTGCTTTGATCTTAGTTCAACCAGTATATCGATCGGGTCTAGTCCCGCGTTTTCAGCAAGAGTTGTCGGGACTGCCTCCATAGCCTCGGCAAACGCCTCAATTGCGAGCTGCTCGCGTCCTCCAACCTTTACTGCGTATTCCCTTAGGCGCTTAGCGAGTTCGGCTTCTGGAGCGCCTCCACCCGCAAGGATCTTGCCATCCTCGAGTGCATTTCGTACAACGGATAGCGCGTCGTGGAGAGACCTGTCAGCTTCATCGACGACGTGTTCAGTGCCTCCTCGTATTACGATTGTGACTGCTTTAGGATTCTTGGAGTCGCGTACGTAGACAAGTTTGTCATCTCCAATCTTGACCTCTTCGATCAGCTTTGCCTCTCCAAGAGCGTCTTTGGTGAGTTCTTTGACGCTAGCAACTATTCTTCCTCCGGTAGCCTTGGACAGTTTCTCAAGGTCTCCACTGCTTACATTTTTGATGGCTGCGATTCCGCTCTTCGATAGGAAGTGTAGGGCGACATCGTCTATTCCCTTCTCTGAGAATATGACGTTCGCGCCTGTCTTTTCGATCTGTGAGACCATATCCTTCAGCATCTTTTCCTCCTCTTCGATGAAGAGGTGCATCTGGTCAGGGTTGTTGATGTTGATCTTTGCGTCGAATTCTGTTTTTTCGTTTTCTAGTTTAGCGTTGAGCAGAGCTATCTTTGCAGCCTCTATTCTCTTCGGCATCTGAGCGTGAGAGATCTCCTTATCGATGACGATGCCTCTTACGAGTTCTGTCTCTTCGAGACCCTTGCCATGTTTCTTTACGATCTTGACCAGATCAATGTCAGCCTTTATTTTTCCGTCGACTTTCTCTGAAACCTGTTTGACAGCCTTTACCGCGATGTCAGCGAAATGCTCTTTCGCTACGACTATTCCTTTGCTGTACATTGACGTCATGGCGACGTGACGGAGCGTAGCATCATCTTTCTCTGCAACAGGCATTGAGAGTTTGTCGAGAATCTCTATTGCCTTCTCGGCCGCTTTCTTGTAACCATCAACGATAACGGTAGGATGGACGTCCTTGTCGAGGAGCTTCTCAGCTCGTTCCAGCAACTCCCCTGACAATAAGACGGCCGTAGTTGTTCCGTCTCCAACCTCATTGTCTTGGGTTTTGGAGACTTCAACCAGCATCTTTGCCGCTGGGTGCTGAACGTCTAGTTCTTTCATTATCGTTGCGCCATCGTTCGTGATCGTCACATCGCCTATGGTGCTAACGAGCATCTTGTCCATCCCTCTGGGACCAAGAGTCGTCCTGACTGTTTCGGCGATGATTTTAGCGGCAGTAATATTGTTTCTCTGGGCTTCCTTCCCAGTAGATCGTCCCGTTCCTTCTTTGAGGATTAGTACGGGAACTCCCCCGGTTGTTTGTGCTGACATTTCATTCAAACCTCTTTGATGAATTTGGAATCCACGATCAGAGGGGAAAAAGGCTTTTCTTAAGGTTTACTCGGGTCGGCAGTGTCAACTCTTTGGTTGGTTTGTGGTGGTAGCTTCGGCCACCTCTAGCTGTAATGTTCAGGGACTGACTGATTATCACATGGGAAGCCATCGTATGAGCCTGTCACCATGGAATGAGGGGAGTGACTCCGACCCCGCGGGACAGGTCTGATTTTGGATAGCCGGTTAGCTGGGCCGCCGTAAAATCCCTGCCGGGCAATGGGCCAAGCTACCACGCTACTGGCGTGAGTGGGCGGTTGAGGTTCGACCGTTCACTGCCAAGAAGAAGCTAAGGGCTTCTGAGGCGCAAGGGCTCTCAGGTGAAGCAGTGAAGGGGAACCCGACGACTAGGGTAATCCCCGGAGTCGAT
>Ga0209761_1002162_pt1 | contig 12895 bp, 9 predicted proteins | sample GraSoi013_1_40cm_4_FD_185818 | JGI IMG/M metagenome (GOLD analysis project Ga0209761, IMG submission 185818) | Grasslands soil microbial communities from the Angelo Coastal Reserve, California, USA - Sample 09_25_2013_1_40cm (SPAdes) (version 2) | ecosystem: Environmental > Terrestrial > Soil >... | reverse complement strand
TGGTCATGCCGGGCGACAACGTGAACCTGACGATTGAGTTGATCACGCCGGTGGCGCTGGAGAAAGGACTGCGATTCGCGATCCGGGAAGGCGGACGAACGGTTGGCGCGGGAACCGTGACCGATATTGTTGCCTGAGGAAGGGATTCGCCACAAAAAGGCACAAAAATCACAAAAAGCGTTTTGAGACTTTTCTGCTTTTTTATGGCCATTTTGAATTTTTATGCGAGATATCATTACTCTGCAGTGTACGGACTGCAAGGAAAGAAATTACTCCACGACCAAGAACAAGAGGAAAAATACCGAACGCCTGGAGACGAAGAAGTTTTGTCCGCGATGCCGGCATCATACGGTTCATCGCGAGACGAAATAGCGTTCTTTAGTGTAGAATAGTTTGCTGGGCGTCTAGGCAAGCGTGCAGGCCAGTAGCTCCAACTGGTAGAGCGCCGGTCTCCAAAACCGGATGCTGGGGGTTCGAATCCCTCCTGGCCTGCCAATTCTTTTATTCATGAATCCGGCAGAAAAAATCAAAGATTGGACACGAAACACAAGGCAGTTTTACTTCGATGTTCGGAGTGAGATGAAGAAGGTCTCCTGGCCTGGCCGTCCGGAAGTCGTGGGCACGACCGTAGTCGTGATAGTCTCTGTTTTCTTTTTCGGCCTTTATCTAGGTCTCGTGGATTACGTGCTTGCTATGGGATTAGACCGGGTACTCCGTTATTTCCGAGTAACCGGAGGCGCATAGTTCGTGCCCAAGAGTTGGTACATCATACACACGTATTCAGGATTCGAGCGTAAAGTCGCTGACAGCCTGCGAAGCCGCGTGAAAGCCTTCAACTTGGATGAGGAGATACACAACGTTCTTATTCCCACCGAGGAAGTGGTCGAAGTGCGTGGCGGCAAACGCGTCACTTCGCAGAAAATGTTTTATCCGGGCTACGTTCTCGTGGAAATGGAAATCACGGAAAAGGGCGGTCCCAGCGACCGTGCGTGGCACGTGGTGAAGAACACGCCGCGGGTCACTGGGTTTGTGGGATCGGGCCAGAACCCGACTCCACTTAGCGAAGAAGAGGTTCAACAAATTGTTTATCGGGTTTCGACCGCCGCTGACAGGCCGAAACCCAAACTGACGTTCGACAAAGGCGAGACGGTGAAAATCATCGACGGCCCGTTTGCAAGCTTTACCGGTGTTGTCGACGACGTTAATACAGACAGGAATACCCTAAAGGTCATGGTGACGATCTTCGGCCGATCGACTCCCGTGGAACTGGACTTTTTACAGGTCGAGAAAACCTAGAGACTCTACCGGCGGTCCACGAAGCGCAAGCGCGAAAGCGCGCGACGAGGAAGGACGGCGGTTACAGAATTATGGCAAAGAAAGTAATTGGTCAGGTCAAGCTGCAAATTCCGGCAGGCAAAGCCACGCCGGCTCCGCCTGTTGGACCGGCGCTTGGCCAGCACGGCGTCAACATCATGGACTTCTGCAAGGCGTTCAATGCGAAAACGTCGGCAAAGGATCAAGAGGGTCTGATCATTCCCGTCGTGGTCACGATTTACGTGGATCGTTCCTACAGTTTCATTACCAAGACGCCTCCGGCATCGGTTCTGCTCAAGCGGGCGGCGAACATCGCAAAGGGCTCGGGCGAGCCGAACAAGACTAAGGTGGGGACGGTTACTCTGAAGCAAGTCGAAGACATTGCGCGGCTGAAACTGCCGGATCTGAACGCGGCTAGTTTGGAAGCCGCAATTCAAACTGTGAAGGGGACCGCCCGTAGCATGGGCATTGAGGTTGTTTAAAGGGCGTGAGGGGCCGCGCGAAAGCGCGCAGCCAAATAAAACGGCCCGATGCTAGGAAGAACTTTATGAAAGTCGGAAAGAAATACGCAGCCGCGAAGAAGCAAATTGAACCGCGGCCCTACACTGTTGAAGATGCGATGGGCGTCCTGAAGAAAGTCCATTACGCGAAGTTTAATGAAACCATCGAGGTGCATATGCGCCTGGGTGTCGATCCGAAACATGCGGACCAGATGGTCCGCGGTACCGTTGTCTTGCCGCACGGTCTGGGCAAATCCAAAAAGGTTTGTGTCATCGCGTCAGGTGAAAAACTCAAGGAAGCCGAACAAGCCGGCGCGGAGTTCGTCGGCGGCGACGATCTTGTCGAGAAGATTGCCGGCGGTTGGATGGATTTCGATGCCTGTGTTGCGACGCCCGATATGATGCGAGGCGTCGGCCGTCTGGGTAAGGTTCTCGGCCCGCGCGGCCTGATGCCGAACCCCAAGACCGGTACGGTCACGATGGATGTGGCTAAAGCCGTCAAGGAAGTCAAGGCCGGCAAAGTGGAATTCCGTGTGGATAAAACCGGTATCATTCACGTTCCGATCGGGAAAATTGAATTTACGAAGGACCAGCTCAGCGAAAATGCCCACACGATTATCGATTCCGTTATCAGGGCCCGGCCTGCCGCGGTGAAAGGCCGCTACGTCAAACGGATAACGGTCGCATCGACGATGAGTCCGGGTGTCGATCTGGATCTGGTGGCGTTGGATACGAAATAGAACTCACAACGAGGTCGCATGAAATCGAAAGGTAAAAAGAAGGAAGAACTCGACGCGCTAAAGAAGGAGCTCAGTGAGGCAAAGAACCTGTTCGTCGCACAGTTTCAGGGAATGACCGTCGCGCAGGATGCCGAGTTGCGTCATAAGGTTCGCGAGACAAAAAGCAAATATCGCGTTGTGAAAAATACGCTGGCTAAAAAGGCTGCGGAAGGGACTGCGGCTGAAAGCGTTTCCAAATCGTTCGACGGCTCCACTGCGATAGCCTATAACGCCAGTGATCCGGTTTCTCTCGCAAAAGCTCTTACCGCATACGCCAAGGCAAACCCGCTGTTTGTATTCAAGGCAGGACTCGTCGAAGGGCGCGTCATCAACCTTGCCGATATTGCTCACATTGCGGCGATGCCTTCGAAGGAAGGGCTCATCGCAAAATTGTTGTTTTTAATCAATGCGCCGGCACAACGAATCGCTATCGCCGTGAATGGTGTCGCTCGCAATCTGGCTGTGGTGCTGAAACAGGCCGTCGAGCAAAAGAAATTTCACGACTAGGTACTTAATGGGTGGGGGACCAGCCAAATAGCCATCAAAAGGTTGTACCGACAGTGGCTTGTCCGGCGGGTCCGATCCTAAATATATAGGAGTTAGCAATGTCCAAGGTTCAAAATATTATCGAAGAGATCAAAGGATTGACTCTGCTTGAAGCTTCGGAGTTGGTTAAGGGACTGGAAGAAGCATTCGGCGTAAGCGCTGCCGCAGCCTCCATCGCAGCCGCTCCGGCAGCAGGGGGTGGCGCGGCTGTAGCGGCAGCTGCTGCCGAAGAAAAAACTGAATTCAATGTGATTCTCACTGCGATTGGCGGAAACAAGATCGGCGTCATCAAAGCTGTTCGCGAAGTGACGAGCCTTGGATTAAAAGAAGCCAAGGATCTGGTAGAAGGTGCGCCGAAACCGATCAAAGAAGGCGTAAACAAAGACGAAGCAGAGAACATTAAGAAGAAGTTCACGGACGCTGGCGCGACAGTCGAAATTAAGTAAACGCAGCGCATCCGAGTGCTGACTGGGGGCGGTAGTCCGTCCACAGGTCAGCGTATTTGTGTTTAGACGTGACGGCACTTTGCAAACAAAAGCAGAACGAACCACAAAACGCTCAAGGAGGAACACAAAGAGGCGCAAGAAAACGATTTCTTGTGGTTATTCGGATTCGCGGCTATGCCTTCACGGGGGCAGCAGCAAATACGGCTCGCCGGTCCCCACGTTTATCAAGGAGCAGGTGAAAAATGACGGAAAGCAAGACTAGTACCTCACGAGAGAGAACCAATTTTTCCAAGATCCGGACTGCAATCCAAATCCCGAATCTCATCGAGGTACAAAAGAATTCATATGAGCGGTTCCTCCAGATGAATATGCTTCCGGAGGAACGCGACGATACCGGCCTTCAGGCAGTGTTCAATTCCGTATTTCCGATCTCGGATTTTCGCGGCGTTTCAACGCTCGAGTTTATCAGCTATTCCATCGGTAACTGGGAATGCAAGTGCGGAAACCTGAAGGGTCTGCATCATTTGCGCAGCACTTGTAAGTCTTGCGGCGCAACCATCACAACCAATCCGTTTCAGGCCGAACCCACGGTCATGTGCCCGAAGTGCGGCACGACGAACAGGAACCAGGTGACGTTCTGCAATAAGTGTGGCGACCCGGTTCAGTTGAATCTGAAGTACGACGTGGCGGAGTGTCAGGAACGTGGCATGACCTATGCCGCGCCATTGAAAGTCATCATTCGTCTGACGATCTTCGATAAAGACCCCGACACTGGCGCAAAAACGATTCGCGACATCAAGGAGCAAGAGGTTTATTTCGGTGAAATTCCGCTGATGACCGAGAACGGCACGTTCATTATCAACGGCACCGAGCGTGTCATCGTCAGCCAACTGCACCGCAGCCCGGGAGTGTTCTTCGAATCGACTCCGAGCAAAAGCTACTATCTGGGAAAGATTATTCCGTATCGCGGATCATGGGTAGAGTTCGAATATGAGACGGCCAAGAACATCCTTTACGTCCGGATCGATCGCAAGCGAAAGTTTCTTGCCTCGATTTTCCTGCGTGCTCTTGGTCTGAAGAGCGATGAGGAAATCATCCGAGTCTTCTATCAGACCGATCGTCTCACGATTGAAGGCAAGAAGGTCTTCTGGAATGTTTCCGATAACATCGTTGGACTGAAGGTCTCGAAGGACATCACGAACCCAAAGACGAAGGAAGTTCTCGTTCACGCCGGCAAAAAAATCACAAGCTCCGTATACAACCACATCAAGCAGGCTAAGGTTGAGCGTTTCGAAGTTAATCCGGAGGATCTCGAAGGCGCATTTGCGGTTGGCGACGTCGTGGATACGAACACGGGTGAGGTGATCGTCGAGACCAATAACGAACTGACCCAGAACATCATCCGGTCCATCATCGATGCCGGGGTGCCGGAACTGCCGGTTTTCTTTCCCGAGCGCGATGATATCGGCGTCGTTCTGAGTCAGACTTTGCGCAAGGACACGATTAAGACCACGCAAGAAGCCTTGATCGAGATCTACCGCAAACTGCGTCCGGGCGATCCGCCGACACTGGAGACGGCTACTGCGCTGTTCGAAGGTATGTTCTTCGACTCACGCAAGTATGACTTCTCGAGAGTCGGACGCCTGAAATTCAATATCAAGCTGGACCTGACAACGCCGCTTGACAAGCGGATCCTCGAGCCGGCGGACTTCTATGCTGTCATCAAATACCTGCTCAAACTTCGCAAGAATATCGGGCAGGTCGACGACATCGACCATCTCGGAAACCGCCGTGTCCGTGCGGTGGGCGAGCTGCTGGAAAACCAATTCCGCATCGGCTTGGTTCGAATGGAGCGGGCCATAAAGGAAAAGATGTCGGTCTACCAGGAAATGGTCACCGCTATGCCGCATGACTTGATCAATGCCAAGCCGGTCATCGCTGCGGTGCGCGAGTTCTTTGGGTCGTCGCAGCTTTCGCAGTTCATGGACCAGACGAATCCTCTGTCTGAAATCACGCACAAACGGCGCCTGTCGGCTCTCGGTCCGGGCGGACTCTCGCGCGAGCGCGCCGGATTCGAAGTCCGTGACGTTCATCCGACGCACTACGGCCGTATTTGTCCGATCGAGACCCCCGAAGGTCCAAATATCGGACTGATCTCGTCACTGAGTTGCTACGCGCGGATCAACGAATATGGATTCATCGAAAGTCCGTATCGCAAAGTAAAGAACGGACGCGTTGTCGATTATGTGACGATCATCAGCGCCGGTGACTCCAAGTTCAAAGTCACCGAGCACGTCGAGCGCGAAGCGGTCGAACAGGAGAATGAAGAGCTGAAGGGGCGTAAAAAGAAGCGCGCCGATTGTGTTCCTTATTCGTTCTACCTCTCGGCCTGGGAAGAAGACAAGTATCTCATCGCGCAGGCGAACGAACAGATGGACAAAAGCGGGCGGCTGACGCACGAGCTAGTCAATGTTCGGCAGGCGGGCAATTTCGTGCTCAAGCATCGGAACGAGGTCGATTACGTCGATGTTTCGCCAAAGCAGCTCGTTTCGGTCGCCGCATCGCTCATCCCGTTTCTCGAAAACGATGACGCAAACCGCGCCCTGATGGGATCGAACATGCAGCGCCAGGCCGTACCGCTGCTGCGCACTGCGGCGCCGCTGGTTGGAACCGGTATGGAAGAGATTACAGCCCGCGATTCCGGCGCTGTGGTGGTTTGCCGTCGAAGCGGAATCGTTGATTCGATCGACTCGGAGCGGATCATCGTCCGCGTCGAATCCGCCGAGGATGGCCACTTCTCACGCGAAGTCGGCGCCGACATTTATCAGCTGACCAAATTCAAGCGATCCAATCAAAATACCTGCATCAACCAGAAGCCCATTGTGCGAAAAGGCGAGCGCGTTGTGAAAGGTCAGGTGTTGGCCGATGGTCCTTGCACGGAGAAAGGCGAGCTGGCCCTTGGCCGCAACGTCCTTGTCGGATTCATGCCATGGCGCGGCTACAACTTTGAAGACGCCATTCTGGTTTCCGAACGCCTCGTCAAAGACGATTACTACACCTCGATTCACATCGAAGAATTCGAAATCGAGGCGCGTGATACGAAACTGGGTCCTGAGGAAATCACGCGGGACATACCGAATGTGAGTGAGTCCTTCCTGAAGGACCTGGATGAAGCCGGCATCATTCGTATCGGCGCTTACGTGAAGCCCGGTGACGTTCTGGTCGGCAAGGTCACTCCTAAAGGTGAGACGCAGCTCACTCCTGAAGAAAAGCTGCTCCGCGCCATCTTTGGCGAAAAGGCCGGTGACGTTCGAGACGCATCGCTGATTTGCCCTCCGGGGATCGAGGGTATCGTCGTCGACGTGAAAATCTTTTCTCGTAAAGGCGCGGAAAAGGACGAACGCGCAAAACAGATCGAGAACATGGAGATCTCGCGGCTCGAAAAGAATCTTCGCGACGAAATCCGAATTCTTACCGACGAACGCAACAAGCGCCTTTTTGCTCTACTCCAGGGCAAGGTCGTCTCCAACGAGCTCGTGCACGAACGCACGGGACGCAAAATCGTGGCCAAGGGCACGGAGATGACCAGCGAAGTCGTTGAAAACCTCTCGCTGCGTGAACTCTTGAAATTGAAATTCAAAGACGGCGCCAACCCTCACGAGCAGATTCAGGAAATCGAAGAGATGACCACCCGCCAGATCGACGTGCTGCGCAAAATACACGAAGAGCGCATTTCGAAACTCCGCCGTGGTGATGAACTGCCGCCAGGAGTTATTAAGCTCGTCAAGGTCTACGTTGCGATGAAGCGCAAACTATCCGTGGGCGATAAGATGGCGGGCCGCCATGGAAACAAAGGCGTGATTGCAAGGATTCTTCCGGAAGAAGATATGCCTTATCTGCCGGATGGAACGCCCGTCGAGATCATTCTCAATCCCCTGGGGGTTCCTTCGCGAATGAATGTGGGTCAGATTCTTGAAACGCATCTGGGTTGGGCGGCCAATGCGCTCGGAATGTTTTTTGCGACCCCGGTCTTTGACGGCGCGACCGAAATGGAAATCAAAAATATGCTCGAGCGAGCGAACCTGCCGAAAACGGGTAAGACGCGGCTTTACGACGGCATGACGGGCATGCCGTTTGAGCAGGAAGTCACGGTCGGCTACATCTATATGTTGAAGTTGTCGCACCTGGTGGACGACAAGATTCACGCGCGGTCTATCGGCCCGTACTCGCTCATCACGCAGCAACCGCTCGGCGGTAAAGCGCAGTTCGGGGGACAACGATTCGGAGAAATGGAAGTATGGGCGCTCGAAGCATACGGCGCCGCGCACATTCTGCAGGAACTGTTAACCGCCAAGTCCGACGACGTGTACGGGCGAACCAAAATTTATGAGGCTATTGTGAAGGGTGAAGCTGCCATGGAACCGGGCGTTCCGGAGTCATTCAATGTGCTCATTCGCGAACTGCAGAGCCTCTGTTTAGACGTTGAATTAATGAAGCGCAAACCGACGGCGTAGGGAATTCAGGGGAAATTCGGGGACGCATCCCGAATTCTTGTACTTCAGAATTCGGGGTGCGTCCCCGAATTTCCCTCGAATTCCCCAGGAGGTATACATTGATTAGATCGAATCCTTATGACCGGGCAGCATCCATTGCCGATTTCGACAGCATCCGGATCAGTCTGGCTTCCCCAGAAAAGATTCGCTCGTGGTCGCATGGCGAAGTAACAAAACCTGAAACCATCAACTACCGGACATTCAAGCCTGAGCGGGACGGTCTCTTCTGCGCGCGCATCTTCGGTCCGGTCACCGACTGGGAATGTCTCTGTGGAAAATACAAGCGCATGAAACACCGCGGCGTCATTTGCGACAAGTGCGGGGTGGAAGTGACGCTGTCCAAAGTGCGCCGTGAACGGCTAGGTCACATCGAGCTGGCGAGTCCGTGTTCGCACGTCTGGTTCTTCAAGGGATTGCCAAGCCGTATCGGTCACTTGCTCGATATGTCGCTGCGTGAACTGGAGCGGGTTCTTTATTTCGAGGCGTATGTCACGATCGATCCCGGCGAGGCTCCGCTGAAAGAACGTGAGCTTTTGACGGAAGAAAAATTCCGGCAATTGCAGCAGGAGCACCCCGGAAAGTTCGTTGCCATGATGGGCGCTGAAGCCATTAAAGAACTTCTGAAGCGTGTGGATATCGACGAGTTGTCGCATGAGCTCCGCACGAAGATGAAGAACGAAACGTCGCAGCAGAAGAGAATCAAATTTGCGAAGCGCTTAAAAGTGGTCGAGGCGTTTGTCAAGTCGGGCAACAAACCGGAGTGGATGATTTTGGACGTCATTCCGGTCATTCCACCGGAACTGCGTCCCCTGGTTCCGCTAGACGGTGGACGATTCGCGACGTCGGATTTGAACGATCTCTACCGCCGTGTCATCAACCGGAACAACCGTTTGAAGAAGCTCATGGAATTGCATGCGCCCGACGTCATCGTCCGCAATGAAAAACGCATGCTCCAGGAAGCCGTCGATGCTCTTTTCGACAATGGCCGGCGCGGCCGCATTTTGCGTGGCGCGAATAACCGTCCGCTGAAGTCGCTATCGGACACGTTGAAAGGTAAGCAAGGACGTTTCCGCCAAAACCTGTTAGGCAAGCGTGTGGACTACTCCGGCCGTTCTGTCATCGTTGTCGGGCCTGAGCTGAAGCTGCATCAATGCGGACTGCCGAAGAAGATGGCCCTCGAGCTCTTCAAGCCGTTCATCTACAACCGGCTCGAACAGGGCGGACATTGCACGACGGTTAAAGCCGCGAAGGAAATGGTTGAGCGGCAGGACTCCGTCGTATGGGACATTCTTGAGGAGGTGATCAAGGATCATCCTGTTCTTCTCAATCGAGCGCCGACGCTGCACCGGCTCGGCATTCAGGCCTTCGAGCCCGTCCTGGTCGAAGGAAAAGCGATCAAGATTCATCCGCTGGTTTGCACGGCGTTCAATGCGGATTTCGATGGCGATCAGATGGCGGTTCACATCCCTCTGTCGCCGGAAGCCCAAATCGAGGCGTCTGTCCTGATGCTTTCCACGCAGAATCTCATGTCGCCGGCCAGCGGCCAACCCGTCGCTGTGCCAACACAGGATATGGTTCTTGGCGTTTACTATCTGACCCGTCCAAAACCGGGCACTAAAGGTGAAGGTCGAACCTTTGGATCGATTGACGAAGTGCTGATGGCATGGGATTCCGGTGAGGTTGAAACGCAGTCAGCCATTCGCCTGCGATATAGCGGTCCGCTGATCGATATGACAACGGCATACGATGAACAAGCGATCGTTCACGCGGAAGTCGTTGACGCCAAGAACCACATGCTCAACACCACAGTCGGCCGTGTGATTCTCTATGACAACATGCCGAAAGGCATGCCCTTCATCAATGCTCTCCTGAAGAAAAAAGGCCTGGGCCAGTTGGTGAGCTATACGTACCTGCGCTATGGGCCTGAGATGACGGTCACCATGCTCGACCACATCAAAGAGCTGGGCTTCTATTACGCGACGAAGGCGGGCATCACGATCTCGATCGATGACCTCATCGTGCCGCCTGGTAAGCGCGACTTCGTCGAAAACGCCCAGAACGAAGTCGTAAAAGTGGATCAACAGTACCGCGACGGAGCGATCACGAATGGCGAACGTTACAACAAGGTCATCGCTATCTGGTCGGATGTGACGGAAAAGATCTCCGACATGATGTTCAACGAAATGGAACGCGCGGAAAAGGCCAGCCACGGATTTAATCCGATTCTGTTGATGGCCGACTCCGGAGCTCGCGGTTCGAAGCAGCAGATCCGGCAGTTGGCCGGTATGCGCGGTTTGATGGCGAAGCCTTCAGGAGAGATTATCGAAACGCCCATTACCGCGAATTTCCGCGAAGGCTTAACCGTGCAACAGTACTTCATCTCCACCCACGGCGCCCGCAAAGGATTGGCCGATACCGCTCTGAAGACGGCTGACTCTGGTTATTTGACCCGCCGGCTCGTGGACGTCGCGCAGGACGTCATCATCAGCGAGGCGGACTGCGGCACGGTGGACGGCATCTATGTAGGGTCGATCGTGGAGTCGGGCGAAATCATCGAGCCTTTGAGAGATCGTATCGTTGGCCGGGTGTCGCTCGAAAAAATCAAAGACTACGAAGGCAAGGTAATTGTCGAGATCAATCAGGAAATCACGGAAGATCTTGCCAGCGCGATCCAGGCGGCGGGTATCGAACGCGTGAAGATCCGTTCGGTGCTCACGTGCGAGTCACGGCGCGGCGCCTGCGTCCGCTGCTATGGCCGCAACCTGGCAACCGGCAAACTGGTGGAAATCGGCGAAGCGGTCGGCGTGATCGCGGCTCAGTCGATCGGCGAGCCCGGAACTCAGCTCACGATGCGTACATTCCACATCGGCGGGACGGCAAGCCGTGTGGCCGAGCAAACCAGCTTGGAAGCCAAGAACGCCGGCACGATCAAGTTCCATAACCTCCAGACTGTCCGGAATCAAGCAGGCTTCCTGGTCGCAATGAATCGTAACGGTGTGCTGGCGATCATGGACGAGAAAGGCCGCGAGAAGGAGCGCTATACGATCGTGTACGGCGCGAAACTCAAGGTCAACGAAGGCGATCACGTGAAGGTCGGTGCGACGCTCGTCGAATGGGATCCATATACGTTCGCCATCCTCACGGAAGTCAGCGGCACGGTTCAGTTCAAGGACTTGCTCGAAGGCGTCACGATGCATGAGGAACTTGACGAAGTGACCGGCCTTTCGCGCTGGGTTGTTACAGATTCACCGGATGAGAAACGCCAGCCAACGATTCAGATTCGTGACGACAAGCACAAAGTCTTGCGCAAATATCTGATTCCATCTCGTGCTCACCTGATGGTGGCCGACGGCGACGCGGTTTACCAGGGCGACGTCCTTGCGAAGATTCCGCGTGAAACGACGAAGACCAAAGACATCACGGGTGGTCTGCCGCGCGTCGTTGAATTGTTTGAAGCGCGAAAACCCCGCGAGACCGCGGTCATCACTGAAATCGACGGTATCGTGAAGTACGGCGATATCACCAAGGGCCAGCGGAAGATTATGGTCATCAACGAGAACGGAGTCGAGCGCGAATACGCTTTGCCTCGTGGCGTTCACGTGAACGTTCAGGAAGGCGAACATGTGCGTGCCGGCGAGCCGTTGATGGATGGTCCGCGTAATCCGCATGATATTCTGGCCGTTCTCGGTGAAAAAGAACTGCAGGCTTACCTTGTGAACGAAATTCAGGAGGTCTATCGTCTGCAAGGTGTCAACATCAATGATAAGCACATCGAAGTCATCGTTCGTCAAATGATGCGCTGGATCAAGGTTGAGGACGTCGGCGATACGGAATTCCTGGTCGACGAACAAGTCGACAAGTTCCGCTTCCAGGAGGAGAATGAACGGGTCAAGAAGAGTGGTGGTAAGCCGGCCTCCGGCCGTCCGCTGTTGCTCGGAATCACGAAGGCATCGCTTTCGACCGAGTCGTTCATTTCCGCAGCATCGTTCCAGGAAACTACGCGCGTGCTGACGGAGGCCTCAATCAGCGGAAAGATCGATTACCTGCGCGGTCTGAAAGAAAACGTCATCATGGGGCGCCTCATTCCTGCCGGTACCGGCCTGGACTTCTATCGGAACGTCGAACTGATTTCGGAAGAGCCTGAGCCGGGTCTCGTGGAAGAAGCGCCGGCAGAATTGGAACTTGCCGAAGAGATTGGCGCCGAAGAGCAGCCCCATCAGGAACCGCTGGCGACCTAAGACACGTCTGGCGACAAATACCGAGGTTCCGGGGAAAACTCCGAAATTGCATTTCGGAGTCTGGCCCCGGACTACTTTTCCTTGACACCGTAAATCGAAATCTCGTCGAGATTTTCGCTGGAAAACCAGAATGGAAGGACGCCCCATCCGTCGCTCCAAAAACCAGCATGCGCGTGTAGGTCGAGCAAACGCACTGGCGACCGAATCCGATACGTCCGCAGTTCTAGGCGTTCGAGAGAGCGGTCGACATCGAAAGATCGTCCGAGGCTTAAACGCGATTTCACCACAAGTTCCCCTGGAACTCCGGTTGTATCCTCGGCCATGATCTCACCTCCTATAGCTGTCATGTAATACCGGAATGCCCATTCACCATTGAAGAGAAATGGCTGACGGTTGCGGAGGTAATCGCTCTGAAAGTCGTGAGCTTCGCGCCGTCCAACCCCGGCGAATTGGTAATCCGCCCGAGCCAGACAGAGTCCGAAAATCAATTGACCCGCTAACCAACTGCCGTAGAACATC
>Ga0209761_1002158_pt1 | contig 12907 bp, 7 predicted proteins | sample GraSoi013_1_40cm_4_FD_185818 | JGI IMG/M metagenome (GOLD analysis project Ga0209761, IMG submission 185818) | Grasslands soil microbial communities from the Angelo Coastal Reserve, California, USA - Sample 09_25_2013_1_40cm (SPAdes) (version 2) | ecosystem: Environmental > Terrestrial > Soil >... | reverse complement strand
AAGTCGACGGGCTTCCGGATATAGCTGTTCGCGCCCAGCCCATACCCCGAGACCATGTCCCGCTCCTCGCGCGACGAGGTGAGGATGACGACCGGCAACAGGCGGGTGCGCTCGTCCGCGCGGATGCGACGCAGCACTTCCAGGCCGTCGACCTTGGGCAGCTTCAGGTCGAGCAGCACCACTTCGGGGGCGAGCGGGTGGCCCGCGTGCGCGCCGGTCCCGAACAGGATCTCGAGTGCCTCCGCGCCGTCGCGGGCCACCCGCACCTCGTTCTGGATGTTGTTCTTGGCGAGGGCGCGACGCGTCAGGGCCTCGTCGTCCGGGTTGTCCTCCACGAGCAGGATCACACGCTGGGCCATCGCTTTCCGGGTCATGCGAGCGTGAAGTAGAAGGTGGCGCCTTGGTCGGGCGCGGCCTCGGCCCAGATCCGGCCGCCGTGGCGGTGGATGATCCGCTGCACCGTCGCGAGTCCGATGCCGGTGCCTTCGAACTCTCCGCTGCGGTGCAGGCGCTGGAAGGCGCCGAACAATTTGTCGGCGTAGGTCATGTCGAACCCAGCCCCATTGTCGCGGACGAAGTAGGTCGGGCGACCGTTGTGCGGCGTGACGCCGACCTCGATGCGGGCACCGAGGCGTTTTCCGGTGAACTTCCACGCGTTGCCGAGCAGGTTCTCGAGCACGACGCCCAGCAGGCCGGGGTCCGCCTGGGCGAGGAGCGCGGGGGCAATCGCGAACTCCACCCGCCGCGACGGATCGCTCTTCTGCAGTTCCGTCGCGATGCCCTCCGCGAGAGCACTCAGGTCCACCGACCCCACCCGCATCTGGGCGCGGGTGACACGGGACAAATTGAGCAGATCGTCGATCAGCTGCGCCATGCGCTGGCTCCCCGACCGGACGCGCCGCAGGTAGTCCGTACCCTGCGCGTCCAGCCGGTCGGCGTAGTCCTCGAGCAGCGCCTGGCTGAAGCCATCCAGGCTGCGGAGCGGCGCGCGCAGGTCGTGCGACACGGAGTAGGCGAAGGCTTCGAGCTCCGCGTTCGCCGATTCGAGCTGCGCGGCGTAGCGACGGAGCGTCTCCTCCGCGGCTTTGCGCTCGGTGATGTCGCGAACGATCGCCGTGAAGGCAAACGCCGGGCCGCGCTTCCAGCTGGCCAGCGACAGCTCCAGGGGAAACTCCGCTCCATCCCGTTTCTGTCCGACCAGCTCGACGGTCCGGCCCACCACGCGCGCTTCTCCCGTGGCCAGATAGCGTGCCAGCCCCGTTCGATGCGCTTCGCGGAGCCGCTCGGGCATCAGCACGGTGAGCGGCTTCCCCCTCACCTCCTGGAACGCATAGCCGAAGATTCGTTCCGCGCCCGGATTGTAGTAGGTGATGTCTCCGTGACTGTCCGCGGTAATGATGGCGTCGCTGGCGGTCACCGCCAGCGTCCGGAACTGCTCCTCGCTGGCACGCATCGCCTCCTCGGCGCGCTGGCGTTCGCTGAGGTCACGCGTCACCTTCGCGAAGCCGAGCAGCGTGCCACGCCCATCGCGTATCGGCGTTATCACGACATCGGCCCAAAAGCGGGATCCGTCCTTGCGAATGCGCCAGTTCTCTTCCTCGAAGCGTCCCGTTTCCGCCGCGGCGCGCAGGCTGGCCGCGGGCGCCCCTGCGGCGAGCGCTTCCGGCGGGTAGAAGCGGGAGAAGTGCTGGCCGAGGATCTCCTCCGGCTTATACCCCTTGATCTGCTGGGCGCCGTGATTCCAGCTCGCCACGTGACCGCTGGGGTCGAGCATGAAAATGGCGTAATCGCGTACGCTGCCCACGAGGAGGCGGAACCGCTCTTCGCCCAGTCGCAGCGCCTGTTCGGCGGCGACCCGCTCCGCGTCGGCGCGGTCCAGCGAGCGAGCGCTCCACGCTGCGAAACTCGCCAGGACAACGATGATGGACACCACGAAGAGCGCCGTTCGGCCGGCCGTATCGTAAAGACCGGCCCGTTGTCCGGCGAGCCGAAGCCAGCCGAGCAGCAACGGGATCAGGATGATCGCTGGCGCGAGGCGGCGAACCAGCGAGCCACCCGCGGTCGGGCTCGCGAACAGGGCCGCCACGCCACGCTCCGGGTGAGACCACAGCACACCTGCCGCCACGAGGAGGAAAGCGATCGCCGTGTTCAGAGTCATGACGCCGGACAGGACCTCGGTCCCATACGCGTGGCCGGTCACGCTCACCAGGGCGGCGACGCTCGCCGCGAGGGCCAGGACTTGCACCACGAACTGCGCCCGCCACGTGGGACGGCGCTCGAGCAGCAGAGCGGCTCCGAGGAGCACCAGCGTCAGCGCCGTGTGGGGGGCCATTGGGCCCGGCGCGCCAGCCGTCAGCGCGACGCGCTCCGGGAAAAGCAGATGATCGATACCGGGGTCGAAACCGAACGCGTACCCGGTGATGCGGGCGAGGCCAATGAGCGTGGCGAGAGCGGCAATTACGGAGGAGAGCCACGCGCCCGTGCGTGTCGCCGGGCGGCCGGCATTGAGCCAGACGGCTGCGCCGAGCAGGACGACGACGAGCGCGGTCGTCGGATTCATCGTCGCCGGCCCGGGAACGAGCCTCGTGAGCCACGGGATGTCCAGCCGCCAGCCGGCCAGCGCCGCGACTCCGATGACGATGGCGGCGGTGCCGGCGGCGCGCGCGATCGCGATGGTGTGGGCGCTGGTCGGCTGGCGGAGGCCGCTGGCCGGGGCCGCGCTCACCGGTCGAGCACGTCCCGCACCCTGCGGACGATGGCATCCGGAGTGAACGGCTTCTGCACGTAGGCGGAGCCGGGCTCGAGCACGCCGTGCCGTGTGACGGCCTCGTCGGTGTAGCCCGACATGAAGATCACCCGGGCGTCGGGACGCAGGTCCGCCAGCCTGCTGGCGAGTTCGCGGCCGTTGAGGCCAGGCATGACGACGTCCGTGAGAAGGAGGTGGATGGCGCCCGAGTAGCGGGCCGCGAGGTCCAGCGCGGCTTCCGCGCTGGGCGCTTCGAGCACGGTGTAGCCGTGGCGTTCGAGCACCTGACGGGCGACGCTCCGCACCGGCGCCTCGTCCTCGACCACCAAGACCGTCTCCGTTCCGCGCGGGGGGCGCGCCGGCAATTGCGCGGGCGCGGACGCGCGCTCGGCCAGCTCCTCGACGCGCGGCAGGTAGAGCTTGAACGTGGTGCCGTGGCCGACCTCGCTGTACACCCAGATGAATCCACCGCTCTGCTTGATGATGCCGTACACGGTGGCGAGCCCCAACCCCGTGCCTTTGCCTTTCTCCTTGGTCGTGAAGAACGGCTCGAACATGTGGGCCTGGGTTTCTTCGCTCATCCCGATACCGGTGTCCGAGACTGCGAGCATCACAAACGGGCCCGCGCGTGCGGGGTAGTGGTCGTCGGCGTACGCGTCGTCCAGATCCACGTTGGCCGTCTCCAGGGTAAGCTTGCCCCCGTTCGGCATCGCGTCGCGGGCGTTCACGGCCAGGTTCATGATCACTTGCTCGAGCTGGCCGGGATCGGCCTTGACCCGCCCCGTGGTGGGTGCGAGCCGCGTGCTGAGCGCGACGTCTTCGCCCAGCAGGCGGCGCAGCATCTTCTCCAGCTCGCTGACCAGCGTGTTGACTTCGAGCACCGTCGGCTGCAGGACCTGCTGGCGGCTGAACGCCAGCAGCTGGCGGGTCAGCCCGGCGGCGCGATCGGCGGCCTTGTGGATCTCGTCGGCGTCCTGACGACGGGGATCGGTGGCGCCGAGGTCCTCGAGCAGGAGATCCGCGTAGCCCGTGATGGCCGTGAGGATGTTGTTGAAGTCGTGGGCAATGCCGCCCGCCAGGCGGCCGACCGCTTCCATCTTCTGGGCCTGGCGCAGCTGCTGCTCGAGCTGGACGCGCTCCGTGACGTCGCGCCCGATGCCCAGGATGCCGACGAGCCGGCCCTCGTGGAGCTGAGGAGTCGCGGAAAACTCTCCGACGCGGAAGTCGCCTTTGGCGGTGCGGACGCGGAACTGGCTGGCGGGGCGGAGCTCGCCGCGCACCACCCGGCCGAGCAGCTCGAGCGCGAGCGGCAGATCCTCCGGGTGCACCAGCCCCTCGAACGGCTGGCCCACCCATTGCTCGCGCCGCCAGCCGGTGATCGTCTCGAACGCGGGGTTGAGGGAGGCGATCGTGCCTTCGGGAGAGAGTGCGAAGATGATGTCCCGCACCCCCTCGACGAGCGTGCGGTAACGTTCCTCGGACTCCCGCAGCGCCGCTTCGGCGGTGCGGCGCTCCGTGACGTCGCGGAAGTTCACCACGATGGCGCCCACCGCAGGCTCGGCGAGGCGGTCGACCGCGACCGCGTCGATATAGCGCCACGATCCGTCCTTGTGGCGCCAGCGGAGCTCCAGGCCGACCGGGGTGCCCGGGCTCGCGATGATGTCGCGCAGGGCGGCATGGACGCGGGGCACGTCGTTGGGATGCACCCGTTCGAACCCGGGATGACCCACCAGCTCGGCCGGCGCGAAGCCGAGCAGGCGCTCGATCGAGTGGCTGGCGAAGAGCACGGTCCCGTCGGGGGCGACGAGGGCGACCGCGTCCGCACCGTGTTCGATCAGCGCGCGAAAGCGCTCCTCGCCCTGGCGGCGGGCCTCTTCCGCGCGGGCCTGCTCGGTCCGCGCGCGCCGTAGATCGAGGGCGCGCATCACGGCGGGGCCCACCCGCTCGAGGTGGTGCTTGACGACGTAGTCGGCGGCGCCGGCTTTGATGTACTCCGCCGCGGTTTCTTCGTCGAGGCTGCCCGTCACGACGATGACGGGCGTGTCCGGCGCCTCGAGGAGCGCGATGCGCAGCGCGTCGGCGGCGCCGAACGTAGGCAACGAGTGGTCCGTGAGGATGATGTCGGGGGCGAAGGTCTGGAGCGCCTCCCGGTACGCCCGCTCGGAGTCGACCCGGCGCGCCGCCCCCCTGATGCCGGCCCGGCGCAGCTCCCGCTCGATCAGCGCGGCGTCGTCGGCGACGTCCTCGACCATCAAGACGCGCACCAGGTCCGGCATCGTCTCAGCGCGGCTGCTCGTTCAAGAGCAGCCAGTAGAGCCCCACCTCGGAGACGGCGCGCGCGAAGGCCTCGAAGTCCACGGGTTTGACGATGTAGCTGTTGGCGCCCAGCCGGTACGCCGCCGTGATGTCGGGCTCTTCCTTGGACGAGGTGAGCACCACGACCGGCAACGCGCGGGTGCGCTCGTCGCCCTTGAGTCGCCGCAGGACCTCCAGCCCGTCCACTTTCGGGAGCTTCAAGTCGAGCAGAATCACGCGCGGCGTGACGCCGAAATCGCGCAGCGGATGGCCCTGCTCGCCGAAGAAGAATTCCAGCGCCTCGGCCCCGTCGCGGGCGACGAACACCTGATTCGCGAGATTGCGGGCCTTGAGGGCGCGCAGGGTCAGCTCCACATCGCTCGGGTTGTCCTCGACCAGCAGGATCTCGACTTCCGAAGGCCCGGTCATGCGATCACTCGTCGTGGTAGGATGGAGGAGAACCGTGGCATGCACACGTATCGCGGAATGGCGCTGCCACGCTAGTCACTATGGAATGACCGGCTCGCGATCGCAGGGCATAGGTTACGCGGTCGGAGCTACGGAACCACGCAGAGCTACATGCGAAAGGAGCCGGTCTATGCCTACCAACCTGCGCTATCTGGGCCTGGATGTCCACGCCGAGACGATCGCGGTGGCGGAGCGGGACGGGGAGGTCCGCCCCCTCGGGATCCTCCCCCATCGCCCGGACGCCGTGACGAAGCTGATTCGCAAGCTCGGCCCCCGCGAGCACCTCCGGGCCTGCTACGAAGCCGGGCCCTGCGGCTACGTCCTCTACTGGCAGCTGACCAAACTCGGCGTCCACTGTGACGTCGTCGCCCCCACCCTCGTCCCAACCAAGCCCGGTGACCGCGTGAAGACCGACCGGCGCGATGCCGCCAAGCTCGCCCGCTGCTATCGGGCCGGCGATCTCACCCCGGTCTGGGTCCCTGACGCGGCACACGAGGCGCTGCGGGATCTCGTGCGGGCCCGCGAGGCCGCCAAAGGGGACCAACTCCGCGCGCGGCATCGACTGGGCAAGTTCCTCCTGCGCCACGGGATTCGGCCGCCCGCGGGAGCGAAGCCCTGGACCCAAGGGCATCGCCGCTGGCTCGACACGCTGCACCTCGAGCTCCCGGCGCTCGCGGCGACCCTGGCCGACTATCTGCACGAAGTCGATCACGCCGCGGCCCGGCTCGACCGGCTTGAGCAGGCGCTCGATGCCGCCATCCAGGCCGCGCCCGCCCCGCTGCGCGCCGTGATCGCGGCGCTCCAGACCCTGCGCGGCGTCCGCCAGGTCACGGCGGCGACCATCGTCAGCGAGGTCGGCCCGCTCTCGCGCTTCACGCATCCGCGCCAGCTCATGGGCTACAGCGGCACGGTGCCGAGCGAGCACTCGAGCGGCACGAGCGTCCACCGCGGCGCGATCACCAAGACCGGCAACGCGCATCTGCGCCGCGTCCTGGTCGAAGCCGCCTGGGCGTACCGCTTCCCGCCCAAGTGCACCAAGGCGCTGCGCTCCCGTCAGCGCGGGCAACCGGACGCCATCACGGCCATCGCGTGGAAGGCGCAGCATCGACTCAGTACGCGGTATCGCCGCCTCCTCGGGCGCGGGAAACCGACGCCCCACGTGATCACCGCCGTCGCCCGCGAGCTCACGGGTTTCATCTGGGCGATCGGCGTCGCCGTCGAGCGGACGGCACCGGCGGCGTGATGAGGCACTCTGGGACCGGCGGTCGCGGGGTGCGGGAAAGGAGAATCCTCGGACACCCTATGCGCTCAGGCCCCGGCCGAACGCGCGCCGCTAGTCCGAGAGGCAGCTCCCGACGGATCATGATTATGCCGGCGCCCTCGGGGCGATCCGCGAATAACAGAGTGATCCACCGTCGCAGCTGCCCCCGACCGCCGCCCTGCGGTTACGGTACTTGACACGGTCATTCCATAACAGGGTGTTTTTGCGGCACTGAGGGGCGCTTTTGCGGCATTCTTGAAAGGAAGACGGCTTGGGTGAATCACCGTCGAGGTTGGGCGTGCGGTCCCTCCCTCTAGACCTCCAGCGATTGCACCCAAGCCGCCTGTCCTGCTCGCCTCGCGACGCGACGCATCACCGCGCGCCGCGTCGCGGAACTGCGCCACGATACGAAAAGGCGCGGGCACAATCAAGACTGTAGTGCACGCGCAACAGTATAATGTCATAGAACCGTGGAGACTCCCGAGGCAGGACTCGAACCTGCGACCCGCCGGTTAACAGCCGGCTGCTCTACCAGCTGAGCTACTCGGGAATGAACGCGGGACAAATATCGCGGGAGCGACGACGGAGTTCAACCGGACCGGCCCCGCACCGGCACCTCCGCCAGCACCATGCCCACCAGAATCAAGGCTCCGCCACTCCACTGCAACCACGCGAGGCGCTCCCCGAGGATGAGCCACGACGTGACCGCGGCGAACAGCGGCTCGAAGCAGAAGATCAACGCCGCCCGCGCGCTCGACATCACTCGCTGCGCCCGCATCTGCAGCAGGAAGCAGATGGTGCTCGCGAACAGGACCGTGTAGAGGAGCGCGCCGATGAAGCGCGGCGTCCAGTGGATCTGGGGTCGCTCGAACAACGCCGTCGCCAGCGCGCCCAGCACCGCCGTGGCGGCGATCTGGATGAACACCAGGCGGCGGGCGTCATAGTGCCGCGTCAGCTCCGTGACCGCCACGATCTGGCCGCCGAAGCAGACGGCGCAGATGAGCGTCAGCAGATCCCCCCGATTCAGGCCGCCGGCGTCCGGCGCGGTGAGCAGGTAGATACCCAGCGTCGCGACGGCGAGCGCCACCGCGGCGAGCCAGCGGGGCCGCTCGCCCAGCAGGGCCAGGGCGATCACCGGCGCGAGCACCGACGACACCGCGACGATGAACGCCGAGCGCGACGGCGTCGTGGTCACGAGCCCCGCGGTCTGCGCGATGAAGCCGACGGCGACGAGCCCGCCGAGCAGGCCGCCGCCCGAGAGCTCCCGGCCGGCGGGCCGGGGGCGAAACCGAGTCCCCGGGGCGAGCACGAGCGCCGCGAGGCCGAAGCGCACCGTCAGGAATGCCAGCGGCGTCGCATCCGCGAGCGCGCCTTTGACCGCGACGAAGCTCGTGCCCCACAGCGCGGTCGCGAGCAGCAACGCCAGGTCCGCCTGGCGCCGCGTCATCGGGCCGTCCGGGAGCTCACCCGATGTCCCTGAGATAGCGTCCCGTGGGAGAATCGGCGATGCGGGCGATGTCTTCCGGGGTTCCCTGCGCGACGACCCGCCCGCCCGCGTCGCCGGCGCCCGGTCCCATCTCGATCACCCAGTCGGCGCGCTTGACGACGTCGAGATGGTGCTCGATCACGAGCACTGTGTGGCCGGCGTCGACGAGCCGGTCGAGCACACGGCACAGCGTCCGGACGTCGTCGAGGTGCAACCCCGTCGTCGGCTCGTCGAGGATATAGAGCTTGCGCCCGGCGCGGCTTTTTCCACCCGCGAGCGCGAGCTCGCGGGCGATCTTCAGGCGTTGGGCCTCACCGCCCGACAGCGTGGTCGCGCTCTGGCCGAGCCGGAGATAGCCCAGCCCGACCTGCTGTAGATGCCACAGGGCACGCGCCAGCCGCGGCTGGCGGTGAAAGCGCTGCAGCGCCCGGTCCACGGTCCACTCGAGGACATCATGGATCGAGCTGCCGCCGAGCTTCACCTCGAGCACCTCCTTCTTGAAGCGCTTGCCCGCGCACACCTCGCACGGCACGAACACATTGGCGAGGAACACCATCTCGACCAGTACGTGCCCGGCGCCTTCGCACCCGTCGCACCGCCCCCCGGCCACGTTGAACGAGAACGTGCTGGGCGTGTACGCCCGCGCCCGGGCGAGCGGCTCGGCGGCGAACAGGGCCCGCAGCTCGTCGAACGCCTTGATGTAGGTGATGGGGTTGGAGCGCGGCGTGCGGCCGATCGGGGCCTGGTCCACGAGCACCACGTCGCTGATCGCCTGCCAGCCGTCGAGCGCTCGCACCTCCCCCACCGGCTCGCCCAGATGCTGCTTCGCGCCGTGTCGCCCCGTGAGCCGCGACTCGAGCCGCCGGAACAGCACGTCGTGCACCAGGGTCGACTTGCCCGATCCCGATACCCCCGTCACGGCGGTGAGCGTGCCTAGCGGAATGCGTGTGTCGACGCCATGGAGGTTGTGCAGGCGCGCCCCCTTCACCTCGAGCCAGCGGCACGCCGGGCGGCGCGCCGACGGCACACCGATGCGCTTCTCTCCCGACAGGTACTGTCCGGTCAGAGTCCCCGCGGCGCGTACTTCGGCGGCCGGCCCTTGGTACACGAGCGCGCCGCCCGCCTCGCCGCTCGCGGGGCCGAGCTCCACCATCCAGTCGGCGGCCTGCATCGCGGCGGGGTCATGCTCCACGACCACGACGGTGTTGCCGCCGTCGGCCAGCCGGCGCAACAGGCCGAGGAGCCGGCCGGTGTCGGCGGGATGGAGGCCGATGGTCGGCTCGTCGAGCACGTAGAGGGTGTCGACGAGGTGCGAGCCAAGGGCGTTGGAGAGGGCGATCCGCTGCGCCTCGCCCCCCGACAGGGTGCGAGTCAGCCGGTCGAGGGTGAGGTATCCCAGTCCGACGTCGGTTACGAACGAGACTCGAGCCGCGAGCTCGGCCAGGATGTGCACCGCCACGGCGCGCTGAAACGGCGTCAGCTCGAGCGCCGCGAGCCAGTCGCGGACGGCGCCGGCGGTGAGCGCGGCGACCTCCGCGATCGTCCGGCCGCCCACTCGCACCGCCAGCGCCTCGGGCTTGAGCCGCGCACCGCCGCAGGCGGGGCACACTTGCGCCAGCTGGTATTGCCGCAAGAAGACGCGGATGTACTGCTTGTACCGCTTCGCCTCGAGGCGCTGGAGGAACGGGAGCATGCCGAGGAATCGCCCGCTCGCGCCATGGAGCAGGAAATGCCGCGCCTTATCCGTCAGGTCCTCCCACGGCGCGTCGAGCGGGATCCCCCTCACCCGCGCGGTCTCGCGCAGGATTCGTCGGCGGCCCTCGTAGCGCGGCTTGGTCCAGGGATCCAGCGCCCCTTGCGCCAGGCTCTTCCGGGGGTGGGGGACGATCAGCGACTCGTCGTACTCCAAGACGGCCCCGAACCCGTTGCACCCGGGGCAGGCGCCCCGCGGGTTGTTGAACGAGAACAGGATCGGCGTGAGCGCGGGCGCCGCCGTGCCGCAGTTCGAGCAGGTGGGGTGGGCCGAGAAGCGTCGGCGATCGCCGTTGTCGAGGGCGACGGCTACGCCCTCGCCCTCGTTGAAGGCGGTGGCGACGGCGTCGGCGAGTCGCCCCCGGGTCGCATCGGAAGCCGCCAGGCGGTCCACGACCACAAGGACCTCCCGCGCCTCGCGCACCCGCTGCTCGGCGTCGGGGGGGTCGAGCCGGACCAGGACGCCGTCGAGCTGGGCCCGCACGAAGCCCGCCGCGCGCAGCTGGGCCGCCGCGTCGACGTCCGGCCGGTGCGCGCTCGCGGGCAGGGGGAACGCGATCAGCATGGGTAGGGGCGCAGCATGCTGCGCCCCTCCGTCGACCAATTCATCCACCACTGCCTGCACCGTGTCGACCTTCACGACGCTCCCGCATTTCACACAGTGCTGGGTGCCGGTGCGTGCCCACAGGAGCCGCAGGAAGTCGTAGATCTCCGTAGCCGTGCCGACCGTCGAGCGGCTGCTCGTCGTGGGGTTCTTCTGCTCGATGGCGACCGCCGGAGAAATGCCCTCGATGCCGTCCACCAACGGCTTCGGCATCCGCTCGAGGAACTGTTTGGCATACGTCGAGAGCGACTCGATGTAACGGCGCTGGCCCTCGGCGTAGAGGGTATCGAACGCGAGCGAGCTCTTGCCCGACCCCGATGGTCCGGTGACGACCGTGAGGGCGCACCGCGGCAGCTCGACGGTGATCCCCTTGAGATTGTGTTGCCGCGCGTTGCGGATGATCACGCGGTCGGGTGAGTGGGGCATAACCCTCTAAACTAATAGGGACTCGGGGTTAGGGACTGGGGGTTAGGGGTGTGTGACTAATCCCAGCACCTAGCCCGTGACACCGAGCCCCCATACTTTGCCCCCCCAATGGCCCTCGCCCTCACACCACGCCTGCTCCGCCGTGGTCTGGAACTCTTCGCCATCATTTCGCTGGCCGGTGTCGTCGTCGTGCTCGCCGTATATGGCGAGAACGTCCAGGCCGTCGCGCGCGCGCTGCTGCACCTCCACTGGGGCTGGATCGTGGTGGGGCTGGGCCTCGCTTCGATGGACTGGGCCGGCGGAGGGACGCGGCTGTGGGTCGTCGCCCGGCACGTGCACCCGGGCGTCCGGCTGTCGGATATGATCATTGCCGGGGGGATGAGCGCCTGGGCGGCGTACCTGACCCCGTTCCAGTCTGGAGCGGGGCCCACAATGATGTGGGTCATGCGCCGGGCCGGCGTCCGACTCCCCGAGGCAATGACGTCCACCTTCATGACGTTCGTCGCCACGGTGGTGTTCTTCGCTGTCGCGGGACCGCTCGCCATTTACCTCGGCGCCGGCAAGTCCCTCGCGCAACACAACGTCGTCCTGGGGATCACCTACTACGGTCTGTTTCGCACCAGCCTCACGATCTTCGGGATCTTGGGCGTCGTCATGCTGTTCGCCATGGTATTCCCGTCCTGGCTGCGGGACGGCGTGCACTGGCTCGCGGGCCGGCTCGAGCGCAAGAGCCACCGCATCGCGGCGCGCATCGAGCAGCTGCGCGACGGGATCGACCGAGCGCACGAATGCATGGTCACGTTCGGCAACCCGAAGGGCTGGCTGGCGCTGTTCTGGGCCGTCCTGCTCTCCGCGCCGTCGCACGCCAACAAGCTGCTGGCGGGATACGTCGCGCTGCGCGCGCTCGGCATTCCCGCCAACTTCGTCGACATCCTCTTGCTCCAGACGTTCATCACCTTCCTCCTCTACTTCGCACCGACCCCCGGGTCGGCCGGGCTCGCCGAGTTCCTCTCCGCGGCGGTCATGCAGATCTATGTCGGACCCTCGCAGCTGCCGTTGTACGCGCTGATCTGGCGCTTCATCAACAGCTACGCGACGGTGATCGCCGGATCACTGCTGTTCTGGTACTGGTTGCGGAGCGGCCTGGTGGGGCGCGAGGAAGCGGTGAACATCGCGTAAAGCGTGTTTCCTTGCGCGGTTACGCCGTCGGGCGTAACTTCCGCCTCCCAGATGGCACTGCTCGAACTCGGCGGCAAGAAGTTCACCATCCCGGTGGGCGAGGTGACCGTCGGCAGCGATGCCGGCTGCGCGATCTCTCTCGCCGGCGCCGCGGTGCTGCCGCAGCACGCCCTAGTCCAGGGGCAGGCGGACGGCCAGGTGATTATCCGGAAAGCGTCCCCCACGGCCGAGGTCCTCATCAACGGCGTACGCCTCGGCGCCGAGCCCACACCCCTCTTGCACGGCGACAAGATCGAGGTCGGCGGTCACGAGCTCACCTTCGTGGATGAGCGGCGATCGGGGAGCACCCAGTTCGTCAAGGCGTTCACTCCTGCGACGGTCGAGGGACCGGCCAAAGGGGGCGTGAAGCCCCCCGCGATCGGCGTGACGGGCGGCCGGCTCGTCAGCCTCACGGACGGTCGTGAGTACGTGATCACCGGGGCGTCGCTGGTGTTCGGCCGCGAGGCGGGGTGCGACGTGGTGGTCCCGGGCAAAGACGTGTCGCGTCGGCACGCCGAGATCGTCCATACGCCCAAGGGTTATCTCCTGGTCGACTCCAGTACCAACGGGACGTTCGTGAACGAGGAGCGCGTGGAGGGTCAGCGGATCCTTGCCCGGGCCGACGTGATCCGGCTGGGCGACGAGCAGTTT